>OAWL01000008.1_pt1 | contig 190908 bp, 184 predicted proteins | sample 1501391 | NCBI WGS metagenome assembly OAWL01 (sample SAMEA2580211, study PRJEB22360) | human gut metagenome | biome: human gut; feature: human-associated habitat; material: faeces | place: Denmark | collected 2008/2010
CGGCCGCGGCATCAATTTTAGCCTGGCGGTCGGCCAGCGCTTTATCAACCGCTTTGGCGACGATGGCGTCGATCTGCTCCTGGGTAAATTCTTGGGCTATTACAGAGGTAAGCGGAGAAAACGCGGCGATAACCGCCATAGTTAATGGAAGCTTTCTAATCATTGTCATCATTATCTCAATTGAGGTTAATTTTATTCAGACAATAACAACCTTACTCTGGCTACGCAGAATATGTCGCTATTGGGAGAACAATTTATTTTTATTTTGTACCGTTACAGAGGTTTTAAACTAGTATCGTAATTCTTTCTCCACAATCGAAATTAATGATTAGCGCTGATAGAAAAATCATCGCCACAGAGGTTCTACCGCGTGGGCATCATTATATGGTGAGTAAAACCCTTGATAGTATTTCGCCTAAACTAAGATGGCATAATGCCTCCGACATTGGTGAATGTAAGAGATGTAACAACTATGACACATCCTGTATTCAATAAACCGGTTACTCAATTACGTTATTTCACTCAGCGATTGAGAAAACACTCAAATGTGAGCCACCTCGCAAATATTACTTTCAAATATTTAATGCGAGAAAATCCATATAGAGTACATAGATTGTGTCAAGTGGCTGTTGCTCTGAGGATCACAGAAGTAAAAAAACATAATTAATTAATTTAAAAACGTAATAGATTCTTCGAGATCATTTGTGTCAGAAAGTGTTTCACACTCACACAACAAACCGGAGTCTGCTCAGAATGGGTAAAAAAATAATGCAAAGTCGCAATGATGAATATCATAAGTTAACTCGTGGGGAACGTATTGGCTACGGGATGGGCGATTTTGCGCAAAACCTGGTTTTCGGCACAATAGGCGGCTTTCTTGCTCTACATATGTTGACGGTGAATACGATCAGTACGGCCACTGCGGGGTTCATTTTTCTTTTCGTACGAATAATCAATGTGTTTTGGGATCCGATGGTTGGAACCTATGTAGACAAAAGGACGTCAGTCGTGGGTAAATACCGTCCCTGGCTGTTAAGAGCCGGCGTGCCGCTGGTGATCCTTTCCGCTTTGCTTTTTGCTCCCATTCCTGGCGTGAGAGGTTCCGTACCGTTCGCCTTTATCATTTATTTAGCGCTGGATTTAGTCTACTCCCTGGTGAATATCCCTTATGGTTCTCTTAATGCCTCACTGACAAGAGATCCGGAATCTATTGATAAATTAACCAGTACGCGAATGATGCTGGCTAATAGCGCCAATCTTCTGGTGTATACCCTTTTTCCGATGTTCGTGCAAATGGCCTCACCAAAAGACCGTAACCTGAAGGATACCGGTTTTTTTGGCATAGAACTCAATCTGGGAAACTATACCGACCCATCAGCAAATTACGCCTGGTTCGGCGTCTACTCCGTGTATATGTTATTAGGTGCGGTGGCACTTTTCATTTGCTATAAATTCACTAAAGAACGCGTTGTTGCGACCGCGGAACAGACCGCCAACGTTAAAACAACCGATCTGTTCCTTGAACTTAAAAATAATCGTCCACTCGTCATTCTTGGATTGTTTTTCATGCTGGCCTTTACCTTCATGTTCTTTATGAACACGGTTAACGGCTTTTTCAATCAGTATGTTGTTGGTCACTCCGAATGGATGGGCGCCGTTGGGCTGGTCGCCTCTATACCCGGCATTGCGTTCCCCATATTTTGGCCAAAACTAAAAAAGATTTTTGGTAAAAAAGGCTTCTTCCACATTTTCCTGGGAATGTTTATTGCTGGTGAATTATTAACTTACGTCTGGTCGCGTGAAGGCATGCACGATGCGCTGTGGCTTGCTTACATCGCCACATTCATTAAACAGTGGGGCTTAACCTCAGCCACCGGATTTATGTGGGCGCTGGTTCCTGAAGTTATTGCTTATGGTGAATTAAAGTCTGGTAAGCGAAATGCAGCAATTATTAATGCCATTATGGGACTGTTTTTCAAGATTGGCTTTACCATTGGCGGCGCCATTCCTCTGTGGCTGCTGGCCGTCTATGGATTTAATGAAACCGGCGCGCAGCAAAGCGCGAGCGCTATCGATGGGATCATGATGACAGCGGTCTGGATCCCCATCGCCTTAGCGATTGTAGCAATGATCGTCATGCAAATTTATCCCATCTCAGACAAACACGTCAGCGACATTAACCGCCAGCTTGATGAGATTCGGGTGTAAATCCAATACAGAGTAAACTTTAAATTTATAAAGGTGTAATAATATGTCCCTTATCCAAAACCCTATATTACGTGGTTTTAATGCCGACCCCAGCATTATCCGTGTTGAGGACACCTACTATATCGCCAACTCGACATTTGAGTGGTTTCCTGGCGTTCGTTTACATGAATCAAAAGATCTGAAGCACTGGAATCTTCTGCCGTCGCCATTGTCAACCACTACCCTCTTAGATATGAAGGGGAATCCGTCTTCAGGCGGTATTTGGGCTCCGGCGCTCTCTTATGCGGATGGTAAATTCTGGTTAGTGTATACCGATGTGAAAGTCACCGAAGGTGCCTTTAAAGACATGACAAACTACCTGACCACCGCAACAGATATTCGCGGCCCGTGGAGTGCGCCGATAAAACTGAATGGCGTGGGTTTCGATGCTTCACTTTTCCATGACGATGATGGCCGTAAATATATTGTGCAACAGACGTGGGATCATCGGGAGTACCACCATCCTTTTGATGGGATTACCTTAACAGAGCTTGATACAACAACTTTAAAATTAATGCCGGAAACCGCACGGACCATCTATCGCGGTACCGCAGTAGCGCTCGTTGAGGGGCCGCATCTCTATAAACTGAACGGTTATTACTATCTCTTTGCCGCTCAAGGGGGGACGGTATTTACTCATCAGGAGGTGGTGGCCCGTTCCACCACTTTAAATGCCGACAGCTTTGAAACCGAGCCTGGAGAAGTATTCTTAACTAACGTTGATACCCCTGACAGCTATATCCAGAAGCAAGGACACGGCGCTTTGGTTTCGACGCCCGAAGGCGAATGGTATTATGCTTCGCTGTGCGCTCGTCCGTGGAATCGTCCCGGAGAATCAATCTATGATCCTCGCGGCTGGTCTACCCTTGGCCGGGAAACGGCCATCCAAAAAGTATATTGGGATGAAGATGGCTGGCCGCGTATTGAAGGCGGTCACGGCGGTAAAACGTTTGTCGAGGGCCCGAAAGACGCCATTTATACCGAAAGCGCGAAAGATAATAGCCAGCACGATGAATTTACTACGCCAGCGCTTAATCTTAACTGGAATACCCTGCGGGTGCCTTTTAGCGAAAAAATGGGTACCACAGGCCATGGAAAGCTCACCTTAATCGGCCAGGGTTCATTAGCGAATACCCATGATCTGTCGTTGATTGCCCGCCGCTGGCAAGCCTTTTATTTTAATGCTGAAGTTAAAGTCGCCTTTAATCCTTTCAGCTACCAACAAATGGCCGGATTAACCAATTACTACAACGACCGTCACTGGAGCTTTGCTTTTGTTACCTGGAATGAAATTAACGGCAGAGTCATCGAGGTCGCCGAGAACAATCGTGGAAAATATACTTCGTACCTGAAAGATAACGCGATTAAGATTCCTGACGACGTCGAATACGTGTGGTTACGGACGAAAGTCAGGAAGCAGACCTATAGCTATGAGTATAGTTTTGACGGCGTCGATTTTATTGAAATTCCGGTAGTTTTAGATGCCGCCGTCCTTTCCGATGACTATGTTCTGCAAAGCTATGGCGGGTTCTTTACCGGTGCATTTGTAGGTCTTGCGGCAGTAGACTACTCAGGCTACGGCGCCAGCGCTGAATTTTATCATTTCGATTATCAAGAGTTTGGCGACTCGTTAATTGGCACGGATGTTTATAGTTGGGAGGCTGGCGAGCTACGTGCTGATTAGTTTGATGAACGTCTTTTATAGTCAACCTGGCGCAGATTAACCCGGTAAGAAGAAAGCGAAGATCTGTGGATTGGCAATGTTTATATCAGGACGGTGGGTTCCCCCACCGTCTCGTTATGACTTTTTTACTGCTTTTTAACGCCCAGACAACCGCGAACAAATTCCGGATTAAAATGTTTCACCGCTTCACCCACATAGCCTAAATCCAGTGCGTTAATTTGCGCCATTTCGTTATCGGTTAGGGAGAAATCCCAGAGATCAAAGTTTTCTGCAATACGTTCCTGCCGGGTGGATTTAGGAATTACCGTGACGCCGCGCTGCACGTTCCAGCGCAAAATAACCTGGGCAATGGTTTTTTGATGGGCAGCGGCAATCCCCTGCAGCATTTCATCTTCATACGGTTTATGTCTCCCACCGCCTAACGGCGCCCAGGCTTCGGGCTGAACGTTATAGCGCTTCATGGTTTCCAGCGCGGCGGGTTGCGCAAAATAAGGATGTAATTCGACCTGGTTCACCATGGGCTTAATTCTGACGGTTTCACAGAAATTAACTAACACGTGAGCGTAGAAGTTGGACACGCCGATGGCTTTCAGTTTACCGGCTTCATAAGCCTCTTCCAGCGCGCGCCAGGCGCTGAAATAATCGCCCATGGCCTGATGCAATAAATAGAGATCAAAATACTCCAGGCCCGATTTTTTCAGCGACGCCTCAATACCGGCTTTAGCCACAGCGCCGTTGGCCATGTCCTGAACCCACAGCTTCGACGTGATAAATAACTCCTCGCGGGTACACAGCCCTTCGGCGATAGCCTCGCGAACCGCATCACCCACGGCATCTTCATTGGCGTAGATGGCAGCGGTATCAATCAGGCGATAACCGGTACGAATAGCGCTTAACACCGACTGCTTACACTCTTCTTTATCGGTGACCTTAAACACGCCAAAGCCGACCATCGGCATTCTGAGGTTGTTACTTAATACTGAATATTTCACGGCAAGGCCCCTGTCATGTTAAAACACCATTTTAGGCCGGAAACACCACCATGATTAGTCTGTCATTTCTGATTTGACCTATGCATTGAATTCATAAATACAGGCAGGTTGATTGGCGCAACGCTACAGAGCGGCGAACGTATCGAATTAATGCCGGATATGGAAACGACGAGTAAGAGTGAACCACAAAATATTGCTGCTTTTTACCCTCATGCTCTTCACCCAACGTTAATCGTCAGGGCCGTAATTGATTATTAGATAGTCTTTTTAAGTAATTCTGATAACATGCCTGTAACAAATAGGCCACCATGGCGACCCATTTGTTACTCGTGGCGATTAGAACACAATGCAGAAATAATATATGTCGCGATAATAATAACATTCATTGTGAACGCGACATCATGTTACGGCATGCCATTATGCATATATCTAACTAATCTTAATATCATCGAAGTTGATATCTTCCTCTTCTTGATCGTTATTGATAACAACATCGCGAGGAACATCTTTTTTGATGACAGCATAAATGGTTGCTGTTACTAATATATTAACTATCAATGCCATAATACCTGCCATGGGATTTGACATTGTTGGGAGCATCAATACCCCGCCAAAAGGTACAGTTGCATCCGCACCATACACCATGGTGATTGCACCACCACAAGCACCGCCGATTGCCGCTGCTGCAATACCGCGAACGATATCATTCATCACTATAGGGATAGACCCTTCAACAATATTCACTACCCCCATAGGAACCGCCGACTTTAACATTTCGATTTCTTCGTTATTATAGATATTTTTGCGAAGCAGTTTGGCGATAAAAAATGCAAGCCCAAAACCGATAGGTGTTGCCGTGTTGACTAACTGAAGGGCCGTAACTGGCTCATTTATACCCTGTGCCTGGAGAGTTAAGACGAATGCAAAGCACGTTTTATTGATCGGCCCACCAAAGTCAACGATACACAACGCCCCAATAACAGCACCTAATACTAAATTAGATGAAGTTCCCATACTTCTCAGGAACGATGTGAGTGCATCGGTAAAAATACCAATAGGCGTGCCGATGATATAGACCATGAGCAGAGCACTGAAAATGGATGCAAAAAATGGCACAATCAATGTCGGCATTAAACCCCGGGCCCAGCCAGGAACCTTCACATTTTTAATGATAGCAAGAGCAATATACCCGGAAATGTAGCCACCGATCATGCCCCCGATAAAACCCGCACCAATAGCATTAGCTGCCAGACCGACAACAAAACCAGGGGCAATACCGGGCTTACCTGCGATCGAACCGGAAATTCCGATAGCAATAACGACGGGCAATAGTCCGAGCGCCTTAGCTCCCATGGTAGCGAAAGCCTGCCACAGATCAAATTGACCCGATACTAAAGTGTCCTGAACCGTCCCGCCAAAACCCATACCGATGGCAATAATAAACCCAGCACCACAGACAATCGGAATCAAGAATGAGATGGCAGTCAGCAGATGACCTTTAGGGTTTGCTGCTTTCCATATTTCTTTTATATTCATAAATTACGCCCTTTATTTTATATAGGATACGCATAGGTAGGTGTTATGAATTGACTAATTCACCAAGCTTTTCAATAAGCTTATTTGGTGATTTAACTGCCATTTCCGTTGGTACTTTGACGACTTTCTTTCCGGCAAACCTTTCTTCACCTGAAACTTTAACATCGGCGGCTAACAGAACAATGTCGGCTTGTGCAATTTCTTCAGCGGTCAAGGCATTCTCGATACCTATAGTGCCTTGCGTTTCGATTTTGACATTGTGACCGGCCTTTTTTGCTGCTATTTCAATTTTCTTTTGCGCAATATAAGTGTGTGCAATACCTACAGTGCAGGCTGTAATTCCAACAATATTCATAACTATTCTCCAGGGTTAATTGTTTTCGATGCTATGATAATTAAATTAAGCGCTGACACCTTCAGCATTTAAAAGATCAATGATTTTCTGCGGGGAATCTTCCATCAGTAATTTTCCTACTATCTCTTCATCGGCAAGTGAACCTGAAACCTGGGATAATAATCGGATGTGGGTGGTATTTTGATCCTCCAGGCATACAGCAAATAAAATAATACAACGAACGTCACTACCATCCATAGTTTCCCAAGGGATATGATGTTGGGTTCGTCCAATGGCCAATGCTGTACGGGCTACGCCTGAGGATTTACCATGAGGGATCGCTATATGATTTTCGAATCCAGTGGAGCCCTGTTCTTCGCGTAACCAAACATCTTGCAGAAAAATATCTTTATTAATAACAACTCCATCACGTACTAATAAGTCGGCTAATTCTTCAATTGCTTCTTCCTTACTCTTAGCCATCATGTTTAATTTAATATTTTTTACGTTCAGTACACTCGAAATGTCCATAAGTTACCTTCGTTAACATAAATAATCATCTGTAATCAGCGATACCAGCTTCTGCCACCACGTAGTCTGCCAAACCCGTCGGGGCCGGACAGCATAATAGATAGCATCCGCAAGCGTACGACGAGGCGTCGCAAGCGAACTCCAGATATAAAAAGGGTTACAGCGCTCTCAACCATATAAATCTAACGCGAAGGCAAAGAGACAGACCGGTTAAATAGACACTTTGCACTGCGCAATGGCTCAATACGGCTGAGCGCGCTGCAATTTTCAGGCAGCGATTTCGCGTTGATAGATATCGACCATTTTATCCCATGCATCGCTGACATTATCCGCCAGGGAGAACAGGCCCGAGGTTCCCACAATAAAGACGTCAACGCCCGATTGGGAGATAACATTAAAAGTTTTCTCGTTACAGGAGCCATCAATTTCGGTCAGATAGTGGTAACCATGCACTTCGCGCATCGCGATCAGCTGTTTAATTTTATTGAGCGATTCTGGGATAAATTTCTGACCTGCGTAGCCCGGGTCAACCGACATGACGGTCACTTTATCCAGCAGGTGCGCGTACTCTTTAATAGCATCCGCCGGAGTAGCTGGGTTCAACACTACGCCGCAGCGACGACCCGCGTCTTTAATCTGGTTCAACAGCCGGAATATTTTGTTATTCGCCGTCTCAGGGTGGAAGCTGATAATATCGGCCCCGGCATCAATACACATTGGAATTATATCTTCCGGGTGATTCACCATCAGATGTACGTCGATCGGCACATCGGTAATTTTTTTCAGGTTTTCGATAAAAAACGGTGATAGCGTAATATTCTTCACATAGTTACCGTCCATAATATCGACGTGATAAAAATCAGCCCGACCGTTCATTGCCGTAATTTGCTCTCTGAATTGCGTTAAATCCATACACATTAACGAGGGCGAAAATTTAGCTGCCATACCTCACCTCTATAAAATTAGTTAGTTAAACAGTGACACGACATGCCCAAGAATGATGCCAACAACGCCAAAGTCCGCATCGCCAAAGGTGGTGGATGCAAAGCCAAGGTCGCCCATCAGGGGCAGCAAAATCGCGGGCAAAAAAGAAATCAACAGACCGTGAGCGAATGCCCCCACCACCGCGCCGCGACGACCGCCGCAGATGTTGCCGTAAACGCCCGCCGTCGCGCCGCAGAAGAAGTGCGGCACCAGGCCGGGAACAATGACGCTCAGGCCAAGCAGCGGACACAGGAACATACTCACCAGACCAGCGGCAAAACTTGACAGGAAGCCGACGATCACCGCGTTCGGGGCGAACGGAAAGACGGTTGGACAGTCGAGCGCCGGTTTCGCGTCTTTCACCAGCTTGTCGGCGATGCCTTTAAAGGCCGGAACAATTTCGGCAATAATCATGCGAACACCCGCAAGGATGATCCACACGCCTGCCGCGAAGGTCAGCGACTGGATAATGGCAAAGATGATAAAGTTCTGACCACCACTGATGCTGGTCTCAACAAACTCTTTACCTGCGACCAGTACCAGAATCAGGAACAGAATCATCATCGTCAGCGAGATAGCCACCGAGGAGTCACGCAGGAAGTTCAGCGTTTTCGGCACCTTCAGCTCTTCAATCGACGGGCTGCCTTTACCGATCGCTTTTCCCACCAGCGCCGACAGCAGATACCCTGTTGAACCAAAGTGGCCCAGCGCCAGGTCATCAGTGCCGGTAATTTTGCGGGTAAATGGCTGCAGAATAGCCGGAGAGACCACCATCATGATGCCGAGGATTACCGCCCCCACCAGTACCACCCAGAACGGCGACAGACCGCCGACAGAGAGAATGACAGCCAGCATCGCCGACATATACAGCGTGTGGTGGCCTGTCAGGAAGATGTATTTCAGCGGCGTAATACGGGCAAGAACAATATTAAACAACATCCCCAGCACCATGATCATGGCTGTCGCAGTACCGTAGTTTTTCTGCGCCAGCGCCGCCATGGCGTCAGTATTGGGGACAACACCCTGAATATGGAAGGAGTGCTCAAACAGCTGGCTAAATGTCGTTAACGTCGTGGCGACAATCGCCGCCCCGGATGTTAATATCACAAACCCCATAATGGTTTTGAGGGTTCCGGAAATAACGTCGGAAACTGCTTTTTTCTGCAATAATAAGCCGATCAGGGAAAACAAACCGACCAGTATTGCTGGTGTGCCCAACACATCATGAATAATAAACTGCAGCATAGAATGACTCCGTAAGGCCGCAAATAATTAATCAGAGATTCTCGGAAAGAATTTCTTTGATTTTATTGTTATCCAGCAGGTTAGATAAACCAAAAACCTGTGCAGAATGGCTGGACAGATGTTCAGCTATATCCCTGGCGCTAAGAATAATATCGGCAGTTTCGCTTTTTGCTGAAGTCAGATCGGTATGGGAAACCTCTGCTTCTTTATTTAACTCTGTAATGATTTTTTTCACGTTCATTTCAACGATAAAGCTACTACCTAAACCGTTACCGCAAACAATCAGAACCTTTTTCATCTCTACCTCACTATCCATTGATAACGGCTTGAATTTTCGTCATTGATGAGGCTTTCAGCAGTGCTGAGAGTCGTTCATCATCGCTAAAAATGTCTGCCAGGGCTGTAATCATATTGATGTGTTCATCTCCCGAAAGCGCACACAGCATAATCACGACGTAAATAGGGTCATTCTCTTCCGAGCCAAAAGAAACGCCTTTTTTAATATGCAAAAGCGATAAACCATTTTTAATTGCACCTTGCTCCGGGCGAGCATGAGGCATCGCCAGACCAGGCGCTAAAACATAATAAGGACCAAGTTTTTCATGGCTGTTACAAATGGCCTGAATATAATCTTCAGTAATCGCCTCTTTCGCCAATAAGGGTTGAGCCGATAACGTAATTGCCTGTTTCCAGTCACTGACTGAATCCACAATCTGGATATTTTCCGTTGGTAACCAGGTCGTGATCATAAATTCCCCGATAGCATTGAAAGTGAGCCTACTATAGTGGAATCTCTTCGCGGCTTACCGTGATCTTCATCTCAAAGTTAGCGCTAACATGGCAACAATGTTAAAATTCTTGTTACCGCTAACTTTGTTATCCATACTTATCATTACTTTGCAGTTGGGCAATGCGTAAAATGCCAAACATCATTTACAATGGCTGCCCAGTCAGGCGAAAGGAGGACACCAGTGCAGACGTTAGAAGCGGACGATAGCGCGAGAGAAAAACGCAGGAAAAACACCGGTAAAATTACGCTTGCTGAAGTGGCAAAACTGGTCGGCGTGAGCACGATGACCGTGTCACGCGCGTTACGCATGCCTGAAAAAGTGAATCCTGAACTGCGTACACGCATTGAAGCCGCAGTAAGCGAGCTGGGCTATGTGCCAAATCTGCAGGCCCGCAACCTTGCCTCTGCTGACTCCAGTCTGGTGATGGGCGTGGTTCCCTCTTTTTCCTCCCCGGGCTTTCTTGCCGTCTCCGAAACACTACAGACCGTGCTCACGACCCAGGGCTATAGCATGATGTTTATCGAGTCCGGTCAGGGTGGACAGAGTGAAGAAAAAGCTTTTGCGCAAATGCTCGCTTACAACCCGGCTGCGATTGTTCAATTCAATATTGATAACATCAGCAGTTGTTCGCAAATGATAAGTAACACCGGCGTGCCGGTGGTTGAGATTGGCGCCATCAATCGCGATGCGAGCTGGGTCAGCATTGGCGTTGACTATGCCGCAGCCATCAAAAAGTTGGTCACATCGCTTGTACAGACCGGATATAAAAATATCGGCCTGCTTTGCACGGCTTCCAATAACATTATGTTTCGCCAGGTACTAAGCGGTTGGAACAGCGCGATGCTCTCCGTTAACCACTCCCCGCATCGCGTGGTGACCTCTCATCTGCCGGCAGGCATTACGACCGGCCTGAACCTGCTCGGCGATATTCGTATCACCTGGCCTGAGCTTGATGCGCTGATTTGCACATCCGATGAAATCGCCTGCGGTTGCATTATGGCCTGCCATGGCGCGGGGCAAAAAGTGCCTGACTCTCTGGCACTGGCAAGCCTGAGCGGGGGGACTCTTGCCGCCGTTTGCTCACCGGCGCTGACTGCCGTCGAATTCCCCTGGAGTGAAACGGGAACCCTCGCAGGACAAACACTGCTTGAGCTGCTGGCGGGTAATTCGACGGATAAATTCATTGAATTACCCTCAGCGTTACAAGTTCGCGCCAGCACCAGGAAGCAGTAGCGTTGGCGACATATTTATTGATTTGTTATCCCACCGAATACGGCAGGATAACTATGCGTTAGAAAAGTTATGCTTTCTGCTGTGGCGGGTAATGGTCAGAAGGAGAAACTGGCGCTGTAAGCCGCGCCAGTTCTGAGGTTAGCGATGGTTGCCTGACGCCATCAGGCAACCGCTACTGATTAATGCTTCACAATATACATCGTGCGGCTGTAGGCCACGTCTTCCGGATTGGTAATCGGGTATCCTTTTAACCACGGCTTGATCAGGCGGCCGTTGGTATACTGATATATCGGCGCAATAGGCGCTTTGGCCATGATGATTTTCTCTGCCGCATTGTAATCATCGTTACGCGCTTTTTCCGAGGTTTCCTGCGCCGCCTGGGCGAGGATCTTATCGTATGCCGGATCGTTAAAGCGCGAAATATTGCCGCTATGCGTCGATGTAAGCAGTGACAGGAAGGTCGACGGCTCGTTGTAATCCCCTACCCACGATGCGCGGATAACGTCGAAATTACCGGTATTACGGCTATCGATATAGGTCTTCCACTCCTGGTTTTGTAGCTTCACATCCACACCAAGGTTTTTCTTCCACATCGACGCCACGGCGATGGCGATTTTCTGGTGATTTTCCGACGTGTTGTACAGCAGCGTCAGCTTCAGCGGACGGTCCGGGCCATATCCTGCCGCCGATAGCAGCGCTTTAGCCTGGGCATTAAGCTCGGCCTGGCTCATGCTCTCAAACTGCGAAGGCTGCGGAGTAAAGCCTGCGGTGACGTCAGGGGTGAACCGCCAGGCCGGTTTCTCACCGGTGCCGAGGATTTTCTCCGCCATAATCCGCCGGTCGATGGTCATGCTTAACGCCAGACGCACACGCTCATCGGCGGTTGGCCCTTTCTGGGTATTGAAAGCGTAATAATAGGTACCTAACTGCGGCGGCGTGTAGACCTGTCCGGGAATATCCTTCAGTAGCTTCTGATACATATTTTTCGGGAAGGATTCGGTGATATCAATATCACCCGCCAGATAACGTTTGGTCGCCGAAGATTCCTGGTTAATCGGCACGAAAGTCACCTGCTTAATCACCGTTTTGGCGTTATCCCAGTATTGTGTATTCGGCACGACAACCAGCTTCTCATTCACCACCCGGTCTTTCAGCACATAGGCGCCGTTGCCGATAAGGCTGCCCGGGCGCGTCCAGTTAGCGCCGCTTTCGACGTTGGCTTTCTGCACCGGATAGAACGCAAAGCTGGCGGTCAGGTTGCTGAACCACGGCAGCGGTTTATCCAGCTGCACGCGCAGCGTGTGGGCATCGACCGCCGTCACCCCGAGGGTGTCCGGCGCCGCTTTACCATCAATAATATTTTGCGCATTACTGATACCCGCTAAGGCGGCAAACCAGGCGAAAGGCGAGGTGGTTTTCGGATCCACCAGCCGCTGCCAGCTATAGACGAAATCCTGCGCCGTCACCGGGGTGCCGTCGGACCAGCGCGCGTTATCACGCAGGGTAAAGGTCCAGACGCGGTTATCGTTGCTCTGCCAGCGGGTCGCCACGCCAGGGATGATATTGCCCTTCGCGTCCTGGTTCACCAGCCCTTCGAACAGATCGCGGATAACCTGAATTTCCGGCAGGCCGACGGCTTTAGCGGGATCTAATGAAGCGGGCTCGTCTTTTATATGGCGTACCAGCTGCTGTTTTTCAGCTAATACGGTTCCCGGAGGCACGTCCGCCGCCCAGGCAAGAGAAGAAACGCTGGCTAACCACAGCGCGCCGCATGTCAATTTGACAGGATACTTCATGAGATCCCCTTTTAAATGAACAAACCAGTGCTGGCAGAGCGATAATTATTTGTTTCCCCACCTGAAATTGCAAACGGCTTATGATAGAAAATTGACATGACGAGTTTTTTCGCCAGAGAGGGAAAGCGTTTGATTCCGGGACGCTTTTCTACAACACTGCTAACAATAACCTGATGACAGGATACCCTATGCCCGTTTCACGCCCTCGCCCCCTGCGCGGCGCTTTCCCGCCAGGCACGCAACGTTACGGCCAGTCGCATCTCGGCGCGCCGCTGCTGTGGTTCCCCGCTCCGCTGGCAGATAGCCGCAGCGGTCTGATTATCGCCGGCACGCACGGCGACGAAAACTCGTCGATCGTCACCCTCTCCTGCGCGTTGCGCACGCTAAAACCGGAGTTGCGTCGCCATCACGTGGTATTAACGGTCAACCCTGACGGCTGTCAGCTAGGGTTACGCGCCAACGCCCGCGGTATCGATCTCAATCGTAATTTCCCGGCCGCTAACTGGAAGGCGGGAGAAACGGTGTATCGCTGGAATAGTGCAGCCGAAGAGCGTGATGTGGTTCTGCTGACCGGTGAAAAACCCGGTTCGGAGCCCGAAACCCAGGCGCTGTGCCAGTTGATCCACCAGATCCATCCGGCGTGGGTAGTCTCCTTCCACGATCCGCTGGCCTGCATTGAGGACCCCGGCCACAGCGAGCTGGGACAATGGCTCGCCGGGGCTTTTAATTTACCGCTGGTGGGCAGCGTCGGTTACGAAACGCCGGGCTCTTTTGGCAGTTGGTGCGCCGATATCGGCCTGCCGTGCATTACCGCCGAATTTCCGCCGGTCTCCGCCGACGAAGCGACAGAAAAGTACCTCGCGGCGATGACCGATTTACTACACTGGCACACTCACAGATGAAGCATGCCGGTGCTGAACTGCAGCGCCGGTTCCACATCTACCGCCAGCCAGGTCGGGCCATCGAGATCCGCAAAACGGGCCAGCGGCGCCAGCGGCAGCGCGGCGGAAATGGCCCGTGAAGTACAAAGCATACAGCCCAGCATCCTCTTATAACCCAGCCGTTCAGCCTCCTGCGCCAACAGCAATGCCTCGGTCAGACCACCGGTTTTATCCAACTTAATGTTGACCATTTCGTAGCGACCCTGCAGCGCCGGTAGGCTTTCCCGCGTATGACAGCTCTCATCGGCGCAGATCGGCAGCGGATGAATGAAGTTTTCCAACGCCTCATCCGCGCCGGCCGGTAACGGCTGCTCCAGCATCGCCACGCCGAGATCGGCCAAAAGCTGACAGCGCGCCGCCAGACCTTCGCCACGCCACGCTTCGTTAGCATCAACGATCAACGTCGCCTGCGGCACCGCGTCGCGAATAGCAACCAGCCGCTCGCTAATCAAATGATCGTCGAGCTTGACCTTCAGCAGCCGCGCGCCTTTCTCCCACAGCGCGGCGGCGCTGGCCGCCATCTGTTCCGGCGTGCCGATTACCACGGTTTGCGCCGTCACGACTTCGCGCGGCAGATTGACGCCAAGCAGCTGCGGCAACGTTTTCCCCGCGCGGCGCGCCTCCAGATCCCACAACGCGCAGTCGACGGCGTTGCGCGCTGCCCCAGCCGGCAGTAGCTGTTGCACTTGCTCGCGGGTAGCGCCGCGCTCAAGCTGCTCGCCGATCGCCATAATCTGCGCCATCACCGAGGCGATGCTTTCCCCGTATCGCGGATAAGGCGTACATTCTCCGGCCCCTTTTACCCCATCCTCTTCTATTTCCACCACCACGACTTTGGTCTCGCTGCGGCTGCCGCGAGAGATAACAAACGGCGTGTGAAGCGGCCATGATTCTTCAAAAACTCGAAGGTTGCGCATTCCCTGGGCCTCTTAGGTAAATGTTAAATAGAGTTTGCCGTGTTGCTGGCTGATGTCATACACTAACTACGACGTTAACTATATGTAAACAGGAAGATAACCATGTCGCAAACCGTACATTTCCAGGGTAACCCAGTGTCCGTTCAGGGCTCCATTCCGCAGGCTGGCGCGAAGGCGCAGCCGTTTACGCTGGTCGCCAAAGATCTCTCTGACGTCACGCTGAGCCAATACGCTGGTAAACGTAAAGTACTGAATATTTTCCCAAGCATCGATACCGGCGTCTGCGCGGCATCGGTTCGCAAATTCAACCAACTGGCTTCTGAGCTGAACAACACCGTGGTGCTGTGCATCTCCGCTGACCTGCCGTTCGCACAGTCCCGTTTCTGCGGCGCAGAGGGCCTGAGCAATGTGGTCACCCTGTCCACCCTGCGCGCGCCGCAGTTCCTGGCAGATTATGGCGTTGCTATCTCCGCAGGCCCGCTGGCTGGTCTGGCTGCACGCGCAGTCGTTGTTATCGATGAAAACGACCAGGTGGTATACAGCCAGCTGGTTAACGAAATCACCGAAGAGCCGGATTACGATGCGGCGCTGGCTGCGCTGAAAGCGTAATCGCTTCCCTTCTGTTATCAAGCCTCCTTCAACGGGGGCTTTTTTCTTTGCGCGGCGCATAGCGCGAAATTAACCGCGCGGTGGCCGGGCCGGTGAGCAATATGGTAAACAGGCGCAGCGTTTGCATCGCCATGATAAAAGACATATCCGCCCGGGTACCGACGGCGATTATCGCCACCGTATCCAGACCGCCGGGGCTGGTCGCCAGATAGGCGGTGAGAAAATCCAGCGGCAGCAGGTGCGTTAACGCAAAAGCCATCAGCGCGCACAGCGCGATCAGGCCGACGATGGCGGCGATGATTTGCGGTAGCGTCTTCAGCGCCAGCATAAAAATCTCGCGATTAAACTGCAGGCCAACCGTCCAGCCAAGCGCGGTATACGCCAGCACCAGTAACCATTCCGGTAGCTCCAGCAATAGCATGCCTTCACCCTGCGCCAGCGCACCGGCCAGCATCGGTAACAACATTGCCCCGGAAGGGATGCGTAAACGTAACCCTAACCAACCGGCGACCGCAGTCAATAGCAACGTTAACGGTAGATTAAAAGTCAGCGGCGGGAACCAGACGATCTGCTGGGTCATCTCCTGCGCCTCGCCGCCGAGCGCGAAACGCACCACCATTACCGCCGCGCCAACCACGAACAGTACCCGCAGATACTGCATCAGGGCCACCAGACGAACGTCGGCGCCATACTCTTGGGCCATCACCACCATCGCCGAAGCGCCGCCCGGCGAGCTTCCCCACGCGCCGGTTGCCCCGGGTAGCGAACTGTAACGCACCAGCAGCCAGCCGGTCAGCGCGCTGATAGCCAGCGTGGAAAGGAGGATAATCAACACCAGCGCCCAGTTGGCGGCCAGAACGCCGAAAATAGACGGGGTTAGCGCGCGGGCGATCATACAGCCGATGATAGCCTGAGCGGAGATGAAGAATGGACGAGGGAGACGAATCGTGGCGCCGCGCAGACTAAGGGTAATTCCGGCGATAAGCGGGCCAAGCAGCGGCGCAGCGGCGCAGCGGGAAGATGGAGCCGGAACAGCACAAAGGAGAGCACGGCGGAGAGTGCCAGTAATATCATCCACTGAGGCCAATCCCGTTGCTTCGCCAACCGTCACCTTCCCGGAAAAAGAAAAATAAAATAAAATAAAATAAGTATATACAGAGATATCGCTGAAAAAACGCTGAAAATCGCGGCCGCGCCGAGCCGGCCGCACCGGTGATTTATTCTTCGCCTTTCTTCTGGCTCAGACCATACTCGCGCAGCTTGTTAGCAATCGCGGTATGCGAAACGCCGAGACGTTTGGCTAATTTACGCGTGCTGGGGAAGCTGCGATACAACTGGGTCAATACCGAACGCTCAAAGCGGCGGGTAATATCGTCGAGCGATCCTTCCATCGCCTCTTCACCTACCGGCAGCGACGACACATCGTGATCTGGCAGCAGAATATCCTGCGGGCGCAGTTCGAAGCCCTCGAGCTGGGTTAACGCTCGGTACACTGCGTTTTTCAACTGACGCACGTTGCCCGGCCAGCTATAGCGGGTCAACACGGTATTAAGGTCGGCAGAGAGTTTTGGCCGCGGGATACCCTGCTCATCGGCAAAGCGCGCGACGAACAGTTCGGTCAACGGCATGATGTCCTGCGGACAATCGCGCAGCGGCGGCAGGTTCAGCGTCAGCACATTCAGACGATAATAAAGATCTTCGCGAAAGAGTCCTTTCTGCACCAGCTCGACGAGATTTTTTTGCGTCGCGCAGATAACCCGGACATCAACATGCACTTCGTGATCTTCACCGACGCGACGGAAAGTACCATCGTTGAGAAAGCGCAACAGCTTCGTTTGCATGCCAGGCGACATTTCGCCGATCTCATCCAGCAGCACAGAGCCGCCGTTGGCCTGCTCAAAGAAACCTTTTTTCCCCTGCGACGCATCGCCGAATAGCTCGCTCTCTACCGCATTTTCCGGAATCGAACCGCAGTTCAGCGCCAGATAAGGTTTGCTAGCGCGCGGGCTGGCCAGATGGCAGGCATGGGCCAGCAGATCTTTACCGGTACCCGTATCGCCGACAATCAGCAACGGGGCGCTGAGCATCGCCAGCTTGCGGGCCTGTTCAACAACGTGGCGCATTTTCGGCCCAACGGCGAGGATCTGGCTAAAGGCGCTGGTATCCTGGGTCGTCAGCGTTTGCAGTTGACGCCCCATACGTACGGTGGAGCGCAACATCACCACGGCGCCGGTCAGCACACGCTCGGCGTGTTCGCCTTCCAGATACACCGGTGTCACTTCCAGCATAAAGTTTTGGCCATTAACGACCACATGCTCGGTATGCGACTCCAGCGGGTTGCCTTCCAGCCAGCGCTGCAGGTTGAAATCAGTAATGAGTTGCGCCACCGGATGGCTGCGTAAGCGTGCCTGAGTTTGACCAAACAGCTGGCAGCTGGCCGGGTTGGCAAGCTCTACTTTGCCTTTGGCATCCAGCGACAGTACCGGTTCCGGCATCGCCACCAGCAGCGCGCTCAGCGCCAGATGCTCCCGCTCTGACGGCATCCACGCCACGGTACGAACATCGGTTACGCCGGAGATACGGCGGATTTCCGCCATTAAACTGCTGAAACTGGCGAACTCCAGCTCGGCGAAATTAAGGTAGATTCGGCCAATCGGGTCGATATCGATACCGCGCAGGTCAATACCGCGCAGCACCAGCAAATCGAGTAATTCACGGGTCAGACCAAGACGGTCCTGACAAAAGACTTCCAGACGCATAGGAGTTTTCACCCTAAAAAGGCCAATGACGGATGAATGATAGGACAGATATGGGCTTACGGGAAGATAGCTGTCAACAATTATTGACAGTATGGCGGAAAAATGGGCTTTATGCCGTAAAGTTATGCGGGCATTTCTTTTGCGTTATGGCTCGCATGGCACAGAGGGCGCTGGGCGCCAGGGGTTTTCCCGGAGGCGGCGCGTTGCGCCTTCTCCGGGCTACCAAATCGCAAAGCGCTGTAGCCCCGGTAAGCGGCAGCGCCACCGGGGGATCCAGCGTGGTGAAGACATTAAAGGCAGGTCGCACGAACCGTAGGCCGGGTAAGGCGCAGCCGCCACCCGGCATTTACGCTTGCCGACGCTATTTCTCCGCGCCGGTTTTGCTTTTCTGCAGCGTCTCTTTTAACTGACCGATCAGTTCGCGGCGGAAATCGCCGAGCCGCGGTTTATCATCGGCGATCCACGGTAGCGGACGACACAGCTCCATCGTCTTAATCCCCAGGCGGGCGGTCAACAATCCGGCGCCGATACCCTGTGCGGCGCGCGCCGACAAGCGGGCCGCCAGATCCTGCGACATCCAGTCCATTCCGACTTCGCGCACCAGCTCGCTGGCGCCGGCAAAGGCGATATTCAGCAACACCAGGCGGAATAAACGCAGGCGGCTATAATAGCCGAGTTCAATACCGTAGAGGGTGGCGATACGATTAATCAGCCGCAGGTTACGCCAGGCGATAAACGCCATATCGACCAGCGCCAGCGGGCTGACGGCGATCATCAGCGTCGATTCCGCCGCCGAGCGGCTGATTTCCCGCCGCGCCTGCGCGTCCAGCACCGGCTGCACCAGTTGCGCGTACAGGCTCACCACTTCGCGATCGTTTTGCGTTTCATGGATCGCCGCATACCAGCGCTGCAGCGCCGGATGCGATTGATCCAGCCCGGCCTGCTGCGCCAGTTTCTCACAGAACGCGCGCCCTTTGCCCACCGCGTGGCTATGCATCAGATCCCGCGCTTCATCGCGTTCGTGCGCGCGCTGGCGCAGACGCCACAGGCGACGCCATTCAGTCGCTACCGACCCCACGCCCGCGCCGACAATCAGCGCCCCGGCCGCGCAGCCGCCGAGCGCAATCCAGTCCTGAGTCTGCCAGGCCGTCACCGTCCACTGCACGCCCTGCGCCACCACGCTAATACCAAAAATTGCCAGCCCGGCACTAACCATCCGCCGCCACAGGCTGCGTTTCGGGCGCAGTACCGATTCCACCACCGCTTCGGCGGCCCCTTCCTCTTCAGCAACCATTTCAGGCAGCATCGGAGAGAAGGTTTGCGCATCCGCCGCGTCAAAGGCGCGGGCCGATTTTAAAGTCTGGCTCTTTTCCGTTTCCAGTGGGCCATCGAAATCGATCCGCGGTTTTATCGGCTCGCTCATCGCAATTTATCTCCAATCAAAAATTCCAGCGCCGCGTCAAGGCGTATATGCGGTAGCGGTTTATCGACATCCATCGCTCTCGGGCGGAAGTTCTCAAACTGGAAGCCCTGCTGTTCCCAGAAGGCCTGGCCCGGCAGCCGCGCCGGCACCTCCCCCGGGAAAATGGTAAGCGGTTGCCCATCGCTCAGACGATCGCCGCGCAGCGCTGGGATCTTCTCACCATTAACCTCGATAAGCCCGCCCTGGGTAGCCTGAATGGATGCCAGCCCCAGACAATCCATGCTGATGCCTTCAAAGGCGGCATTCTGCCAGGCGTCCTGAATCAGTTGCTGAAGTAGCGACACCATGTTGCCGTGCTGATCGACGGTCACGTGATCGGCTTTAGTGGCGGCAAACAGTAGCTTGTCAATAACCGGTGAAAACAGGCGGCGAAACAGCGTTCGCTGGCCGTAATGGAAGCTTTGCATCAACTGGGTCAGCGCCAGACGCATATCATTAAACGCCTGCGGCCCGCTGTTTAACGGCTGCAGACAGTCCACCAACACAATCTGGCGGTCAAAGCGCAGAAAGTGGTCTTTATAAAAGCCTTTCACCACTTTCTCGCAGTAGTATTTGAAGCGCTCGCGCAGCATTCCGGCATTGGTGTGTTTGTCCGCCTGCGCCAGCCTGGCTTCGCCAACCGCATCGACATCCGGCCAGGGGAAGAACTGCAGCGCCGGGGCTCCCGCCATGTCGCCAGGTAGCACAAAACGCCCCGGCTGAATAAAGTGCAACCCCTCGCGCTTGCAGGCATGCAGATAATCGGTCCAGGCGGCGGCGATCTCCGCCAGCCGGGTTTCGTCGGCGGGCGCCAGTGGATCGAGCCCATCGCACAGCTGCCGCCAGCGGGCAGACCACTCCCCGCGCTGCCCCTGCAACAGCCCGGTCATTTGCCGTGACCAGCTTAAATAATCCTGCGCCAGCATCGGCAGGTCGAGCAACCATTCTCCCGGATAATCCACGATTTCCAGATACAGAGTAGAAGTGTCTTTGAAATGACGTAGCAGAGAATCGTTAGAGCGATAGCGCAGCGCGAGGCGAATTTCGCTCACCCCACGGGTCGGCGTCGGCCAGGCCGGCGGCTGGCCATAAAGCTGCGCCAGGCCTTCATCATAGGTAAAACGCGGAATGCCGAAATCACGCTGCGGAACCCGCTTCACACCCAACAGACGTTCTTCGCGCGCCGCGCTCAGCAGCGGCAGTCGCGCTCCGGCGTGGATATTCAGCAGTTGATTAACCATCGCGGTGATAAAAGCCGTTTTGCCGCTGCGGCTGAGTCCGGTCACGGCAAGACGTAAATGCCGGTCAACCCCGCGGTTGACCAGCGCATTGAATTCAGTTTTGAGTCGCTTCATCGCCAGTCCGTTATGCCCAGAAGGAATGTCGTTTAATGATAAGCTATTTAAATGGGGATAATCAGGGCCAATATAAAGCGCGCCGGTATTCCTCCCCTGAGGAATTATTTCATACCGCGGGCAAAACGATTGGCCAGCCGACTGAGCAGCGGCTCAAGCGCGACCGCCAGCAACATTTTCAGCGGCCGACGCGCCACCGATTTCACCGCCCAACCGGCAACGCCCGCCGGGCCGTATCGCAGCGCGGTCAGTAGCACCAGCTTACCGGCGATCTTAAGACCCGGTTTCACTTTTTGCCCTGCCTGTTGCCATTTCATATTCATGCGTTGCCTCGTTAGTTACATGGAAAAATTTTACAGCTGACGAAAACGGCTGCGCAGCGTGAAGGTATCGGAGGTGATATAACGCTCCATATCACGCAGGCGCTGTTCGCCGGAAGCCAGTTCGGCATCCACGGCGGCCAGTAAATCGCCATTGCTCGGCCCTTTTTCGCCGTACAGTTCGCTATCCGGTATCGGATCCAGCGCGAAAGTCAGAATGATGTAGGCCACCAGCACGAAAAAGAACAGGCCAAAAATCATCGCCAGTACGGTTATCAGACGCACCAGCTTCACCGGCACATCCAGGTGCTGCGCGATACCGGCGCAGACCCCCTTCACCATTCCGCGCTGCGGGATACGCCACAGTTTTTTATTAAAGTCCAATCCGGCCATTATTTGTCTCTCCAGTTCGGATGTTCCGCGTCAAGGATCGCTTCCAGCGCCTGAATGCGTTCGCGCATCCGTTTCGCGTCATCGGTCAGCTGCAGCAGGCGCTGCTGTTCGTTCTGGGTTAACGCCCCGTCCGCCGAGCGATTGTTGTAGTGCAGCCATAACCAGACCGGCAACACGAACAGCACAAACAGCGTGAGCGGGATGGCAAGAAAAAGCATGCTCATGTGTACTCCTTACAGGTGGTGAGCCGCGGCGCAACACCGCGCCGCGCAATATGCATTACTGGTTATTCTGATTCATTTTGGCTTTCAGCGCTGCCAGTTGCTCGCTGATTTCATCATCCGCTTTCAGTTCGGCAAACTGCTGATCCAGCGATTGTTGTTTGCCAAAACGATGGCTCTCCGCCTCGGCTTCCATTTGGTCAATACGGCGTTCGAAAGACTCAAAACGCGCCATCGCTTCATCCATTTTACCGCTATCCAGCTGGCGGCGAACATCACGCGAAGAGCTGGCCGCCTGATGGCGCAGCATCAGCGCCTGCTGACGAGCGCGGGTTTCGCTGAGCTTATTCTCCAGCTCGCCAATCTCTTTTTTCATTCGCGCCAGGGTTTCATCCACCAGTTGCGCTTCGTGTTCCAGGCTGCCGATAAGGTCGGTCAGCTTCTGTTTTTCGATCAGCGCCGCACGCGCCAGATCTTCTTTCTCTTTACGCAGGGCCAGCTCGGCCTTTTCTTGCCATTCCACCTGCTGCGCCTGCGCCTGTTCGATACGGCGGGTCAGCTGTTTCTTTTCCGCCAGCGCGCGGGCGGAGGTAGAACGCACTTCAACCAGCGTGTCTTCCATCTCCTGAATCATCAGACGGACCAGCTTCTGCGGATCCTCCGCTTTCTCCAGCAGGGAGTTGATGTTGGCGTTCACGATGTCGGCAAAGCGAGAAAAAATACCCATAATTTCAATCCTCATAGTTCTGATAGCAGGCAGCGGCCTGTGCAGTAGTTAATACAAATGGCGTGCCAACTTTTTATCTTATTGATTTTAAACAAGGTGGTTGAGATATGGCCGCCTGCTTGCTACAGTGAGTTGGCGAATCACACTACTTAATGGCGAAATTCATCATGGCGGAATACAAGGATAACCTGCTGGGCGAGGCTAACAGCTTTCTGGAGGTGCTCGAACAGGTCTCGCAGCTGGCACCGCTGGATAAACCGGTGCTGGTGATCGGCGAGCGCGGGACCGGCAAAGAGCTCATTGCCAACCGACTGCACTTTCTCTCTTCGCGCTGGCAGGGACCGTTTATTTCGCTGAATTGCGCGGCGCTGAATGAAAACCTTCTCGATTCCGAATTGTTCGGTCATGAAGCCGGCGCCTTTACCGGCGCCAGCAAACGACATTCGGGGCGCTTTGAACGTGCCGACGGCGGCACGCTGTTTCTCGATGAGCTGGCCACCGCTCCGATGCTGGTGCAGGAAAAATTGCTGCGGGTAATTGAATACGGCGAACTGGAACGCGTCGGCGGCAGCCAGCCGCTGCAGGTTAACGGACGGCTGGTGTGCGCCACCAACGCCGATCTGCCCAAAATGGTCGAGGAAGGTCATTTCCGCGCCGACCTGCTCGACCGGCTGGCGTTTGATGTCGTGCAACTACCGCCATTGCGCGAGCGCCAGAGCGACATCATGCTGCTTGCCAACCAGTTTGCCATTCAGATGTGCCGCGAACTGGGGCTTCCTCTGTTTCCCGGCTTTAGCGAGCGAGCCGTCGACACGCTGCTCGCATACCGCTGGCCGGGGAATATTCGTGAGCTGAAAAATGTGGTTGAACGTTCGGTTTACCGTCACGGCAGCAGTGAAAGCGAGCTGGATAATATCATTATCAACCCATTTAACAGCGCGACGCCTGCGCCTGCACCGGTCATTGAACATGCGCTTCCCGCGTTGCCGCTGGACCTGCGCGCCTTTCAGCTGGAGCAAGAAAAAAGCCTGCTGCAGTTGAGCCTGCAGCAGGCGAAGTACAATCAAAAGCAGTCAGCGGAGCTGCTGGGGCTAACCTACCACCAGCTACGCGCCTTGTTGAAGAAGCATCAGCTATGAGCGGCGCGCGGCAGCATCGTCGCGCTCACCACCATTGAGCCTAAACACAGCGCGGCGTTAAACCACAACGCGTATTGTGCGGCGCTGGCCATTCCCAACGGCAGGAACAGCGCGAAAAGTGACGCCGTCACGGCAATACCCATCGCGCCGCCAAGCGAGCTTCCCATCTTATAAACCCCTGACGCGACGCCGATCTTGTTCTCCGGCGCATTGGCGACGGCGGTATCGGTCGAAGGTGTGGCGTAACAGCCGAGCCCGAGGCCAAACAGAATATTGCTGAAGAAGACGGTCCCGATATACAGCGACTTATCAAGGAAGGTACAGGAGATCAGCAAAATGCCGATGGCGGTGAAGACCGGCCCGGTCATCATCGGCAACCGCGCGCCGTAGCGCTGGAGCAACTTTTCCCCGACGCGAATCATCGCCAGTACCGTCACCAGATACCCCAGCGTCATCATGCCGGTTTCCAGCGGGGTAAGATGATGCCCCTGCTGCAGCCAGATGCTGGTGATCATCATGGTGCCGATAGCGCCATTAAGCATGAAGTTCGACAGCACCGCCGCGCCGTAGGCCCGGTTGCGAAATAAAGCGAAGTCGATCAGCGCCGCTTCACCTTTATGCAAACCGCTACGGATAAACAAACCACCCGTAATTACCGCGCCGCCCAGCATCGACAGCGATAAGCCACTGCTCCAGCCCCATTGATGGCCCTTGCTGATAAACAGATTAAGCAGCACCAGCGACGCGATCAGGCTTAATAATCCGCCCACATCCAGCTTATGCCGATCGGCGCTGGCGCTTCGACTCTCCGGCGTGCCGCGCAGCAGCAGCAACGCCAGCAGCGCCACCGCAATCGAGAACACGAAGATCCACCGCCAGCCAAGACCGGTGGCAATCGCGCCGCCGACAAACGAGCAAAGCCCGCTGCCGCCCCAGGAACCAATGACCCAGAAACTCACCGCCCGCTGCCGCGCCCTACCTTCATACCAGGTTTTAATCAGCGCCAGCGTCGCCGGCATAATGCAGGCCGCCGAGAGCCCCTGCAGGATACGGCCGGTGATAAATAGCCCCGGCCCCTGCGACGCCGCCAGAAACGCGCTGCCGATAATACTCAACGCCAGGCCGAGATAGGTCATCCGCACCCTGCCGAATTTATCCGCCAGCCCGCCGCTGGCCACCACGAAGCAGCCGCTAAATAAGGCGCTGAGACTCACCGCCAGGGTTAGCGTCTCCAGTGAAATATCGAGGCTGCTTTTCATCGCCGGAACAACATTGATAACCGATTGCGCAAACAGCCAGAACGTCAGCACGCTGAGCACAATACCCGCCAGCAGGCGATCGCTACCGACGAAACGAGATTCGCTTAACGATACAGAACTCATAATCGGGTCCCCCCGTCGCGATAGGTTAACGCAGATAGCGTTCCGTCAGGCCGCACCACAGCGCTGCGCCGGTAAGCAGGATTTGATCGTTAAAATCGTATCCCGGGTTATGCACCATGCAGCGGTCGGCTTCATCACCCGCGCCGATAGTGAAGTAGCAGCCGTTGGGATTGCTCTCCAGCATGAAGGCGAAATCTTCGCTGCCCATAAATGGATTCACGGTACCAACCTGTTCTTTGCCAAACAGCGAGGTCGCCACTTCACGGACCAGCTCATTAGCCGCCGGATCGTTACGCAATACCGGGCTGCCGTTGACGTGGGTCAAGGTAGCGCTGGCGTTAAAACTTTCCGCCTGAGCGACCGCAATATCGTGAATGCGCTGCAGCACGGTTTCGCGCACCTGCTGGTTAAGGGTACGGACCGTCAGCTTCATCAATACCTTATCGTTGATGATGTTCGGCGCGTGACCAGCCTGAATGCTGCCGACGGTGACTACCGCAGGTTCAAATGGCGTGATGTTGCGTGAAACGATCGATTGCAGCGCGAGGGTAATGTGGCAGGCAACCAGCGTCGCGTCGACGGTATGTTCCGGTACCGCGCCATGGCCGCCAACGCCCTTCACTTCGATATGCAGCGTATCGGAAGAGGCCATCATCGCGCCGTCGCGCAGGCCGATTTTGCCCAGCTTCTGGCCCGGCATGTTATGCAGGCCAAAGATGGCATCGCAGGGGAATTTTGTGAACAGGCCATCTTCGACCATCACCCGTCCGCCGTACAGCAGCTCTTCTGCCGGTTGGAAAATTAACTGCAGCGTACCGTTAAACTGACGCGTGCGCGCCAGATATTCCGCCGCATACAGCAGCGTGGTGGTGTGACCGTCATGGCCGCAGCCGTGAAAACGCCCGTCGACCTGGCTTGCCCATGCTTTACCGCTCATTTCCTGCATCGGCAGCGCATCCATATCCGCGCGTAGACCCAGACGTTTTTCGCCGCTGCCGACTTTCAGTGTCCCGACCACGCCGGTACCGGCGAGGCCGCGATGCACTTCATACCCCCACTCAGCAAGCAGCCTGGCGACTTCATCGCTGGTTTTATGTTCTTCAAAGCCAATCTCGGGCTGTTGGTGGAAGCGGCGACGTAACGCCACAAACTGCGCTTCATTAACTTGCAAAGATTCAATCAATGGATGTGTCATTTTTATTATTCCTGTGTTGTGTTTGCACGACACTTTCGAGTTTATGCGCCCCACCCGGCTTTAAAATGCGCTTTTTTGTTTTATATTGACGAATTATCAATGACTGTTTTCTATACAATTCTGTTATGACAAAAAACACCCTGTTATTTTTTGTCTTTTAAGGAGCGGCGCATGGAACACCATCTCGGCGATTTCAGCCTAACGGTGCGCGATATTCGCCACCTCAGCCCGCCGGAAAGCGACGGATTAACGCTGCTGTGGCTACTGGAAGGCAGCGCGCGGTTGCAACTCGGCGAAGCGCCGCAACCGATGCGGGTTGATGAACTGGCGATCGTTAACCGCCGCCAGCGCTGGCAGATTACCGGCGAAGAGGCCAATGCGGTCATGATCCTCAACCTTGCCGCTGGTTGGCTCACCCGCCTTGATAGCGATTTTTTTGCCTGTGATTTTCGGGTTAACGGCGAAAACATGGATGCGGCAGATAACCTGCGCCAGCTGATGCGCCAGTTGCTGGTAGCCGGGCTGGTTAATCATCAGTCGCGTTACCGCTTAGAGGCCAACCGCTGGCTCAGCGAAATCGCCCTGCTGCTGGCGACCCGCTTTACGCAGCCCATCGTACCCAGCCTGCGCCGCGGCGCCGAAAACTGGAGCCGACGAATTATCAACGTAGTAGCGCGCATTGAAGCCAACTATCAGCGGCGGATCTCGCTGCAGGAAGTGGCCGCCGCTGAGTTTGTCTCGGAGGCCTGGCTTTCCCGCCTGTTTCATAAAGAGGTCGGCGTCAGCTTCGTGCAGTACATTACCGCCCTGCGTCTCGGCAAAGCCGCCGAGCAACTGCTGGCCACCCGCCGCTCGGTTCAGCAGGTGGCGCAGGACAACGGTTTCGCCAGTGCCCGCATTATGAGCGATCTGTTTAAGCGCCAGCATGGCGTCACACCGCGGCAATTTCGCCAACAGCAGCCGCAGCCCGCCGTCCGCCCACGAGTCAGCGCCAGCGAAGTCTGGCATCCGGTCGCGGTTGAGCGACTTTACGCCCGCCTGAATGAGGCGGAAAAAAACAGCGATAATACGCCGCCGCTGCTGCTCAACCCGCGTCAGACCAGGCTGGTGGATATCCGCCAGTTGCCAGCGCGCGCGCCGTTATTGCGCCATACCCGTACGATCGTCACCGTTCGCGAACTTGATGATTTACTCCGCGAAGATGTCCGCCGCGAGCTGGAGCAACTGCAGCAGACGCTACCCGTCTACGGCATTGATATTCACGATCCGTTTCTCAGTAGCCGCCTGTTTGGCGAAGGCTGGGACGACCCGACGCTCGCGGGTTATGCCTGTTGGTACAATCTTCAGCAGCTGTTTAGCTGGCTGGCGCAGAAAGGCTGGACGGTGCTACTCCACACCGGTTTAACCACCCGCTGCGATTTACTACAGCGTTTTCTGCAACTTGCCGCCAATCACTTTTCACCCACGACGCTTGCGAGCTGGCGTTTTGTCTGGCACTGGTCGCCGCAGGCCAGTGAAGCGGCGCGACAGCAGGCCTGGCGACAACAGCGCGAAGTGCTCGCGTCCACCTTGCAACAACCGCAAATGGGGATCTGGCATCGTTTCCCGCAAAGCGATATTGCCGACGATCCGCTACTGCATTCCCCGCTGCTCAGCGAAGCCGATTTTCTCGCCTGTCAGGCGGATGCTAATGAACTGCTTGACCTGGCGCAGGCCGATAGCAGCAAGCTGGCCGCCAGTGAAAGCTATCCACGACAGAAATTACGCCAAATACATAATGCCCTACGGCAACGGCAGCTCTCGTTGCCGCTGTGGCTGCTATCGTGGAATACGTTGACCGGCGATACCCGCGATACCAACGGACGTTTTTTCCGCGGCGCGCTATTGATGGATAACCTGCTGGGCATTGCCGAACAGGTGTGGCTGGCCGGCTTCTGGCTTAATTCCGGGCTGCAGGGGGAGGCGCGGGACAACGGTAAACTTGACACCTCCAGCCTGGCGCTGCATTACCTGCATGGTCTGCCGCGCCCGGTTTACTGGGTATTATGGCTGTGGCGGCGTCTGCGCGGCGAAGTCTTAATCAATGACAAAAACCTGTTGTTATTGCGCCATAACGGACACTACCAGTTGCTGCTGCGCAATACGGTGATTTTCAACCCCTGGCTGTCGAGCGAAGAGGCCTTTACTCAGCGGTTTCGCCAGCCTTATACCCTGCGGCTTGAAGGGCTGGAGGGACGCTGGCGCATCAAACAGCATCTGTTCGATCAACATCACGGCGCGCTATTTCCGCTGTTTGAGGCATTCCGCAGCCGCAGCGGCCCGGACGAAGAAGATTATCGCTGGCTCCAGCACCACGCCCGCCCGGCGCTGAGCGTGCATGAGGAACTGATGGATGATGGCTGGCTTCGGGTGGATTCACTGCAGAGCAATGCGCTGGCATTATATGAATTCACACCGCTGGATGATTGAAGCGTGACAACGTCACTATCATTTCATGTATGAAAACGCGAGGAGTTAATAATATGTAACTGGTAAGATGTCTTAATGTGAATTATCATCGGCGGCAATTATATTCAATGGACTGAAAATTCACGTGATTCCGGTTAATTCTCATACGCTAACCCGCTATGCCGCCCATGCCAGTTTGATCCACACCATGAAAAATCATCATGCCCCAGCCCTCTCTTTAATGATGATTTTCTCGGATCTCTGCGTGCGCTCCACGCGCGATGCTTACAGCGAACAAGGATGGGAAATATCAGAACGTAAAAGCGGACTGGTGCTGCGTACCTTTGTCGCTATCCATCGCGACGGCGGAGAACTGGAGATCACGCCAAAGGATTATATCGCCCGCTATAATCAACTCCTTCCGCTCTGATCCCGCAATTCACACCTCCCCTCTACAGAACGCATACAGATGGCTAACTGGAGAAATCGGCAATAAAAAGATACCATGTTTCTTAATACTGGTTTATTTCCGACACTATTTTGACCAACTGGCTGGACAACATGCGCTGCCGGTGACCGCATTATCCCCCTCGATGTCGTAAAGGTGGTGGTAAATGTCATTTAATATTAATAAGATAGAGCTCTGCTCTATGATCAAAAAGAAAATATGCGCCTGAAATTGTCCTCTCTTTTAGCGGCAGCCTCGATGCTGTGCGGGCAGGCTTTTGCCGCACCGGCCCCGGCTCTGCCGGCTAATGCCGATATCCGCGATAGCGGGTTTGTCTATTGCGTCAGCGGGCAGGTAAATACCTTTAACCCGCAAAAAGTCAGCAGCGGCCTGATTGTCGACACCCTCGCCGCCCAGATCTACGATCGCCTGCTCGACGTCGACCCTTATACCTATCGTCTGGTGCCTGAACTGGCGGAAAGCTGGGAAGTGCTTGATAACGGCGCCACCTACCGCTTCCACCTGCGCGATAAGGTCCAGTTCCAGACTACCGACTGGTTTAAACCGACCCGCGCTTTTAACGCTGATGATGTCATCTTCACCTTCGGGCGCATCTTTAATCGCGACGACCCGTGGCACAGCGTCAACGGCAGTAGCTTCCCCTATTTCGATAGCCTGCAGTTCGCCGACACCGTAGAAAGCGTTCGTAAGCTGGATAACCATACCGTCGAGTTTCGCTTGAAACGCCCGGATGCCTCATTCCTGTGGCACCTGGCAACACACTATGCTTCAGTCATGTCGGCGGAGTATGCCGCGCAGCTGACCAAAAGCGACCGCGAAGAACAACTCGACCGCCAGCCCGTCGGTACCGGCCCGTTTAAATTGGAAGAGTATCGCACCGGGCAGTATATCCGCCTGCAGCGCCACGCGGCCTACTGGCGCGGCAAACCCTTGATGCCGCAGGTGGTGGTGGATCTCGGTTCCGGCGGCACCGGCCGTCTGTCAAAACTGCTAACCGGCGAATGCGACGTGCTGGCCTGGCCCGCCGCCAGCCAGCTCACCATCCTGCGCGACGATCCGCGCCTGCGTCTGACGCTGCGCCCGGGTATGAATATCGCCTGGCTGGCTTTTAACACCGCTAAACCGCCGCTGGATAATCCGGAAGTTCGCCACGCGCTGGCGCTGGCGATCAACAACCAGCGTCTGATGCAATCGATCTACTACGGCACCGCGGAAACCGCGGCCTCAATGCTACCACGCGCCTCGTGGGCTTATGATAACGACGCTAAAATTACCGAATACAACCCCGCGGAGGCGCGCCGTCGCCTGCAGACGCTGGGTCTCAGTAATCTCACGCTAAAATTGTGGGTGCCGACCAGTTCCCAGGCGTGGAACCCCAGCCCATTGAAAACCGCCGAGCTGATACAGGCGGATATGGCGCAGGTGGGTGTCAAAGTGATTATTATTCCTGTAGAAGGTCGTTTCCAGGAGGCGCGATTGATGGACATGAGCCACGATTTAACGCTTTCCGGCTGGGCCACCGACAGTAATGACCCGGATAGCTTCTTCCGCCCGCTGTTAAGCTGCGCGGCGATTGGTTCTCAGACCAACCTCGCCCACTGGTGCAACCGCGAGTTTGACGAGGTATTACAAAAAGCGCTGATTTCACAACAGCTGGCGTCGCGTATCGAAGCCTACAAAGAGGCGCAGCATATTCTCGCCCGCGATCTCCCGGTGCTGCCGCTGGCCTCTTCGCTGCGTCTGCAGGCTTATCGCTATGATATGAAAGGACTGGTGCTGAGTCCGTTTGGCAACGCCTCCTTCGCAGGCGTGTCGCGCGAAAAAGAAGAGGTGAAAAAACCATGATTATTTTTACCCTGCGCCGCCTGCTGTTGTTACTTGTGACGCTGTTTTTCCTCACCTTTATCGGCTTTAGCCTCAGCTACTTTACGCCGCACGCGCCGCTGCAGGGCGCATCGCTATGGAATGCCTGGCTGTTCTGGTTCAAAGGGGTTCTGCACTGGGACTTTGGCGTCTCCAGCATCAACGGCCAGCTGATTTCCGAACAGCTGAAGGTGGTCTTCCCTGCCACGATGGAACTGTGCATTCTGGCGTTTGGTTTTGCGCTGCTGGTCGGCATTCCCGTGGGGATGATTGCCGGAATTATGCGTAATAAATGGCCGGACACGCTCATTAGCGCCCTGGCGCTGGTGGGGTTCTCCATTCCGGTGTTCTGGCTGGCGTTGCTATTTACCCTGTTCTTCTCGTTAACGCTGGGTTGGTTGCCCGTCTCCGGCCGCTTTGATCTGTTGTACGAAGTGAAAACGGTGACCGGCTTCGCGCTCATCGACGCCTGGCTCTCTGATTCGCCGTGGCGCCATGAGATGATCGTCAGCGCCGCGCGGCATATGGTGCTGCCGGTGTTGACCCTGGCCGTCGCGCCGACCACCGAAGTGATTCGCCTGATGCGTATCAGCACCAGTGAAGTCTACGATACTAACTATGTTAAAGCGGCGGCGACCCGCGGCGTTACCCGCAGGACGATTCTGCATCGTCACGTGTTGCACAATGCCCTGCCGCCGGTGATCCCGCGCCTGGGACTGCAGTTCTCCACCATGCTAACGCTGGCAATGATTACCGAAATGGTCTTCAGCTGGCCGGGACTGGGGCGCTGGCTGATCAACGCCATCCGCCAACAGGATTACGCAGCGATTTCCGCCGGAGTGATGGTGATCGGCGCGCTGGTCATTATCGTCAACGTGATCTCGGATATTTTAGGAGCCATGGCTAACCCACTGAAACATAAGGAATGGTATGCCCTACGATAGCACCTACAAAGAAAACGACTTTATCTATTAAAAACAATTAGTTAAATTTTAAAATTATTCGATTCCCCTGAATTTAATACACAATTTTGTACACGTTGTTTTTAACGTCAGCTCCGACAGTCATCAGTTTGATTGCTGTCGGAGTTCCCTTCCTACTCCTCCACACATTCTATACTTTCAGTCTACAAACTGGAGGTAACCATGTGCGGACGCTTTGCTCAATCACAAACCCGTGAAGAGTACCTGGCTTATTTGGCTGAAGAGGCTGAGCGGGATATCGCTTATGAACCCGAACCAATCGGCCGGTACAACGTGGCGCCAGGGACAAAGGTTTTGCTCCTGAGCGAACGCGACGAGCAGTTGCATCTCGATCCAGTACACTGGGGTTACGCCCCGGGATGGTGGGATAAACCACCGCTGATTAATGCTCGAGTAGAAACCGCGGCCACCAGCAGGATGTTTAAGCCGCTATGGCAACATGGCCGGGCGATTTGCTTTGCTGATGGATGGTTCGAATGGAAGAAGGAAGGCGATAAGAAGCAGCCCTACTTCATCCATCGTGCCGATGGCCAACCGATATTCATGGCAGCAATCGGAAGCACACCATTTGAACGCGGAGATGAAGCAGAAGGCTTTCTGATCGTCACTGCAGCAGCTGATAATGGTCTGGTAGATATTCACGACCGCCGGCCGCTGGTACTTTCACCAGAAGCAGCCAGGGAATGGATGAGACAGGATGTAGGAGGAAAGGAAGCCGAAGAAATAGCTGCGGACGGTACGGTGCCCGCAGACAAGTTAATCTGGCACGCAGTGACGCGCGCCGTAGGAAATGTGAAGAATCAGGGCGCCGAACTAATCGAGGCTATTGAGCACCTATAAATTGATAACGTCCGAAATGTGCCAGGAGCGGACATTCTCTGTGAATGAACATATGCACTGATAGCTGACTACCCAAGTATTTTAGGGCACTCGTTCAGCTTTAGCTGGAGCGCCCCCACGACCATCTGGTTGCTGGAAGAATTTAATGGGAGATGATGACTAAGCAAGACTCCGGCAATGCCTCTTTAGCTATCGCAATTATGTCGGTCACTCACCAATGGTTGACTGCATTCAAAGATTCGTGTCGAAAACAGGTTAAAAGTGAACCGCTTTTCTCAAGGGGTTTTAACCGAAATGGCAAATTATTTCTTTAAGTAAAGACTCTCCCACCATTTATTTAGAATCGAATGAGTCATATGGAAAAATACATTGAGATTTATAGGGGCTTCCTTATGAGACCATGAGGCTCCCAGGGTTGATTTCAATGGAGTAAAATTGGAGGTAGGTGGGCATACTGCTTGTTCAGCTAATCCCGAATAGTTGTCCGGTGGAGAACACATAGGTTGGGGGAAAGGTTTTCCAGCATGAAGCGCTAATGAGCGCAATCCATATATGGATTTAAATATTTTGAGTAAATTTTTCTCCTCCCATTCTATTTTTCCACTCTCCGGTCTTATTGGTGGGGCATCAGGAAGGAAATTGACGCAAAAGTCACAAAATTTCTTCGTTGCTCCAAATGTTCCTTCAAATTGTTTAGCGATATCTTCAATTAGCCCGTCAACATTATGGCCCAATAATCTATCAAACAACTCTGGTTTGGAGGCTTTGAATCTTTCAACCTTATCGCCCTTGTTAGAGTCCCAGTTTCCAGCAGCCACTTCTAATGCTGAAACCATTAATAACCAAGCTAGATTTGGTGACGATTCACAAATCCAAAGGCTATCTTGGAAATTTCGAGCTGACTTAATTAGTGATTTAAAATCCTTTTCTGAGAGCTTGTAAATATCGTTTAATAATTTCAACTGTGAAATTTCAATATGTTTTTTTGCTGAAGGAACTACAAATGATCCTTTTAACATTAAAGGTGGTGGAGGGTTTTGCTCTGCTCTCGGGTGGCCATATTCAGGTGTATAACTACTATATTCTCTAACAGTTGAGCCTGCGTGTGCTCTTACGCCTAATTTCAAGCTAACCAAAGCTGCAATTTCATCACTAAGCCAACCGCCATGAAAGTCATCCGTATGTGGCTTTTCATCCATAAAAGACAACCTTGCCGGGTCTAAAGCAGACAAGACTCTCACCGTTAAGGTCGGTTTTACACCAACATCTTCTAAAGGGAGCATATTTAGGAAGGAATAAACAAAATCCCCTTTAGCTTCATTTGTGAATCTACTATCGGAATAAATTATGAATTCAGATATTCCGAACACATCACTCTTAGTTTGAAATAGCTTACAGTTTTTATAAGAGAGTAAACTAGCTCTCATAACTTCATCTTTTTGAGTCATAAACTCATCCATTTTAAGTTTCCTTTGTATAATTCAAATCTAATCAATTTCATTAAAAAAGTCACTACCCCCACCTTTGCATTCCCACATAACTCACTTTGATATGATGACCTGCTCCCCGTTGAACTACACAGAATGCAGTTAGCAATGTCTGTTAATCACTCATAGCTGCCCGTCATGCCAGCTCAAAAAACAGGCTTAACGTAGGATAATTTCCGTTTCCCAAGCGGCCCCCTAAAGGCGGGACAATATTGACCCTGTGTTCTCAACTGGACTGTATGCTTTGTGCCAGATGCAGACTTTTCTAAAATAGTCGTTTTTCAACAAAATGCCTGCAGGTCAGGGGGAAATTCATCGCAGGGATGTTATGGTAGATTGCTTGTCAGTTTGAAAGTAGCCTTACCAAACAATCAGGGAAAGGAGAGTCATCTGTATGACAATTTTAGTGACGCTACAGGCTCAGCTCATTGTGGGAGAAGCACAGGTGATAAAAAGCTTGGCACCTGAGGGGATGCTCGCAGCCGTATTTGAAGACGACGGCCGGACCGGGTATTTCTATGCGCTCGATGAGTCCGTAGAAGTAAACCCGATTCTTGATGCAGTGCATATCTACAATGTCGAGGATATTTCAGACGGCCACATACCTTCTGACGTTAAAATCGGCTGGTCTGAAGACAGTCAGAAGTGTGTGCTCCTTATCAACGGATATCCGCATGCAGTGTTCGATTTCGTGGGAAAAAATGGGTACTGCAGAAGCGGATACCCACCCCCGATTAACAAGGTTTGGTCTGTGTCCGGACATAAGTGGAGCGATTCGGTGGATGACTTTTCCGGTGAGTTACGGTGGGCTTAACGCCTGCCGTTGTTCTTTACGCATATTGATAATGTCGCCCTGAAGAGACCGGCCGATTTCATGGACTTTCAAATGATAAACCATTTATCCAAATGCCCACTCCTCGCTCAAAGCTGACTCCTCGAGCTACAGAGCCAGCAAGAACACATTTCAAAATTAAAGGATTGAATCACCTGACTTCGAGCAAATCACTGTATCTTGTGGTGTATCGAGGCGAAAGCATTTCTCTCTTCATCTGCCAGGCGGTCTGGATCCCCTGCCCTGCAAAATAGAGAGTTCCCCTTCCGTCCTTTGCGTTGAGATGGTCGAGAACTTCCATCAGTTTCTCGCTATTCTGCCGTGGCGCATTGTCATCAAAAAGGTTCAGCTGCGCGACACCCTGGCTATAGAAATCACCGAGTATGCTCCCCGCTTTCTGGTACCGGTGCCCGTCGCCCCATATCGCATCAAGACACTTTACCGCGGCATTGATGATATCACGGCTATCCTGCGTGGGCGTCAGTAACTTAATGGATCCGCTGTTGCCGTAGTATTTTTCGTTCAGCGCAAAGGGAGATGTCTTCACAAAGGGGAGATATAACGACAGTACTGATGCTCACCACGAAGTTTCTCTGCGCCTCTGGCCGCATATGAACAGATAGCCTGGCGCATTTGTTCATAGGTGGTAATGCGCTCCCCGAACGACCGGCTGCAGACAATTTCCTGTTTCACTGGCGCAAACTCTTCCAGTTCAAGACACGGCTCGCCGCGAAGCTCCCGGACAGTTCTCTCAAGCACCACGTTAAAGTGTTTGCGGATAAAGCGGATATCCGTATCAGCTAGCTGCAGGACGGTTTTTATCCCCATGGCCTCAAGCTTTTTGCTGATACGGCGGAACACCCCACACCTCATCCACCGGAAGTAAAGCCATCAGTTTGCGCTGCCTTTCCACATTCGACAGGTCAACTACTCCGCCAGTGGCTTTCCATGTCTTCGCCGCATGATTGGCGAGTTTTGCCAGCGTCTTTGTTTGTGTTATACCCACCCCGACCGGAAGCCGGGTATTGCGGTAGACCGTATCTTTCAGCTCATGCCCGAACTCTTCCAGCACACGGCAATTACGCACACCAGTGAGATCGCAAAAAGCCTCATCGATACTGTAGATTTCAACTCTGGGACACATTTCCTCCAGTGTCGTCATGACTCGATTGCTCATGTCCGCGTAGAGTTCATAGTTTGAACTGAAGCAAACCACACCTTGCCGCCGAAACAGGTCTTTGCATTTGAAGTACGGATCCCCCATCTTAATACCAAGCTTCTTGGCTTCGGCTGAACGCGCTATCACGCACCCATCGTTATTGGACAATACGACAACCGGCTTACCTCGCAGATCCGGTCTGAAAATGGTTTCGCACCTCGCATGGAAGCTGTTCACATCAACCAGAGCAAACATTACATCACCGGGCTGTCATCAAAACCTGCTTTACTGATGATGTGAGTGACCACACCAATCAACTCTACATCAGAGAGCGCATCCCCTTCAATAGAGTCGCCGTCCTCTGTAATCAGTGATCCGCCAATAAATTTGGCAAATTGCTGCACCCCGAAATATGAAATAAGCAAAACCGATGCTGCTAACGGCGCTTAAGATCGCTCAACCACAGCGACTCCGCGCTGCGTATCAACGAACGTTTTAAACTGGCTTATACCCGTAGCTTCGTAGATGGGCTGCTGTAGATACATGATCCTATCCTCTCCGAGGGTGCTGTTTTTATATACAGTGATTTTACAAATAGTAAAGATCAAGATCAGCTTTTACGAAATGGATTATCCATACTGATTACTATACGTTTTCTTATTGCCTCATACCCAGCACCGTGTAAAGGTTCGGTAATCATAAGTTGCATTTGAGGATGGCCATGAAAAGTTACAGTAGGAGAGATGCCATAGATATGGCATTCAGACTAGGCATAGGCGCAGCTCTTATGGCGTCCCTACCAAAAATTGCATTTGCATCAGGAGCGTCAAGATTCAGCGTTACCGACTTTGGAGCCAAAGGGGACGGAGTGACTGACGACTCTTTTGCGTTTCAAAAAGCATTCCTTAAAGCAAATGAGGCCGGTGGCGGAACGGTATACTTCCCTCCGCCCAAAAAAGAATATTTGCTGAGGTTCCCGGTATTTATCTTTAACAATACTGAAGCATATGGCGACGGTAAGGATACGCGGATTGTTTTCGAGAATCCGGTGTTCAGTAAAGGACGTGGTGGTTTCGTCATCGGCTCAAGCCTGGAGGCAAACAGAGACCTAGCGTTAACTCGGTTTAGTAACAAATCGCTGTCGACTACAATCAATAACAACTTCAAGAATCCTGTTCAACGGCACTATATACGCGACACACCAGAGTTGGCTCAGGCGAAAGGAAGTAGCCTACACGATATCTATCTAGAGGCGAGATTCACCGCAGGCTCAGAAAGCAGCTGGGGAGGGTACGGAATTAATTTCGTAAACGCCATTGACTGCCATGCTAGCAACATCTGGGGGAAAGGATGGACGCAACTTATTGGAATGGGTTCTGACACTCCACCAGAAACACCTTCAAACCATAATTGCAGCGCGAAAAACTTGTATGTTCTAGAGCCAGACATGGTCAGGACATATTACTCGATAGGGTTTATGGCTAACTCTAGCAATTGCACGATTCAAAATGCAAAACAACTAAAACCAATGTCAGAGGGAAGTAAAAACGGCAGTGGCGTAGCGTTGAACTTTTGCGAGGATTGCATCATTTCAGACATAGATATTCCTGACCTTGGAAGAACTCAAACCTCTGAGGGTGTTCTTATAAACAATTCTTCTGGTTGTTTGATTCAGAACATAAATATCGGCAATGCGAAAAAAGCCGTGTCAACATTCTTTAAATTCAAAGATACTCAAAAAGAATTTAAACCGAATATGATAAAGAACATTAAAGGTTCAAATTGCGACATTGTATTGTCTGTATACTCTAAATTTAACATCATAAGAAATATCAAGGGTGAGAATTCTGGAAGGGTTATAGCCTTGATGAATACTAATGCAGCGCGAAATGTTATAAGTGCTCCTGAGGCGGACATCTCCACCCCAGGAAAAGCACCGATTACTACACTAATGAAACTGAATAAAATAGAATAGGCTATTCTATGGCGCGATGGCGATCCTCATCATCATCGCGCTGACTGTTTACAGCTACAAAGAAGATTAAAGCAGGGATACTAATCCAGAACGTCGAGATATCAACAAACATCCCTGAGGCTATAAACGCCAGGATAAGAGGTAAGCTTTCTGAATTATTTTTGTACACGCAGTAGCACAGCGCTATAAGCATCCCCATGTATAAAAACAAACCAACAACACCTGTTTCCAGTATTGATGAAATGAACACATTATCAGGCACAATGCCGTACTTGTCCGTAGCCATACGGTAACCAACACCAAATATTGGGTTTTCCCCAAGAATATCAGGAACGGCAACCCAGGTAGCAAGTCGTCCAGACGTGATATCAATCTGTCCAGAACCGGTGATCCTGTCCAACAAGGCTATGATATAATCGTTACTGATACCGTAAATGATAACCCCAGCACCGATAGCCGCGAAGAATAACATCTTGAATACGCTAAGGCTTCTTGTTCTAATTAAATCAAAGAATACATATACCGCCAGCGCAAAAACAAGCGTTCGCGTTAGTGATATATAAATGTTAAATATCAGGCCAAGGAGTATCAAGAGGTATAGTATTTTACTTTTGCTGGTATGGCGAAGCCCTATAAGGGATGCGACACCAAGAATTAACGCCAAGCTACCATACGCGCTGGAATCATTAGCAACCCCACCAGCCCTGTAAATGTACCCCATTCCTGGATAGCTAAATCTTTGCTTCGCGACAAGAATGTCCATTTGCATGAACCAACCCCATGCCGCCTCTATTGTTACAACAAAGAAGAGAAAAATAAAAAAGCGATAGACTGTTTTCTTTTGTTCTTCGGTTAGTTTGTTAATAAACGCGAAAACCAAAAGCGCTGGGAAGTACATTTCAAGAAGTCTGACATATCGAAGAAATGACGACTCATGATCTGCCAGTTTATCGTAGGTTAAATAGCTATAAGCAATACCTGCAACAATCCACGACGCCCAAAGGAAGAACATAAACAAAACAGATAATTTCTTTTTGTCGATAACCTTCCTTGTCATTGCAAAAACAGCAAATGAAATGAAAATAAATGGAATTGCTGGCTCTAATCCAGAAATACTACCACGACCAAAAGGCACTAGTGTAATTATCGCAAGTGCGAATAGATATAACCTTATGGCAATATCATCGTATTTAAATTTACTTCTCAATGTGTGTAATCCTCACAATAACACCACGGCAAATAATATATCTATGGTGCAAATAGTTATGGTGAGGATATTATTCGTCTATCATGCTGGCATTCAATCCTCCTCACCCAATTTTATACCAGGACCAGCACTATATCACATAGGAATTATCCGTCAATTTTACACAGCAGGCTTATCATCTGTTGCATTTGCATAAAAAGGAGGCATATTTGAGTATGCATATGCATGCACATCAGGTGCTGTCCCACTTGAGTTATAGACACATCCGCGTGTCTCACCATCGATCAGAGCCGGTGTTTTAGTCATCTTCAAAGAAGCAAAAAAACTAACTGGCCAACTTGTATGGTGATCTGCGTAGCAGTGAAAATCGTATTTATGACCGTCAACCCCTTAAATAAGGTGGTCTTTATAGATGACGATTTATTAACCGGTAAAAGTAGACCCGCTTTCCGGAAATCAATATGTTGCCTCTAGCTGGATGCCCCCCGCGACTCTCGATTGATTTGGTTATGTCCATCTTTTGACACGAAAGATAAACATGAACCAGAAGAGAAAATGATGATAACATCCTTAAAATTTCAGATCATTCTTACTTGACATATTCCACAAGCAACTTAAACGAAACCTAAACGGATGAATAATAAAAGCGACGGATTTGATTCTTTTCTTCGTAGCCACTGGCTGACAAGACTGGCTGGCATCGTTTCGGTGGCATCCATCACTACCGGATTCACTAAATGGCCAGATATTATGTTCGTGTCAGCATGCGTTATGATTGGATTGTGGCTTCATGCCGAATACCAATGGACATGGCCTAAGATTAAGGACCTTCTTTCCAGGAAAAAGTAGGCTTCCATGCCTACGACTCCCATCAGGTTAGAGAAGAGAAATGCCGCGGAGTGCGCAGCGGGTTTTGGCATTAGCATAGGCTGTCTGAAGATCTGCGAGCGTTGTTGGGCCATACCGATACAGGCACTCAATCACCTCTAACTGTTTTGAAAAACCATTGGTGTTATATGCCGTGTTGCCAGGCCCAACCTTCGCCGCTGTTGCCGGGGTTTTAACGGAATCCGTCAGATTCACTTGCGTGGATGCACCGCCTACCATTGAAATCAGGTTGTTTCCGTTTCGACTGAACGCCAAGAAAATATACTTTCCTGCAGTGAGTCCGGCCGGCACCGGAATTTCAGTTGTCACTGATGCCCCCTGCGCATTGCGCACAAGGTGGGTCATCACACTGGTGCCGCTCATAAAGATACACTCCCCTTGTGTTCCGGTATTTACCCCGAGAAGGATCTGTGTTGCGGCGCCGGTATATTGAATGACAGCGGCCAGTGTCATGCTGTTTGAGTCATGATATTCAGTGCTGAGGCCGTTAAAACCCGTCACTACAGCAGGCAGAACAAGCGATGAGTTTTTATAGGTTGGCAAAGCACCAGCCGACGGCGTCATAACATGACCGCCGGACAGTGACGTGAGGCTGTCAGCCCCCCCCACCAAACATCCAGTTTACAAAACCAGACTCCGGATTAAATTCCGGATTAATGAGGCGGCGCACTGAGCTTTCATCAACATACGTTGGATTATCGAATGGCACATCGAAAGACAGTCTGGTGAATAATTAGCTCATGAAATTGCCTCTTCAGGAATGCCGGAAAATGCCGCGCCGCTTCCACTCCCATAAGCAAGAGTGACATTGGCGGTGATCGCCGGGCTGCCGCCGCTGGATGCGGTACCATCGGTAAAAACTGGACTATCCCCGAAAACGGAAACCGGAAGTGATGAGGCGGTAATACTTCCGCCCAGCCACGGACTGGACTTCTCAACGATGCGAACTACCCCGCCATCATCCTGAGCGACCAAGTTCGACCCGGAGATCGCTTCATTGATTGCCGCCAGCAGGCCAGACATATTGCCGTAGTTAGCGATCAGCGAAACGGTGTAAGTAGTCGCCTGCCAGGTCAGGGTAAACGTCTGGCTGCTGGTCGAAAAATCATAGGTTGTTGGGGCTGCACTGCCGCGCAATGAAGCTGCCGATCCCCCCACGCCCGGAACAGCATCCTGCTTTGGCGTGAACGTAGCGATGAAGAGATCATATTCTGCCCCGTTAATTTCCAGCGTAACGGGCATGCCGGCATAGGGGTTAATCTTAGTCAGCGTGTCACTGAACAGGACGCTGTAACCCGATGAAGATGAGATCAGGTAGTTGGTCGGCGCGATGATAGTCACCAACCCGTTTAGCTCAACAACAATCCCCACATGGGTGACCATTGTTCCCGAATAACACGCCACGCCAGCGCCGACGCATGGTTCACAACGCTCAAGCTTCAACATCAGCTTTCTGGCTTCTTTATCAAGGCCGCCGCCATCTTTGGTCACACCTGCAAAGTCTGGCCATTCGGGTAATCCAAGGTCGCGTCGTATCTCATTTACGATGCCAAAGCAGTCGAGTTGCGGATACACTCTGCCGCCCTTCAGCCATGTGACCGAAAGGTATTTATCAGGTTCAAACATGGGGAAACCTCAACTCATGTAACGGAGGCCGGGATACTCATTAAGGGTGTAACGGAATCTCGGCCAGGCGGTATCGAGAACGTTCATATAGCCGGCTGTGATTTGTGCCTGCAGTGCCGTCCATGAGCCCGATTTGATAGCAAGCGTATACGGCACGAAAGCCGGGGCATTCAAATCCGTAGAGAGATATTGCCTGTATGTCAGAGAGGCGTTTGTCAGGCTGGCCAGCGCATCACGAATAGCCGTACTCACCTCTCCGTTGATGTTGCTGATAGCGAACTGCAAATCCTGTGTACCGTCGCTGTTTCTGGCCGGGATGGCGATATCGATAAAGGCATAGGGAGATAGTCGTGTGGATAATAGATGTTATCCATACCTCCTCCCAAGAGCGCATCATGAATAAAATTTCACCGTTAACCTCGGAGGGAATTATAGTTTGAATCAAGTGTGATGGAGCGGAATAAGTCTATGTTTTTTTTAAGACAATAGTGAATGTGCATGAATTTGATTCGTAACAAATGATAGAACGAGGCAACAAAATTATCCATTTGTACTCAGAACTGCTTGAAATTTAAAATGCCAGAACTGCCAACTATTCAATAGTATTAGTTTGGATTTTCTCTGGCATTTTTCGGCAAAGGTTCTCATCTTACTTAACAAGAATTGATGTGCCGTCAACTGACATACTTTAACGCGACTTCTTTTTTATAATTACTTCCTGAATAAAAAGCACCATAGACACAACAATTAAAACCACAAAAAAAACAACCCTAGCAAAATCATAATTAACCACTGTTGTTAGTGTATCATTGTTATATAGATGATTATGCCTGTAGGAATATGTCGTATAAATCTCATCGTATATCTCCAAAAAGGATCCCACTATTAAAACAAGCCAAAGAAATGAAAAATTGACTCTGACTTCCTTACGTTTGCGTCTTCTATTGAAGATAAGCCATCCTACAAAAAGAGGGGACGTAAAAGCAATAAAGTCTTTAAATGTAAATAACGCTTCCATAAATAAGATCCTTGTGTTTTCCTGCACTTACCCAGATTGTTAGATTTACCTGTCTAATCAAGTCCCAGATAACGCAGTTTAACTTACCTTGGACCGTGTCGAGTATAGTTTCCTTTAAGAGCGTTGCCAAAAGCTCCTTGTGGCGTGATAACCTCCTTTGCAAGCTCCCCTTTCAACTGCCTGGAAAGCTGTCTGTTATTCTGGTTGAGCGTAGAATTAAGTTGCTCAGGCGTGCCCCCTTGAAGGTTAAACTCTTGGGTAATCGGCGCATGAACAGTGGTTCGCCGGCTGTTGTCGCTGCTAACGTTCTGAACGCCAGTCCCAAACCCCAAATGTAAGTATCCCGGCAAAACGGCCCATTCACTTTTATAGATCTTCCGACATACTGATTATGTACCCTGAGGAGATCACCATGCGTAAAGCCCGATTCACTGAACACCAGATCATCGCCGTTCTGAAGCTCGCCCCAGTCCGGTTTTGCCATGGTATTTTCCTGTGGTAACAACCATTAAAAAAGCCACCCGGAGGTGGCCTTTGTATTGGTGGTTATATGTTGCTTTGCTGTCGGCCTTAGAAGATTACCAGGCCTGAGAATCAATCTTGTTTTGGACGTAGCGGAATTCGAGTAATTCTTTGGTGACAATCGCTACGCCAGTGGCAATGCACTGCTCCTGAGTTATTTTTCCTTCACCGAACTCAGCCATCAGGGCTTTCAGTTCAGATGATTCTTTGGACAGGGTATCAAGGTTTTTCAGGACCGAATCGTAACTCTCTTCTCGACACTCTTCCGGAACGGGAGGAGAAACGGCGTCTTTAATTTTCTTCAGTAGGCTCATAATTACTCCTTTTCAGAGTAATCCTACCAGCAAAATGATGTGCATTGAACTACCCATTATCGAAGCCAATCTATGGAATGACCTCTGTAATGCAGGCTCTTATCTCAGCGCAGCCCCTTACTGCGCGCTGAATGCTCACCATCGAGCAACAGCAGTGAGATAGTTGAGCCAGCCTCAGGCTAGCCAGCGTACTCCAATTGTCGACAGAGCCATATCGACAGGAGAATGAAGTACAGACAGAGGAAGAGTTCTTGTCATCGTATCCATCCCATACAGACAGAGTCAATCAGCTTATTGCTGAGTTCGAATCAGAATTCAAACAGCAGTAATTTATGGTTGCCATTATAATTAGTCTTCTCACAGTGATGGCAACAAAAAAACCGCCCGGATGCGGCTTGAATAGTTATAGGTTCAAATATCGGCAGCTTGGTTTACCTGCACCCAACTATCGAGTTCTCCATCTAAAGTCATTTCTACAGCTATCCAATCGACCGAAGTATTTCCGTCCTGCAAAAAATTGTTCAATTGTTTTGTGGTGGGGTTTAAAACAATAACAGTTCGTCCATATGCGCGATAAGGAGCATTTGTTAAGTAACTGAAGCTCTGCAACTCAAAATTAACATCTCCAACGCCGACGGTGTTTTCTCTTTTTTTATCAATAAATCGAACATAACCCCGCCAAAGATTTGCTCGATTCTTTCATCATCTTTCGCATAGTTGATGTGAGACACTAAAACCAGCACATCTTTGTTTACTTTTTCTGAAGTAATTTCACACCTTGTCAATTACTTTTCCCAAGGCTGCGCTATGACTCCCAGCGGCTTTTATTCTATAATCTGCCATTTAGATCATCCTTAATATGTCTTGCATTAAAAAATCATAATTACCATAAGATAACAAAGTTTAGTAAGGGTGTTAATTAAAGCACTGAGTATTGATATAGTCCTGCAAATAGCCAACCTGCTTCGTCACTGTGACAATTCGCTCTCTGAATGTGAAATAATTCCGCTCAGCGGAGTCAGCAAGTCGGGGGCCGGAAGCATCGCCCACGCCGCCGGTGCTGGTCGCTCCGCTCGCGGGGCATTTCTGCACCTGTGAGGAATTGAGGAATTCAGATTGTGGTCGCATTTAAGTCCCCTTAAATGCGCAGAAGTCACCGGGGTTGTTCAGGCTCCGATGACATGATTATGGCCGGGGATAACGGAAAATCAATTGTGCAGAGACGTTACTTTTATCCTACTCAGGCATGGAGAGTTTTAGTTTGCCCTTGACGTGGAGAGTATTAATTAACCAAAATGCTCCCAGTAAACACATGCAGTGTGCGCTTGTAACTAGCTTGCAGATACGAAGGCGATTTTCTTCTAAATCTGGTGGCAGCTCTCTCATCAGAGCTATAGCGTAGATACCATCCTTAAGAATGATATCTACCTCTTGATGTATGTAGACGCCGAGATTGATTTCTTCGATTTTTATTTTTTTTATCACTTCCGCAAGCTTATCAACCTCCTCATTTGTAATTTCATAGTCTATTTTATGAGCGTACTTATTACGAATACTGTTGAGTTCAGCCATAGCATCTGCAAGCGATACAGGAAGCCCCAGGAGAACGGCAGCTGACAGCTTCGGTGCAAAATACTTATAGCTTTGTATGGCATTGTACTTTTCTGAACCCTCAGGCCTTAAGTTTTCAATAACAACTCTAAGAAAGTCTTCATGAATTAGCATTAATTTTAATAGTGCTGCTGACTCATCTTCATAGTTAGCTATCGAAGCCATCTTATTCGGATCTAAAAAGTAGCCAAAGTCATGGTCAATTTTCACATAGTTTCCCTTGTCCATTGCTGGGCTTTGTTCGATTCGAGAGAATTTCACTTATCTTCCTCCTACTTGAGATAATGAGCGTTAGATACTTTTGGCAAAGAGATGCTTTGCTCACGATAATGACGAAACCACTCGAGAAAGTTATTCCGCAAATGCTCAGGCTGCTCGCGCATCACAGCTTCGGCGATGACCGGTATGTTCAGGCGCACCTTATCCGCCAATCCCGAAGCAGTGAGGTCAACGTTAACCTTGTCTCGCTCTTCCTGAGGCTTTGCAGCAATATTCCAATCAGACATTAGTCAGCAGTTCTCCCACGCCAGCGTTTGTTACTCTCGGAGATTCGGTCCGTATCGACGGACTCGACCTCCCCTTCGGAAAATCTAATGGCATTTGCTTTATTTAGTGCTGCTCTGGCTTCTTCTTCGGCCTTATTGAAATGCACCTTTTTCCTTCCCTTGAAGTTGCCAACGCGAATTTTGGAAGAGGCCTGCACCTTATACTTGCTAATCCGTAAGTGCGCTGCCAAATGGGCTTTTGCCTCGGTGCGATTAGCGGGCTTCTTTTTGACCAACTCAAGGTCTAATTTGTATTGCTGCTCAGCATTTAGCTTCCTAGGCTTCATGACGTCACTCTCAAACGAAGTCCGTTTATAATAGAATAAAAGGCCCCTAAGGGCCTTGATTTAAATCTATGCTAATTCTCGTTCAGTCGTTCGTCACTCCACTTCCCACGGGGCGGCTCCTTCCCAGCACCGCTTCAATTCCCATAGTGCGCTTAGTATTTGTCCAGACTCTTCAGCTTCCAGTTCTGAACCTAATTCAGACATCACTTCTGAATGTGCCTGTGCTTTTTCGATGAGAACATTTAGCTCTTCATCAGTGAGAGTCTTTGGCATGCTAATTTTCTCTTAAAAGACAGCTTGCGGAACACGAACAGTGTCTCAACCCGCATACCTGGTTTATATTGTTATGGAGCAGTTTAGGTGCTTAGCTATCCTTGAATCCTGGCTTGCCATTTTTTGCACGCCATTCTTTTACTTCCTTCATGATACCTTCCGGACTATCATCGCGCGGATAGTAAATTAAGTCAGAGCCATCTGGGTGCTCAGTCAACCGCTCGAACTCGTCAACTAATTTGTCATCTTCCTCTTCCGTTGCACCTTCAGCTCGGCATATTTTTTTTACAAACTCAAGGAATTCAGCTTCGGCATAATCAGAAATAATTTTATTAATCATTACGTTACCCATTTAATGGATTTTGAGATGAAACTCAACAGGCATCAACCCATCATGTATTTCGATTTTTCACAGAGCATGGGAGTTTACCGAACAGCCTGCGTTTATAATGACACTAACGTAAACGAAGCACGCTATTGCTGAAAGTTTATGAGATCACAAATGAATGTCCGGTACCTTTAACTTACCGGACATAGTGCAAAAAAGTGTAAGAAAAGAGTTATTCAATACCGTATTTTTTTTCGGTAACGAATCTCGGCTCTTTCCAGTTTGGCCCTTTTACAACAAGCATTTTCTCTCCCAATTCAACTTCTCCTTTTAGTCGCATCTGTTCAAATGTCCTCATGAACTCACCGTTCTCTATGACTGAAAACATATGACGACTGAAAAAACGATCCATTTGAGGGTAACCCAAGCCGTTCTCTTTCCTTACCAAGAAGAGGATAATATCAACAAGATTTTGCTCTGAAATAATACTTTTAAAATCAATCATTTACGCCATTCAAAACTCAAGTTCTATAGAAGTTTATACTTCTCAAGGGTGGCTTTAACCTCTTTATACAACCCGTACGAATCCAACTCACTTTCTCTTCTTACAGGGTCTGACGTATAACAATCAGCGAGAATAAAAAGCTCGACTGCACACTCTCCAACATCTTTACTATCTTTTGTTAACTGCCCCGAAATACCTTCTTTTCTCCACATTTGGAAAAATTGAGTTTCAAATTCATCTGCAGATATTTGTGAGGATACTAACTTCCTTGCAAGTTCAATTAAACTCATACTCATTACAGAACTCCTGTTTTAATATAGTTAACATGCTGTGGAGAGCCCGGCACCAAATGCCAGCCAGAAACAAAATCACCGTTTTTATCCAACACCACAACATTGTCAGTTTTAGGGCTATAATACACTTTTGAGTCTTTCTCCCGTCGATAAGTGACTCTTTAAACAGTGTTTTTATCAGTCAGACGCGATTCGATTTCTCTCTTAAATTTTGCCAAAGTCTCACTGTTTATTTTCGTATCATTGATACAAAAATCAATGGCGTGTTTGTACTTCTTCTGGAGCTGCCTGCGGGTAAATTTCCCTGAATCAAGCGGGTCACTCTGCATGACGTAAATCGGCTCTAACTGCTTTCGCAAACCTTATGGCTGATTCACAAGTGACTGTGCCAGCTCACCTTGCAGGTAAGCCAGCCGATTGCATGGCCATCATTATGCAGGCTATGCAGTGGGGCATGAATCCCTATACGGTCGCGCAAAAAACGCATCAGGTAAACGGCGTACTCGGATATGAAGCCCAGCTCGTCAACGCGGTAATCGCCAGTTCCAGTGCTATCAACGGTCGATTTCATTACCGCTACGGCGGAGACTGGGACCGTTGCACAAGGACTCAGGAAATTACCAGGGAAAAACACGGTAAAAATGGGAAATACAACGTTACCGAACGGGTGCGAGGCTGGACTGATGAAGACGAAATCGGGCTGTTTGTTCAGGTCGGCGCGATCCTACGCGGTGAGTCAGAAATCACCTGGGGTGAGCCGCTTTATCTCTCGGGTGTTGTAACTTGTAATTCCCCATTGTGGGTTTCTAACCCGAAGCAGCAGATCGCTTATCTGGGCGTGAAATACTGGGCTCGCCTGTACTGCCCTGAAGTGATTCTGGGTGTTTATAGCCCGGATGAAGTTGAGCAACGAACAGAACGAGAAATCAATCCGGCTGCGGTGCAAAGAATGTCAGTAGCCGAGATTACCAGCGGCTCAAACACCACCACCAGCGAACAGGGCACAGGTATCAGCATTGATTCACTTGCTGATGATTTCCGTGATCGCATAGAACGCGCCGAATCTGTTGATGCGGCAAAAGCCATCAGAGCTGATCTGGATAAAGAGAAAGCTGTGCTGGGTACTGTTCTCTTCACCGAATTGAAAGGTAAAGCGGTGCAGCGCTACTTCATGGTTGATGCAAGAAACAAAGTTGAGGCTGCCATAAATTCACTTCCTAACCCGGGAGATCCGGAAGCCAAAGCATTATTCGCGAAGGCAGAAAATACCCTGACCTCATCGCGCCGACACCTCGGTGATGAACTGTATGACCAGTTCCGTATCACGCTGGACGACATGAAACCGGAATACGTTGGCTAACCAGATTGGGAGGGGCAACTCTCCCGATAAAGGAATGTATATACGATTGATTAACCTAAGCAAACACTCCCCTATGGGGCGCCAGGCGTGCGATGCGGTACTGGCGAAACACGTTGAGCTTTATGGTGCCAACGGGCGACAGAAAACGAAGAGAACTTATACGGTGGTGGTTCAAGGCTCAAAGATCACTGTAGAAGTTGTAAACAGAAAATGCAGCTATGTGGCGACGGCCATGAGCTGCGCCCGTAGGCTGCAGCATCTTCCTGGACAATGTAACTAAGGGCCTTTTATGAATAACGCATCTCATTTCCACGATGAAATACTGATAACCAGTGACATTCTGTCCAGATACAAAATTTCGCGCAGCACACTGTATTTCTGGAGCACACCATCCCGGATGCCATCGTACTTTTCTCAGCCGTTTCCTAAGCCAAAAATAAATGGCAGTCCTAAAAGATGGCGTTTGTCAGACCTTCTTGCCTGGGAAGACAACATGGGTATTAAACCAGAGGCTGGCCAATCAACTTCTCAAGATGACGTTGCCAAACAGCAAGCCAATGACGCTGATCATCCAAATAATCGTGGAGGTTATACCGCGCCATGACTCCAGACATATGATGCCCTAGTAGCTTTTCCACAACATGTGGTGGTGCACCTAATTCAGAAAGGCGCGTCGCCACTGTTCTTCTCAGATCATGAAGCGACCAAGGTTTCATCCTTGTTTTTGCAATAATCTGCGCAGAGGACAGAGCCACGTTTGGTTGAAGTGGCGGCCTGTCATCTTCTGGCCCCTTGTATCGTGACAACGTCACAACATGTTTTGAAACTGATGTTCTTTTCAGCTACCATCATCTGTATTACAGCCTCAGGAAGCGCCCTTCTCACCGACTTCCCAGTTTTATAGTCGCTTGCCGGGATAGTCCATGTTTGTTCCTTGAAATCAAACCATTCCCATTTTGCTGTTCTGATCTCTGTACTTCGACAACCAGTCATAATGAGAAACTTCATTATCAATTGCTGCCTATATTTCATCTCAGGTAGGGCATTCCAAAGTGTAATGATTTCATTATCACTTAACCTGCGATCTTTTACAGCTGCTGTGAGCCCTACATCTGATCGTCTAAGGCTTTCAATAGGGTTCACGTTAATTACCCCACGGTTGGAACAGAAACGAAATGTGCGCTGCATCAAACCCAGCATTTGCCCTGTAACCACTCTTCGTCCCATACCGTCAAAAAGATTAAGCCAGTGGGCTTTAGTTGTCTGATCTACAATCATATTCCCGAGCACTGGGGCTATATGATTATTGAAATCGCGGCGGTTAACTTTGATTTTTACCAGACCTTCATGGATGCAGTAGTACTTCTCCCAGTAATCGAATGCTTCTTTCACTGTAAGCGCTTCTACTTTTTTCTGTTTCTCGAGTACTACTTGCCGTCTAGGATCAAGCCCTTCCGCTAGCCACGCCCTGAACTGCTGTCTGCGTTCTCGGGCACGAGCTAAGGTGGTGGTCGGATAATCGCCAATCGTTATCTGAGCGGCTTTCCCGTTCCATCTGTAGCGGTAAAACAATGTTATACTGCCGAGTGTAGACAACCTGACAATCAGGCCATGCGCGTCTGAAATGACAGCGATTTGGTCTCTTTTTTGCCATAAGCTTTTCTTAATTTTGTATTGGTAAGCAATGTGTACACTCCGGAAGAAGATATACACATTAGCACACAGATTTTGCGGAAGTTGATAACCTTCTGATCAATGCAGAACATACAAAAGTTAAGCGTTCCATGCTGGCAAGGCGTTGGTATTAGCGGGATTTTTGAAAAGACTTAAAGCATGACTAACAAACTTAAAACGGATTCATATGCCCTACGATAGCGTCTATCTCGAAAAGCGCCCGCCCGGCGCATTGCGCACCGTATGGCGTAAATTCTACGGCGATACCACCGCGATGATTGGTTTATACGGCTGCGGCGCGCTGGTGCTGCTGTGCGTATTCGGCGGCTGGTTTGCGCCCTATGGCATCGATCAGCAGTTCCTCGGCTACCAGCTGCTGCCGCCTTCATGGTCGCGCTACGGCGAAGTGTCGTTCTTCCTCGGGACCGACGATCTTGGTCGCGATGTGCTAAGTCGCCTGCTCAGCGGCGCGGCGCCGACCGTCGGCGGCGCCTTTGTGGTCACGCTCGGCGCCGCGCTGTTCGGCCTGGTGCTTGGCGTGATTGCCGGTTCCACCCACGGTTTGCGTTCAGCGGTAATGAACCACATTCTCGACACCCTGCTGTCGATTCCGTCGCTGCTGCTGGCGATTATCGTCGTCGCTTTTGCCGGGCCGCATCTGAGCCATGCGATGTTTGCCGTCTGGCTGGCGCTGCTGCCGCGCATGGTGCGTTCGGTCTACAGCATGGTGCACGATGAACTGGAAAAAGAGTACGTGATTGCCGCCCGCCTTGACGGCGCTTCCACGCTCAATATTCTCTGGTTTGCGGTTCTGCCTAATATTACCGCAGGGCTGGTCACCGAAATAACCCGCGCGCTGTCGATGGCGATCCTCGACATTGCCGCGCTCGGTTTTCTCGACCTCGGCGCTCAGCTACCCTCTCCGGAATGGGGCGCCATGCTCGGCGACGCGCTGGAACTGATTTACGTCGCCCCCTGGACGGTCATGCTGCCGGGAGCGGCCATCATGATAAGCGTACTGCTCATCAATCTGCTGGGCGACGGTATTCGCCGCGCAATTATTGCCGGGGTTCAATAATGCCGTTACTGGATATTCGTAATCTCACCATTGAGTTTAAAACCAACGAGGGCTGGGTAAAGGCCGTCGATCGGGTCAGCCTGACGCTGGCTGAAGGTGAAGTCCGTGGCCTGGTGGGGGAATCAGGTTCCGGCAAAAGCTTAATCGCCAAGGCGATTTGCGGCGTCACCAAAGATAACTGGCGGGTCACCGCCGACCGTATGCGTTTTGATGATATCGATCTGCTGCGCCTCTCTAACCGCGAGCGCCGAAAACTGATTGGCCACAACGTATCGATGATCTTCCAGGAGCCGCAATCCTGTCTCGATCCTTCCGAGCGTATTGGGCTGCAGTTGATGCAAAATATCCCCGGCTGGACCTTTAAAGGCCACTGGTGGCAACGCTTTGGCTGGCGTAAGCGCCGCGCTATTGAACTGCTGCACCGGGTGGGAATTAAAGATCACAAAGATATTATGCGCAGCTTCCCCTACGAGCTGACCGACGGCGAATGTCAGAAGGTCATGATCGCCATCGCGCTTGCCAACCAGCCACGCTTGCTGATTGCTGATGAACCCACTAACGCCATGGAGCCAACCACCCAGGCGCAGATTATTCGCCTGTTGACCCGGCTCAACCAGAATAACAACACCACTATTTTGCTGATCAGTCACGATATGCAGATGCTCAGCAAATGGGCGGATAAAATTAACGTCATGTATTGCGGGCAGACGGTGGAAACCGCGCCGAGCGAAGAGCTGGTGACCATCCCTCATCACCCCTACACTCAAGCGCTGATTCGCGCCATCCCGGATTTCGGCAGCTCAATGCCGCATAAAAGCCGGCTGAATACCCTGCCCGGCGCCATTCCGCTGCTGGAACAACTGCCGATCGGCTGTCGGCTGGGACCGCGTTGTCCCTATGCGCAACGCGAGTGTATCGTCACGCCGCGTTTGACCGGCGCGCGTAATCATCTATACGCCTGTCATTTCCCGCTGAACATGGAGAAAGAGTGAAATGGTCGAAACATTGCTGGAAGTTCGCAATCTGAGTAAGACCTTTCGCTATCGCACCGGCTGGTTCCACCGTCAGACGGTAGAGGCGGTGAAGCCGCTGAGCTTTACCCTGCGCGAGCGTCAGACGCTGGCGATTATTGGTGAAAACGGCTCCGGTAAATCAACGCTGGCCAAAATGCTGGCCGGGATGGTTGAGCCGACCACCGGCGAACTGTTGATTGACGACCATCCGCTGGAGTTTGGCGACTACTCATTCCGCAGCCAGCGTATTCGCATGATTTTTCAGGATCCCTCGACCTCGCTTAACCCGCGTCAGCGTATTTCGCAAATCCTCGATTTCCCGCTGCGCCTCAATACCGATCTCGAACCGGAAGCCCGGGAAAAGCAGATTATCGAGACGATGCGCATGGTGGGCTTGCTACCGGACCACGTCAGCTACTATCCGCATATGCTGGCGCCGGGGCAAAAGCAGCGCCTGGGTCTTGCTCGTGCCTTGATCCTGCGTCCGAAAGTGATTATCTGCGATGAGGCGCTGGCCTCGTTGGATATGTCAATGCGTTCGCAGCTAATCAACCTGATGCTGGAACTACAGGAAAAACAGGGAATATCCTACATCTATGTCACCCAGCATCTGGGGATGATGAAGCATATCAGCGATCAGGTGCTGGTGATGCATGAGGGTGAAGTGGTCGAACGCGGCAGCACCGCCGATGTGCTCGCCTCGCCGCTCCACGAACTGACCAAGCGGCTGATCGCCGGCCATTTCGGCGAGGCGCTGACTGCCGACGCCTGGCGAAAAGATGGTAAATAGCGTTAACCTTCCTTCAGGGGCGGCATAATAGCCGCCCCTGCTATTTATCACTGCGGAAACACACTCTGCGCCGGTAATGGTCGGCGGTCAAAGCGGCGCAGCGCATAATACAACCATCCGGTACCTACCCAGCCGATAATCCATGACACATCATTGCCGGCGAATATCCACGTCAGCGAACCATGGAACAGCGGGTTCTCAATAAACGGCAGTTGAATAAGCACGCCAATGATATAAATGGTAATGGCATACAAATTCCAGAAACCATAGCGCTGATGCGGATCGCTAAGCGCCGGAATATCGACCGCGCCTTTAGAAATAATGTAGTAATCGGTCAGGCTGATGGCGCTCCAGGGAACGAAAAAGGCCAGCAGGAATAACAGGAAATGGGTGAAGTGCTTTAAGAAAGCCGGTTCGCTAAGCAGCGCGATAATACACGAAGCCGCGACCATCAGGACGACGAAAGCAACGCGGCATTTCTGCGACAACACCGTCTGGCGACGGAAACCGGAAACAATGGTGGTCAGAGACATAAAACTGCCGTAGGCGTTAAGCGTCGTGAAGGTGATCTTGCCAAAGCAAATAGCAAAGTAGATAACCATCGCCATCACCTGGCTTTTACCCAATCCCACCAGATAACTCACTTCATGACCGGGGAAAGCGCTGCCGGCAATCGCGGCGGTAAACACCCCCAGCGTCATAGATGTCTGGGTTCCCAATACGGTACCGAAAAACACCGAGCAGAACGTTTTCGTTGCCGATACATTGCGTGGCAGGTAGCGCGAATAGTCGGACACATACGGGCAAAACGCGATTTGCCACGACGAGGACAGCGACACGGCCAGCAGGAACATCGGCAGGGAGAAATGGTTATTTTGCGCCAGGGCCGCGAGATCCGCCGACATCAGCAGGGTAACGAACATATAGACGAAGGCCAGAATGCCGATAATGCTCGCCAGTTTACCCAGCTTATGAATCACCTTATAACCCAGCACCGCAATAACAATAATAATCGCGCTGAATAGCAGCATTCCAGCGACATTGCTGATATTCAACAGCTTTGCCATCGCCTGCCCCGCCAGTACGGTACCGCTGGCGGAGAAACCGACATACATAATGCAGACCAGTACCAACGGCACTACTGCGCCAAAGACGCCAAACTGGGCGCGGCTGATTATCATCTGCGGCAAACCCAGCCGTGGTCCCTGCAGCGCATGCAGCGACATTACCGCCGCCCCCAGCACCTGACCGAGGAGAAGACCTATCAGCGACCACACCACGTCGCCGCCCAGCACTACGGCTAAAGCGCCGGTGACAATAGCGGTAATTTGCAGGTTGCCGCCAAACCACAGGGTAAACTGGCTAAACGGATGCCCATGCCTCTCGCGTTCGGGGATGTAATCGATCGACCGCGTTTCACTTAATCCAGCCTGACTATTTTTTGACTGCCCATCTGTAGATGAAAAAGAAGACATAGGTACCTCGCTATTATTATTTATTCACTCCCCATCTGACCGATCCTGTATATACAAGCATTGACAACTGCCCGCACCGCACGCATCCTATTTTTGTGATGAATATGTAAATTCTTTGTATTGCAAAAAGTAACAAAACCATAACAATAACGTTGATAAACGCCTGCGCATACCGCGCCAAACCGAGGTGTAACGCTCATGATCGTTCCTGTCCAACTATCCACTCTGCCCGTCACGCCCTGGAAAAATGGCGCAGGCGAGACCCGTGAGATAGTCTGTGTCCCCTCTCCTGACGCCCCTTTTTTATGGCGAGCCAGCATTGCCACCCTGCAAAATGATGGTCCGTTTTCCTGCTTTCCCGGCGTCGACCGGGTCATTACTCTACTGGCCGGGCAGCCGCTGCGCCTGAAAGGCGAAGCTATCGATCACGCTTTAACGCTTTGGCAACCCTGGGCTTTTGCCGGCGAGTGGCCCTTGCGTAGCGAAGGGATCCGCGAACCCGGTCTCGACTTTAATATCATGACCCTGCGCAACCGCGCCGCCGCCGAGGTACGGGTCGTTGATGATATACAGACTCCTGGCGACGAAGGCGTCGCTTGGGTATTACAAGGGCGCTGGCAACTTGGTGAACGGCAATGTGAAGCGCAATCGGGTATTTTCTGGCATCAGCAAACGCCGGGCGAACTCGCGCCGCTCACGACGGACGCCCTACTGTTACTCACCACGATCGTGCGCCGTTAACCGCAGAAATATCGGTAACGCGTCGTGATCTCACGGTAAAACGTAGTGATTATCCAGTGATATACTGGGGTAAGCGCATTTATCATTACGCGCTGCGTTGCGATAGGCGGCACAAAAAATCGTGACACAAGGGGTCTTCAGTGGGATATAATTCCCGGCTAAATTTGAGTTATTTTGAAATAACAACGTTAACCGTTTGATTGTTAGAGTAAAAATAAGCAATAACGATAAGGATTAAAGCTATGGGTTTTCTTTCCGGTAAGCGCATTCTGATCACTGGCGTGGCCAGTAAACTGTCCATCGCCTACGGTATTGCGCAAGCAATGCACCGTGAAGGGGCTGAACTGGCATTCACCTATCAGAACGAAAAACTGAAAGGCCGCGTAGAAGAGTTTGCTGCTGCGCTGGGTTCTAACATTGTGCTGCAGTGCGACGTGGCTGAAGACGAAAGCATCACCGCGCTGTTCACTGAGCTTGAAAAAGTATGGCCGAAATTTGATGGTTTCGTGCACTCTATCGGTTATGCGCCGGCTGACCAGTTAGATGGTGACTACGTCAATGCCGTCACCCGCGAAGGTTTCAAAATTGCCCACGACATCAGCGCTTACAGCTTCGTGGCGATGGCGAAAGCTTGCCGCTCGATGCTGAACCCGGGCTCCGCGCTGCTGACCCTCTCCTATCTGGGCGCTGAGCGTGCTATCCCGAACTATAACGTGATGGGTCTGGCAAAAGCGTCTCTGGAAGCCAACGTACGCTATATGGCGAACGCGATGGGTCCGGAAGGTATTCGCGTGAACGCCATCTCCGCGGGTCCGATCCGCACCCTGGCGGCATCCGGTATCAAAGATTTCCGTAAAATGCTGGCGCACTGCGAAGCGGTCACCCCGATCCGTCGCACCGTCACCATCGAAGACGTCGGCAACAGCGCGGCCTTCCTGTGCTCTAACCTGTCTGCGGGCATCTCCGGTGAAGTCGTTCACGTTGACGGCGGTTTCAGCATCGCTGCGATGAACGAACTGGAACTGAAATAAGTTCCCTATCCTCCTCACCCCGGTGAGGAGGATCTCTCTCCTTTCTCTGCTTACGCTTCTCTTCTGTTATTCCAATCCGCTATTTGTTAGTACGTATCAATATTTTCTCCTGCTTCAGGGTTACGCCAGGATAGTTGTGCATAGAGGTACCGCGAAACGGCGGTTCGCCACCTACCGAACAAGGAACGCCCATGGAGCAACGCCGCGTGTATGGCAAAAACCACTGGTATCACGAGACCCAGTCAACCAATAGCCCGGTCGAGATTCTTCCTCTGGTCCCGGAGGCCGCTGACGTTGATGACCGTTTTTTGCTCGATCTGCCACTCGCAGCCGATCTCAGCCACCCTCATGAAGGCTGGCTGGCGCCCGCGCGTCAGTTGACAAAGGTCCTTTTCCCGGACAACGTCACGGTAACCCGATTACAAACCTTCAGCGCCTACGACCGTCTTAGCACCGCCTTGACCGTCGCTCAGGTCTACGGCGTACAGCGCTTGTGTAACCACTACGCCGCCCGTCTGGCGCCGTTGCCTGGCCCTGACTCCTCACGAGAAAGTAATCACCGGTTGGCGCAGATAACCCAGTACGCCCGCCAGTTAGCCAGTTCTCCTTCGGTTATCAACGAGGTCTCCCGCCGCCAGCTTGAGGAGGTCGGGCTGACCAGCCGCGATATTGTGTTAATTAACCAAATTATCGGCTTCGTGGGCTTTCAGGCCCGCGCGGTGGCCGCATTTCAGGCCGCGCTCGGCCAACCGGTACGCTGGCTTCCCGGTATGCCGCAGCAGAATGATGCCCCGGCAGAACGCTTTACTGATGTTACTGGAGAGTGGTCCCTGGATATCGATGATGCCGACCTGCGTTATGCCAATGATGACAGGCAAGCCAGGCTCGCCGCATGGCACCATCATCCCGGCCTGCAGCCTCTCGCCCCCCTTCTGGCAACGGATGAAGGCGCGTTAGCCCTGCTACATCAACTGCTGAATCAACTGGATAATTCTGCTCAGCCCTTAGGCGCAATGGCGGCGTTACTCGCGGCGCGAATCAACGGCAGCGTCAGCTGTTTTAACGCCTGGAGAGCTCGCTGGACAGGTGACAACGGATTGTTGCAGGCATTGCGCGGCGATGAACGAACGGTTCAGCACTGGGCGCGAAGCCATTCTTTGGAACACGTTTTCCTACAGGCGGCGCAGCTATTGACTCGTGCGCCGGATCGTTTTAGCGCCGCGCAGCTAACTCCCCTCACTGAATATGGGCTTTCCCGCGTTGAGGCTATCGATCTGCTGGCGTGGTGCGGCCTCTGCGGGTGGCTGAACCGGCTTAAAATCGCCCTCGGCGAGGTACGTCAAGCGACGTAAAATGCTGAAACAGCGCTTGCTGAGGCAGGCATATTCGCGTAAAAATGTCAGCCGCTCTTTTAGCCACGAAAAAACCTAATTATGTTTCAGGACAACCCGCTGCTAGCGCAGCTTAAACAGCAATTGCATTCCCAGACTCCGCGCGTTGAAGGGGTCGTTAAAGGTACGGAAAAAGGTTTTGGCTTCCTTGAAGTCGACTCGCAAAAAAGCTACTTCATTCCGCCGCCGCAAATGAAAAAAGTGATGCATGGCGATCGTATTATCGCCGTGGTCCATACCGAAAAAGAACGTGAAAGCGCCGAGCCGGAAGAGCTGGTTGAGCCTTTCCTGACCCGTTTTGTCGGTAAAGTGCAGAAAAAAGACGATCGTCTGTCTATCGTTCCTGATCATCCGCTGCTGAAAGACGCCATCCCTTGCCGCGCCGCGCGCGGCGTAGAACATGACTTCAAACAGGGTGACTGGGCGGTGGCTGAAATGCGTCGCCATCCGCTGAAAGGCGACCGCGGTTTCTATGCCGAATTAACGCAATTCATCACCTTTAGCGACGATCATTTCGTGCCGTGGTGGGTGACGCTGGCGCGTCATAACCTGGAAAAAGAAGCGCCGAATGGCGTTGCCACCGAGATGCTCGATGAAGGACTGGAACGCCGCGATCTGACGGCGCTTGAGTTCGTAACCATCGACAGCGCCAGCACCGAAGATATGGACGATGCGCTGTATGTCGAGCGCACGGACGACGGTAAACTGCTGCTGACCGTCGCTATCGCCGATCCGACAGCGTGGATTGCCGAGGGCAGTAAACTGGACAACGCGGCGAAAATCCGCGCCTTCACCAACTATCTGCCGGGCTTTAATATCCCAATGTTGCCGCGCGAGCTGTCTGACGATTTGTGCTCGCTGCGCGCCAACGAAGTGCGCCCGGTGCTCGCCTGCCGCATGACTCTGGCGGCTGACGGCGCCATTGAAGATAATATCGAATTCTTCGCCGCAACTATCGAATCTAAAGCCAAACTGGCTTATGACGACGTCTCCAACTGGCTGGAAAATATCGGCTCATGGCAGCCTGCTGATGACGCTATCGCGCAGCAAATCAAACTGCTGCAGGAAGTCTGCCAGCGCCGCAGCGAATGGCGTCAAACCCACGCGCTGGTATTCAAAGACCGCCCTGATTATCGCTTCGTGTTGGGTGAGAAAGGTGAAGTGCTGGATATCGTTGCCGAACCGCGCCGCATCGCCAACCGCATCGTTGAAGAGTCAATGATTGCCGCTAATATCTGCGCGGCACGCGTGCTGCGCGATAACCTGGGCTTTGGCGTTTATAACGTGCACACCGGTTTCGATCCGGCTAACACCGAGCAACTGGCCGCGCTGCTGAAGACGCACGATGTACACGTCGATCCGCAGGAAGTCCTGACACTCGACGGTTTCTGTAAACTGCGCCGCGAACTGGATGCTCAGTCTTCAGGTTTCCTTGATAGCCGCATCCGCCGCTTCCAGTCGTTCGCCGAAATCAGTATCGAGCCAGGCCCACACTTCGGCCTTGGCCTGGAAGCTTACGCCACCTGGACTTCGCCAATCCGTAAATACGGCGATATGATCAACCACCGTCTGTTAAAAGCCGTCATTAAAGGCGAGACCATTGGTCGCCCGCAGGATGACGTCACCGTACAGATGGCGGAACGCCGTCGTCTGAACCGGATGGCGGAACGCGACGTCGCAGATTGGCTGTATGCTCGCTTCCTCAATGATAAAGCCGGGACCGATACCCGCTACGCGGCAGAAATCATTGATGTCAGCCGCGGCGGCATGCGCGTGCGCCTGGTCGATAACGGCGCTGTCGCCTTTATCCCGGCACCTTTCCTGCACGCGGTGCGCGATGAACTGGTCTGCAGCCAGGAGAACGGAACCGTACAGATTAAAGGTGAAGTCGTTTACAAAGTCACCGATGTTATCGACGTGACTATCGCTGAAGTCCGTATGGAAACCCGCAGCGTCATCGCCCGTCCGGCGGCGTAACGCTTTTATGGCCCCTGCCCAGGGGCCATACATTTCTCGTTTTGAGTGAATATCGCCAGCCGCGCAAGGATGTGCGTTTTTTTCGCTTCTCTTTTGCAACTGTTTTTTGCATCATTGATTTCATTCATTTTTGTAACCAGGATAATGCTATGTCTGATCTGAATGCCCGCCTGCTCGCCCAACGTATCGATACCGTGCTGGATATTCTGGTTGCCGGAGATTATCACTCGGCGATCCATAATCTGGAGATCCTCAAAGCCGAGCTGCAGGCGTTGTCTCACGACGAGCCAGAGAAGGACTCAGGGCAATCGAAAGCGCCGTGGGAAATCTAATTCATTCCTGTCCCCCAGCACGCCTTAAGGCCTGCTGGGCGCCGTATAGACCTCTAACTGTGATGTAGCTATGAACGCCCGACAACAAAGTATTTTGCAAATGGTCATCGATAAAGGCCGTATGAGCGTAGCCGATCTGGCCAGGATGACCGGTGTCTCAGAAGTCACTATTCGTCAGGATCTGAATTCGCTGGAAAAACAAAGCTACCTGCGCCGTACCCACGGCTTTGCGGTACCGCTGGATAGTGAAGACGTCGAAACCCGGATGATGACCAACTTTGCCATTAAGCGTGAACTCGCCGCGCGCGCCGCGTCGCTGGTGGCAGCCGGAGAGACGGTGTTCATCGAAAATGGCAGTTCAAACGCCCTTCTGGCTCGCACATTGGCGGAACGCGGCGATATCACCATCATCACCGTGAGCAGCTATATCGCGCATTTACTCAAGGAAACGCCGGGCGAGGTGATTCTGCTGGGCGGTATTTATCAGAAGCGCAGTGAAAGCATGGTCGGCCCGCTAACCCGCCAGTGCATTCAGCAGGTACACTTTAGCAAGGCATTTATCGGCGTTGACGGCTGGCAGAGCGAAACCGGCTTCACCGGCCGCGACATGATGCGCGCCGATGTGGTTAATGCGGTGCTGGAAAAACAGTGCGAGGCTATTGTGCTGAGCGACAGCTCGAAATTCAGCGTTGTGCATCCCTATCCGCTGGGCCCGATTTCCCGTTTCAATCGCATCATTACCGATAATAATTTGCACGACACTATCCGCCAGCAGCTCACCGACAGCGGTTTAACCGTCGATATTGTTAACCCCGCCTGATCGCTTCCGCCAGCGCCCGATAAAATGGCGTTGGCGTCCCTTCTGCGTCTGAGAGTATTCCGACCCGCAATTAAGATTTTTTACCTGACGTTAAATTTTAAAATAAGTAGAATTATTATTAGCGATATAACAGGAAGTGACTATCACCTGCGTGATTAGAGCAACACCTGCGCAACTTAAGTTTCATGGAATAACCCGTAAGTCATAGCCTGTTGCTATGCTTAAAGGAAGTTGTATCCATGAATAGATTATTCAGGAGAATAAAATGATGACTTCGATGAGCAAAAAAATGGCTGCGGCCGTACTGGCGGTTACTGTAGTAATGTCACTGAGCGCTTGCTCTCACTGGTCTAAACGCGACCGTAACACCGCAATCGGCGCAGGCGCCGGCGCACTGGGCGGCGCGGTATTAACTGACGGCAGCACCCTGGGCACCCTTGGTGGCGCAGCGGTTGGCGGCATCATTGGCCACCAGGTTGGCAAATAACCACCCCGCATATTAAATTAATAATAATTTCGTAGTTACTGACTCACGCATCTACAAATAATTAAGGCCACGGTAAATACCGTGGCCTTGTTGTTTATTTCATAGAAATTATCTTAGCCACCCGCTAATTTCACTTTCATCCCTTTGGCCTCCAGCAGCGATTTCAGCAAGTCGCGTTTATCCCCCTGAATTTCAATCACTCCCTCCTTGAGTGAACCGCCGCAGCCGCATTTCTTTTTCAGCTCAGCGGCCAGCTTCGCTAACGCGTCGTCATCCAGATCGATGCCGGTAATCAGGCAGACGCCCTTTCCTTTGCGCCCGCTGGTCTGGCGTTGAATGCGCACGATGCCATCGCCCTTCGCTCGTTGCGGCGCCGCTTTCGGCTCTTCGATACGGCCGCTATCGGTGGAGTAAACCAGGCGGCTATTTGAATCACTCATTACGCCCCCTGCTTCAGCGATGCGTTGATACTGGCAAGCGTTGCCGCCGGATCGGCGGACTGGGTAACCGGGCGGCCAATGACCATATAATCAACCCCCGCCTGCTGCGCCTGTTCCGGGGTCATAATTCGGCGCTGATCGCCTGCATCGCTACCTGTGGGGCGGATCCCTGGCGTGACTAACTTAAATTCCTGCCCTAATTCCTGCTTAAAGCGGGCGGCTTCCTGCGCGGAACAAACTACGCCGTCCAGACCACAGCGTTTGGTTAGCGCAGCCAGTTTAGCGGCATGATCGGCAGGAGAAAGCGTGATGCCAAGGTCCTGCAAATCGCTGGCTTCCATGCTGGTCAATACGGTGACCGCAATCAGTAACGGCGCCTCTTTTCCGAACGGCAACAGCGCCTCGCGGGCCGCCGTCATCATGCGCGCACCGCCTGAGGCGTGAACGTTCACCATCCATACGCCGAGTTCCGCCGCAGCGGCGACCGCACGTGCGGTGGTATTAGGAATATCGTGGAATTTCAGGTCGAGGAACACTTCAAAGCCGCGTTGATGCAGGTCGCGAACAAACTGCGGCCCCAGCAGCGTGAACATCTCCTTACCTACTTTCAACCGGCAGTCGCGGGGATCGATTCGATCAACAAAGGCTAACGCCTTGTCACGGTTATCATAATCAAGCGCAACAACGACGGGAGAGGATGTGATAACACGAGGAGAAGAGGTAGCAGTAGACGTCATGACCGGACCTTAATTGTGGATGAGCGCCGCCAGGGCGCAAAAAAGGTAAACGGGCAGCATTCTACCTGCGAAGTGGGGAAAATGACAGGCTGCTTTTGCCCCTCTACAGACAAAAGCGGGCACGCGGCAACAGAATTGGGCATGGTAAAACTCAGACAAGTATGTTGTAACTAAAGTCTGGCTTTTTTTAGAAGTTACTGACCATCCAGGCCGCGAATCGGCTTGATAGTCGCCCACGAGCGGCAGGACGGGCAGTGCCAGTACAGGGTGTGGGAAGTAAAACCGCACTTCTGGCAGCGGTAGCGCGGTTTGCTCCGCACCTGTTCACCAACCATGTTACGCAAAACCCCCAGACTCGCCTTCGCGCGCCCTTCTTCCGCCTCATTAAGATGGTAGTCCATCAGTTTATGGAACACGCGCATCGTTGGGTGACGCTCAAGCTGGCGGGTAACATAGCTCTGTGCGGCCTCGGCACCTTCCTGCTGCTCGATAATCTGCGCCAGCATGAGTTCCGCCGTCGCACCGGTGTTCTCTTCTACACAGCGGCGCAAAAACGCTTCCCACTCCGCATGCTTACCCAACTGCTGATAACAGGTTTGCAGCATTTCCAGGGTTTCACCCACCAGTTCTTTATCCTGGCCAATCACCCGTTCCAGGCTTTCTACCGCTTTCGCGTAGTCGCCTTTTTCCATCCACACGCGCCCCATCATAATCGAGACGCGGGCGCTGTTGCGGTCCGCAGACGCGCCTTTCTTCAGCAGCGTCATCGCTTTATCGAGATCGTTGCTGGCCATCTGCTGTAGCGCCAGTTCACACCAGAAGTTGGCGATGTCGCTGCGATGTTTTTCTTTGCCCAATTTTACCAGCCGTTCGGCGACTTCAATCGCGGACTGCCAATCGCTGGTCAGTTGATAAATCTGCAGCAGTTGTTGTAGCGCGCCCAGGCGGAAGTCGGTTTCATCCACCAGCTGCTTGAACATATCTTCCGCGCGATCGTACAGGCCAGCGGCCATATAATCGCGCCCCAACTGTTGGACGGCGAGCAGGCGTTGATCGTAGGTGAGCGAGGCGCTCTCCATCAGGCTTTGGTGAATACGGATGGCGCGGTCAACTTCGCCACGGGAACGAAACAGGTTGCCAAGCGTCAGATGAGCTTCGACGGTGCCGGTGTCCTCTTTTAACATATCGAGGAACAGATCTACGGCTTTGTCCTGCTGATTGCTCAGCAGGAAGTTGACCCCGGCCACGTAATCACGCGACAGGCGACTAGCATCGTCCTGTTTGGACTGTTGTGCGCTCCTGCGCCCCATATACCATCCATAGGCAGCGGCAACGGGAAGAAGCAGAAACAACAACTCCAGCATAGAAGGTTATTCCTTGACCGCAGGGACGCCGGCATCAGCGGGCGCCGCGGCCACTGGCGCGATCTGCTGCTCCAGGCGTTTAATTTTACGCTCGGCGCGCGCCAACGACACACGTACCCGCAGCCAGAACAGACCACAGATCAGCCAACCAATGGCAAATCCGCCAGCAAACAGTACCGCCAGCAACGTGGAGATACGGAACTCACCCTGGGCAAGCAAATAGTTGAACGTGACCAGTTGGTCATTTTGCGCGCCCAGCGTCACAGAGATGACGAAGATAGCTAATACCAGTAAGAAAATAAGTAAATATTTCACATGACTTCCCGTTCTGTGGGTGGCGCGAGTAAAACGCGTTCAAGCCCTATAAAGTATCATTTTCACCGCAGTGGTGAAATGGAAAAGCATGACACCCATCATGATATGCGGCCAGATGCCGCGAAATTCAACATAAACGCCGTCAGGTTGCGCGTTTTTTGATATCGCTCGCCTCTTCAACAGGCGGGGTTAACGGGCCGCAAAAACGCTGCGTGAGCCAGGTCGCTGCGGTAACCAGCAGCCATGAAAGGCTGGTCGCCACGATAAGATCCTGCGGCCAGTGCATGCCCAACGCCAGACGACTGCCCATGACCGCAGTAGCCCAACCCAACAGCAAACCGATAGTTACCCAGCGCCGGCGCGGCCACAACAGCCCTACCCCCAGTAGCGCCCAACTGGCGGCAAACATGGTATGGCCGGACGGAAAGGCAAAACCGGTCTCTTTTTGCCAGTGTTTACGCAAGAACCCCGGTATTGTCTGTTGTTCAGCCAATTGCTCATGCACCAGTTTAGCGCGTTCTTTACGTTTTAACTCATAGAATTGCGCCACCGGAACCTGTTGGGTTCGTTCTAACCAAATCACAAACGGCCGTGGTTCCTGCACCCGTTCTTTGATCCAGGATTTAAGCCCCTGTCCTGCCAGGATAGCGGCGCCGAGAATGAGAAACAGCACCAGCGCTTCGCGCAGACGAAATCGTAAACACCACAAAAACCAGCCAAATAGCGCTACGTGAGTAATTATTCCCCACGGCTGGGTGACGGTTTCAGTCACCCAGTACCACATTTTCAACATAGCCGGTGCTTGACCCGGCTGCCACTGCCAGCCGGAGAGCCAGACTATAACGGGCATAACAAGCAATAGCGCCGCCCCGATGGCGGTCCTTTTGGCAATCAACAGCATCGTATCTCCTTCTCTTTCCTTCTGAATATCATAACGGAAAGTAGATCGTTTGTGCGCTTTCCGCGCAGGCGGTCGTTGGTAATTAGGAGAACGTCGCGGCGTTGTGGCAAAATAGTAGTAAACAGAAAGCACATTCAGGTGCTGTCAGAATCTGGAGAATCACATGCAGCTTAAACGTGTGGCAGAAGCCAAACTGCCAACCCCCTGGGGCGATTTCCTGATGGTGGGCTTTGAAGAACTGGCAACCGGGCAGGATCATGTCGCGCTGGTGTATGGCGATATTTCGGGGCAAGCCCCGGTACTGGCTCGCGTACACTCAGAATGTCTGACGGGCGATGCCCTTTTTAGTCTGCGTTGTGATTGCGGTTTTCAGCTGGAAGCGGCGCTGTCGCACATCGCTGAAGAGGGGCGCGGGATCCTGCTCTATCACCGTCAGGAAGGCCGAAATATCGGTTTGCTGAATAAAATTCGCGCCTACGCGCTACAGGATCAAGGCTACGATACCGTCGAAGCCAACCACCAGCTCGGCTTTGCCGCCGATGAGCGCGACTTTACGCTGTGCGCCGACATGTTCAAACTGCTCGGCGTAGAGCAGGTTCGCCTGTTGACCAACAACCCGAAGAAAGTCGAAATTCTGACTGAAGCGGGGATCAATATCGTCGAGCGCGTGTCGCTGATCGTCGGGCGTAACCCGAAAAACGAACACTATCTCGATACCAAAGCTGCCAAGATGGGGCATCTGCTGAATAAATAAATCAGCTCCAGAATGAATCAGGGCCAGCATTCGCTGGCCCTTTCTTTTACAGCATATTACGAATCACATAATGCAGAATGCCGTCGTTCTGATAGTAAGTCAGTTCTGTCGCAGTATCGATACGACAGCGACACTGAATGACCTCCTGCTGTCCATCGGCGCGGGTAATCGTGACTGGAACCGTTGCCGCAGGATGCAGCGCCTGCAGGTTACTGATATCGATCCGCTCTTCGCCGGTCAGCTGTAGCGTTTTACGCGTCACGCCCTGCGGGAACTCCAGCGGTAATATTCCCATGCCAATGAGGTTGGAGCGGTGAATACGCTCGAAGGACTCGGCAATGACCACCCGCACGCCCAACAGACGCGGCCCTTTTGCCGCCCAGTCGCGGCTGGAGCCTGAGCCATACTCTTTACCGGCGATCACCGCCAGAGGGGTACCTTCAGCTTTGTACAGCATAGCCGCATCGTAGATGGCGATAGGCTGCGTGTCCGGCAAATGACGCGTCATCCCCCCTTCCACGCCCGGCACCATTTCGTTGCGGATACGGATATTCGCAAAGGTGCCGCGCATCATGACTTCATGGTTACCGCGTCGCGACCCATAAGAGTTGAAATCACCGCGCGCCACGCCGTGCTCCTGCAAATAGCGTCCTGCCGGGCTATCTGCCTTGATGCTTCCTGCCGGAGAGATATGGTCGGTGGTCACTGAATCGCCTAACATCGCCAGGATCCGGGCGCCGTGAATATCTTCTACCGGTTTCGGCTCAACCTCCATCTCATCAAAGAACGGCGACAGGCGAATATAGGTAGAGTCATCCTGCCAGCGATAGGTATCGGAACGCTCAACCTGAATCGCTTTCCACTCCTCGGTGCCTTCGAAGACTTCGGCATACTCTTCACGGAACATGTCGGTGGAAACCTGCTGCACCGCGCGAGCAATCTCCTCGCCGCTCGGCCAGATATCCTTCAGGAACACCGGCTTACCGTCTTTACCGACGCCGAGCGGTTCACGGGTCAGGTCAATGTTCATATTGCCAGCCAGCGCATAAGCCACGACCAGCGGTGGCGACGCCAGCCAGTTGGTTTTCACCAGCGGATGGATACGACCTTCGAAGTTACGGTTGCCGGAGAGCACTGCGCCGACGGTCAGGTCACCTTTTTTGATTGCCTCTTCGATAGGTTCCGGCAGCGGCCCGGAGTTACCGATACAGGTTGTGCAACCGTACCCTACGAGGTTAAAGCCCAACTCATCAAGATAAGGCGTCAACCCGGCATGCGCCAGATAATCAGAAACCACTTTCGAACCCGGCGCCAGCGAGGCTTTCACCCACGGCTGCGGTTTCAGGCCGCGCTCAACGGCGTTCTTCGCCAGCAGGCCGGCGGCCATCAGCACGCTCGGGTTGGAGGTATTGGTACATGAGGTGATTGCCGCAATCGCCACCGCGCCTTCCGGCAGCGAATAGCGTTGCCCATTGAGCGTATAATCAACCGGCTGGCGCGATTTTTGCGTTTGATTCACTTCCAGTTCGTTACTGGCGGCAAACGCTTTCGGCACATCGCCCAACGCGACGCGATCCTGCGGCCGTTTCGGCCCGGCGAGGCTGGCCTCAACCGTGCCCATATCCAGCGCCAGGGTGCTGGTAAAGACCGGCTCATCGCCCGTCTGCCGCCACATACCCTGCGCTTTGGCATAAGCTTCAACCAACGCCACCTGCTCTTCGCTGCGCCCGCTCAGGCGCATATAGCTGAGGGTCACTGCATCGATCGGGAAGAATCCGCAGGTCGCGCCATATTCCGGCGACATATTCGCAATGGTCGCCCGGTCGGCCAGCGGTAACGAGTCGAGACCATCGCCATAGAATTCGACGAACTTGCCTACCACACCGTGTTTGCGCAGCATCTGGGTCACTGTCAGCACCAGGTCGGTCGCGGTGATCCCTTCACGCAGTTTACCGGTCAGCTTGAAACCAACGACATCGGGAATGAGCATGGATACCGGCTGGCCAAGCATCGCGGCCTCCGCTTCAATCCCACCGACGCCCCACCCTAATACGCCAAGGCCGTTGATCATGGTGGTGTGCGAATCGGTACCCACCAGCGTATCCGGGTACGCCACCCATTCGCCATTCTGCAGTTCGCTCCAGACGGCACGGCCGAGATATTCAAGGTTCACCTGGTGGCAGATCCCGGTACCCGGCGGCACAACGCTAAAGCGGCTAAAGGCCTGCTGTCCCCAGCGCAGGAAAGCATAACGCTCGTGGTTCCGCTCCATTTCAAGACGCACGTTGTCTTCAAAAGCGTTTTCATTACCAAAACGGTCCACCGTCACCGAGTGGTCAATCACCAGGTCAACCGGCGAGAGCGGATTCACTTTCGCCGTATCGCCGCCCAGACGTTTTACCGCTTCGCGCATGGCAGCTAAATCGACCACCGCCGGTACGCCGGTGAAATCCTGCATCAGCACGCGTGCCGGGCGATAAGCGATTTCGCGGTCAGCATGCGCTGTCGCCAGCCAGCCGGCCAGCGCCTGAATGTCCTGTTCGGTGACCGAATCGCCGTCCTGCCAGCGCAGGAGGTTTTCAAGCAGAACTTTGAGAGATTTGGGCAGTCGAGTGAGATCGCCCAGTTGTTTAGCGGCCAGCGCCAGGCTGTAGTAATGGTAGGTTTTGTCTTTGACCTGTAGCGTATCCTTACTGGCTGCTCGTAATGTTGACGACATAGCTCCTCCTTTATCACAGGGATGCATGCCCTGAACTCCTCAGGGTCTTTATTAAAGATAACACAAACCTGACATAACACTTTGATAACAACTCAAATTGCTAAAATTGACAAAACCGTACGATTCAGAAAATTTGATGATAGCGATATTACAACGAGGAGATATTTGATGAGGTTAAGTAAGTTCCAAACAGCTAAAGAAGTGTGATCAAAAAAGAGCTAATCACGGTTTGTCGTGATTAGCTCAGGATGGATTAACATTTAAAGCTGATAAGTCGGAAAATAATTTCTTCCACAGTGTTTCACAATTCCGGGTGCTAATTTTACCAACCTCCTTTTGTCACAAAAGTGAAATATAACTTTCTCTGATAAACTGCTTTAGCTAATAATCCAGATGAATAATGCAACGATGCACCAGAAAGCGCTAAGCCCCACCAGCAGTGAGCCCCAGACCTGACTGCGCAGCGTTGGATCGATTTCCGCTTTGTCACTTTGGTATGCCATCGCGAGCTTTGTATAATCGATATTGTTTATCATTTCATCACCACCAATTGCTAAAATCATCAGGTACAGATAAATCTTAATAAGATATATAAAATAGATCCAGCTAATTCAGGAACAGGTAAAAGGCTTTTAGCCGTTATTTTGATCGCAGCGGGTATAATGAAAAAGTAATGAAGTGAAATACGCAGAAATGTGATTACAACGAGGTTTATAAGTTCTGATAAGGTCCATAATAGAAAATGGCACTCCCCGGAGGAAATGCCATTTAGCAATACGATTATTTTTCCGGCAGTTTAATATCTTTGAACATCGCCTCAATATCCTCATTCGAACGTAGCGCCACGGCTGTGTCTACCACATCCCGCGTCAAATGTGGCGCAAAACGCTGAATAAAATCATACATATAACTTCTGAGGAAGGTGCTTCGGCGGAAGCCTATCTTGGTGGTGCTGTGGCTGAAAATACCATTGGCATCAAGTTTTACCAGGTCCGGATCGGACACTGGATCGACCGCCATGCTGGCAATGACCCCAACACCAAGCCCTAAACGCACATAGGTTTTGATAACATCGGCATCAGTCGCGGTGAAGACGATACGCGGAGTGAGCCCGGCGCGATTAAACGCGGTATCCAGTTCGGAACGTCCGGTGAAGCCGAAGGTATAAGTCACCAGCGGGTACTGCGCCAGCTCTTCAATGGTCACCGAGCCTTTAGAAGCGAGCGGGTGATCCGGGGTCACCACAATTGAGCGGTTCCAGTGGTAGCACGGCAGCATCACCAAATCGTCGTACAGATGCAGCGCTTCGGTAGCAATGGCAAAGTCGGCATTGCCCTTCGAAACCGCTTCAGCAATCTGCGTCGGCGACCCCTGATGCATATGCAAAGAGACCCGCGGATAACGCTCAATAAAGCCCTTAATCACCCCAGGCAGCGCGTAACGCGCCTGAGTATGGGTGGTGGCGACGTACAATGAGCCTTTATCCGGCCAGGTGTGCTCCCCTGCCACGGATTTAATGGCCTCAACTTTGGACAGCACTTCGCGCGCGATGCGGATAATTTCCTGCCCGGCTGGAGTGACCTGAGTTAAATGCTTGCCGCTGCGGGCAAATATCTGAATCCCTAACTCATCTTCCAGCATCCGCACCTGCTTGCTGATGCCTGGCTGCGAAGTATACAAACCTTCGGCGGTAGAGGAGACATTCAGGTTATGGTTAACAACCTCAACGATGTAGCGGAGTTGCTGTAGTTTCATGGCTGATATCCGTAAACGCGTAAAATGAATCCGCTTAATACACATTACGTTCAGACTGCTGCCTGCTGGCGGCAAAATGCCAGACATTCCCTGCGGCGCGCCGAACCAGCGCCACAACGCGTCCTGAAACCGATGATGTATAAGACGATTTGATAATAAAAAAGTGATTCTCTATAACCACTATATCATTTATATCTACAGTGTATAGATGGTAACAAAAAATAATAAGTCGGTTATAAAGCGGGAGCGACGAGGCGGTGCGCGTGGATAATCGGAGAGAAAATGGGCCGCATTGCGGCCCATTCAGAAGGTTACTTTTTCGCTTCAGTCCATTTGCCGTCGATAAAGAAAGCGGACCAGCCGGTCGCTTTGCCCTCTTTCTCGGAGGAGACGTACTGTTGCTTGGTCTTACGACTAAAGCGTACCAGCGTTTTATTGCCTTCCGGATCCTGCTGCGGCGCATCGGCCAGATAACGCAGCTTTTCAGGCAGGCGATCGCGGAAGCGGTACAACTCTTCCACTAATGGCGCACGCGTTTCACGTGATTTCGGGAAGGTGTTTGCCGCCAGGAAAACGCCCGCCGCGCCATCGCGCAGGACGAAGTAAGCGTCGGACTTCTCGCATGGCAGTTCCGGTAAAGGCACCGGATCTTCCTTCGGCGGAGCCACTTCGCCATTACGCAGGATCTTACGCGTATTTTTACACTCGTCGTTGGTACAAGCCATGTACTTACCAAAACGCCCCATTTTCAGGTGCATTTCGGAGCCGCATTTCTCACACTCCACGATAGGGCCGTCATAGCCTTTGATACGGAACTCGCCCTCTTCAATCTCATAGCCATCGCAGGTCGGGTTGTTGCCGCAGACATGCAGTTTGCGCTTCGGATCGATAAGGTAACTGTCCATCGCGGTGCCGCATTTCTGACAGCGACGTTTAGCGCGCAGCGCGTTGGTTTCGGCATCATCGCCTTCCAGCACGTTGAGGACTTCGTTTTCCGGTACCAGGTTAATAGTGGTTTTGCAACGCTCTTTCGGCGACAGCGCGTAGCCAGAGCAGCCGAGGAATACCCCGGTACTGGCAGTACGAATGCCCATTTTACGCCCGCAGGTCGGACAGTCGATACTGGTCAGCACCATTGGGTTCGGCTGCATGCCGCCTTCTTCAGGATCCTTCTCAGCCGTCTGTAGCTGGGAAGTGAAATCGCCAAAGAAGTTATCCAGTACCTGTTTCCACTCGGCCTGATGATTAGCCACCTGATCGAGGCGGTCTTCCATCTGAGCGGTAAAATCGTAGTTCATCAGATCGCGGAAGTTCTCTTCCAGACGGTCGGTGACGATTTCACCCATCTTTTCAGCGTAAAAACGACGGTTCTCGGCACGTACATAGCCGCGGTCCTGGATGGTCGAAATGATCGACGCATAAGTGGACGGACGACCAATGCCGCGTTTTTCCAGCTCTTTCACCAGCGAGGCTTCGCTGAAACGCGCAGGCGGTTTGGTGAAGTGCTGCGCTGGGGTCAGTTCCACCAGGCTCAGGCTGTCGCCCTGATTGACCACCGGTAACGTACGGTCTTCATCGCCTTTACGCAGCGCGGGCATCACTTTCGTCCAGCCGTCAAAGCGCAGCGTACGTCCGCGGGCTTTCAGTTTGAACTCGCCAGCCTGTACCGTCAGGGTGGTTGAGTCGTATTTTGCCGGGGTCATCTGACAGGCGACGAACTGACGCCAAATCAGTTGATATAATTTCTGCGCATCGGCTTCCATGTCTTTCAGCGATTCCGCCATCACGTTCACGTCAGAAGGACGAATCGCTTCGTGCGCTTCCTGCGAATTTTCTTTGCTGGCGTACTGATTCGCGTTTTCAGGCAGGTATTTTTTGCCGAAGTTATCGCCGATATAGCCGCGAACCATGTTCAGCGCATCCTGACTCAGGTTGGTTGAGTCGGTACGCATGTATGTAATATGGCCGGCTTCATAAAGACGCTGGGCCATCATCATGGTTTTCTTCACGCCGAAGCCAAGACGGGTACTGGCGGCCTGCTGCAGCGTGGAGGTGATAAACGGCGCGCCCGGCTTGCTGCTGGTCGGCTTATCTTCGCGCTCCAGCACGCTATAGCGCGCTTTTTCCAGCAGCGCGACGGCAGCCATGGTTTCGTCGCGGTTAACCGGACGGAACGGCTTGTCATTCTTGTGAGTCACCTGCAGCGGTAATGCATCGCCGCCCGGCGTGGTAGTACTGGCGTCGATCTCCCAGAACTCTTCCGGAACGAAGGCTTTAATTTCGCGCTCGCGTTCAACGACCAGGCGGACTGCGACAGACTGCACGCGTCCTGCGGACAGACCGCGGGCAATTTTTTTCCACAGCAGTGGAGAAACCATATACCCCACCACGCGGTCCATAAAGCGACGCGCCTGCTGGGCATTAACACGATCGATATTCAGCTCGCCCGGCTTCTCAAAGGCCTGACGAATCGCGTTTTTGGTGATTTCGTTAAACACCACGCGGCTGTACCGTTGCTCATCACCACCGATAACTTCCCGCAGGTGCCACGCAATGGCTTCCCCTTCGCGGTCAAGGTCGGTTGCGAGATAGATGTGGTCGGCTTTTTCCGCCAACTGTTTGAGTTCTGAAACTACCTTTTCTTTACCCGGAAGTACTTCATAATGCGCATTCCAGTCGTGCCATGGGTCCACGCCCATGCGGTTGACCAGAGCGCCACGTTCATCCTTTTTAGGCTTTTTAGCCCCTTTGGTGGAGGTAGAGTCGGCGCTCTTTTTGGAAGCTGAGCCACTGGTCGGCAAATCGCGGATATGACCGACGCTGGATTTCACCACGTAGTCATTACCCAGATACTTATTGATCGTTTTGGCTTTTGCCGGGGACTCAACGATAACGAGAGCTTTACCCATATTCACCTTTACCTAATTTAATTCATCCAGGAATACATCGCACATTGATTCACCATCCACTAGCGACGTGCCTGATATGTTGCGGCCACGTCGATGGATATCAACCCTCTGCACGCCCAGTTTCACATCCATAAAACCAGATAGCTGAGTTTGCTGGCTTTTGCGAGCCAGGTTGCATAGCACGAAGAATTTTTGGCCGAATGTCAAGCAAATCTGTTGCCAGATCGCTGAAAGCGTCACACTGTACCTGATAAAATTCGTTACGCAACTTTATTAGCATGCAAAAGCTAACTCCGCCAGTAAAGTGATGTTTCTTAGCCAGTTGCAATTACCCCTGCACAATCAATGGAAAATTTGCCCGTTGCCCTCTCGCGGCGTAGACTACCGGCGAAGAACTACAGGAGTCCGTTATGCAAGGTACAACCCAACCCATCGAACGCCAGGCGTTACTTGAAATTGCCAACCAACTCATTCGCGATCATGAAGATACGTTAGCCGGAATTGAAGCCACCAACGTCGTTCAGCGTAACGGGGTTTTGGTGTTCAGCGGCGAGTTTTATCTTGATGAACAAGGTTTGCCGACAGCGAAGAGCACTGCCGTATTTAACATGTTCAAGTATCTCGCTCATGAGTTGTCAGATAAGTATCACCTGGTTGATTAACCGCCAGTCATTGATGGGCCGGCTCTCGGCTTAAGCCAGCCAGAAACAACAACGCGAGGTATCAGCCTCGCGTTGTTTTTATTACATTAACGGTTTTTGTCCACGCTGCCACCAGCGCAACAATAGACGGTCAGCGCTTTCCGCCGCGCTCCCGGTAACGCGATCGAGCAATTTCTTACGCTGCTGATAACGCACGCTAATCACATCGTGATTATCCATCATGCTCAACAGGAGTTCATCGCTGGTCTGTACCGCATCCGCCAGCCCTTTTTCCAGCGCCTGCACACCGTACCAGTGCTCGCCGGTCGCCACCTTTTCGATATCCAGCGACGGGCGCATCTGATGGACGAAATCTTTAAAAAGCTGATGGGTTTCATTGAGATCGTCGCGGAACTTCTGTCGACCTTCCTCGGTGTTCTCGCCCAACATGGTTAACGTGCGTTTATATTGCCCGGCGGTATGGAGTTCAATATCGATGTCTTTATTTTTCAGGAAGCGATTGATGTTGGGGATCTGCGCCACTACGCCAATCGAGCCAAGGATAGCAAACGGCGCGCAGACGATTTTGTTCGCCACGCAGGCCATCATATAGCCGCCGCTGGCAGCGACCTTATCGACCGCGACCGTTAGCGGGATTTGTTTATCACGTAAGCGCTGCAGCTGCGAAGCCGCCAGGCCATAGCCGTGAACCACCCCGCCAGGGCTTTCCAGACGCACCACCACCTGGTCGCGCGCCTTCGCCGAGGCCAGCACCGCCGTAATTTCTTCACGCAGGCCGCTTACCTCATGAGCATCCATACTGCCTTTGAAATCCAGCACCCAGACACGCGCCTTGCCGCTGGGTTCCGCGGTACCCAATTTTGCCCGCGCTTTGGCCTCTTTGGCTTCCTGCTTATGTTTTTTCTTCTGCGCTTTATGCCAGAGTTTTTGCTGCGGGCCATCCAGTAGCGCCACCGCCAGCTCTTCTTTCATCTCCTTATATTGCTCGCTAAGATTCGTTACCCGCAGCTCGCCGCGCTGCTTCTTACGCTGAGTCAGATTAACGATAATGGCGGCGATAACCGCAATGGCGACGACGATAGTCGCAGCCTTGGCTAAAAATAAGCCGTACTGAGCAAGTAATTCCACGTTTTCACCTTGTGTAAAGCACTGACGTTGACGCACAGTGTACATCAGCCTTTATCATCAAGTCTCTGCGCTTTCCGTGCGCTGCGAGGCGCATTCCCGTTTTTTTTGTCGCAATGAAATCGTTGCAAGATATTAATTCTGCGAAGAGTTTCCCTTTGACTGATTGCAATCATCAATCGTTTGAGGCATAAAGCGCAAAAGTAAGATACCGAATAAGACATGGCCGTACGCAGGCCAGCAGAGGAGTCGCCGTGCACTATCAACCGCAATATCACCTACTTAAAGACCGTATCATTCTGGTCACCGGCGCCAGCGACGGCATTGGCCGTGAAGCCGCCCTCACCTATGCGCGCTACAGCGCAAGCGTGGTCCTGGTTGGCCGCAATGAAGAAAAACTGCGCGGCGTCGCGCAAGAAATTGAACAGGCTGGCGGTATTGCGGCACGCTGGTTCACCCTCGACCTGTTGACCTGCACGCCGCAGGAGTGCCAGCAGCTGGCGCAGAAAATCGCGATTCACTACCCGCGCCTTGACGGCGTGCTGCACAATGCCGGCCTGCTTGGCGACGTCTGTCCGATGGACCAGCAGGATCCTGAGGTATGGCAGCAGGTGATGCAGGTAAACGTTAACGGCACGTTTATGCTCACCCAGGCGCTTCTTCCTTTATTACTCAAGTCCGATTCCGGCTCGCTGGTGTTTACCTCTTCCAGCGTTGGCCGCCAGGGCCGCGCCAACTGGGGCGCCTACGCGGCCTCTAAATTCGCTACCGAAGGGATGATGCAGGTCCTGGCCGAAGAGTACCAAAGCCGTCATCTGCGGGTAAATTGTATTAATCCCGGCGGGACGCGTACCAAAATGCGCGCCAGCGCCTTCCCGACAGAAGATCCGCAAAAGCTGAAAACCCCCGCCGATATCATGCCGGTCTATTTATGGCTGATGGGCGACGATAGCCGGCGCAAAACCGGTATGACCTTCGATGCCCAGCCGGGGCGTAAACCAGGGATCTCCCAATGAGCGATCAACGCTACCGCGAGCGCCAGCAGCGGGTAAAAGACAAAGTCGATGCGCGGGTCGCCGCCGCCCAGCAAGAACGCGGGTTGATCATGGTATTTACCGGTAACGGCAAAGGCAAAACCACCGCCGCCTTCGGTACCGTCACCCGCGCGGTTGGACACGGTAAAAAAGCCGGCGTGGTGCAATTCATCAAAGGTACCTGGCCTAACGGTGAGCGTAATTTGCTGGAGCCGCACGGCGTCGAGTTCCAGGTGATGGCCACCGGCTTTACCTGGGATACGCAAAATCGCGACAGCGATACCGCCGCCTGCCTCGATGTCTGGCAGCACGGGCGCCGGATGCTCGCCGACGATAGCCTGGATCTGGTACTACTGGATGAACTGACCTACATGGTGGCTTACGACTATCTGCCGCTGGAAGAGGTGCTGACGGCGCTGCGCAACCGCCCAGCGCATCAAACGGTGATGATTACCGGCCGCGGCTGCCACCGCGAGATTATCGAGATAGCCGACACCGTCAGCGAACTACGCCCGGTAAAGCACGCCTTTGACGCCGGGGTCAAAGCGCAGATGGGGATTGATTACTAACCGCCAGCCTCGCCAGCAGTTGGCCGTTTAATGGCAGGCATACGCAGTCCTCGCCGAGCGCCAGCTGCTGGTCGAGGACGTTTTGCCGCGAAACAAAGCGTTTGCGGTACTCGGTCGGCGTCAGTCCGCAGTATTTGTTAAAGGCGGCGATCAGGTATTTGTGCTCCTGAAAACCGCAGCTATGGCTGATTTCGGTGATCGGCGTACGCGTATCACGCAGTAGATTGCGAGCCTTATTCAGCCGCACCAGGGTCAGATACTCTTTAAAGTTGTAACGACTCACCCGCTTAAACAGCCGGGAAAACCACGAATAGCTCATGCCGCTGTGCTCTGCCACTTCGCTCAAGGTCAATGGCCGGTCGTAATGCAGATTAATATAATCAATGCCTTTTTTAATCATCGACTCTTCGCGTAGCGAGCTCTCCTCCCGCTCCTGCGGCTCTCCTGCCGTCACTAGCGCATCAAGCAGCAAATATATCGCCGCGATACGCTGGAATGGCGTACGGTTATCGACAAGCTGTTGCAGCAGCGCCGTTAACCGCTGGCGCACCTGCCAATCCACGCTCTGCGCAATACGCCCGGCGGTACACCACTCCAGCCGCGGAGAAGGATGCATTTCATCAAACAGACCTGGCGAAAACTGCACTGTGACCAGTTGGCTACCGGGCATCTCCGCGCTGAGTGAATGCACTTCCTCCGCGTTGATATACAACATATCGCCCGCGCGCAATTGCCACTCCCGCTGGCCGACGGCCAGCGTGAAACCGCCATGCAGGACGGTGATAAGCTCCGGCGCCGGGTGCCAGTGAGGTTCGCAGTAGCGCACCTCGGCGGCGAAGACGTTGAGTTTCTCAGCGTCGAAGGCGATCAGCTCGTAGCCGCTATTGGTCGCCGGCTGCCCGCTTTGTGTCACCTGACGGGGATGCGTCACTGAAAACGGGAACACGGAGTACCTCCTGAACTTTTGTTGATTAATGACCCGCCAGCACGGCATTGAGTTCGTCGCGATCGATATCCAGCGCCAGGAACTCAGTCAATGCAATCAGCAAACCACAGAACAGATCTGGCGCCAAGCGGATAAGCTTTTCACGTACCAGGTCTGGCGCTACCCCGCTCTTCGCCGATATCAGCGCTACCACGCGGGCAAAGGCTTCTGGCTGTTGAATAAGCTGCTGCAGAGAATTGTCGTCGCGCAGCGGTACGTAGCGCGCAGGGCAATCAATCTCAACGCTTGCCGTTAAGGGAAGATCGCGAGACGAGGCACCCACGTAGATTTGCCACTGCCCTGGGGTCACCAGCCAATCCGCCAGCCCTGGATGATAGCAGGCTAAATCAGCGACGGGCAGCGCAAGCTCAACGCGACGCGTTTCCCCTGCCAGCAACGACACTTTGCTAAAGGCTTTCAGCGCGCGAACCTCGCGGATCAGCTCCCCTTTCGGGGCCGTAACATACAGCTGTACAATCTCCTTGCCCTCGCAATCGCCGATATTCGTTAAATCAAAGGCGACATGCAGGGTTTCGCCTTCGGCAAGCCGCGATGCGGAAAGCGCAAGATTGGCATAGCTGAATTGGGTATAGCTCAGGCCAAAGCCAAACGGGAAACGCGGCGAAAGAAGGCGTTTATCGTAATAGCGATAGCCGACAAATAGGCCCTCGCCATAGTGATGGCGCAGGTTTTCCCCCGGATACTGTAGCCAGGCAGGCGTCTCTTCGAGAGTATTTGGCACCGTGACGGTTAGCTTACCGCAGGGGTTGCGCTTACCGAAGAGAATTTCAGCCACAGCGCGCCCCATCCCCTGTCCGGCGAAGAAGGTTTCCAGCAGCGCCCGGCATTCGCCAAGCCATGGCATCACCACCGCATCGCTGTTGGCCAACACCACAACCACGTTTGGCTGTACCCCGGCGACCTCACGGATCAGCTGTTCGTGCGCGGGAAGAATATTCAGATCCTGGCGATCGCCATTCTCGCCATCTTCACCGACCGCCGTGCTGACAAAAATCACTGCCACATCGGCGGCTCCGGCGACGTCACGCGCCTGCGCCAGCGCCTGCTCGTCGCTTTGATTGTCGTCTGGCGCGCCCGGCGCCCAAGTGACCTTAAAGTCATCCCCGGCAAGATCGAAAATCTCATCCAGCGGACGGTCGAGTAAATAGGGAACCGTGGTGGCACAACCCGAGCCCTGAATAACCGGCTCCTGAGCGGGTTTACCGATCACCGCGATGCGCGGCGTTTTGTGTGGCTTCAGCGGCAGCAGATTGTCATCATTTTTCAGCAATACGATGGATTCTGCCGCTAAACGCTGCGATAACGCATGGTGTGCGGCAAAGTCAGCACGCGTGTGCGGCCGGCGATGTCGTTGCACTTTATCAACCAGTTCCAGCATCCGCAGACACGCCCGGTCGACCACCGGCATCGGTACCTCGCCGCAGGAGATTGCCGCCAGCAGGGTTTGTTTGTCCCGGCGGGTTTCCGGCATTGCCAGGTCATTGCCGGCAAGCAGCGATGCCGGGCGATCTTTAATACCGTACCAGTCGGACATCACCAGACCGTCATACCCCCATTCATCACGCAATACCTGGGTCAGTAAGAACGGATCCTGCGATGTTTGAACGCCATTAAGACGATTATAAGAAGACATCACCGTCCAGGGCTTGGATTTGGCGATCGCTCGTTGAAATCCGGCGAGATAGATTTCACGCAGCGCCCGCTCCTCAATAATCGAATCCATTTCGGTACGCCGATACTCGGAGTTATTGGCGGCAAAATGTTTAAGGCTGGCGCCGACGCCTTCGGCCTGTAAGCCGTTAATCAGCGCCGCGGCGATATCCCCACTAACGACCGGGTCCTCTGAATAGTATTCATAGCCGCGTCCAGCCAGCGGGGTGCGCCGAATGTTAATTCCCGGCCCCAATAGAATACCCACCCCCATCTGTTGGCATTCGCGACCCAGCGCTTCGCCCATCTCCCGTACCAGTTCAACATCCCAGCTACAGGCCAGACTGGAGCCATTCGGAAAACAGGTGGCCGGCAGCGAGGCGCTGAACAACGCTTCGCTGCCGCCCTTGGCGACAGGCTCGTCGGCGCTGGCCTGGTCGGCGGTTTGGGTAATCACCGAGATGAAGTCATCCATGCTCCACTTTTCATTGCCATCTATTTGCGCGCTGCTATAGCGCACGCCGTAGGTACCATCGGTCATCACGATATCGGGGATACCGTGCTGCGGCATCGATGCCGTGCGCCACAGGCCGCTGCCGGTCAGCAGCGCCACTTTTTCCTCTACCGACATGGCGGCGATAACGGTACTAAAATCGTTGTTCATCTCTCTGACTCCTTGAGGTTAAAGCGCGTTTTGCTTACGCAGGCTGATTTTCTGCACGATATCGCGATAGGTATTTTCATCTAACGCATAGCAGGCCACGAAGATGGCGCTGATGGCGAACATTGCGCCGGGGAAAAGCGTCATCAGAATATTGATGCCATTAATCGCATCGCTGGTCACATTACCCGCATCATAGTGATAAAGATCCAGCATCCAGCCCGCGCAGCCGCCGCCAATCGCCATCGCAATTTTAGTGATGAAGTTAAAGAAACCGTAGATGGCCCCCTCAGAGCGTACACCGTGATGCCATTCAGCATATTCGACGGTGTCGGCAATCATCGACCACATGGCGACAAAGCCCATGCCAAGCGTAATGCTGTAAAGACACACGCCGATCATTATCAGCCACAGGTTATTACCAGCGATGAAATATTGCATCAGTACCCCCAGCACGCCAATTAACAACGCCAGAAGCGCCATTTTCTTTTTCCCCATTAACGCAATCACTTTCTCAGAGATAATGGTTCCAATAATATAAGCGCCAGACTGAATCATGAAGAAAGTAGCGGTAAACCCTTCGCTACCGATAATGTATTTAATAAAGTAAATAGCGATCGCCATCCATACGGTATAGGCGATATAGAAAAACACGGTAAATAATGAAAGATGAATCAGTGGTGCATTACCTAATACCGCACGGAACATTTCGCGAAGCGTCGGCGCATTCATTTTATCCTCTTCACCAACGCGTTCTTTGGTCATGCCAAAACAGGCAAGAAACATAAAAGTCGCTAACAGCGCAAAGCAGGAAACGGCAAAGACATAGCCCATTTGTTTGTCGTTAAAGGGCGAAATCAGCCAGTCTGCCGTTGTGGAAACAATCAGATACCCGACAATAGCCAACACAAAGCGATATACCGACAGCGACGAACGCGAGGCCTCATGCTGCGTCAAGCGGTTGGTCAATGCCGAATAAGGTGTGTTAACCGCCGTATAGGCCAGGCAATAGATGGTATAGGAGGCCAGCGCGAAATAAAATTTAGCTTCCCCGCCAAATGGCACAAAACACAACACGGTTAAAAAGCCTAACGGTATCGCACCATATAATAGCCAGGGACGCAATTTGCCATATTTACTCTGCGTTTTATCAATTGCAAAGCCAATCAGGATATTAAAAATTGCGTCAATCACCCGGGCAATCACAAAGATCAGACTCGCCTGTACCGCGCTGATGCCATAAACATTAGTATAAAAAAACAGTAAGAATAACGAGACAAAACCGAACGATAAATTAGAGGCGAAATCGCCTAAGCCATAGCCTATCTTTTCTTTTACGCCGATGACCACATAGCTTGCCGATAACTTTGTTGTTGTACTCATTGCGGGCTACCTGTTTTGTAATCAGTGCCGACAGTATATGGCGACGCTAATAACATCACTTTGCGTTATTTGTCTGCGTAATTCCTGTTTCTTGTCTTTATGCGAAAGTGTGAAAAATGTCACAAGCGAGGGGAAAAAGAGGAGCATTCCGGCGGGAACCCGCCGGAATGTACAGCATTAGCCGTTAGTCTTGTTGCGGGTGCTGGAACGGCGGTTGCCGTTATTCCCCTGGCGAGGATTGCCGCTGGTCTGGCTATGACGCTTGACGGCGCGGCGGATTTGATTCGCTTTCATACGACGGCGATCTTTCTCCACCGCTACTTTGCTTTCGGTTTCCGCCGGCAGCTCCACCAGTTCACGAAGATAGTTGGTCTGCGCCAGATCCAGTTCAGTCCAGCCGCCGCGCGGCAGGCCTTTCGGCAGCAGAATATCGCCGTAGCGTACGCGGATAAGACGGCTGACCTGAACGCCGACGGCTTCCCACAGGCGACGCACTTCGCGGTTGCGCCCTTCGGTCAAGGTAACGTTATACCATTGGTTGATCCCTTCACCGCCGGTGAACTTAATCGTTTTAAACGCTGCAGGGCCATCTTCTAACTGTACGCCACGCGCCAGCTGGCGCAGTTTGTCTTCATCGACCTGGCCGAAAACGCGGACGGCGTATTCACGCTCAACTTCGCGGCTTGGGTGCATCAAACGGTTCGCCAGTTCACCATCGGTGGTAAACAGCAGCAAGCCGCAGGTGTTCACATCGAGGCGACCTACCGCAATCCAGCGCGCGCCGCGCAGTTTCGGCAGACGGTCGAAAACCGTTGGGCGCCCTTCCGGATCGTTACGGGTGCAGAGTTCGCCTTCTGGTTTGTAATAGGCCAATACCCGACAAATTTGCTCGGCAGATTCTTTTACCGAAATAAGATGACCGTCGATACGGATTTTCAAACCAGGTACGATTTCAACACGATCGCCGAGGGTTGCGATCTTACCATCCACGCTGACGCGGCCAGCTTCGATGATAGTTTCAATTTCGCGGCGGGAGCCATGGCCAGCACGAGCCAGCACTTTCTGTAATTTCTCGCTCATAGAGCTTCCTTTAGGTGTCGCCTTCCCAGGCGTCTGATATGCTTTGGCAACAACAGGCCATATAAAACCACCAACCTGTTGTTATATAAATACTTTACACATTTTAAGGCGCCATTCGTCAGCACTGTAAAACAGCGCGCGCGCCTGCGTGGGCGAACATACTACACTAACTTCAAAATGAATGCTTCACTGCGATACATTTCTCTGTCTATAGATTATCGCTCGCCGTCAATGCACTTGCCAGGAAGGGAAAGTCGGCAAATGGCGCCGGGTGACCAAACAGATAACCTTGCGCTTTCTGGCAACCGAGGTCGCGTAACTGGTTTTTTATCGCCTCATCTTCAATACCCTCAGCAACGACGGGTACCTTAAACCCCTGAGCCAGCACAATCAGCGATGCAATCATCGATTCTGCTTTATCATCATCGGCAAATTGGCAAATCAGACGGCGGTCAATTTTGATGCTATCAAATGACAGCGTATGTAAATAAGGCAAACTGGATAAATTGACGCCAAAATCATCCAGCGCGACGGCAATACCATGGCGGCGGAGATAAGCAATCATCCGGCTAATTCGCACAGCATCATTCATCAATAACCGTTCGGTTATCTCAAGACAAATATTGCCCGTGACCAGCCCATGACGATAAATCGCATCCATTAAATGCCAGGCAAAATCCTGTTGCAGGAGTTGAATCGCCGATACGTTGATATGCAGAATAAAGTTTGCCGGCGCCCCGCGGAGAATCATCGCGGAAAGTTCCCGACAGGCCTGTTCAATAATCCAGCGTCCCAGCGGGATTATCAACCCGCTCTCTTCCGCCAGGGGGAGGAAACGATCGGGAGGAATTTCGCCTACCGTTTCGGAGCGCCAGCGAAGCAAACATTCTCCTTCCTGAAAAGCGCTTTGATCCTGCAAATCCACAATTGGCTGTAGCATCAGATGAAATTCATGTTGCTGGATCGCATCATGAAGATGCTCATGGAGTTGGATATTATAAAGCTCAGCCTCATGCATCTCGCAGCTGTAAAACGTCGCAACGCCGTTTCCCTGTTTCTGCGCATGGCGTAATGCAATCCATGCCTCACGCAACGTTTGTTCAATATTCTCTGCGTGGATCTCAGTCGTCACAAGGCCAATATTGCCGGTATAAACGTATTTGCTTGCCGTAGGAGACGCTTCATTATTGACGTCGATAAATAGTGAGGAGAGCAGTTCTCTGTAGCGCTGACGCTCTTTTGGCTGAGTTTGTCCTGGAAAAACCACGATGAGCTTATCCACTGTATCGCGGGCAATCAGCGTATTCGTCGGCAGTAAATTATGCAGGCGAAGAATATAATCGCTAATAAATTTTTCACCATACTCCGTACTTAAGGAATTGATAATAGCGTTCATATTACTGATATGCACCAGCGCGAGCAGGTTTCTACCTTGATATAGCGATGTCTGACGCAGTAACCCTGTCCGTGAGAATAACCCGGTGGTTTTATCCTCCTCTATTTCACGCCGTTGGGCGTCGAAACTTTCTGCCAGCTTATGCGATAGCGCCATAAATGTGGTTTCCAGAGAGGCTATTTCCGGGAAATGACGCTTATTATCTGGCGGCGTCCAGCGGTGCGTCGCAAGCTGATCCGCTTTACGGACAATATCTCGCAGCGGTTTTACCACCTTCGCCAGGCCATAGAAAACCACCAGCAGACCAAGTACAAAAATGACAAACAGCATGATCATGGTAATGGCTATATATTTAATGATGGTATGGGTAATCATTCTCGCCGGGCTAATCACAATCCCCGTCCAGTGCAATATGTCATCTCGGTCGGTGATTGGAAAAGCATCAACATAATATTCTTCTTTGCCGGAACTGAAAAACTGCAATCCCGTATGGTGATTCGCTTTTAACGTGCGACTGGCTGCCACAACAACCGGTAAATGAGTGTTTTCAAGCGTTTGTAGATTCAGCCGTGAGTGTTTTCCCCCGGCCAGCATATTTCGCGTCAATGATGGCACTGATGAAGAAATGAGCTCATTTTTTTCATTAACAATCAGCAGAATACTTTCAGGATGGGGTTTAAATTTTTCCAGACTTTTATTTAGTTCGTTGAGGTGCAACTCGCTGGCGACGACGCCAACAAACTGTCCCTGGCGATTGAATGCCGGTGAGCTGAACGCAACGCCAATTTCATTTTCATATTCATAATCGCGAAAGGGTTTTGTCCAGTGCGGACGCTGGTCTTTGGCAACCGCCGCATACCATTCGCGCTGCGTTATTTGATAATCCGCAAGCACCGCTTTTTCCAATGAGTTCACCGTCAGGTGACTATACGCCGTCAGATGGTGATCTGTTTGCGCATCTTTTACCGCAAGATAATCATTCGACTCGGCCTGGCCGCGCGCCACTTGAATAAAATCGCCATTGACCGCGCCAAATCCGACCAGATTCAGATAATGTTTGTTGCTGAAGACGTTATTGGTGGTATTGACCATTTCGCCGATCAGGCTGCGAACCGGGATCGCAGTACTGGATTGACGTCCGATCGCATGAACCAGTATCGCGTTCGATTGCGCGGGAACATCAATATAATCGTGGATGACTTCCTCGATATTGACTCTTTTCGCACGCAGAATATCCTCACTCACCTCATCAAAAAAAGCATAACCTTCGTAGTAGAGAAAAGCATATGTCGTCAGCAGCACGACGAGAATTGTCGTGGCTAAGGTAAATATGATGGCCTGAGTTAGGGTGAACGGGTAGCTGTTGACCGAAAGCTGTTTTTTTAATATTTGCATCGTTATTATCGCCGTTGGTCTATCTCATCATTCCGGTTCAACAACGAAAAACCCATTGGCGACGTCAAAACTATCAAACGTTTTCGGCCGGGAATAATAATATCCCTGGGCCAAATCACAGCCCATCTCCTGCAGTTTTTCTGCCATTTCGCGCGTTTCAACGCCTTCGGCCACCAGCGGCACGGAAAAACTTCGCGCCAACATTAACACCGAGGCGATAACCGCTTCGTTTTTTTTATCATCAAGCACATTGCTGACAAACCCGCGGTCAATCTTCAGACAATCAAATGGCAGCGAATGCAGATACGAGAGGCTGGAATAACCGGAACCAAAATCATCAATCGCGATACATACGCCAAGACGACGTAGATAAGCCAGTATTTCGACAATTCGCCACGTGTCATGCAGCAAGACGCTTTCGGTGATTTCAAGACAAATATTGCTGTTCATCAAATCATTAGCGTGAATTGATTCCAGCAGATGCTGAGCAAAATCAGGTTGCTGAAGCTGAATTGCCGAGATATTGACGTGCAGTTTAAAATCACGCGCCGCGCCGCGCGTGATAAACGCGGCAAGTTCACGACAGGCGGTTTCAATTATCCATTTCCCTAACGGCACAATCATGCCGGTGTGCTCGGCAAGGGCGATAAATTTGTCGGGCGGCACGAAACCCAACACATTTGATTGCCAGCGGATCAGGCATTCACCTTCTTTACAAGGCCGCTGCGATTCAAATGAAACGATCGGCTGCAAAACCAGATGGAAACCTTCCGAATGGAGATCGTCGCATAACGCCTGATGCAGACGCAGATTATTCACTTCCTCTTCACGCATGGCGGCCATGAAAAGTTTACTCGTGCCGCTACGCTCCATCTGGGCATGCTGTAAAGCCAGACTAACATTCATCAGACATTCGCCGATGTTCTCTGGGGTTAATGATTCAATCAACATGCCAATATGGCCAGTAAATATATGCGATTCGCCGGGCATATCAGAAGCAGACATACGAAAAACAGAAGCAAGTAGCGCGCTGTACCAGTCGACATCCTTTTCGGCATACATGCCATCAAAAGCGATAATGAACAAGTCTTCTCGATCACGACAACATAGTGCCCCTTCAGGCAATATTTTGCGAAGGCGTAAAGTAAACTGGTGAATAAACTGTCGGGCCTGAGTCGTACCGAGCACATTCTTAACCGAGTTGTAGTTGTTAACGTGTACCATCGCCAGCATATTGCGATGACGGTACAGCGACTCACAATGCAGTAAACCGCTACGGGTTAAAAAACCGGTTTCGCTATCTTCTTCCAGTTTGCGGCGTTTAGATTCGAAAGTGTCTGGAATAATTGCATAAAGGTTGCTCAATGCTGCATCCAACGAGGCTATTTCCGGAAATACGCGTTTAGTTGGTTTCTTCCACGGCATTAACCCCAGACGCACTTTATCTGCAACGTCCTTTAAGGCGCCGGTGAAATGAGAAATAATCATCAGAAGAACCAACATCAGAATAAAAATAAACAGTGTCGTGGTGAAGGTCACAAGTAAACGCTGTTTATTCATTTCCGCCATTTCCGCATGCTGTGGCGCGATAAGTACCGCCTTCCAGTTCAGCAGATGTTGGCGGTCCTGCACGCTAAAGGCGGTCGCCAACAAAGACTCGTCCTCAGTACGCAAGGAAAATGACGTCGGCGACGGCTGCGCCGAGGTAAGCTTTGCTATCAGTTGGCGATCTTGCTGCCATTTATGTTGGTTGCCGGAACGCGCGACAATGCGATTGTTGTCATCGATAAGCAGGAGAGCATAGCTTTTATCCGGCAGGAGACTCTGTAAATAAGCGGTCATATCTGCAGGTGTGGCGCCGCTGGCAATCGCCCCGACGAAGCGGCCTTGTTTATCGTACACTGGCTGGTTCCAGCTCATGATCAAACTGCCGGTAGAGAGAGAGCGTTGCCAGAAACCGTGCGTTTGCTGGCGAGCGCGGCGAAACTGCGGTAAATCAGCAACATTAAACGCGTTATTGACGTTGACAATATTGGTCTGCGGGCTTAACCCGCTGTATTTAACCAGGGAGTGATGATTATCACGCTGGGTTCGTTGTAAATAAATTTGATTACTATGATTGTCACGAATAACAGCAATACTGGAGCCATTTTCCGCAAACCACGACAGGCTCTGGAAGGCGGGCATGGTTTTAAACGCGCTCGCAGTCAAATACACCATTTCAGGAACTAAAGTATCCTTATCGATGTTGTTATTTTCGCCCTGAATATATTGTAAAAATAGATTCGTTATTTGTCGTGGGCGATCGACGGCATCCTCAAGTTTATGCTGAATAAACGCATACTGAGAACCAATGATTTTTTTATCAATGGCACTACTGACCTGACGCGACTGATAGTTAAACAAGCCAGTCAAACTGATAATAATCAGTATTAGCGCCAGCAGTGAAACCACCAGCACGCTTTTTACCAGGGTGATGGGATAGGTATTTGGGGTCAGCTTTGGCATATATTAACGGTATGTAATCACTATTATAAGATTATTATCACTGAATACCACCAGAGCTTAATGTATGACTTTACCCACCAGATATAAGGTAACGGTAACACTAGAAAGCATGAAAAAATTTAACAGTACTTTCTTCCTCTTAAACGCGTCAGAGGGTTGAATAGTCAGCTTATGCATAATGTTGAATTTCTTTCTGGAAGCAATATCAGTGAGTGATATCGTAAGCGGACTAATAATATAAATAAGAAAGGAGCGACTCAATGCGGAAAGGATTTTAAAATAAATTTAAGCCGCGGGCGACGCGTGAAACGCCACCCGCGAGAAGCATCACTGGAAGGGTTTGATATCACCGACGCCTTCACGAAGCACCACCGGCGCGTCTTCGGTCAGGTCGATAACCGTCGTCGGCTGCTGGCCAAGATAACCGCCGTGAATAATCAGATCGACCACCTTCTCCAGACGGTCTTTAATCTCTTCCGGATCGGACTCCGTGAATTCATTACCTGGCAGCATCAAGGATGTCGAGAGCATCGGTTCGCCAAGCGTTTCCAGCAGCATCTGGGCGATAGGGTTCGCCGGCACCCGCATCCCAATGGTTTTACGCTTTTCTTGCAACAGGCGGCGCGGCACCTCTTTCGTTCCCTTAAGAATGAACGTGTAGTTGCCCGGCGTATTGTTTTTGATAAGACGAAACGCCACATTATCGACAAACGCGTAGGTCGATAACTCGGAGAGATCGCGGCACATCAGGGTGAAATTGTGGCCATCCGGCAACTGACGGATACGGCAGATCCGCTCCATCGCCCCTTTATCTTCGATTTTGCAACCCAGGGCATAGCCAGAGTCCGTTGGATAAACGATAACCCCGCCCTTACGCACAATTTCCACCGCCTGATTAATCAACCGCGCCTGCGGATTATCGGGATGGATATAGAAAAACTGGCTCATACTTCCCTCTCAATTTGTTCAGCGGCCACTTCCCAACTGCGCCAGATCCCTTCCACGCCAGCGGGTAGCCAAAGTTTGCGCCCCAGTTCAATCCACGGGCAGGGCTGGTGGAAATCCGAACCCTGCGACGCCATCAAACCAAACTGTTGCGCGTAGCTCGCCAGCTGCGCGCGCTCATGCGGCGCCTGCTGGCATTGGGCGACCTCCATCGCGTCGCCGCCCTGCTCGCTAAAATGGGCCAACAGCCGTTTCAGCCATTTGGCGGAAAGATCGTAACGCCCCGGATGGGCGATCACCGCTTTGCCGCCAGAATGATGAATGACATCAATCGCTTGTTTTATTGTACACCACTGCGGCGGAACGTATCCGGTTTTCCCGCGGGCGAGATATTTTTTGAATACATCGGCAATATTGCTCGCAAAGCCGGCTTCAACTAAAAAGCGGGCAAAATGGCCGCGGGTGACCGCGCCGCCATCGGCGAGCTTTAACGCCCCTTCCCAGGCACCGGGGATACGCGCTTTCTCCAACCGTTCGGCAATCATCTGCCCGCGCTGGTTGCGCCGCGCTTTCTGTTCACAGAGCAGTTGCGTCATCGCCGGATGGTCGATATCAATATTCAGTCCGACGATATGAATTTCGTGGTTTTCCCACAGGGTGGAAATTTCTACCCCGGTGATAAGCGTGAGCGGCAGTTCAGCCCGCGCAATTTCGGCACGCGCTGCCGGAATGGCCGCCACGCTATCGTGATCGGTGATTGCCAGCGTCCCCACCCGCATCTCATGCGCGCGATGTACCAGCTCTTCTGGAGTCAATCGCCCATCGGAGGCGACGGTATGGCTGTGCAGGTCATAAATGACCGCGTAATTAGTGTCGCTCAAAATGGCTCCTGGTGGACCTGAACTGAAATAAGCGCATTATGATAACGACTGAGAAAGAAAATCTGCAAACAAGGGTTGACTTTATTTTCATGGACCAGTTAACTAGTACGCAAGTTCACACAACGGGTATCTCTGATGAAAGCGCAAATTATTACTCTTCATAGCTGGTGGCGTCGTTCCTGGAATCGGGCGGCGTGATCGCGTTTTGCACTCAGCAAACAGATACCGGGCCCGCCACTGAGCGGGCTTTTTTTTGAACGAAATAATGAACAGAACAGGCGAGAATGATAATGCAAACATCAAAACCAGCGCTCGAGCTTCTCACCAGCGACGCCATCTATCGCGAAAACCCGACGGCGTTATTCCATCAATTATGCGGCGCGCGTCCGGCAACCTTGCTGCTGGAATCGGCCGACATCGATAGTAAAGACGATTTAAAAAGCCTGCTGCTGGTCGATAGCGCCCTGCGCATTACCGCTCTTGGCAATACCGTCACTGTCCAGGCGCTTTCAGCGAACGGCGCCGCGCTGCTTGAACTGCTGGATAATGCATTGCCGTCCGGCATTGAGAATCTGCGCCAGCCGAACAGCCGGGTACTCACCTTCCCACCGGTTAGCGCCCTGTTGGATGAAGACGCTCGCCTGTGCTCGTTATCGGTGTTCGATGCGTTTCGTCTGTTACAGGATTTAGTCAGCGTCCCGCAGGCCGAGCGCGAAGCGATGTTCTTTGGCGGCCTGTTCGCTTACGACCTGGTGGCCGGTTTTGAGGATTTACCCCCGCTCAATACCGATACTGCCTGCCCGGATTACTGTTTCTACCTGGCGGAGACGCTGCTGGTCATCGATCACCAGACCAAAAGCACCCGCATTCAGGCGAGCCTGTTCACGCCGCTGGAGAATGAGAAACAGCGTCTTCTGCAACGTATCGCCCAGCTTCGCCAGCAGTTAAATGAACCGCCCGCGCCGCTGCCGGTAACGACGGTTGCCGAAATGCGCTGCGACGTCGATCAGAGCGATGAAGAGTACGGCGCCGTGGTGCGCAAAATGCAGCGCGCCATTCGCGCGGGCGAAATTTTCCAGGTCGTGCCGTCGCGCCGCTTCTCCCTCCCCTGCCCGTCGCCGCTGGCCTCGTACGATGTGCTGAAAAAGAGCAATCCCAGCCCGTATATGTTCTTTATGCAGGATAACGATTTCACCCTGTTCGGCGCATCGCCGGAAAGCTCGCTGAAATACGACGCCGTCAGCCGCCAGATTGAGATCTACCCCATTGCCGGCACCCGTCCTCGCGGCCGCCGCGCCGATGGTTCACTGGATCGCGATCTCGATAGCCGTATTGAGCTGGAGATGCGTACCGACCACAAAGAGCTTTCTGAACATCTGATGCTGGTTGACCTGGCCCGTAACGATCTGGCCCGCATCTGTACCCCGGGTAGCCGCTACGTAGCGGATTTGACCAAAGTCGATCGCTACTCTTTTGTGATGCATCTGGTTTCCCGCGTGGTCGGCGAACTGCGCCGCGACCTTGATGTCCTGCACGCCTACCGCGCCTGCATGAATATGGGCACCCTTAGCGGCGCGCCGAAAGTTCGCGCCATGCAGCTAATCGCCGCCGCGGAAGGCAAGCGTCGCGGTAGCTACGGCGGCGCGGTCGGCTACTTTACCGCCCATGGCGACCTCGATACCTGCATCGTGATCCGCTCAGCCTACGTTGAGGATGGCATTGCCACCGTGCAGGCGGGCGCCGGTATCGTGCTCGATTCCGTTCCGCAATCCGAGGCGGATGAAACCCGTAATAAAGCTCGCGCCGTGCTGCGCGCCATTGCTCAGGCCCACCACGCGAAGGAGACTTTCTAATGGCCGACATCCTGCTGCTCGATAATATCGACTCCTTTACCTATAACCTCGCCGACCAGCTGCGGGCTAACGGCCACAACGTGGTTATTTATCGTAATACCGTACCGGCGCAATCGCTGATTGAACGTATCGGCACCATGGATAATCCGGTGCTGATGCTCTCTCCGGGGCCGGGAACCCCAAGCGAAGCCGGCTGCATGCCCGAGCTGCTGACCCGCCTGCGCGGCAAGTTACCGATTATCGGTATCTGCCTCGGCCACCAGGCCATCGTGGAAGCCTACGGCGGCTATGTCGGCCAGGCGGGAGAAATCCTTCACGGCAAAGCGTCAAGCATTGAGCATGACGGCCAGGCGATGTTCGCCGGTCTCGCCAACCCGCTGCCGGTGGCCCGCTACCATTCTCTTGTCGGCAGCAATATTCCGGCCGGGCTCACCATCAACGCCAATTTCAACGGTATGGTGATGGCGGTTCGCCACGACGCCGATCGCGTCTGCGGCTTCCAGTTCCATCCGGAGTCGATTCTGACTACCCAGGGAGCGCTACTGCTGGAGCAAACGCTGGCATGGGCGCTGCAGAAACTGGAGCAGACCAATGTCGTACAGCCGATTCTGGAAAAACTGTACCAGGCCGAGACGCTGAGCCAGCAGGAGAGCCACGTGCTGTTTTCCGCCGTCGTGCGCGGCGAAGTGAAGCCGGAACAGCTGGCCGCCGCGCTGGTAAGCATGAAAGTGCGCGGCGAACAACCACAGGAAATTGCCGGCGCCGCTACCGCGCTGCTGGAAAACGCCGCGCCGTTCCCGCGCCCGGATTATCAGTTTGCCGATATCGTCGGTACCGGCGGCGATGGCAGCAACAGTATCAATATCTCAACCGCCAGCGCCTTTGTCGCCGCCGCCTGCGGTTTAAAGGTGGCGAAACACGGTAACCGCAGCGTCTCCAGTAAATCTGGCTCGTCCGATCTGCTGGCCGCGTTTGGCATCAACCTGGATATGAATGCCGATAAATCGCGCGCCGCGCTGGATGAACTGGGCGTCTGCTTCCTGTTCGCGCCGAAATACCACACCGGTTTCCGCCACGCGATGCCGGTCCGCCAGCAGTTGAAAACGCGCACCTTGTTTAACGTGTTGGGGCCGCTTATCAATCCGGCGCACCCGCCGCTGGCGTTGATTGGCGTCTACAGCCCGGAACTGGTGTTGCCGATTGCAGAAACCTTGCGCGTACTCGGTTATCAACGTGCCGCCGTGGTACACAGCGGCGGCATGGACGAAGTCTCGTTGCATGCGCCGACCGTGGTCGCCGAACTCAATAACGGCGAAATCCAAAGCTATCAGCTGACCGCCGCCGACTTCGGCCTGACGCCATATCATCAGGATCAACTGGCCGGCGGCACGCCGGAAGAAAACCGTGACATTCTCACGCGCTTGCTACAAGGTAAAGGTGAAGCCGCTCATGAAGCCGCCGTCGCCGCCAACGTCGCCATGTTGATGCGTTTACACGGGCATGAAGACCTGAAAGCCAACGCCCGGCAGGTGCTGGATGTGCTGCACAGCGGAGCGGCCTATGACAGAGTGACCGCATTAGCGGCAAGAGGGTAAATAATGCAGACCGTTTTAGCAAAAATCGTTGCCGACAAAGCGATTTGGGTAGAAGCCCGCAAACAACAACAACCGTTAGCCAGTTTTCAGAATGACATCGTGCCGTCCGAACGCCATTTTTACGATGCGCTGGCCGGCGCCCGCACCGCTTTTATTCTCGAGTGCAAAAAGGCGTCGCCGTCGAAGGGACTGATTCGGGAAGATTTCGACCCGGCGACCATCGCCGGGATTTATAAGCACTACGCCTCGGCAATTTCGGTACTGTGCGATGAGAAATATTTTCAGGGCAGCTTTGATTTTCTGCCGATCGTCAGCAAAGTCGCGCCGCAGCCGATTCTGTGTAAAGACTTCACCATCGATCCTTACCAGATTTACCTCGCGCGTTACTACCAGGCCGATGCCTGCCTGTTGATGCTTTCGGTGCTCGATGACGATCAATATCGCCAGCTCGCCGCCGTCGCCCACAGTCTCAATATGGGCGTCCTGACCGAGGTCAGCAATGAAGAGGAGCTGGAGCGCGCGATTGCGCTGAAGGCCAAAGTCGTCGGCATTAACAACCGCGATCTGCGCGATATGTCGATTGATCTGAACCGCACGCGGCAATTGGCGCCGCGTCTCGGCCCGGATGTCACCGTGATCAGCGAATCCGGAATCCATACCTATGGCGAAGTCCGCGAGCTTAGCCACTTCGCCAACGGCTTCCTGATTGGCTCGGCGCTGATGGAACAACCGGACCTCAGCGCTGCGGTGAAGCGCGTGCTGTTAGGTGAGAACAAGGTCTGCGGCCTGACTCGTCCGCAGGATGCGCAAGTCGCCTGGGAGGCGGGCGCCATCTACGGCGGCCTGATTTTCGTCGATAGTTCGCCGCGTGCCGTTAACGACCAGCAGGCACAGGCGGTAATGGCCGCCGCGCCGCTTAGTTACGTTGGCGTGTTCCGTGATGCAGCCATTGAAGAGGTCGTCACCCGCGCGACCAAATTGAAACTCGCCGCGGTACAGCTTCATGGGAGCGAAGATCAGGCCTGGATTGATGCCCTGCGCGCGGCGCTGCCGGAGCAGATCCAAATCTGGAGGGCGCTGAGCGTAGGCGAAACGCTGCCGCCGCGTAACCTGAACCATGTGGCCAGATATGTCTTTGACAACGGTCAGGGCGGGAGCGGACAACGTTTCGACTGGTCGCTGCTGCAGGGCCAGGACCTGCGTAACGTGATGCTGGCAGGCGGCCTTAGCGCCGATAACTGCGTAGAAGCCGCGAAAAGCGGCTGTGCCGGACTCGATTTCAACTCAGGCGTAGAGTCGCAGCCGGGAATAAAAGAGGCAAGCCTGGTGGCTGCCGTTTTCCAGACGCTGCGCGCATATTAAGGAGCAATGCAATAATGAGCACTTTACTGAACCCGTATTTCGGCGAATTCGGCGGTATGTACGTTCCGCAGATCCTGATGCCCGCCCTGCGCCAGCTGGAAGAAGCTTTCGTCAGCGCGCAAAAAGATCCTGAATTTCAGGCTGAATTCACCGACCTGCTGAAAAACTACGCGGGTCGTCCGACGGCGCTGACCAAATGCCGCAATCTGACCGAAGGCACCCGCACCACGCTGTACCTCAAGCGTGAAGATCTGCTCCACGGCGGCGCGCACAAAACCAACCAGGTGCTGGGCCAGGCGCTACTCGCCAAACGTATGGGCAAAACGGAAATTATCGCCGAAACCGGCGCCGGCCAACACGGCGTCGCCTCGGCGCTGGCCAGCGCCCTGCTCGGTCTGAAATGCCGCATCTATATGGGCGCCAAAGACGTCGAGCGCCAGTCGCCGAACGTCTTCCGCATGCGCCTGATGGGTGCGGAGGTCATTCCAGTGCACAGCGGTTCCGCCACCCTGAAAGATGCCTGTAACGAAGCGCTGCGCGACTGGTCCGGCAGCTACGAGAAGGCGCACTACATGCTCGGCACTGCCGCTGGCCCGCATCCATTCCCGACTATCGTGCGTGAATTCCAGCGCATGATCGGCGAAGAAACCAAAGCGCAGATCCTTGAGAAAGAAGGACGCCTGCCGGACGCGGTGATCGCCTGCGTTGGCGGTGGTTCTAACGCCATCGGCATGTTCGCTGATTTCATTGATGAATCCCGCGTTGGCCTGATTGGCGTCGAGCCTGCCGGCCACGGTATCGAAACCGGCGAGCACGGCGCACCGCTGAAGCACGGTCGCGTCGGCATTTATTTCGGCATGAAGTCGCCGATGATGCAAACTTCCGACGGGCAGATCGAAGAATCTTATTCTATCTCCGCCGGGCTGGATTTCCCGTCAGTGGGTCCGCAGCATGCGTTCCTTAACAGCACCGGGCGCGCCGAGTATGTGTCAATTACCGACAACGAAGCGCTGGATGCCTTTAAAGCGCTCTCCCGCCATGAAGGCATTATTCCGGCGCTGGAGTCGTCGCACGCTCTGGCGCACGCGCTGAAGATGATGCGCGAGAATCCGGATAAAGAGCAGCTGCTGGTGGTTAACCTGTCTGGCCGCGGCGATAAAGACATCTTCACCGTACACGACATTTTGAAAGCGCGAGGGGAAATCTGATGGAACGTTACGAGACGCTATTTGCACAGTTAAAAAACCGCCAGGAAGGCGCCTTTGTTCCCTTCGTCACCCTTGGCGATCCGGGGCCGGAGCAGTCGCTGAAAATCATCGATGCGCTGATTGAAGCCGGCGCCGATGCGCTGGAATTGGGGATCCCCTTCTCCGACCCGCTGGCCGACGGCCCGACGATTCAGGGTGCCACATTGCGCGCTTTTGCCGCCGGCGTCACCCCGGCGCAGTGCTTCGAAATGCTGGCGGCGATCCGCCACAAGCATCCGACAATCCCAATCGGCCTTTTGATGTACGCGAACCTGGTGTTCAGCCCGGGCATTGATGAGTTCTACGCCGAATGCGCGCGTGTCGGCGTGGATTCGGTTCTGGTCGCCGACGTGCCGGTCGAAGAGTCCGCCCCGTTCCGTCAGGCAGCGCTGCGCCATAACATTGCGCCGATTTTCATCTGCCCGCCAAATGCCGATGACGATTTACTGCGCCAGATTGCCTCCTATGGCCGCGGCTATACCTACCTGCTATCGCGCGCTGGCGTGACAGGCGCGGAAAACCGCGCCGCGCTGCCGCTGCATCATCTGATTGAAAAACTGGCGGAATACAACGCCGCGCCGCCGCTGCAGGGCTTTGGCATCTCGGCGCCGGAGCAGGTTTCGGCCGCTATTGACGCCGGTGCCGCCGGGGCAATATCCGGCTCGGCCATCGTCAAGATTATCGAGCGTAACCTTGAGCAGCCGCAAAACATGCTCGCAGAGCTAAAAACCTTCGTGCACAGTTTGAAAGCAGCGACCAAAACCGCCTGACCCTTTGTCGCCCGGCCTCACGCCGGGCGGCTATTTCCGCTGCAGGCTGTTGGCGTATTTTCGCGTTAAGCGAAACAGCGCCAGCACCTCATCTTCTGACCATCCAGCCAGCACCTGATTCATTAACCGCCGCCGCGCAACGGCAATAGCGTCGATCATCCGCTGCCCCTTTTCGCTAAGCGTCACCTCGCTAATCCGCCGGTCTTTGGCATTGGCCTGCTTGCAGGCAAGGCCCTGAGCCTCCAGCTTTTTCACCTGCCGGCTGACGGTGGTGTAATCGCGGCCTAAATGATCCGCCAGCTCAACTACCCCCACCGGGCCATAGCGCCATACCGCCACCAGTAGTGGAAACAGCATCTGTTCAAGCTGTACCCCTGCCGCCTGCAATATTTGCTCATCACGCAGCGGTTGATTCATCACGCTGATGATGTCTAACAGCGCGCCGTGAAAGTCGGTGATGTCGTAATTATTATGTGCATCTTGCATATATTAGTTAACCGCGTATAGTGCTCCTGAAGAATATGTGCATATTACACATAATTATCATCAGGGGATAATGTTATGAAAGCCGCCGTGGTGTTTGATCTTAACGAAGGTCCGATATGGGCCGATTTTACCGAACCGCAGCCTGCAGCCGGATACACGCTGATCGACGTTCGCGCCGCCGCTATTAGCCACGTAGTTAAGGGCCGGGCATCGGGACGTCATTATAGTTTTGACGGCACGCTGCCGTTTGTCGTCGGTATCGATGGCGTCGGTATGACCTCTGACGGTCAGCGCGTCTATTTTGCTTTCCCCAGTGCGCCGTTCGGCAGTATGGCGCAACGCGCGCCGGTCGCGCTGCAGAATTGCCTGCCGCTGCCGGATGCACTTGATGACATCAGCGCTGCGGCCATGGCCAATCCGGGCATGTCTGCCTGGGCTGCGCTTGTCAAACGGGCGCAGTTTCAGGCCGGAGAAACGGTACTGATTAACGGCGCCACCGGCAGCGCCGGGCAGTTGGCAGTACAAATTGCCCGCTACCTCGGCGCAAAAAAAATCATTGCTACCGGGCGTAATACGCAGGCGCTGGCTGCCCTCGCAGCCGATGAGTGTATTGATTTAACCGCCGATGAGCAGACGCTAAACGCGCAGTTTGCCGCCGCCAGCGCCGGGCAAATAGATGTGGTTGTGGATTATTTGTGGGGCCGCAGCGCAGAGTTGCTGCTGCCTATGCTGGCGAAATACACCCCTGGCGATAAGCCGGTACGTTATGTGCAGGTGGGTTCCCTTGCCGGGGCGGATATCGCGTTAAATGGCGCGGTGCTTCGCGCCGCGCCGCTACAGCTCATGGGTAGCGGCATCGGCAGCCTGACCATGCCGCAACTACTGGCGGCAACCGGGGAGATGCTGCAGGCGGCGGTTCCCGGTCATTTTACCATCGCCACCACGCCGCTGCCGCTCCGCGATGTCGCTGCGGCATGGCCGCGTGATAACAGCCAGAAACGCACGGTTTTCACCCTTGATTAAAAAAATGCGCCTCCGCACAAACTCTGGGGTTGATATCTTAAATGAGAAATATTATCTTTCTCATTACCGAATAGTTGAGTGAACAACTCAGGTATTCGGTACGACATTGCTCACATTGCTTCCAGTATTTTTGCCCGCGTTTATCGCGGGCTTTTTTTTGACTCAACTTCAGCTTTTAGTGGTCGAGATACAGATAATGCAGCCAGCTGGTCATCCGTAACAGCACCTTACGCATCACCGACACGTGGGCAAAATGGTCGGTATACACCGCCGCCTGGGCACTGACCCCATCCGGTAAATGGGCAAGATCGCGGCTCGCCGCCAGGTCAATCATCACATAAACCCCTTCCCGACCGGGCGTGGCGCTTAAACCCTGTAATGCGCCGCTCGCCTGGTAACTACCGTCGGGAATGGTTGGCAGTACCTTTGTGACCTTGCCGGCATACACCTGCCCCGGTAAGCCATTAAACACAACCTCTGCCTCGTCCCCCTGCTCCAGGCGCAGGATAGCGTTCTGGCGAAATACCGCCACCACCTGGCGTTTCTGCTGCGGAATAAAAATCATCACCGGTTTGAACGGCAGACGAACTGCCGTGGTTCCCGGACGCGCCAGCACCTGAGTGACATAACCATCGCTGGGCGCGCGGAATACCGTCTGTTCAAGGTCATAACGCGCCTCGGCAATCTGCGATTTCAGGCTGGCGATTTGCGCATCCTCGCCATTGAAACGCGCCGAAAGTCTTTCGAACTGCTGTTGATACTGGGCTTTAGCCGCCCGCAGGGCCGCAGATTGCGCTTGATATTGCTGCTCGGCGTGATTCACATCCTGCTCGGAAAAAGGATTTACCGGCATCGCTGCGCCTTTCGCATAGCGCTGATAATCCTGACGGGCGCGTTCATATTCCGCCGTCATCTGCTGGACGTTGGCGGCGGATTCACTTAATGCCGCTTTCCGGGTTCTGATATCCGCTTCGGCGGCACTGAGATCCGCCTCCAGTTTATTCAGTCGCGCGCGATAACGGCTATCATCAAGACGAAACAGCACCTCGCCTTTGCGTAATAACACATTCGTTTTATCGGTAACTTCTACGATGGCCCCCGACACCTGCGGTACAATCGGGATCGACAATGCTATTTTTTGCGCGCGGTCGGTATACGGGTGATTATAATTCATGGTCAGAATTAGCGCGCCGACAATAAACACGCCGCCAAGGACTGCCGTTGGCACCGTCCATTTATTTACCGGGATACGGAAAATTTTAAATACGCCATAGGCCAACGCCACATAGCAAAGAATAATGAGTAAATCCATACACTGGCCTCAGCGGTTATTTGACGAGTTTGTCGTAACAGTTATCTGTTGTTCCTGCAGACGCTTGAGCTCGCTTTCAAGTTGCCTGATTCGCTGATGCATTTCGGCGTTATCTTCGCCTTTATGCGCCATTCCCCACCCGCGCTCGGGGCGATACAGCGTGGCCCAGATCCATAACAGCGGCCAAATCGCATGCAGGGTAAACAGGCTCACCCAGCCGGCGACATGAATTGCATCCTGGTGAGGATGCTGGCGTTTCTTGGCCAATAAATAGGGAATATCATGAATAATAATAATGCCGTAAAATAAAATTAAAAACACGGCAATTAACACGCCTAAGGCGAAGTAGTCGAGAAACATAATAACACCTGGTAATAAAAAAGGTAAACCGTACTAACTACGCTGTTTTATAATTAGCAATGCCACTCACTGTAATAGTGCAGCTGTTCCGAGAATAATCATTTTCCGACTGATAGACCAAATATTGATAACGGTAAAAATCAGTACTTTTATCTTTCCGGAATAATATCTCTTCCGCCGAAACCGATAGTCCCTTGATAATATCGTCATATTCAATATGTTTTTCTTTTTCGGTTACGCTGGAAGCGCACGCCGCCAGCAGCAAAATTGCAGATAACGCAGCCATTGTTGTTATTTTCATCGAATTATTTCTCTGTATTTTTCGGCTGTAATAAATAATCCACGCAAATAATACCCAGCTACTGGCCAGAAGTCATATGACAATGACGGCAAAGATGTATATCATTTTTGATATAGCAAACCAAAAGAACCAACCTTGTGAAAGAAAAAGACCTGCGCATTGACGAACTCCGCATCGTTCGCATGATTGCCGAAACGGCAAGCGTGAGCAAAGCCGCCCAACTACTTGACATGCCGCAGTCGAATGTGTCGCGGGCGCTGAATGCGCTGGAACGGCGCCTGGGGTTAGAGATCTTTATCCGCCATCCACGGGCGTTAATCCTGAGCGAGTTTGGCGAGCAGTTCCTGCGCCGGGCGGATATTCTGCTGGATAAGCATAATGATCTGCTTGATATGTCCGGTACCTGGAAACGCAGCCTCAACGGCATGGTGACGCTCGGCGCGCCGATCGGCATTCAGGCTTTCCTTGCCCGATACCTTTTGCCGCCGGTGCTACGTTCGGCGCCGGAATTAACCGTCAATATTCTCACCCGCAATCCCGACGAGCGCGAACAGAAACACGGGACGCTTTTCGATAGCGATTGCGATCTGCTGATTAGCTTTTTCCAACCGCAGGACGAAAGCCTGATCGCAAGGCCACTCACTCGCTTTCGCATGGGGCTGTTTGCCTGCGCGGATTATATTGTGCAGTCGCCTCTGCACGATGTTGATGAGCTTGCGCAGCACCGCTGCATCACTTTGCGTACGTTGGGCGGGATCCGCAACAGTTGGCATTGCTATAACGCCGCGGGTGAGAGTATTCAGGTAGAGGTCAACGGTTCCAGCGTATGCGATAACATTTTGCCGGCTATCGAGCTTGCCAAGCAGGGCCTGGGCATCGTATATGCCCCTTTTTACTCCGTCGCGGCGGAATTAGAAGCGGGTACGCTACAGCCCTGTCTGCCACGAGAACGCGGCGTGAATATGCAGACGTGGTTGATTTATCGTCAACGAGGCGTGTTGCCGCATCGCGTGCAGGTGATAATGGATAGCATTATGGAAAGCGCCAAACTGCACGCCCATCGGTTGGTCTGAAGAGGATAAAACTGGCCGCAAGCGGCCAGTTTTTTTAAACCATTAGAATCGATAGCCCGCGGAGAACATAAACACCCACGGATCCAGACGGGTACTGACTTTCTGGTTAACGCCGTTGGCTTTGAATTTCACGTCGGTGTCGATATCCATGTACCACACTGACATGTTCAGCAGCCAGTTGCGGTCAATCAGATAATCCAGGCCAACCTGTCCTGCCGCGCCCCATGAATCCTTCAGGCTCAGGTCGGAAAGCCCGGCGTCCTTACCGGTATCGTTGAAATCATTGTTAAAGAAGGTTGTATAGTTAATACCGGCGCCGACATACGGGCGCACTTTGCTTTGCGCATCGCCAAAGTACCACTGCGCCATCAGCGTCGGCGGCAACTGGTGTACGGTAGCGATGGTGCCGGTCGGCCCGGTACCGACCTTGTGGCGGAACGGCGTTGCCGCCAGCAGTTCGATACCGATATTGTCGGTCGCCATATAGGTAAAGGTTAAACCTAACTGGGTGTTATTACTGACGTTAAAACCGCCGAGACTACCCAGTACGTTGTCAGAACCCTCAGTCGGGCGAACCGTCGCCGAACCCGCGCGAATAAAAAACTCCCCCGCTTCATGCGCCCAGGCGCTACCACCAGAAAGCGTACCTAAGATCAATGCCGCCGCTGCAATTTTCTTCATATCCATGTCCCCATTATGGTTTTTATCAGCGGCAGCAAATATACCTACAATGAGTTAGTTTTGATCTGTTTTAGATCACACCAGGCCATTAGATTTAACATTTATTGATCCAGATTAATTTTTGCAGCACTCAGTAACGTTCTGATTTGTCCTTACATCAATTTTTACCCGTGAGAAAAATTTTTGCGTCCCCCTCTTGTCGCCGATCGTGCGGATAGCTAATTTAATTGCCGACAATTTGTGTTGATGCGTTTTTTTCAGGTGTAATTATGAGTGAAATCAACCCGTGCATGACGTGCGGTGCCTGTTGTGCGTATTTTCGAGTCTCCTTCTATTGGGCTGAAGCCGACGACGCCGGCGGCGTGGTACCTACGCAGCTCACCGAACCCCTTACCCCTTTTCTGCGCTGCATGAGCGGCACCAATCAGCGGCAAAGCCGCTGCACAGCCTTAAGCGGCGAAATCGGCGAATCGGTGCACTGCACCATCTATCATCAGCGGCCTTCCCCCTGCCGCGAGTTTGCTATGTCAGGCGAAGGCGGCGAACTCAACGAAGCGTGCGATCGCGCCCGTGCCCGCTACGGCCTGCCGCCGCTGGGAACTCTTTACAAAGATATACTTACCGTGACAGCGGCAGAGACTGCTACCCAACCACGTTTTGCGGTACAATCCCCGGCTAGTTAAAACACCTGCAAGACTCAAGGAGAATGCATGTCTATCACGGCGAAGTCCGTCTACCGTGACACGGGGAATTTTTTTCGTAATCAGTTCGTTACTATTCTGCTGATTGCGTTGTTATGCGCGTTCATCACGGTAGTCATTGGCCATGCCTTTTCGCCCAGTGACGAGCAGTTATCGATCCTCAGCGAAGGCGATAACCTGGCGGGCAGCGCCGGCTTGTTTGAGCTGGTGCAGAACATGACGCCGGAACAGCAGCAGATCTTGCTGCGCGCGTCGGCAGCCTCAACCTTCTCCGGCCTGGTGGGGAATGCCATCCTCGTCGGCGGCGTACTGTTGCTGATCCAGCTGATCTCCGCCGGGCATCGCGTCAGCGCGCTGCGGGCGATCGGCGCCGCGGCGCCGGTTCTGCCGAAACTGTTGCTGCTTATCCTGTTCACCACCTTCGTGGTACAGATGGGGATGATGCTGGTGCTGGTGCCGGGCGTGCTGCTGGCGATTGTCCTGGCGTTCGCGCCGGTGATGCTGGTGCAGGATAAAATCGGCATCTTTAGCGCAATGCGCGGCAGTATGCGTCTGGCGTGGGCTAATATGCGTCTGGTGGCGCCAGCGGTACTCGGCTGGCTGCTGGCAAAAACGGCGCTGCTGCTGCTTGCTTCAAGCTTCGCAACGCTGTCGCCAAACGTCGCCGCGGTGGTCATTAATACCATCAGCAATCTGTTCTCTGCGCTGTTGCTGATCTATTTGTTCCGCTTGTATATGCTTATTCGCAACTAACTTTAATCTGGGCCGGGTATTCCGGCCCTTCCTGAACGACGGAATTGATGTATGAAGCAGTTTCTCGATTTTTTACCGCTCGTAGTCTTCTTCGCTTTTTATAAGATTTACGATATCTACGCCGCAACCACCGCGCTGATCGTCGCCACCGCGGTGGTCCTCATTTATAGCTGGGTGCGCTATCGTAAAGTTGAAAAGATGGCGCTGATCACTTTTGTGCTGGTCGCCGTCTTCGGCGGTCTGACTATCTTCTTCCACAACGATGAATTCATTAAGTGGAAAGTGACCGTCATCTACGCCCTGTTTGCCGGCGCCCTGCTGTTCAGCCAGTGGGTAATGAAAAAACCGCTTATCCAACGCATGCTTGGCAAAGAGCTGACGCTGCCGCAGCAGGTGTGGTCACGGCTGAATCTGGCCTGGGCGCTGTTCTTTATTCTCTGCGGGCTGGCCAATATCTACATCGCGTTCTGGCTGCCGCAAAATATCTGGGTCAACTTCAAAGTCTTCGGTTTAACGGCATTGACCCTGGTCTTTACCCTGTTGAGCGGCGTCTATATCTACCGCCACATGCCGCAGGACGATAAGCACTAATCCCTCTCTACGGTACGCGCTGGCCGGCGCGTACCGCCTTCTTTTATCAACTCGCGTCCCGACCTTTTCCAAAACCCCGTTTTAACCGTACCGACGGGCGTATTCCCCTATTCTCTCTGCGCCGTTTTCATAGTAGCATCGCGCCTGATCTTCTTTGACTAGTACAGAGTATAGAATGACAACAACAGATCTCGCCCCGAAGGGCGAATTGGTTTTACGCACCCTGGCCATGCCGGCGGATACCAACGCGAACGGCGATATTTTTGGCGGCTGGCTGATGTCGCAGATGGATATCGGCGGCGCGATTATGGCCAAAGAGATTGCCCGCGGCCGCGTTGTGACCGTCCGTGTTGATGGTATGACTTTTTTACGCCCGGTCGCCGTTGGCGATGTCGTGTGCTGCTATGCCCGCTGCGTAAAACGCGGTAACACCTCAATCACCATTAATATTGAGGTATGGGTGAAAAAAGTATCGACGGAACCGCTGGGCCAGCGTTATAAGGCAACGGAAGCCCTGTTTATTTATGTGGCGGTAGACAATGAAGGCAAGCCGCGAGCGCTGCCTGCCGAATGATAAATGGCCCGGTTACCCGGGCCGTTTGTCTATTTACAGGAAGCCAAGCAGTGAGAAGAAAACATAGCCAATCACAATCACCACAATCGGCAGCACGTAAAGCGTAAAATACTGCTTCAGGATGGTATGACGCGGTACGACAATACGTTCGGCAAGCTGTTCACGAGACAGACCTTCCGCTCCTTTAGCCTGTTCCAGAATCAACTGATCTTCCACCCCTTCGCGTAGAAACTTCGCCTGGCGGCCCATCCGCGCGCCGGAAGCCTGCAACGCCATGCCAACAAACACCAGCGCGTAGATAATCCAGAAACCGATGTTCAACGCATGTTTGAACTCCGGCAGCGGCGAGTTGTACCAGAAGAAATTCAGGAACGGCGTATTAAAACGCACCATCTCAATCATCAGGTGGGCGAAATCCATCATCACCGCATCAATACCCGGTTTCTTTTCGCTATGCTCGTACATAAATTTCAGTACGGAAATCAGCGTAGACAGCACGGCTGGAATGAAGATGACCCATCCCAAAATGCGTTTAATGACCGCAATGCGTCCAGCTTGTTGATACGTCATGAGTTCCCCTTGTTTAAAACGCCAGACTCTCCATGCCGCCATAGAGTCAGGTATAAGTCTATCTTCGTCAGCGAATTTCGCCTGCTTCAGCGCGGTATGATATACCATATGGACAATTTCGTTATCTACTTACGCCAATGGAGAGGAACTTATGTCAGCGAAGCGTCAGATTCTTGCCGCTATTTTCGATATGGATGGCCTGCTTATCGATTCAGAGCCGCTATGGGACCGCGCAGAGCTGGAGGTACTGGACAGCCTCGGAGTGGATATTAGCCGCCGTGATGAATTGCCGGACCTGCTGGGGCTGCGCATCGACCTGGTGGTCGATTTGTGGTTTGCGCAACAGCCCTGGCGCGGCCCGGACCGCGCAGAGGTAACCGCCAGCATTATCCGCCGCGCCATTCAACTGGTCGAGGAGTCGCGGCCGTTGCTGCCCGGCGTGCGTGAAGCCGTGGCGCTGTGTAAAGCCCAGGGACTAAAAATCGGTCTCGCTTCGGCGTCGCCGCTGCATATGCTGGAAAAAGTGCTGGAAATGTTTGAACTACGCGACCAGTTTGACGCGCTGGCTTCCGCCGAACATCTGCCATACAGCAAACCGCACCCCCAGGTCTATCTCGATTGCGCCGCTAAGCTTGGCATCGCGCCGATGTCTTGCGTGGCGCTGGAGGATTCTGTTAACGGCATGATCGCCAGCAAAGCGGCGCGAATGCGCTCAATTGTGGTTCCGGAAGCAGAAAACAGCCGCGATCCGCGTTTTGTACTGGCCGATGTGAAACTGACGTCTCTGCAGCAGCTGACGGTAGCAGATCTGCGCGGCTAAGCGGCGTGCGCTGACATTGGCGTCGTCAAAATGTGTCAACCTTGTGACAAAGAGTTACACCGTCACCTCTTCCGTATACTGTATAAAAACCCTATACTGTATGAATTGACAGTTTAGGGTTTTTATCATGACGGCGGAAGGCCACCTCTTCTTTTCTATCGCCTGTGCGGTATTTGCAAAAAATGCAGAATTAACCCCCGTGCTGGCGCAGGGGGACTGGTGGCATATCGTTCCTTCCGCCGTGCTGACCTGCCTGCTGCCCGATATCGATCATCCGAAATCTTTCCTCGGGCAGCGTTTAAGCTGGGTCTCAAAACCGGTAGCCCGCGCCTTCGGCCATCGCGGTTTTACCCACAGCCTGCTGGCGGTATTCGGCGCGCTGGCGCTGTTCTATCTTAAAGTGCCTGATAGCTGGATTATCCCGGCCGATGCGCTGCAGGGTTTAGTGCTCGGCTACCTCAGTCATATACTCGCCGATATGCTCACCCCGGCCGGCGTACCGCTGTTGTGGCCCTGCCGCTGGCGGTTCCGCCTACCGATCCTCGCGCCGCGCAAAGGCAATCAATTAGAACGCGCGCTGTGCATGGCGCTGTTCATTTACGCCGTCTGGATGCCGCAAAGCATGGCCGAAAATAGCGCCGTGCGCTGGTCATCAAATATGATTAATTCGCTGCAAATAACCTTTAATCGCTTTATTAGCCATCAGGCTGAACGATAAATACGCTAAATGATTTTTTGGTTATAACCCATTCCATTTGAGTATAAGAAAGCAATAAGGCCTTCTGCTACTCTTGGCGCCATAAGAGTTGGTTTCAGACCAACCCAGGTAACAAGATATCAGGAGAACGGGGATGAATTTTCCATTAATAGCGAACGTTGTCGTGTTCGCGGTTTTACTGTTTGCGCTGGCTCAAACCCGCCACAAACAGTGGAGCCTCGCTAAAAAAGTACTGGTCGGTCTCGTTATCGGCGTTATCTTTGGTCTCGGCCTGCAGCTGGTTTACGGCTCCGACAGCCAGGTTCTGAAAGATTCTATTCAGTGGTTCAATATCGTCGGTAACGGCTATGTGCAACTGCTGCAGATGATCGTTATGCCGCTGGTCTTCGCCTCTATTCTGAGCGCGGTGGCGCGCCTGCACAATGCCTCACAGCTGGGTAAAATCAGTTTCCTGAGCATCGGTACGCTGTTGTTCACCACCCTTATCGCCGCGCTGGTCGGCGTACTGGTGACCAACCTGTTTGGCCTCACCGCTGAAGGCCTGGTGCAGGGCAGCGCGGAAACCGCCCGTCTGAACGCCATCCAGAGCAACTATGTCGGTAAAGTATCAGATCTGAGCGTTCCGCAGCTGATCCTGTCGTTTGTGCCGAAAAACCCGTTTGCCGATCTGACCGGCGCGAACCCGACCTCGATCATCAGTATCGTTATCTTCTCGGCGTTCCTTGGCGTCGCGGCGCTGAAGCTGCTGAAAGACGATGTGGAGAAAGGCCAACGCGTCCTGACCGCCATCGACACGCTGCAGGGCTGGGTGATGAAGCTGGTGCGTCTGGTGATGCAGTTAACTCCGTACGGCGTGCTGGCGCTGATGACCAAAGTGGTTGCCGGTTCCAACCTGCACGACATCATCAAGCTCGGCGGTTTCGTAGTGGCTTCTTACATCGCGCTGGGCATCATGTTTGTGGTGCACGGTCTGCTGTTAGCCGTCAATGGCGTCAGTCCGCTGAAGTATTTCCGTAAAGTCTGGCCGGTGATTACCTTCGCCTTCACCAGCCGTTCCAGCGCGGCTTCTATTCCGCTGAACGTTGAAGCGCAGACGCGCCGTCTGGGCGTACCGGAATCCATTGCCAGCTTCTCCGCCTCATTCGGCGCGACGATTGGTCAGAACGGCTGCGCCGGTATCTATCCGGCAATGCTGGCGGTAATGGTCGCGCCAACCGTTGGCATCAACCCGCTGGATCCAATGTGGATTGCCACCCTCGTGGGTATCGTCACCGTGAGCTCCGCGGGCGTAGCCGGCGTTGGCGGCGGCGCCACCTTCGCGGCCTTGATCGTGCTGCCGGCGATGGGTCTGCCGGTCACGCTGGTCGCACTGCTGATTTCCGTCGAGCCGCTGATTGATATGGGCCGTACCGCCCTCAACGTTAACGGTTCAATGACCGCCGGCACGCTGACCAGCCAGTGGCTGCGCCAGACGGATAAAGCCATCCTCGATAGCGAAGAAGACGCTGAACTGGCGCATCGCTAACGTTAATAGCCACAAAAAAGCCGCTGAATTTCAGCGGCTTTTTTATTTTCCTATGAGGTCATGCCTCTATTTCACCTTCCTGGCGAATCTGATTAGCCCAGCGCTGCGCCGATTCCGGCACGGTGAACGCCGGCGAGCGGCGGAAACGCTCGCCCATCAGTACAAAGGCGACATATTTGCCCCGCAATATCCAGACATCGCGAAAATGGTCCATTTTAACGGCATGATCCGGCGGCGCAGGCTCGACGCGCGGCACGTAGCTAATGATAGGGCGATTTTGTTGGCGCAATGATTTCATAACAGATGGATTCACTAAGCAAAGCGGGAACATAAACCCCTATCATAGCCGATTGCCCCCCTTTTCGTCGCCCCTCCTGGCACGATGCGCATTTTAGGATAACTCTATTCCTGCCTGAGCAGCATCCTCAGCACAATGTTCTATAGTTAGAAGGGTTTTGGTTTAGCAACGACCACTTTTAGCAATGAAAGCAGGAGACGAGCAGATGTCAGATAAGCACCACGACCCACACAGCCGACAGGCTCCGGTACACGATAGCGATGAAGCAAAACCGGGCCTCGATTCACTGGCGCCGGAAGACCGTGAATGGCGCCCTACCCCCCAGCCAACCGCGCCAGGGGAGGAGCCGACGGCGCCGGGTAGCCTGAAAGCGCCGGATACCCACAGCATTAAATTAGATACCCTCGAGCCACAGCGTAAAGGCGGTGAAAACTTTCCGCTGACCACCAATCAGGGGGTACGCATCGCCGACGATCAAAACTCGTTACGCGCCGGCAGCCGCGGGCCAACGTTGCTGGAAGATTTTATCTTACGTGAGAAAATTACCCACTTTGACCATGAACGCATTCCCGAGCGTATCGTTCATGCTCGCGGTTCCGCCGCGCACGGCTATTTCCAGCCTTACAAAAGCCTGAAAGAGATTACCAAAGCCGATTTTCTGTCCGCGCCGGAAAAAATCACCCCTGTTTTCGTCCGCTTCTCCACCGTTCAGGGCGGCGCGGGTTCAGCCGATACCGTGCGCGATATCCGCGGCTTCGCCACCAAATTCTATACCGAAGAGGGCATTTTCGACCTGGTGGGCAACAACACACCAATTTTCTTTATCCAGGATGCGATTAAATTTCCCGACTTTGTTCATGCGGTGAAACCCGAACCGCACTTGGCAATCCCGCAGGGACAAAGCGCCCATGACACCTTCTGGGATTATGTTTCGCTACAGCCGGAAACGCTGCATAACGTCATGTGGGCGATGTCCGACCGCGGCCTGCCGCGCAGCTATCGCACGATGGAAGGTTTCGGTATTCATACCTTCCGCCTGATTAATGCCGAAGGGAAGGCTACCTTTGTGCGCTTCCACTGGAAGCCGGTGGCCGGTAAAGCATCACTGGTATGGGATGAGGCGCAGAAATTAACAGGCCGCGATCCGGACTTCCATCGCCGCGATCTGTGGGAAGCCATCGAGGCTGGCGATTATCCGGAATTCGAGCTCGGCCTGCAGTTAATTCCGGAGGAAAACGAGTTCAATTTTGACTTCGATCTGCTGGATCCGACCAAGCTCATTCCGGAAGCGCTGGTGCCCGTTCAACGAGTCGGCAAAATGGTGCTTAACCGTAACCCCGACAACTTCTTCGCTGAGAACGAACAGGCGGCATTCCATCCGGGTCATATTGTGCCGGGTATCGATTTTAGTAACGATCCGCTGTTACAAGGGCGACTCTTCTCCTATACTGATACGCAAATTAGCCGCCTCGGCGGGCCAAATTTCCACGAAATTCCAATTAACCGCCCTACCTGCCCGTATCATAATTTCCAGCGTGACGGCATGCACCGAATGGAGATTGATACCAATCCGGCAAACTATGAGCCCAACTCTATCAACGATAACTGGCCCCGTGAAACGCCGCCGGCGCCGAAACGCGGCGGCTTTGAATCGCTGGCGGAACGCGTTGATGGCGAGAAAATCCGTAACCGTAGTCCCTCGTTTGGCGAGTACTACGCCCATCCTCGCCTGTTCTGGCTCAGCCAGACGCCGATTGAGCAGCAGCACATTATCGGCGGCTTTAGTTTTGAGCTGAGCAAAGTGGTCAGAGTCTGGATCCGCGAGCGGGTGGTCGATCATCTGGCGCATATTGATATCGGGCTGGCGGAAGCGGTAGCCAACAATCTCGGTATCGAACTGAGCGATGAGCAGCGTAACATAGCGCCGCCTGCGCCGGTTAACGGCGTGGAGAAAGACCCGACCCTCAGCCTTTACGCCGATGGCGATGGCGACGTAAAAGGACGAATTGTCGCGGTATTACTCAACGAGAAGACCTGCGCGCAGGATGTACTCAACCTGCTACAGGCGCTACAGGCCAGAGGCGTTCACAGCAAACTGCTCTATTCGCGTATGGGCGAAGTCAGCGCCGATGATGGATCGCAGCTACCGATCGCCGGAACCTTCGCCGGCTCGCCGTCGTTGACGGTTGATGCGGTTATCGTTCCCGGCGGCGATCTGAGCAGCATCAGCGATAACGGCGATGCCCGCTATTATCTGCTGGAAGCCTATAAGCATCTGAAGCCCATTTTACTGGCGGGCGATGCGCGGCAGTTTAGTTCGCTGCTACAGGTGCCCGCTACGGGTGAAGAAGGGGTTATCGAATGCGACGCGATTAACACGCTTAGCGTCGATAAACTGCTGACGCTACTGGCCGCGCATCGCGTCTGGTCAAGAAGCAGTAAAGTTGCGGCCATACCCGCGTAACAAAAAGCCCGGCAGTTATGGCTGCCGGGCTTTCCTCTCTTTATACGTCGCGATAGTTTCCGAGCCGGTAGCCACGTTCCGCAATAGCGTACTTCAGTTCGCCGGACGTCAGCACGTCCAGTTCGGTCAGCCGCGGATAGCAGTAAGCGCTGCACATAATGGTGTTATCGACAAATGCCGGATGACACATCACTTCCAGCGAGTTTTCCTGCCGTTCAATCGACGCATCCAGCGTCTGCAGGAACAGCGCTTGTGAAACCGCTTCACCGTAAAATTCGCTGCTGAAGCCATCGCTACTGCGCGCCGCACCCTGGTCGAGGCCATTCAGCGCCGCCACCTGACGATCGATACGCAAAGCGACGCCCTTTTCGCGCGCAAAGGCGGCGACAATGGGATAGATCTGCGCGATCATATGCACATGGTGGTGGCTGTCGATATGCGTTGGTTCGCAACCAAACAGTTCGATAAAACGCCGGTACTGACACTCCAGTTCGTGGGCGATCTCATCCAGCGGCAGGCTGTCCTCTTCCGCCATCTGCCAAATCCATTTGCCCAACCGCCCGTCGCGGGTTAACCCCGGCATCGCCGATAATGGCTCGCCCAGTGTCAACACAAAGTGCATGCCCACCGCCAGCTCAGGCAGGCTACGGCTTAATTGGGCGGCGTGGCCGATAGCCGCGCCGTTGACCAACGCCGTAGTCGATGTCACCAGTCCATTCTTGCAGGCTTCGATAATGCCGTAATTCTGCCCTTTGCTCAGGCCATAATCATCGGCGTTAACGATCAATACGCGTTCCATCGGCCGCTCCCGTTACTGTTTCAGTTTTTCGATAGTCGCTGCAAAGTTCGGCAGCCACTTCTCATGGGCGAGGATCATCTCCCGCGCCAACTGCTCGGCATCACGATCTGAATGAATCAGCGGGCTTAAATTGAGCGCCAGCAGCACATCATTGAGCTCACCGCTCATTGCCGCCTGGCTGGCCGCCACTTCAAAGCCTTTGATGGTATAAATCAGCCCCAACACTTTTTCATCAAAATGCGTGATTCGCGGCGTGGGCTTCGCGCCGTCGCGGCCCAGCGTGCAGGTCATTTCTACCGCCCAGTCGGCCGGAATATTATCAACATGGCCATGGTGCGGAATATTCACATAGTGCTCGGCCTGTTTATCATTGTAGATGGCGTTAATCACCTCGCAGGCGGCATCAGAGTAGTAAGCGCCGCCGCGCTGCTCAAGCTCCTTCGGCTTAATGTTCAGATCCGGATTTTTGTACAGTTCGAACAGCTGCTTTTCAACCTTCTGTACGACCTGAGCGCGCGCGCCGCCTTTGTAGTACTCGCCCATCTCAATCGCCAGCATCTCTTTCGGCTTGAAGTAATAAAGCAGATATGAGCATGGGATCAGGCGCAGTGAGCGAATCAGCCCTTCGCTAAACGGCAGGTCGAAGATATTTTTCACCGAGTTCGCGGTCAGACGGCCAGAAGCCACGCCGTCCAGCAGTTCATCGAAGCGCGACACGCCATTGACCAGCACATCGCGAACGAACACCAGGTGGTTGAGACCGAACAGATCGATATTCAACTCATCGCTCGGACTCAGTTGCAGCACATCGGTAATAAACATCTTCATACCGATTGGAATGTTGCACACGCCGATAAAGCGTTTGAAATTGGTATGGCGGTATACCGCCTCGGTGACCATACCCGCAGGGTTGGTAAAGTTAATGATCCACGCATCGGGGCAAATTTCCTGCACATCTTTGACGATATCGAAAATCACCGGGATGGTACGCAGACCTTTAAACAGACCGCCCGCACCGTTGGTTTCCTGGCCAAGATAGCCATGGCTTAGCGGGATACGTTCATCTTTTTCACGCGCTTTCAGCTGGCCAACGCGCAGTTGCGTGGTGACGAAATCCGCCCCTTCCAGCGCCGCGCGGCGATCGAGAGTTTTGTAGACTTTCATCGGCACGCCGGCTTTTTCCACCATCCGCTGGCACAGTGCATGGATGATATCGAGCTTTTCCTGCCCCTCTTCCACGTCCACCAGCCACAGTTCCGTTACCGGCAGCTCATGATAGCGTTTGAGGAAACCTTCCAGTAATTCCGGGGTATAGCTGCTGCCGCCGCCGATAGTCACGACTTTTAATTTCTGGCTCATATCTTTCTCCCTTAGGCGCTACGCGTAGACGTAGACCGCTCTCCGCATAAATGCGGACAGTTAACTTGAATGAATAAACCGCGCGGTAAATACCGCTGCGAGTTAATTAATATTGGTCAGTTGTTTGCGATAACTGCTTGGCGTAAATGAGGTCAGCCTTTTGAACGTTTTAATAAACAGACTTGGGCTGCTATATCCTGATTCATACGCAATATCAGTGACCGAATAGTTGGTGATTTCCAGCTGTTTTTTCGCGAAATTGATGCGGATATCATTAATGATCTGCATCGGCGTCTTACCATAATAGCGCTGGGTCGCCCGGGTTAAATATTCTTGCGTTTTCCCGGACAATTGCACCATATTTTCCAGCGCGCTTTCGCCAAATTTATTTTTATCGTGCATATCCTCTACGGTATTTTTCAGCCAGTGAGGGATCACATCTTCAACGGGCTCTTCACGATAATGACGTAAGCGGTTAATGGTGTAAAACGAGACCAGTTCAATAAATTCGTCAAATTCAGTCTCGCGAAAATTCAGTGAAGCAATAACCGACTCGATATAGCTGAGAAAGGCGCTTTGCACCGCATAGACCTGAGAGGCGACCAGCCCGAACGGCAGCAGCGGCAGATAATGTTTCTCAAAGAAGCGTCTGCTGATGCCAACGTTAAGAATGCGCGTCGCACCAAATTCATAAAAGCTCTGATGGTGCGACCCCATTGGGATAAAGACAAAATCCCCGCGCTCCAGCAGCACCCGTTTGCCATTAATTTCCTGATAATAGCGCCCGGTTAAAACGATAGTGAACTCGTAGTAATCATGCTGGTGAAGCCCGCTCACGCTCTCCGTTTTGTTATAGATGACCACATGAAAGTTTTTCCCGTTGAAGAGCTGTTGTTCCCTGGCGGTACTGATCTCTGTGGTCATCATTTTCGGCTGCCTCATCGTTCGGATAGCCTATTGTACCTTCTCGTGCAGCTCGATCAATTCGGCCACCAGTTCACGGGCCAGCATTGAGGTCATCAGATGATCCTGCGCATGAACCAGCACCAGACTCACCTTCATCTTGCCCTCGCCTTCATCGCTTTCAATAAGCTGGGTCTGGACGCGATGCGCTTCACTCAGCGCCATCCGCGATTGCTCCATCATCGATTTCGCGGCGGCAAAATCTCCCTGCTTCGCCTGCTTCAGAGCCGCATAGGCCAGGCTACGCGCCTGTCCGGAGTTGATAATCAGCCCCATCACCACCTCTTCGAGGTCATTTTCCGGGGTTTCTACCGCGTCGATGTTATCCAGATCAAACATAATATTTCCCTCGTTTCTCAGGCGGTACGGGGAGAGCCCGTACCGCTCGACATCAGAATTTCAGTGCGTTAGCAATATCTTCTTCGCTTTCTTCCTGCTCGATGGTGCTCTGCGCTTTGTTCGACAGGATGACGAACGGCAGGTACACGGCAGTAGCGACACAAAGGTTGAAGAGCGCGACCAACAGGGCAGCAACGCTACCATTACTGTTAAAGAAGGCCCCCAAACCGGTTGGCATCGTCCACGGCGCCAGGTTGGTCACCGGTGGGATAATGCCCAGGCTGTATGCGGCCAGCGTAATCGCGGCCAGAATCGGTTGTACCAGCACGAACGGGATGAACATGACCGGGTTCATGATGATCGGCAGGCCGAACAGAATCGGTTCGTTAATCTGGAAGATGCCTGACGGCAGCGCCAGTTTAGCCACCTGACGATGATCGGCGCGGCGAGAAGCGATGAAGATGGCGATAATCAGACCCAGCGTCGCACCGGAACCACCCAGCAGGATGTAGGAGTCGAGCATCGGCTTCGCCCAGAAGTGGAACTGTTTGCCGGCTTCAATGGCCGCGTCGACAGAGCCATACTGGTTATACAGCGCGATGTTTTCCAGCGCCCACGGCGTCATAATGCCGTTATCCAGCGCCGTCAGCGCCAGCGAACCGTGCACCCCGAAGAACCACAGCAGGGAGTTAAAGATAACGTACGCCCAGCCAACGACGCTGCCCATCGCCGCCAGCGGCGTGGAGATGGAGTCCATGATGATCTGATGGAAGTTGCTGCCGTAGTTTGACAAAATCCACGAAATAATGCCGAAGACCGACAAAATCAGGAAGCCCGGGATCAGCGCCGAGAAGGAGCGCGATACCGATGACGGCACGCTATCCGGCAGTTTGATGACCCAGTTGCGGCGAATGACAAAGGTGAACAGTTCCGCCACCACCAGGCCGATAATCATCCCGGAGATGATGTTCTGCCCGCCGAGCCAGTTGGCGCCGACGGCATAGGCTTCACCCACGCTATAAGGCGTGACGGTCATAAAGGCGGCGACCGCCAGCAGACCAGCTGCCATAGGGTCGACTTTACGCTCTTCGGCCAGCGCGGCGCCGATAAAGAACGGCGCCATCAGCGACATAATGCCCAACGTACCGTTGTAAACATTACCGCCGATGGCTTTAAAGCCGTTTAAGGTTTCAATGGTGGAGGCATCCAGGCGAATCCCCATTGAATAAAAGAAAGAACCTTCACCAAAGCTCAGAAAAACGTTGTTGATTAATACGAACATGGCCCCGGCGAGGGTCAGCGGCATTAATTTAATAAAGCCGTTTTTAATCGCATTAATGTGCGGTTGCTTTCCTATTTTAACTGCAAAAGGAAGGAGTACCTTTTCAAGCGAATCGATCACTTTACTCATAGTCAATACCCTTAAAAGCCGCAATAAAATATTACGGCGATGATGTATGAAATTACTCTTTGACGGGAAAATAAACTGTTGAATATAGTGGCGGCTAGTATTAATTAACTACCAGACGCCAGAATATCGCGAGTTTAAAAAATAAAATTATTGTGCAGCAGCTTTCTTAATGGCCGCGACGGCCGCTTTCAATACACCTAAGCCATCAACTTTACCGTACAGAATGGAATCAATGACCTCTACCGGCTTGTTCGGCAGCAAACGTTGGATTTCCGGCAGCATATACGCAATTTGTGGCCCTAATAATACGACATCAGCTTCCGGCCCTTTTTCACCGGCCAGCGTTTCAGGATACGCTTCAATAATTACCGGGACTTCATACTTTTCCGCCTGGGCGCGCATTTTGGAGACCAGTAATGAAGTGGACATGCCAGCCGAGCAGAACAGATAGATATGTTTCTTTTCCATGAACGCTTCCTCAATGTGTAGGACCTGGGCTTCAGCAATGGCTGAGAGCCGGTAAGACTGGTAACTTTCGGTTAGTTTTGTTTATGCATTGAGTATACGGCAACATTTGGCGGCAGGATAATTCCCTGTTGAACAGAATTGTCTCTCATTGACCTCGCGTTTTGACTACCCTCACATTTCCCCCAAATAATTCGCGCAATTAAATAAGCATTAGCCGCCATAAAAAAGCCCGACCAATGGTCGGGCTTTCGTAGCTCTCAGCTTGTGACGCGTAGTTATTTGTTGTTACGCGGATCGGTGTCGTACTCGGCGCAGGTCTGGTAGCCGGAGTTCATCACGTGGCCGGTCTCGTCCAGCGCGACAAAGTAGGTTTCAATTTTACCATCCCGTTGACCCAGGATATAAGTCTGGCAGGTTCCGCGCGCGTGGATCATGGTGACTTCAGACGACGGTTTACCGGCAATCTGCATAACCTGGCTGCGGGTCATGCCTTTTTTGACATCCTTAACAACTGGCTGTGTGAACTGGTCTTTGGTGCGGTCATAGGCCGTACACCCTGCCAGCATGGTTAATACTGCTGCTGCGCCCATCAATCCTGCTAATTTTTTGTTCATATTCCGTCCTCATTATGTAATCGGCGTGTTTTAAGCCTGGAATAAAAAGCGTTATTTTTCAAGCCAAACGTCGAATTCATGTAAATTCAGAACTTTTCTGGTAACCAGATGTGAGCAAAAAATCAGCGACGGAACGTACTCCACTACCGATGTTTTCCCGTACCATAAATAAATGCTATGCCATTGGTTGCCTTCTTTTCCGTCAGTCAGCGGTACCAGCCTTGTCGTTTCGGCAGCAAAGAGGTAGTTTTAGACCATGCTGGTTGCCATACAGGCTCACTTTCCGGAGGGCGTAATGACGCTTCAACAACAAATTATCCAGGCGCTGGGCGCGAAGCCGCAGATTGATGTCGAAGGCGAAATTCGACGCAGCGTGGATTTCCTGAAATCCTATCTGCAGACCTATCCGTTCATTAAATCACTGGTGCTCGGCATTAGCGGCGGCCAGGATTCCACCCTTACCGGCAAACTATGCCAGATGGCGATCGATGAGCTGCGGGCTGAAAGCGGCGATCGGAGCCTGCAATTTATCGCCGTACGCCTGCCTTATGGCATCCAGGCCGATGAGCAGGATTGCCAGGATGCCATCGAATTTATCCAGCCTGACCGTGTGCTGACCGTCAATATCAAAGGCGCGGTGCTGGCCAGCGAGCAGGCGTTGCGTGAAGCGGGTATTGAGCTGAGCGACTTTGTTCGCGGCAACGAGAAAGCCCGTGAGCGAATGAAAGCGCAATACAGTATCGCCGGCATGACCAAAGGCGTGGTCGTGGGAACAGACCATGCCGCAGAAGCGATCACCGGCTTCTTTACCAAATACGGCGATGGCGGTACCGACATTAACCCGATCTTCCGTCTCAATAAACGTCAGGGCAAACAGCTACTGGCTCAGCTGGGCTGTCCTGAGCACCTTTATATGAAGCAGCCGACCGCCGACCTCGAAGATGACCGTCCTTCTCTGCCGGATGAAGTCGCGCTGGGCGTAACCTACGAAAATATTGATGACTATCTGGAAGGCAAAACGCTGGATGAGAACATCGCCAAAACCATCGAAGGCTGGTATCTGAAAACCGAGCATAAGCGCCGCCCGCCAATCACCGTCTTCGACGATTTCTGGAAGAAGTAACGGCTTCCCGACACCCCGGCCAGCGCCGGGGTTATTTTTTGTCCTTTTCGCCGCAAAACTCGCCTGCTATACTGGATGCATGAACAGTATCAGGAGTTGTTGTGGCCAGAAAACAATCTGCCCCGCGTCTGGAGTTTGAAGCGGCGGCAATCTATGAGTATCCCGAACATTTGCGCCCATGGCTGGAGGCCCTGCCAAAGCTGCCTGGGGTGTATCAGTTCCATGGTGAAAGCGAGACGCTGCCGCTTTATATCGGTAAGAGCGTGAATATCCGCAGCCGTGTGCTGTCGCATTTGCGTACCGCAGATGAGGCCTCCATGTTGCGCCAGGCGCGACGCATCAGTTGGCAACGCACCGCCGGTGAATTAGGCGCGCTGTTACTTGAAGCGCGGTTAATTAAAGAACAGCAGCCGCTGTTTAATAAACGACTGCGGCGTAATAAACAGCTCTGCTCCTGGCTGCTGGAGTCGGGTAAACCGCAAGTTGTGTATGCGCGAGAAGTCGATTTCTCCCATCAGCAGCACCTGTACGGCCTGTTCGCTAACCGCCGCGCGGCATTACAGGCGCTACAAACCATCGCCGATGAGCACCGTCTGTGTTATGGCATTCTGGGGCTGGAGCCGCTGAGTCGCGGGCGCGCCTGTTTTCGTTCCGCACTGGGGCGCTGCGCCGGCGCCTGCTGTGGTAAAGAGAGCGTCGAAGATCATAACCAGCGGCTGCTGGCGCAAATGAGTAAGCTTCAGCTGGTATGCTGGCCGTGGGCGGGTCCGGTGGCGCTGGAAGAGCGCGGCCCGGATATGGTTCAGTACCATATCATTCATAACTGGCTGTGGCTGGGCGCGGTAGATTCACTGGCGCAAGCCGCTGAACTCACCACATTGCCTGCCGGTTTCGATCACGATGGCTACAAGATTCTTTGTAAGCCATTGCTCAGCGGTGAGTATCCGCTGCACCTTCTTGGCTAATGATATGGCAAACGTAAAAAACCGCCGGCCCTGCCCAAAGCCTTAATGGCAATGATTGGGCAAGACCGGCGGTCTTCATTCCGCGCGCTGAGTTACTCAGCAGGTGCAGGCATTTTACCTTCCGGCGCTTTACGTTCTGTCAGATGCTTCTCAAAATTCGCATTGAACTGTTTTTTCTGTTCTGGCGTCAGGATGTTGTAAATCTTGTTCTGGGTTTCCATGCGGGAAAGCATCATCTCTTTATGCTGTGCTTCCATCTTATCAATCTGCGCGCTGGCTTTCGCTTTGTCGAAAGTATCGCTGGCGATCAGATCGTGCATGGCGCGACGTTCGTCAAGGGACGGACGTTTCATGTTCTGGCGTTGGCTTTTCATGATGTCGCGAACCTGCTGCTTTTGCGCATCGGTCAGGTTCAGGTCTTTGAACATCATATCGTGATGACCCGGCATACCTTTATGGTGCATCATCGGTTTGCTGTCGGTTTGGGTGGTAGCGGTAGTATCGGCTGCGTGAGCCAGGTTAGCAGCACCCAGAGCCAGCGTAGAGGCAACAAACAGAGCAGTAATCTTCTTCATGGTTATGTCCTTACTATCAGTTATTCTGACGGCGCATTGCCGTGTTGACGAGATTAACTTTACGCGCTTTATCGTCAATTAGTCAGTGCAAGCGTAAAACAATGAAAGTGTAAAAAACATTTTCTCACCAATTGTGGAGAAAATAAGGAAAATGAGGAGGGATATGCAACAAAAAATAAATAACAGGCTGTTTTATAAGGAAACTGTGAAGATTATAAAACAGTGGAGATTAAAAACAAAGCATTTAACCAGGAATAATCTGCAAACCATATCAATGGCACAAATAAATAAGATCGGCGCGCAGTGATATTTCACTCGATATTCACAACCGCGAACGACAACGGCTGTGAATAGTTAAGAAAGGAAATTACAACCGCTCCAGCATCAGCCCAGCCCGTAGCCCTGGCGCCACGCCGGGGTTGGGAAACAGCACGTACTCTTGCGCCTTTTCGACGACATAGCGCGTTTCGCCATCCTCCGCCAGCAGCGTCCCGGCGCTGAACGGCGTAAAATTGAGCGTCTCCCCCGACATATGCAACTGGAACTGGTCACTGTGGCGCGTGATCTGCTGCACCACCCGGTAGCGCAGCGGCGCAGTCGCTTCTTCCACCGCCAAATCGCCCACCAACAGCCTGCTTAACGCCCGCTGCGTCGCTGAGAACTGGGTTAAATCGTTGTCGCCAAAAGGCAGCGCTTTGCCCAACTCCAGCGTACAGGCCAGCGCGGCAAAACGTTCGCAACTAAAGTGGGTAAAGGTTCCCGCCGGTTGTTGATGGAACACCAGCGCCTCCAGCCCGGCCGCGCCAAGCCAGCTGAGAAAATCTTCGCTCCACGGCTCCTCGCGTGCCGGCAACACCCCAAAGCGCGGATGCAGCGAGCCGCGAATAGCGGTATGCATATCCAGATGCCAGCGCACGCCATGGCTATCGCTAAAGAAACGCGTCACAGCGCTTTCCAACTGCCGCGCCCGCACCGTTTCCCCACTGGGCGCGAACTTGCGCCAGCGTTCGCCGAACATGCGGTTCATATCGCTATCGAGATAGCGTTTATTTTGCCGCAGCGCCGGCGGGTTGCCGAATATCACCAACACACGCCAGCGCAGCGGGAGTTCGCCGCTAAACAACTGCTGAAGCAAAGCGTTGACTATCTCCACCGGCGCGGTTTCATTGCCGTGAATACCGCAGGAGAGTACCAGTGAACGTTCGCAGCGCGCATGCGGGGTCAGCAGCAGGATGCCGCAATCGATCCAGTGCCAACGAAAATGGGCGGTTTCGCCATGAAAATGATGCGGCCAGCGCCCCGCCAGAGTTAGTGCCAGAAAGTCGTCCACGACGCCTCCTCTATTACTGAAACGGATCGAGGAAAACTCGCAGGGCCGAGAATCCCGGCCCCGCGAACTTTCATCAACTTGCCTGCAATGAAAAATCCAGACCCGGACTGAGCGTCTCCGGTAGCGCCAGTTCGGCAGATTCCAGGCTGGCCATCGGCCAGGCGCAATAATCGGCGGCGTACCAGGCGCCTGGACGATGATTTCCCGAGGCGCCGGTTCCGCCAAACGGCGCGGTACTGGCGGCGCCGGTCAGCGGCTTGTTCCAGTTGACTATCCCGGCGCGGGCTTCCAGCAACAGGCGCTCGAACTTATCGCGCTCGGAGGAAATCAATCCGCAGGAGAGACCAAAACGGGTGGCGTTAGCCATCGCGATCGCTTGCGCGAAATCGTCATAGCGCCACACGCACAACAGCGGGCCAAAGACTTCTTCATCCGCCACCTGCTGCACGTTGCTCATGTCGATGATCCCCGGCGTCAGCAGCGAAGTGCCGTCGCGCAACAGACGCGGCTCCAGTAACGTCTGTCCGCCGCTCGCCACGTGCCCAAGCCAGGCCTGATGCACCTTTTGCGCGGCCTGCGGCGATACCAGCCCGCCCAGGAACGGCTGCGGCTGCGCATCCCACTCGCCGGGAATAAGACGTTGTGACACCGTCACTAAACGCTGCAAAAACGCGTCGCCCGCCGTGCCGCGCTTAACCAACAGGCGGCGCGCGCAGGTACAACGCTGCCCGGCGGTGATAAATGCCGACTGGATAGTCAGGTGAACCGCTGCGTCAATATCCTGCGGCTCGTCAACAATCAGCGGGTTATTGCCGCCCATTTCAAGGGCGAGGATTTTTTGCGGCTGCCCGGCCAGCTGACGATGCAGTTGGAAGCCGGTCGCGAAACTGCCGGTGAACAAGAGACCGTCGATATCCGCCTGCCCGCTCAGCGCCTCGCCGGTCTCCCGGCCGCCCTGCAGTAGATTCACGACTCCAGCGGGTAAGCCCGCCTCAGCCCACAGTTTAACCACCGCTTCGCCACTTTGCGGCGTAAGCTCGCTGGGTTTAAAGACGATGGTATTACCGGCGAGTAGCGCCGGTACGATGTGTCCGTTAGGTAAATGGCCCGGGAAGTTATACGGCCCGAACACCGCCAGCACCCCGTGGGGACGGTGGCGCAACGTGGCGGCGCCGTCGGCCATCGCCGTCTCGCTCTCGCCGGTGCGGCTATGGTAAGCGCGCACCGAGATCGCCACCTTATTTATCATGGCGGTAATTTCCGTGGCCGCCTCCCAGCGTGGTTTACCGGTCTCAGCGGCAATAATCGCCGTCAGCTGGCTTTTGTTCGCTTCCAGCAGCGCCGCAAACTTCTCGACGATCCCCTGACGCGCGCTAAATGGCAGGCGGGCCCAGGCGGGAAAAGCCTGACGCGCGGCGCTAACCGCCTGCGCGACCTGCCCGGCGTCGGCGTCATTTCCCTGCCACAGCAGCGCCTGGTTGACCGGGTTATATTTACTGCGCTGCGGGCCACGCCCGCTTTGCCATTCGCCGTTAATCCATAAACTCATGATGCTTTCTCCTCCGGGATCAGGCGGACCATCCGTACGCGGTCGCCTGGATGGCATTTCAGCGTATCCAGCTCACGCGCGCTCAGCAGCAACGTTTCGCTATCCGGGTCGGCATGGACCAGGATGGCGCGGAACTGCTGATACTGCTCGTTGGTGACCAGACACTGCGGCCACTCTCCAGGCGCAGGCTGCCCTTCTTCCACCGTCAGCAGGCGGCTTTTGCGTATCGCCCGCACCCGGTCGATTTCGCACTCCAGCGTCGGGCCGCCGTCGAAAATGTCGATGTAGTTGTTAAAACGGAAGCCTTCTTTTTCCAGTACCGCACGCGCAGGCGCCGTTTGCGGATGAACCTGGCCGATGACCGCCCGCGCTTCATCGGAGAGAAAGTCGATATATAACGGATGTTTTGGCATTAGTGCGGCGATAAACGCTTTTTTACCGGTGCCGGAGAGATAGTCGGCGCGGGAAAATTCAATCGCGAAGAAGCGCTTGCCGAGGCTTTCCCAGAACGGCGAATAGCCATGCTCATCAATCACGCCGCGCATCTCGGCAACCACTTTGTCATTAAAGCGGTCGCGGAAACCGGCCATAAACAGCAGTCGCGATTTCGACAACAGGTAGCCGTTACCCTCTTTACGCCATGCCGGATCGAGAAACAGCGTGCAGAGTTCGCTACAGCCGGTGTGATCGTTGCTAAGGAACAGCGTCGGCAGCGCGTGATAAACGTTGAGCTCTTTTGATGCATGTACCTGCGTGCCGACCCGATAGTTGTACCAGGGATCGTTGAGCCCAACGGCGACTTCAATCGCGCAGATCCCAACGACCGCGCCGCTGACGCTATCTTCCAGCACAAAGACATAGCCCTGCTCGCTTTTAGGCAGTTCGCCGCGCCAGGTCCGCTGGGAGCGTTCAATGCGGGCAGCCAACGTGGGTTCGTCCGCCGGCAGCGACGTCAGGCCGCCGCCGGTTTCTCCCGCCAGGGCCATCAGCCCCGGCAAATCGGCTTTTTCAACCGGTCGGATCACCATCATGATGAAACTCCCGCAAGGAAGTGACGGCAGGCCAGCTCAAAGCGATCGAGACCGGTGTTCACCTCTTCCTCGCTCACGTTAAGGGCCGGAGCGAAGCGAACGACGTTTGCCCCGGCAATCAGTACCATCAGCCCGTCTTCCGCCGCCTGGGTACTAATGGCTTTAGCTTTCCCGGCATATTCGTCGTTCAGTACACAGCCAATCAGCAGCCCCAGTCCGCGAATTTCCTTGAACAGGCCGTATTTGGCGTTAATCGCGCTCAGGCGTTCGCTAAACCACTGGTGACGCTGTTTAACGCCGTTCAAAAGCGTCGGGGTATTGACGATAGACAGTAACTCCCCGGCAACAGCGGTGGCGAGTGGGTTACCGCCGTAGGTCGTGCCATGGGTGCCGACGGTCATCACGCTGGCGCATTTTTCCGTCGCCAACAGCGCGCCGATCGGGAAGCCGCCGCCCAGCGCTTTCGCCGTCGACAGGACATCCGGCGTCACCCCGTAGTGCATATAGGCATACAATTCGCCGGTACGACCGACGCCAGTTTGAACCTCATCAAAAATCAGTAGCGCGTTGTGCTGATCGCACAGTTCACGCAGGCCGCGCAAAAATTCCGCTTTCGCCGGCACCACGCCGCCCTCGCCCTGCATCGGCTCGACGATCACCGCGCAGGTGTCGTCATTAATCAGCGCCCGCGCCGAGTCGAGGTCGTTATAGGTAGCATGTTGGATCTGCGGCGGCAGCGGCGCAAAATCCTGCGAATAGGAAGGTTGGCCACCTGCAGATACGGTGAACAACGTGCGTCCGTGGAAGGCGTTTTTGAACGCGACAATGCCGCTTTTGTGGCTGCCGTAATGATCGTGGGCGTATTTACGCGCCAGTTTCAGCGCCGCTTCGTTGGCTTCGGCGCCGGAGTTACAAAAGAAAACGCGGTCGGCAAAGGTGGCGTCGATAAGCTTTTTGGCAAGGCGCAGCGCCGGTTCGTTGGTATAGCCGTTACCGGTATGCCAGAATTTTCCCGCCTGCTCGGTCAGCGCTTTTACTAGCTGTGGATTAGCGTGTCCCAGCGCATTCACCGCGATACCGCCGGCAAAATCGATATACTCTTTCCCCTGCTGATCCCACAACCGTGAACCTTCGCCGCGTACCGGAATAAAAGCCGCCGGCGCATATACCGGCATCATCCATTGATCAAAATTGCTACGCGTAATTGACTGAGACATATCGACCTCTTCCGGTAAATTAAAAGTAAGCACAATGTTAAAATTTATGAGTTATTACGCTGTAAATGTAGATTGCACGCATCGTGCCAGCCAGAGGCAAAAATGCATAAATTGAGCTCAATCACGCGATATCAATGAGTTACAGATACTAACTATTCAATAAAAATGCATAATTAGTGAATAATCATCAAATAAACGGCGCTGGATAGAGGAAAACGACGAGAAGTTATGCAGCGATAAGATATAATTCTGTAATTGTGATCCTCTACGAAATTTATCGTAGATATCTGCGCTTTTTTGGCGCGACATGCGCCAAAACGGTGCATAATTTGTGCGATTCGCTCGCCAACCGCAGTAATCGGTAGAATTAACCACCTGTCGGCAGCCACCATGATGAAATTCTGCTAACATCCTTGCACTATTCACCTTGCACAGTGGCAGCGACTATGAAATTCATCTCTTTTAATATCAACGGCCTGCGTGCCCGCCCCCATCAACTGGCCGCCATCGTCGATAAACATCAGCCCGATGTTATCGGCCTCCAGGAAACCAAAGTACACGACGATATGTTTCCTCTCGAAGAGGTGGCAAAGCTGGGTTACAACGTCTTTTACCATGGGCAAAAAGGCCATTACGGCGTCGCGCTGCTGACCAAAGAGACTCCGATAGCCGTGCGTCGCGGCTTCCCGGGCGACGGCGAAGATGCGCAACGCCGCATCATCATGGCGGAAATTCCCTCGCCGTTTGGTAATGTCACGGTAATTAACGGCTATTTCCCGCAAGGAGAGAGCCGTGACCACGAGACTAAATTTCCGGCGAAAGCGGCGTTTTATCAGAATCTGCAGAACTACCTCGATACCGAGCTGAACAAAGAAAATCCGGTGCTTATCATGGGCGATATGAACATTAGCCCTACCGACCTTGATATCGGCATTGGCGAAGAGAACCGTAAGCGCTGGCTGCGCACCGGTAAATGTTCCTTCCTGCCGGAAGAGCGTGAATGGATGGATCGCCTGCTGGGCTGGGGCCTGGTCGATACCTGGCGTCACGCCAACCCGGATAATCATGACCGCTTCTCATGGTTCGATTACCGCTCTAAAGGTTTCGATGACAATCGCGGTCTGCGTATCGACCTGCTGCTGGCAAGCTCGCCGCTGGCTCAGCGCTGCGTCGAAACCGGCATCGATTACGACATCCGCGGGATGGAAAAGCCTTCCGATCATGCGCCGGTATGGGCAACCTTTAAACCATAACTCTTCTTTGGGGCTCCGGCGCGGAGCCCCGCTATCCTGAGCAAAATCAATAAAGTGAACGGTATACATTGTCGCTCGCGGCAATTTACTATACTGTCGCGCGCACCCGGCGTTTCCTGCCGGACAAAACGAAGACAGGAGACCCTCATGCAAAAGAAGCCGTTACCCGACACGCTATAAACTGCTGTTTGCCGTACTCCTGTTTGCCCTGCTGGCATGGCTTGTTCAGCACGCCGGGCTGACGAGACTGTTCAGCCACCTTCACGATCTTCAATTGCTTATTCTGCACAGCGGTAGCGCAGGTTATGCGCTTTATATCCTGCTGTTTATCATCGCCACCTTATGTCTGATGCCAGGCAGCGCGTTAGTCATCGTCGGCGGTATGATATTCGGCCCCTGGTTGGGCACGCTACTCTCGCTTATCGCCGCGACTGTCGCCTCATCGCTGTCGTTCCTGCTGGCCCGCTGGCTGGGCCGCGAAGCGCTGCAGCGCTATTGCGGTCACCACGCCGTTTTTCAGGCTTTCGAGCGCGGTATTGCCCGCAGCGGCTTCGATTTTCTGATTTTCACCAGGCTGGTGCCGCTGTTCCCTTATAATCTGCAGAATTATGCCTATGGGCTGACGGCGATCCCCTTCTGGTCCTTTACGTTTATCTCCACCATCGCCACCCTACCGGGATTGTTTATTTATACTTTTATGGCTAGCGAACTGGCCCGCGATGGCATCACCCTGGCTTTTATTGGCAAACTCAGCATTGCCGGCCTGATGCTCTTTGTATTAACTCAGGCCGCCAGACGTTATGGCCGCTATAAACGCATTAGTGTCGCAACATCCGCGGTAAGCGATAAAAATGGATAACAGAAAACGGCTGTGGCTCTTACGCGGCGCTATCATCCTGCTGGCACTGGCAGCGCTCGTCGGCTGGTGGTTAATACCGGGCGTACGCTCCTTTGTGCAACATAGCTTCAGCGCGTTTGCCACCCTCGATCAGCAAGCGCTGGAGCGTTTTATTCACGCTTATGGTCCGCTGGCAGCCCTGGTCTCTTTCGGGCTGATGATCCTGCAGGCGATTGTCGCGCCGCTGCCGGCATTTTTAATTACCTTTGCCAACGCTTCGCTGTTCGGCGCACTGTGGGGCGGCGTATTGTCATGGGTCAGCGCGATGGCTGGCGCGGCGTTGTGCTTTTTTATTGCCCGCGTACTGGGCCGTGAAGTGGTAGAAAAACTAACCGGCAAGGCGGTATTACAGAGCGTAGATGGTTTTTTTAGGCGCTACGGCAAGCACACCATCCTGGTTTGCCGCCTGCTGCCCTTCGTCCCTTTCGATCCGGTGAGTTACGCCGCTGGGCTAACCTCAATCCGCTTTCGCCATTTTATGTTTGCCACCGGCGTCGGCCAATTACCGGCGACTATCGTCTACTCGTGGGCCGGAAGCCTGCTGACGGGGGGGCTGTTCTGGCTGCTCAGCGGTTTATCTATTTTGTTCGCTTTAGCTATCGTAGTCGCGATAGTCAAAGCGCAATACGTTGCGCATCACAACAGGAAATCGCCATGAATCTACCGCCGTTAACGTCGATTCCATTGATCCTGCGCCCGCAGGCGTGGCTACACCGTCGCCATTATGGCGCGGTGCTCAGCCCTATCCGCTGGTGGGGGCGCATCCCGCTGGCGTTTTATCTGGTCTCCATGTTTGTCGGATATCTGGAACGCCGACGCTCGCCGCTCGATCCGCTGCTACGCTCGTTGGTGAGCGCCCGTATCGCCCAGCTGTGTCACTGTGAATTTTGCATTGATATCACCAGCATGAAACTGGCGCAGCGCGCCGGCGGCAGCGAAAAACTATTGGCGGTTAACGACTGGCGCAATAGCGGATTATTCAGCGATAGCGAACGGTTGGCGCTGGAATATGCCGAAGCGGCGAGCATGACGCCGCCCGCCGTCGATGATGCACTGCGCGCCCGGCTGGCGCAGCAGTTCGATGCTCAGGCGTTAACCGAACTAACCGCGCTGATCGGCCTGCAAAATTTATCCGCACGCTTTAATTCTGCGCTGGCGATCCCGGCGCAAGGCCTGTGCCAAATCCCGAAGCCCGATGTTTCCGACACTCATCCCTAAGGAGTCAATATGCGCAGTCTGCGTTATTGTTTAATTTGGCTTGCCGCACTGCTGCTGGCCCCGACTCTCGCCAACGCCGACGAGAACTGGCAAAGCATCAGCCAGCAGGCGCGCGGCCAGACGGTGTGGTTCAACGCCTGGGGCGGCGACCCGGCGGTTAACCGTTACCTCGACTGGGTCAGCGCCGAGGTGAAACGGGATTACGCCGTCGATCTGCGTATTGTACATATCGCCGATGCCGCCGATGCGGTCAAGCGTATTCAGACCGAGGCGCGTGCCGGGCGTTCCCGCGGCGGTTCAATCGATTTATTGTGGATTAATGGCGAGAATTTCCGCACGTTGAAGCAGGCGAATTTACTGCGCAGCGACTGGGCCGAGAAGCTGCCTAACTGGCGCTACGTCGATACGCGAAAACCGGTTCGGGAAGATTTCTCCCTCGCCACCGACGGCGCGGAATCCCCGTGGGGCAGCGCGCAGCTGACTTTTATCGCCCGCCGATCGCAGCTGGCTCAACCACCGGACAGCGCACAGGCGCTACTGGCTTTCGCCACAGCACATCCAGGCAGCGTCACCTATCCGCGGCCGCCGGATTTTACCGGCACCGCTTTCCTTGAGCAGTTGCTGGTTGCGTTGACCGATCGGCCGGAGGCCCTGCGCCAGCCGCCGCAGGAGACAAGTTTCGCCGCGGTGACCGCGCCGCTTTGGGCCTATCTCGACAGGCTACACCCGCTGCTCTGGCGCCAGGGCCGCGATTTTCCGCTGTCGCCGGCGCGGATGGACGCGATGCTGGCGCAAGGCACGCTACAACTATCGCTGACCTTCAATCCGCTGCATGCGCAGCAAAAAGCCGCCAGCGGCGAACTTCCGCCAGACAGTTATAGCTTCGGTTTTAAACAAGGGATGCTCGGCAACGTGCATTTTGTCGCTATCCCCGCCAACGCCCGCGCGACGGCGGGCGCACAGGTGGTGGCTAACTTCCTGCTGTCGCCGCAGGCTCAGCTACGCAAAGCCGATCCGCAAATCTGGGGCGATCCCAGCGTACTCGATCCCGAAAAACTCAACGACGCCCAGCGCGCCGCATTTTACGCCGTGCAACCGAAAGCGACGCCGCCAATGCTGGCTGAACCGCACGCCGCCTGGGTTGACGCGCTGGAGCAGGAATGGTTGCGCCGCTACGGTACCCACTAATTGCGCTGACGTGGGGAGCGATAGCGCTTATCTACCTCCCCCTGCTTCCCGCCGCCGCGCTGATGGCGATACCTGCCGTCGACGCCGCGGCCTGGCGGGCGCTATTTAGCGATCCGCAGTTGCCGCAGGCGCTGGCGGCGACGCTAGTCTCTACGCTGCTGGCGGTGGGCGGCGCGCTGTTCATCACCCTGATGGTGATTGGCGCATTATGGCCAGCTACTGGCTGGCAGCGCCTGGCGAGAAGATTACCGCTGCTGCTGGCGGTACCCCATGTCGCCTTCGCCACCGCCGCCTTGCTGCTATTTGCCGAAGGCGGCTGGCTGTATCGTCTGTTTCCCGCATTGAGCCCACCGGTCGATCGCTACGGTATCGGGCTGGGCCTGACGATGGCGGTTAAAGAGAGCGCTTTTTTACTGTGGGTGGCGTATGGCGTACTGGGTGAAAAACAGCTGGCAGCCCAAAGCGTAGTGATGAAAACCTTCGGCTACAACCGCTGGCAATGTCTGCAGTGGATTATTGTGCCGGCACTGCTGCCATCGATGAGCCTTGTTCTGCTGGCCACCGTCGCCTGGAGTTTGTCGGCGGTGGATGTCGCTTTGGTGATCGGTCCGGGAAATCCGCCAACGCTGGCGGTCCTGGCGTGGCAGTGGCTTAATCTGGGCGATCCGCTGCAACAGGCGAAAGGCGCGCTGGCCAGCCTGCTGCTGCTGGCGTTCACGTTAATCTTCGCGGCCATCGCATCGGTAGGCTGGCGCCGCTGGCGGCAAACTATTCCAGCACTATGCGGCAAACGAGCCGCCCCTGCCAACGCAGCGACCGGACATATCCTGGCGCAGGCGGTACCCGCCTGCGGTCTGGTTTGCGCGTTGTTGTTGGCTGGCATTTCACAATGGACGCAGCCAACGGCTGAGGCGATCGGCAACAGCCTCTGGCTGGCGTTAGGCGCGGCGATACTGGGGGCCGCGCTATGCCTGCTGTGGCTGGAGTTCGGTCCCGCCAGATATAACGGACTCTGGCTGCCATTAATCATCCCAACGCTGCCGCTAGCCGATGGTCAATATCAATTAGCGCTCGTGGGCTGGTTCGACGGTCAATTGATGACGGTATTATGGGGGCATCTGTTATGGGTCGTGCCATGGATGCTGTTTATCCTCTCCCCGGCGTGGCGCAATCTGGATCCACGGTTGCTCTTGATTGCCCGTACGCTTGGCTGGCGGCGCGGCCGCCTGTTCTGGTGGGTCAAACTGCCGTCAATGGCGCGACCGCTGCTTACCGCGCTGGCGGTCGGGTTTTCGGTGAGTATCGCGCAATATCTGCCGACCGTGTGGCTCGGCGGCGGACGGACGCCGACGTTGACCAGCGAAGCGGTCGCGCTGAGCAGCGGCGGCGACAGTACGCGGCTTGCCGCACAAGCGCTGTGGCAATTGCTGCTACCGGCGATCTGCTTTATGGTTACTGCGCTGATAGCCTGGTGTATAGGCCGTCGCCGCCGGGGATTACGCTAATGCTAACCGTTCACAATCTGACATTAACCCTCCACCGCCAACCGCTGTTGTGTGGGGTAAATTTTTCTGTCGCCCCCGGCGAAGTATTGACCTTGATGGGCCCTTCCGGCTGCGGTAAATCAACCCTTTTCGCCTGGATGATCGGGGCGCTTGCCGACACCTTTCGCGCCGAAGGTGAATTATGGCTCAACAAACGCCGCTGCGACGGGCTCGCCACTGAAGCGCGACGCATTGGCATCCTGTTTCAGGATGCGCTACTGTTTGACCACTTCAGCGTGGGGCACAATTTACAGCTCGCCCTGCCCGCTGAGATCCGCGGCGCGGCGCGCCAGAGCGAAGTTGAGCAAGCGCTGGCGCGCGCCGGCATGCCGGGGTTCGCCTCGCGCGATCCGGCCACGCTCTCCGGCGGACAGCGCGCGCGCGTCAGCCTGCTGCGCGCCCTGCTGGCGAGGCCGCAAGCGCTGCTGCTGGATGAGCCTTTTAATCGCCTGGATGCAGAACTTCGCGCCGATTTTCGCCAGTGGGTGTTTGCGGAAATTGACCGGCTGGCAATCCCGGCGGTCCTGGTGACTCACGACAGCCAGGATCTCCCACCGGGCGGACGCTGTATTAATATTGCCGCCTGGCAGGCAAATTCCGCCTAACCTGCGTTATCGCAAAGAAATTCCCTTATCAGGAGCAGAGAATGAGCCCTCCTCTTTCTACCGTCGGGCATTTCGATGAAACGTGTTTCTCAATTGACCGCACTCGCCCTGCTCATGGGGCTTGCTGCTTCCTCTACTTTCGCCGCTGATACCATGCCAACGCTGGACTTTTCAACGCTGCAACAGCAGCACGGCGTAGCGATAGATACCCGCCTCAGCGCTTTCTATAACGGTTGGCCGCAAAGCGCCAACGGCCCACAGGGCCATGAACCGCAGGCGCTAAACCTCTCCGCTACCTGGCTTGGCGCAATGAGCGACGAACAACTGCGTGCCTGGGCTACTCAGCACCGCCTGCAGGCCGATACGCCAATCGCGTTATATGGCGGCGCTGACGATAACGCCAGGGTTGCGGCGCGCTTGAAAGAAGCCGGATTCACCAAACTCAGCACCCTTAGCGACGCTTTCAGTCAGGGCGAGCGCCTGCAGAAGCTGCCGCACTTTGAGCAGCTGGTGTATCCGCAGTGGATCCACGATTTACAGCAAGGTAAAACCGTTACCGCCGCCCCGCAGGGCGACTGGAAACTGTTTGAAGTGGCCTGGGGCGCGCCGAAATTTTATCTGCTGAATCACATTCCCGGCGCCGGTTATATCGATACCAATGAAGTGGAAAGCGAGCCGCTGTGGAACAAAGTGTCCGATGAACAGCTAAAAGCGATGCTGGCTAAACACAGTATTCGCCATGACACCACGGTGATTCTGTACGGTCGCGACGTCTACGCCGCCGCGCGCGTCGCGCAGATCATGCTGTATGCCGGGGTGAAAGATGTCCGCCTGCTCGACGGCGGTTGGAAAAGCTGGTCCGACGCGAATCTGCCGGTCGAGCGCGGCATGCCAGCGAAAGAAAAAACGGTGACGGATTTCGGCGCGCCGATCCCCGGTCAGCCGCAGTTAATGCTCAATACCGAACAGGCGCGTGGGTTACTACACCGCCAGGATGCGTCGCTGGTCAGCGTCCGTTCGTGGCCGGAATTTATCGGCACCACCAGCGGCTACAGCTACATCAAGCCGAAGGGCGATATTGCCGGCGCCCGCTGGGGCCATGCCGGCAGCGATTCCACCCATATGGAAGACTTCCATAATCCGGACGGCACGATGCGCAGCGCCGACGATATCGCGGCGATGTGGAAACAGTGGAACATTCTGCCCAACCAGCAGGTCTCGTTTTACTGTGGCACAGGCTGGCGAGCCTCAGAGACCTTCATGTACGCCAGAGCGATGGGCTGGAAAAACGTCTCCGTTTACGACGGCGGCTGGTACGAATGGAGCGGTAATCCGCAAAATCCGGTAGCCACCGGCGAACGCGGCCCGGACAGCAGCAAATAATCCGCCTACTGAGGGAGGTTGTGGCTTTGCGCCTCCCTCAGCGTCAGGTAGCCGCTCCAGATACGGGTGAAGGTCGTCAGCCAGCATAACGCGCCGAAACACCACGCCAGCCAGGTGAAGTGCGCCGGAAACAGGCAACACAGCACAAATAGCAGGATTGTCTCCGTTCCTTCAGTCAACCCGCCAAGATAATAAAATGATTTATGCGCATAGCCCGGATTGGCAATTTGATGCTTTGCCGCGAGTGTCGCAAACGCCAGGAAACTGCTGCCGGTGCCGATAAACGCAAACAGCAGCCAGCCGCCCGCCAGCGCATTTTGCGCCGGGTCGGCAACAATAAAACCGAACGGCACCAGCGCGTAAAACAAAAAATCGAGCGAGATATCCAGAAATCCGCCGGCGTCGCTGAGACCACGCCGCCGCGCCAGCGCGCCATCCAGGCCATCCAGCAACCGGTTCAGCACAATGGCCGCCAGCGCGGCGCCGTACCAGCCGAGCGCCAGAAACGGCAGCGCCAGCACGCCGATAGCAAAACCGAAAAGCGTCAGCCCGTCAGGGGAGATCCCCGGACGATCGAGCCCGCGGGCGATGGCATTCAGGACGGGCTTCAATCGGGGATGCAGGCGGCTATCAAGCACGGTGACGCTCCATCAGGCTAAAAGGTTGTCGGTACAGGGGAAAGACGGAGATAATACGCCATTATAAGCAAGGCCGGTATTTGAATGATTCAGGACAACTATGCAAAAAATCATTGATGTTGTCGCCGCGATTATCGAACGCGACGGTAAAATCCTGCTGGCGCAGCGCCCGCCGCATGCCGATCAGCCTGGGCTGTGGGAGTTCGCCGGCGGCAAAGTCGAACATGGCGAAAGCCAGCCGCAGGCGTTAGCGCGCGAACTGGAAGAGGAGTTGGCTATCGTTGCGAGGCCAACCCGCTATATCGCCAGCCATCAACGGGAAGTCTCCGGACGTTTGATCCACCTGCATGCCTGGTGGATTGGCGAGTTTAGCGGTGAACCGGTCGCTCATTACCATAGCGAACTGCGCTGGTGTACGCCGTCGCAAGCATTAGAATTTGATCTGGCGCCGGCGGATATTCCTCTGCTGAATGCCTTTATCGCTCAACAGGCAGGTTAGTTTCTCCTCCCATCTTCGGCCTGGGTCATCGTTTTTAGTTATGACCCTTGTCGGATTATAAATTTTTCTCCGCGCTCAATTTTTCCTTGTCAGCCTAACTATTTCCGGTGTTATAGTCGGAAAATCGGCTTTTTCAAGGCCGTGTATAAAAAATAACAAGCAACCACAACCGTAAGGGGAAATTACATCTATGGATCAGGCGTGTACTCTGGAAAGTTTTCTCGCCCGCGTTCAACAGCGCGACCCGCATCAAACTGAATTCGCCCAAGCCGTCCGCGAAGTGATGACCACTCTGTGGCCGTTCCTTGAACAGAATCCGCGCTATCGTCAGCTCAATTTGCTGGAACGCCTGGTCGAACCGGAGCGCGTCATCCAGTTCCGCGTCGTCTGGGTTGACGATCGCAATCAGGTGCAGGTTAACCGCGCCTGGCGCGTGCAGTTCAACTCCGCGATTGGCCCATACAAAGGCGGCATGCGCTTCCACCCGTCGGTCAACCTGTCGATCCTTAAGTTCCTGGGCTTCGAACAGACCTTCAAAAACGCCCTCACCACGCTGCCGATGGGCGGCGGTAAAGGCGGCAGCGATTTCGACCCGAAAGGTAAAAGCGACGGCGAAGTGATGCGCTTCTGCCAGGCCTTGATGACGGAACTGTATCGTCACCTCGGCCCGGACACCGACGTTCCGGCGGGCGACATCGGCGTTGGCGGCCGCGAAGTCGGCTTTATGGCCGGCATGATGCGCAAGCTTTCCAACAATAGCGCCTGCGTCTTCACCGGCAAAGGTCTCTCCTTCGGCGGCAGTCTCATCCGCCCGGAGGCTACCGGTTACGGTCTGGTTTACTTTACAGAAGCGATGCTCAAGCGCCACGGTCTGAGCTTCGAAGGGATGCGCGTCGCGGTATCCGGCTCCGGCAACGTGGCGCAGTTCGCCATTGAGAAAGCCATGGAATTCGGCGCGCGCGTCATTACCGCCTCCGACTCCAACGGTACGGTGGTAGACGAAGCCGGCTTCACCAAAGAGAAACTGGCCCGCCTGATCGATATTAAAGAGCGCAGCCACGGTCGCGTCGCCGACTACGCGCGCGAATTCGGTCTCACCTACCTCGAAGGCCAGCAGCCGTGGTCAGTGCCGGTAGATATCGCGCTGCCGTGCGCGACCCAGAACGAACTGGATGTCGATGCCGCGCAAATGCTGATCGCCAATGGCGTTAAAGCGGTTGCCGAAGGCGCCAACATGCCCACCACCATTGCCGCCACCGATCTGTTCCTCGATGCTGGCGTGCTGTTCGCGCCGGGCAAAGCTGCCAACGCCGGCGGCGTCGCCACATCCGGCCTTGAAATGGCGCAGAACGCCGCGCGTATGGGCTGGAAAGCGGAGAAAGTGGATGCGCGTTTGCATCACATCATGTTGGATATTCACCACGCCTGCGTCGAATACGGCGGTGAAGAGAAGCAGACCAACTATGTCCGCGGCGCCAATATCGCCGGCTTCGTCAAGGTCGCTGACGCCATGCTGGCGCAGGGTGTGATTTAATCTATGTCTTTATCCCCGACGCCCGGCGTCGGGGATATCAACGCTAATCCATGGTAATCACCACTTTCCCCAGGTGATTACCGCTATCGAGGCAGGCATGCGCCTGCGCGATTTCAGCCATCGGATAGCTGGCGTAAATCAGCGGTTTACATTTACCCTGCGACAGCAGCGGCCAGACATGGCGCTGTAGCGCCTGAGCGATCTGCCTTTTTTCTTCCGCGCTTCGTCCGCGCATCGTTGAACCGGTCACGGTCGCGCGCTTGAGCATCAAGGTTTGAATATCAACATCATGGGCGATTCGCCCGCCCATAAAGCCGATAATCACCAGCCGCCCATCTCGCTTCAGCAGTTCCAGATTACGATTAAAATAGGGGCCACCCACGATATCGAGAATAACGTCGACGCCTTTACCATCGGTCAGCTGATTGATTTTCTCAGCGAAATCATCGGTTTTGTAATTGATAGCCGTGGCATAAGGACGCAGCGCCGCCACTTTTTCTTCCTGCCCAACGGTGGTATAGACTTTCATACCTAACTCATGACACAGCAGGATCGCCGTTGTCCCGATGCCGCTGGCCCCGCCGTGAATCAGCACGCTTTCATGAGGTTGCGCCCTGCCCATCTGAAACAGGTTGGCCCACACGGTAAAGAAAGTTTCAGGTATCGCCGCCGCTTCGCTAAAACTCAGCCCAGGCGGTATTGGCAACGTTTGCCCCGCCGGTACCGCGCAATACTCCGCATAGCCGCCGCCGTTGGTCAGGGCGCAAACCTTATCGCCGGGATGAAAATCCGTCACCTGCGCTCCTACCGCCACAACCAGTCCAGCGACTTCCAGCCCGGGTATCGGCGTTACTCCTTCCGGCATCGGATAAACGCCCTGCCGCTGTAAGATATCCGGCCGATTGACGCCAGCGGCTTTCACCTGGATCAGGACGTCGTTATCACCAACCGAAGGGATGTCGCCTTCACCAATCTGAAGAACCTCCGGGCCGCCCGGGTGACTAATTGAGATATATTTCACTGCTCCCCCTCATCAGATTGCTGTTACTTTGCATATTCGTCGAGCAACGCTTTTGCCGCCAGTTGACCGAGCGCATTTGCCGCAAAAGGACTGTCCCCGGTCAGCACTTTACGATCCTGATGCACACGACCTTTAATATCGCTGTTTACGATTTCCAGCCCCATCGCTTTCAGCGCTTCGCCAAAATACCAGGTCAGGTGACCGGGCATATAGCCGATATCCGGCGTTTGTTTATCGGCGGCATCCGGAAACGCGCAAATGGCATAACCGTTTAACGGATTCTCCCCATGACGTAATGCGAGAAACGCCGCCGGGCCGTGACAGAGCGAAATCACAAACCGATCGTGCCGCAGCGCCCAGCGCAGCGTTTCGGCGACGGCTTCGCTCTCCGGCAGGCCGATAAGCGCACCGTGGCCGCCGGGAATAAATACCGCCGCATAGTCGCTATCAGCCCCCAGTTGCCCCACAACATCTGAAAGCGCCAGCGGCTGGCGGAACTGCGGCAGATAACGCTCGAAGAACGGCATAATCTTTTGGTCTTCGCGCGGCATCGCCCAGTATTCGAACTTGACCATTTGCCCGGAGAGCGTCGCAATATCAAAATCGAAACCTGCGGCGTGCAGATGGTACATCGGCAGCAGCGTCTCTACCGGATGATTACCGGTCGAAAAGAGCGTGCCGTTATCGGTAGGCAGGTAACGTTCATCGGCGGCGATAACCAGCACTTTCCGCCGCCCGCGATACCCTGATGCATAATCAGCGCCGCTGAGATCGGACACTGGGCTGGTAAACTGACTAAGGGAGTAGGCTGAAGGGAAAAAAGCATTCTCTTCAGCGTGGTCAACTTGCGGTTGTTTACTGATTTGTTCGCTCATCATCTTTTCCTTTTTATCCCTTCTTTAACATCAATAACCCTATTTTAGAGCAGGGAGGCGGAAATGATATGTGGGAAAACCCTCATCCGGGTTTAGCGCCCTCAGGCGGAAGTGCGTTTTAGCTAAGCCCCTCGTGGCGAGGGGCGAAGAAAATTATTGCGGACTTTCCGGCGCGATGTCCGCCGCCGGCTTTTTCCCTTTCGGCTTGCCTTTCCCTTTACTAAACGACTTTTTCGCTCCGCCTGGCGCGACCAGCCCGCGGAACTGGCGCACCGGCGTGCTCCGCGCCTGATCGATAAGCTGGAACAGCGTCCCCACCAGCGGCTGCATAAAGTCCTGATAGCGGCACTGTTTTTCGCTGATTTGCGTCAATACCGATTCCCAGTGGGCGGTCATATCCGGGCGCGCGGCCATTTCCGGCAGAGAATGGATTAGCGCCCGACCGGCATCCGATGAGTGGATATAGCGCCCCTTTTTATTCAGGAAACCGCGCTTAAACAGCAGCTCAATAATCCCGGCGCGGGTCGCTTCCGTCCCCAGACCGTCGGTTGCGCGGAGGATCTTTTTCAGTTCTTTATCCTGCACAAAGCGGGCAATACCGGTCATCGCCGACAGTAACGTCGCGTCGGTAAAGTGGCGCGGCGGCTGGGTTTGTCGCTCCACCACCTCACCTTTTTCGCACAATAGCTCATCGCCTTTGGCGACCACCGGCAGCGGCGTACCGTCGTTCTCTTCGTCGCGCTCTTTGTTACCAAGCAGCGCGCGCCAGCCCGCTTCGGCGAGGAAGCGCGCCTTGGCGACAAATTTGCCGTTAGCAATATCCAGGTCAATCTGGCACTTGCGGAACACCGCATCCGGGCAGAACTGCATCAGATACTGACGAGCGATCAGGTTGTATACCTTCTCTTCGTTATCGTTGAGTTTGACCTGACTGCTGCGCGCGGTCGGGATAATGGCGTGGTGCGCATCGACCTTTTTATCATCCCAACAGCGGTTGCGGATCTCCGGATCCATCACCGGCTGCGGCAGCAGATCCGGCGCATGGACGCTAATCGCATTCAGTACCGCATGGCGGCCGGCAAAATGTTCCTCAGGCAGGTAGCGGCTATCCGAGCGCGGATAGGTAATCAGTTTGTGGGTCTCATACAGCTTCTGGCAGATATCCAGCACGTTCTGGGCGCTGAAGCCGAAACGTTTGGCCGCTTCGATCTGTAACGCCGACAGCGAAAACGGTAGCGGCGCCGGTTCGGAATCGCGCTTATCGTTATAACCGGTCACGATTGCCGGCTGGCCTTCAATGCGTTTAACCACATGCTCGGCCAGCGGGCGATGCAGTAAACGCCCCTCTTCATCCTGATAGGGTTCGCAGGCTTCGCTCGGCACCCAGGTGGCGATAAACCGCTCGTCTTGCGGCGTGACAATATGCGCTTTGACGTCAAAGAAATCTTTGGCGACGAAGTTCTCGATCTCTTCATCGCGACGCACCACCAGCCCCAACACCGGCGTCTGTACGCGACCAACCGACAACACTCCCTGATAGCCGGCATTACGCCCGAGAATGGTGTAGGCGCGGGTCATGTTGATGCCATACAGCCAGTCGGCGCGAGCGCGGGCCAGCGCCGACACGCACAGCGGGACAAACTCGCTATTCGCGCGCAGGCGGTTAATCGCCCGCTCAACCGCCTGTGGGTTGAGGTCGTTAATGAGGCAACGCTGCACCTGTTGGCGCTTTTCCGGCGCCAGCTGCAGGTAGTCCAGCACCTCATCGACCAGCAGTTGCCCTTCTCTATCCGGGTCGCCCGCGTGAACCACTTCCTGCGCCTCGCCAAGCAGGCGCTTGATGACGTTCAGCTGTTTCGTGACCGACGGTTTTGGTTGCAGTTGCCACTTTTCTGGAACGATGGGTAGATCGAGCAGGTTCCAGCGCGCATAGCGTCCGTCGTAAACATCCGGCTGCGCCTGCTCCAGCAGGTGGCCGATACACCAGGTGACCACCTGCCCGTTGCCGCACTCAATAAAGCCATCGCCTTTGCGATGCGGTTTCGGCAACACATCGGCGATAGCGCGACCGAGACTCGGTTTTTCTGCAATAAACAACCGCATCTAATCAACGGATCTCGATCATTGGACGCCCGCCGCGGGCGGTGACCAGCTCGCCAATGGCGGCAAGCTTAATGCCAAATTCCGCGGCAGCGGCCTGGACTTCGGCTTCGGCTTCCGGCGTGACCGCCAGCAGCAGGCCGCCGGAAGTTTGCGGATCGCACAGCAGATCTCGCCATGCCGGCGGCATCTCGCCCATCAAATGACCGTAGCTGGCAAAGTTGCGTCCGGTGCCGCCCGGCACCGCTCCGGCGGCAATGTAAGCTTCAACGCCCGGGAGTTTAGGGATATCGGCGTAGTTTAGTTGCGCCTGAACGCCCGCGCCGCGGCAGACTTCGCTGAGATGCCCCAGCAAGCCGAAACCGGTGACGTCGGTCATCGCTTTTACCCCTTCGATATTGGCAAACGCGGCGCCGGCAAGGTTCATCTGGCACATGGTTTCCGTCGCCAGCCCCTGATGTTCCGGCTTCAGCAACGATTTCTTCTCGGCGGTAGTCAGCACGCCAATACCCAGTGGTTTGGTCAGATACAGCTTGCAGCCCGCCTGCGCGGTGCTGTTTTTCTTGATACGTTCGGTTGGTACCACGCCGGTCACCGCGAGCCCGAAAATCGGTTCCGGCGCATCGATGGAGTGACCGCCCGCCAGCGCAATCCCGGCCTGCTGGCAGGCAAAACGCCCGCCTTCAACCACTTCGCGAGCAATCTCCGGCGCCAGCGTGTTGATTGGCCAGCCAAGTATCGCAATCGCCATAATCGGTTTGCCGCCCATGGCGAAAATGTCGCTGATGGCGTTAGTCGCCGCGATACGGCCAAAATCAAAAGGGTTATCGACGATCGGCATGAAAAAATCGGTGGTGCTGATGATCGACGTCCCGTTACCCAGATCGTAGACCGCCGCATCGTCGCTGGTTTCGTTGCCGACAAGCAGGTTCGGGTCGACAAACTTCGCCTGCTCGCTATGCAGAATGGTTTCCAGCACTTTAGGGGAAATTTTACAACCGCAACCGGCTCCGTGGCTGTATTGCGTTAAACGAATAGCTTGCTCGCTCATGGACATCTCCTGTCATTGCAATCCCGCTATGGTAGCGCCCAAACGGCAAGGTGATAAGTGCGACAGTCCGAAATCGCGAGTGGTTGCTCATTAAGCAGACAAATATGCGTTTTTGCGATACCGAACAATTTTTTCAACGCCATTTTAACTTTTACTTACAGATGACAAAAATGTGACTAAAAACAAAACCATTGTTCTGGATATATAACACCGTAAGGAAATGTAGATGAAAAAGCGCGTTCTCGCCCTCTGCCTCGCCAGCCTGTTTTCCGTTAACGCTTTCGCGCTGGTCCCTGCCGGCAATGATGCGACCACCAAACCGGATCTCTATTATCTGAAAAATGCGCAGGCCATCGATAGCCTGGCGCTGTTGCCGCCGCCACCGGAAGTTGGCAGCATCGCATTTTTAAACGATCAGGCGATGTATGAGAAAGGACGGCTGCTGCGCAATACCGAACGCGGCAAGCTGGCGGCTGAAGATGCTAACCTGAGCGCCGGCGGCGTCGCGAATGCCTTCTCCAGCGCTTTTGGTTCGCCTATCACCGAACAAGACGCGCCGCAGTTACATAAGCTGCTGACAAATATGATTGAGGATGCCGGCGATCTGGCCACCCGCAGCGCGAAAGAGAAATATATGCGCATTCGCCCGTTTGCGTTCTACGGCGTTTCAACCTGTAACACTACCGAGCAGGACAAGCTGTCGAAAAACGGATCTTACCCTTCCGGCCATACCTCTATCGGTTGGGCAACCGCACTGGTACTGGCGGAGATCAATCCGCAGCGGCAAAACGAAATTCTCAAACGCGGCTATGAGTTGGGCGAAAGCCGGGTTATCTGCGGCTATCATTGGCAGAGCGACGTCGATGCGGCGCGGATAGTCGGCTCGGCGGTGGTGGCGACCCTGCATACCAACCCGGCCTTCCAACAGCAGTTGCAGAAAGCAAAGGATGAATTCGCCAAAACGCAGAAGTAACGTCATCGCCGTTGAACTCCCGGAGGCGGCGCTTAACGCGCCTTCTCCGGGCTACTAAATCGCACAGCGCTGTAGCCCCGGTAAGCGGCAGCGCCACCGGCGTAACAAGCACTGACTCAGAAGCGCGTGACGAACGGCGCGGTATCCGGACGCGTAAACGTGGTTGATGCTTTTAACTGCGGCGTGCCGAGGTAGAGGAAACCGACAATTTTGTCCTGTTCGCGGCAGCCAAAGCCTTCGCGGACAACCGGACTCTCGGTTAACGCGCCGCTACGCCAGATACCGTTATAGCCCTGCGCCACTGCGGCCATTTGCATCGCCATCACCGCACATCCCGCGGACATCTCCTGTTCCCACAGCGGTACCTTCGGATGTTCTTCGCAGCGTGCGACTACCGCGATAATCAACGGCGCACGGAACGGCGCATTACGTGCTTTTTCAATGGCTTTTTCATCCTGCCCGGCGGCCATCGCCCCTTTTTCCAGCAGTTGGCTAAAGCGTTCGCGGCCATCATCGGCAATAATAAAGAACCGCCACGGTTGTAACGTGCCGTGATCCGGCGCGCGCATCCCCGCGTGAAGGATATTTTCCAGCTGTTCGCCAGCCGGAGCCGGATCGGTCAGGCGCGACGCGCTGCGGCGATTTACCAGTAGTTCGAGAGCATCCATCTGTGTAACTCCTGTGATGTCATTTTGCATAAAATTAACATGCGCATGGATTTTGTTACAGCCCGATGGGTGATTCCTGCTGACAAGCGTCGGCACTCTCTTTAGGATAGCCAGACGCGGCAGCCCCTGCGGCTGACCCATCATCAAAATATTAGGGAGAATACATGCGAACCCTTTGGCGATTTCTTGCCGGATTTTTTAAATGGACATGGCGAATACTCAATTTCATTCGCCAATTCGCGCTGAACCTGGTGTTCCTGGTGTTAGTGCTGATTTGCGTCGGCATCTGGGCACAGTTTAGCAGCAGCACCGCGGAACATACCGCACGCGGCGCGCTGCTGATGGACATCACCGGCGTGGTCGTTGATAAGCCTTCCGCCAGCAGCAAGCTCGGGGTCATCGGCCGCCAGCTGTTCGGCGCCAGTTCCGATCGTCTGCAGGAGAACTCACTGTTCGATATCGTACAGACGATTCGCCAGGCGAAAGACGACCGTAATATCACCGGTATCGTACTGGATCTGAAAAACTTCGTCGGCGGCGATCAGCCTTCGATGCAGTACATCGGTAAAGCGCTACGCGAGTTCCGCGACAGCGGTAAACCGGTATATGCCGTCGGCAGCAGCTACACCCAGGGGCAATACTACCTGGCGAGCTTCGCCAATAAAATTTGGCTCTCGCCGCAGGGTGAAGTCGACCTGCACGGCTTTGCCACCAACGGCCTGTATTACAAGTCGCTGCTGGATAAACTAAAAGTCTCGACCCACGTTTTCCGCGTCGGTACTTACAAATCCGCCGTCGAGCCATTTATTCGCGACGACATGTCGCCGGCTGCGCGTGAAGCGGACAGCCGTTGGATCGGCGAACTGTGGCAGAACTATCTCAACACCATTGCCGCTAACCGCCAGATCACCGCGCAGCAGCTGTTCCCCGGCGCTCAGGGGGTGATCGACGGCCTGCGTAAAGTTGATGGCGATACCGCGAAATACGCTCTGGATAACAAGCTAGTCGACGAGCTGGCCACCTCGACGGAAGTGGAAAAAGCGCTGACTAAGCAGTTTGGCTGGAGCAAAGCGGATAACAACTATCGCGCCATCAGCTACTACGATTACAACGTCAAAGCGCCTGCTGAACAGGGTTCAGCGGTAGCGGTTATCTTTGCGAACGGTGCCATCATGGATGGTGAAGAAACGCCGGGTAACGTCGGCGGCGACACCACCGCGGCGCAAATCCGCGACGCGCGCCTGGATCCGAAAGTAAAAGCGATCGTTCTGCGCGTCAACAGTCCTGGCGGCAGCGTCAGCGCCTCGGAGGTCATCCGCGAAGAACTGGCGGCGGCGAAAGCGGCGGGTAAACCGGTGGTGGTCTCAATGGGCGGCATGGCGGCATCCGGCGGTTACTGGATCTCCACCCCTGCGGATTACATCGTGGCGAACCCGAGCACCCTTACCGGCTCCATCGGTATCTTTGGCGTGATTAACACGGTGGAAAATACGCTCGGTTCAATTGGAGTCCATACCGATGGCGTCGCCACCTCGCCACTGGCCGATGTCTCAACCACCAAATCGCTGCCGCCGGAAGTGCAGCAGTTAATACAGCTGAGCATCGAAAACGGCTATAAGCGCTTTATCACCCTGGTGGCTAACGCGCGTAAGAGCACGCCGGAGAAGATTGACCAAATCGCGCAAGGCCACGTCTGGACCGGTGAAGACGCCAAGGCCAATGGTCTGGTAGATAGCCTCGGCGATTTCGACGATGCGGTGGCGAAAGCCGCGGAGCTGGCGAAACTGAAACAGTGGCATATCACCTGGTACCAGGAAGAACCCACGTTCTTCGCGATGGTGATGGATAGCCTGACCGGTTCAGTGCGCGCGGCTCTGCCGGCCGCGATTCAAGCATACCTGCCTGCGCCGGTTGCGGCAGCCGCGGACGTTGTGAAAACGGAAAGCGATAAACTGGCGGCATTTAACGATCCGCAGAATCGCTATGCCTTCTGTCTGACCTGCGCCAATATTCGTTAATCCCCCGTCTGCCCCCCCGTGGGGCAGCGTTTCAACGACATTAAATTCAAGCGCTTCTCTGCAACTCCCAGGGTTAGCGCTTTATTTTTTTGCCTGCCACTTTATACTGCGCCTGTTCACGTCCAACCTAAGCGATGCTATGCAAAAGAAATCGATTTACGTTGCCTACACCGGTGGGACCATCGGTATGCAGCGCTCCGATCACGGTTATATCCCCGTTTCCGGCCACCTGCAGCGTCAGCTGGCGCTGATGCCCGAGTTCCACCGCCCGGAGATGCCGGACTTTACTATTCATGAATATGCGCCGTTGATGGATTCGTCTGATATGACGCCGGAAGACTGGCAGCATATCGCTGACGATATTCGCGACCACTACGACCAATACGATGGCTTTGTTATCCTGCACGGCACCGACACCATGGCCTTCACCGCTTCGGCGCTGTCGTTCATGCTGGAGAATTTAGGTAAGCCGGTCATTGTGACAGGGTCACAAATCCCGCTAGCCGAGCTGCGTTCCGATGGGCAAATCAATTTGCTCAATGCGCTGTATGTCGCCGCCAACTACCCGATCAATGAAGTTTCGCTATTCTTCAATAATCGTCTGTATCGCGGCAACCGCACGACCAAGGCCCACGCAGACGGTTTCGATGCCTTTGCTTCGCCAAACCTGGCGCCGCTGCTGGAAGCCGGCATCCATATCCGCCGTCTCGGTACCCCGCCCGCGCCGCACGGAAAGGGCGAGCTGATCGTCCACCCCATTACGCCGCAGCCTATCGGCGTGGTCACTATCTATCCTGGGATTTCTGCCGATGTGGTGCGTAATTTCCTGCGTCAGCCGGTGAAAGCGCTGATCCTGCGCTCCTATGGCGTAGGCAATGCGCCGCAGAACGGCGAGTTTATTCAGGTCCTGGCGGAAGCCAGCCAGCGCGGTATTGTGGTGGTGAACCTGACGCAATGCATGTCGGGTAAGGTGAATATGGGCGGCTATGCCACCGGCAACGCGCTGGCGCAGGCCGGAGTCATTAGCGGTTTTGATATGACCGTGGAAGCGACGCTGACCAAGCTACACTATCTGCTCAGTCAGAACCTTGATGGTGCGGCCATTCGAAACGCCATGCAGCAAAACCTGCGCGGCGAGCTGACCCCTGATGAATAAGGAACATGCTATGAGCCACCGCGCGCTGCTATTGGTAGACCTGCAAAACGATTTCTGCGCTGGCGGCGCACTCGCCGTCCCCGAAGGCGACAGCACCATTGATATCGCAAATCAGCTGATCGACTGGAGCCTGGCGCGCGGCGACGCCATCATCGCAAGCCAGGACTGGCATCCGGCCAACCATGGTAGCTTTGCCAGTCAGCATCAGGCGGAACCCTATGCCCAGGGCGAGCTTGATGGCCTGCCGCAGACTTTCTGGCCCGATCACTGCGTGCAGCATAGCGATGGCGCCGCGCTGCACCCGCTACTCAAACAGCAGGCTATTAACGCCGTGTTTCATAAAGGGCAAAATCCGGTAATCGACAGCTACAGCGCTTTTTTCGACAACGGTCACCGGCAGAAAACCGAACTCGATGGCTGGCTGCGCGCGCACGGCGTGACGGAGCTGAACATTCTCGGTCTCGCGACGGATTACTGCGTTAAGTTTACCGTGCTTGATGCGCTGGATTTGGGCTACACCGTCAACGTGATCACCGACGGCTGTCGCGGCGTCAACCTGCAGCCGCAGGACAGCGCCGTTGCCTTTATGGAAATGGCCGCCGCCGGAGCTACGCTCTACACCCTCGACGACTGGCTGGAAACCCAGCCCTGACCTCACGCCCGGCGCACCTCACGCCGGGCGCTATTTACCGCCTCGTTGACCTCGATAAATTGAGCTGTCTCGCAGTTTCCTCGGATAAGGGCTGATACTGTAGACAGGCTGTTTTTTCGCCACGCCATTTCCGTGGCGTGTGCATTTTTTTTTATTGTCAAAGAGGAACTCCGATGAAACTTTTGCCCTTGCTGGCAGCATTACCCCTGCTCTGCGCCTCTGTCGTTTCCGCGCAATCTTTCATGTCGGTCGGCTACTTCAACGGCGGCGGCGACGTCACCGCAGGCCCCGGCGGCGATATCGACAAGCTGGATGTCCGACAAATAACCCACCTTAACTACTCGTTCGGGCTTATCTACAACGATGAAAAAGACGAGACCAACGAGGCGCTGAAAGATCCTGAGCATCTCCATCAAATCTGGCTGTCGCCAAAAGTACAGGCGGATTTACAAAAACTGCCGGCGTTACGTCAGCAGAATCCCGATCTGAAAGTCCTGCTCTCCGTTGGCGGCTGGGGCGCGCGTGGATTTTCCGGCGCGGCGGCCACGCCGGAAAGCCGGGCGGTGTTTATCCGTTCGGTTCAGCAGGTCATTGACCAATATGGCCTTGATGGCATCGATCTTGACTGGGAGTTTCCGGTTAACGGCGCCTGGGGATTGGTGGCCAGCCAGCCGGCGGATCGCGATAACTTTACCGCGTTGCTGAAAGAACTACGTGCCGCCGTTGGCACTAAGAAACTGGTGACCATCGCCGTGGGCGCCAATGTTGAAAGTCCAAAAAGCTGGGTCGACGTGAAAGCGGTCGCCCCACTGCTGGACTATATCAATCTGATGACCTACGACATGGCCTACGGCACACAATATTTCAACTCAAATCTGTATGACTCCCGCCACTGGCCGACCGTCGCCGCAGCGGATAAATACAGCGCCGATTTTGTGGTGAATAACTATCTGGCTGCTGGCCTCAAACCCAGCCAGATGAATCTCGGCATTGGTTTCTATGGCCGGGTACCGAAACGTGCCGTCGAGCCAGGGATTGACTGGAGTAAGCCAGACGCGCAGAAAAACCCGGCTACCCAACCTTACTTCGGGGCGCAGCAAATCGAGTTGTTTAAATCGCTGGGTTATGACCTGAGCAAAGATACCTATGTGAAATACAACGATATTGTTGCCAAACTGCTCAACGATCCGCAGAAACGCTTTACTGAGCACTGGGATGACGAAGCGAAGGTGCCGTGGTTATCGGTAAACTCTGCCGATGGCAAAGCGCTTTTCGCCCTCTCCTACGAGAATCCACGTTCGGTGGCGATCAAAGCCGATTACATCAAGAGCAAAGGGTTAGCGGGCGGCATGTTCTGGGAATATGGCGCAGATGACAAAAACCAGCTTGCCCGACAACTGGCCGAGTCGCTAGGTATCAAGACGCAGTAAAACACACACCCCGGAAGCACTGCGCGACCGGGGTAACATGGAGAGCAGCCCGGCTAAACCGGGCGCTCTGTGCGGCAGGTTACTGCGGTTTGAACGTCGCAATCGGCTTCGGCACGATACCGAAATCCTCTTTCAATTGCTGTTTGCTCTTCATCACCATCTGACCGTTGGTGTCGATGGTCATATGCTGCGCATCCGTGTTGTTGCGCGCCTGCCACAACATCACCAGCTGCATGCTGTTTTCTTTTTGTTCCGGGGTCAGCGCAACGCCGTCCGGCCATTTTCCTAACTCCACCGCGGTGGCTAAACGTTGGTACAGTTCCGGCGTCATGCTGGCAATAATTTGCTCGATATCCATCTTCTGCTCATCCGTCTTGGAATAATTTGCTGAATCGTTTCTTAGCCTTTAGTTCGCTCGCCGTTTTGCTCATCGGTGAAGCTTAAAGAGGCCGAATTGACGCAAAAACGCTCGCCGGTCGGCTGCGGGCCATCCGGGAAGACATGCCCCAGATGCGCATCGCAATTGCCACAGCGAATTTCAGTACGCTGCATCCCGTGGGAGTAATCATTGAGATAACGAATCGCGTCGTCACTCACCGGCTCATAGAAGCTTGGCCAGCCGCAGCCGGAGTCATACTTGGATTGTGAGTGAAATAGCGGCGCATCGCAGACCAGGCAGTGGTAGATGCCGTCTTTTTTGTTATGCAGCAACCGTCCGGTAAACGGCGGTTCGGTACCGTGATTCTGCGTCACATAAAACTGCATCTCGCTCAATTCTTGTTTGAGCTCGTCAGGAGATGGTTTATTAGCCATGTGATTACTTCTCGCTTTGAAAGGGCAACTTTACCCGTCGATTCTAACAAAACATTAACAATGAAACCTGTACTTTTGTTCTAAACTTATCCGATGCCATCAGGCAGCCAGATAATTGTGATACTAATCACATTTTTATCTTATATGACCTTTATAATTCCGGACGCAGTCCCCATATGGAATTGGGCTCAAAGGGAGAGTGAGGCAAATCAATCGCGCAAAGGTCTGCTCAGGATTGATTTGTCGCAATGATTGACACGATTCCGCTTGACGCTGCGTAAGGTTTTTGTAATTTTACAGGCAACCTTTTATTCACTAACAAATAGCTGGTGGAATATATGACTATCAAAGTAGGTATCAACGGTTTTGGCCGTATCGGTCGCATTGTTTTCCGTGCTGCTCAGAAACGTTCTGACATCGAGATCGTTGCAATCAACGACCTGTTAGACGCAGAGTACATGGCTTACATGCTGAAGTATGACTCCACTCACGGTCGTTTCGACGGTACCGTTGAAGTGAAAGACGGTCATCTGGTCGTTAACGGTAAAAAAATCCGTGTTACCGCTGAACGTGACCCGGCTAACCTGAAATGGGATGAAGTTGGTGTTGACGTTGTTGCTGAAGCAACCGGTATCTTCCTGACCGACGAAACCGCTCGTAAACACATCACCGCTGGCGCGAAAAAAGTCGTTCTGACTGGCCCGTCCAAAGACAACACTCCGATGTTCGTTCGCGGCGCTAACTTCGACACTTACGCAGGCCAGGACATCGTTTCTAACGCATCCTGCACCACCAACTGCCTGGCTCCGCTGGCTAAAGTCATCAACGACAACTTCGGTATCGTTGAAGGCCTGATGACCACAGTTCACGCTACCACCGCAACTCAGAAAACCGTTGATGGCCCGTCTCACAAAGACTGGCGCGGCGGCCGCGGCGCAGCGCAGAACATCATCCCGTCCTCTACCGGCGCTGCTAAAGCGGTAGGTAAAGTACTGCCAGAACTGAACGGCAAACTGACCGGTATGGCGTTCCGCGTTCCGACTCCGAACGTATCCGTTGTTGACCTGACCGTTCGTCTGGAAAAAGCAGCGTCCTACGAAGAAATCAAGAAAGCAATCAAAGCGGCTTCTGAAGGCGCAATGAAAGGCGTTCTGGGTTACACCGAAGACGACGTTGTATCTACCGATTTCAACGGCGAAGTTTGCACTTCCGTGTTCGATGCTAAAGCTGGTATCGCACTGAACGACAACTTCGTGAAACTGGTTTCCTGGTACGACAACGAAACTGGTTACTCCAACAAAGTTCTGGACCTGATTGCTCACATCTCCAAATAAGTTGAGATGAATAAGTAATCAATAAGAGCGGCTTCGGTCGCTCTTTTTTTTGCCCGAAAGAGGATGGCGTAATGATTAATAAAATTTTTGCTCTCCCGGTGATTGAACAACTTTCTCCTGCATTCTCCCGCCGCAAGCTGGACGATCTTGAACTTATCGTCGTTGACCACCCGCAGGTAAAAGCTTCCGTCGCCCTGCAGGGCGCTCACCTGCTCTCCTGGCAACCGGCCGGTGAAGAAGAAGTTTTGTGGTTGAGCAACAATACCCCATTTAAAAGCGGTGTCGCCCTGCGCGGCGGCGTACCCATCTGCTGGCCATGGTTCGGTCCGTCAGCGCAACAGGGACTGCCGTCGCACGGTTTCGCACGCAACCTGCCGTGGGCGCTAAAATGCCAGGACGAAGATGAAAACGGCGTGATGCTGACCTTCGAACTGCAGAGCAGTGACGAAACCCGCAAATACTGGCCTCACGACTTCACGCTGTATGCGCGCTTCAAGCTGGGTAAGACCTGCGAGATCGAACTGGAAGCCCACGGCGAGTTTGAAACCACCTCCGCCCTGCACACCTACTTCAACGTTGGCGATATCACGGCAGTCAAAGTGAGCGGCCTTGGCGATCGCTATGTCGATAAAGTGCTGAATGCCGAAGAAGGTGTGCTGAAGGACGGCATCCAGACCTTCCCGGACCGCACCGACCGCGTTTATCTCAATGCCGAAGCCTGCAGCGTGATTCATGATGACGTCCTGCAGCGCAACATCGACGTGATCCATCGCCATCACGGTAACGTCGTTGCCTGGAACCCGGGCCCGGCGCTTTCCGTCAGCATGGGCGATATGCCGGATGATGGCTACAAAACTTTTGTTTGCGTGGAAACCTGCTGCGTGACCGTGCCGCAGAAAGCCAGCGAAGAGAAACCCACTCGCCTGGCGCAGACTATTCGCGTTGTGAAGCGTTAAGACCGACAAGCGTCTGACGTGAGCGGATGGCGCTTCGCTTATCAGGCCTACTTAACACCGTGTTTTCCAGGAGACAGTGGGCTCGACCCGTAGGCCGGGTAAGGCGTAGCCGCCACCCGGCCTAAACGCGAATTGTAATATAGCAAAACAGGGCATAACGCCCTGTTTTGATGCACAAAAAAGTCTGTTGAAGTGCACTGTCAGAAGGTATAGGTGATCCCGGTCGAAATCAGGCCGCTCCAGGATTTGTCCACCATCGGGCTATCGGTGATTTCGTCAGACAGACGAGTGTAACGGGCAATACCGTAAACGCTCCAGTCGCCGAGGAAACGATAGTTCGCCGCCAGCTCCAGATACGGGTTCCAGCTGCTGTCAGGATCGTAGCTGCGCATGCCGCTGCGATTCGACTCATGCTTCGAGACGCCGTAGTAGTATTCGTTCTGATTGTCGCTGTTCCACTCCACGCCAATACCCGGCGTCAGGGTCAGGTTGCCGTTGGTATAACGGTACAGCCAGGCCATATCCCAGGTAATGCCATTGCTGTTGTCCAGCGTATCGCCGGCCAGCGTCGTACGCAGGAATCCGTACTGAGTGTTATGAACGTAGCTCAAACCCGCCATCATGGTGGATTTGCGGCGGTCCAGCTTGCGCATCTGCGAATTGTCGCTGTCGCCCGGCTTGAAATACATCGGCGACCAGTAAGCGGTCACGGACAGTTTGTCGTTGGTATCATTCCACAGGTAGTAGCCACCACCCAAACCGTGGAACCAGAAGTTATCGCTTTCATAACTAATGACAGGTACCGGGTAAACATCTGCATCATATTGTTTATAAGGATGCTCGACGACGCCCACGCCGGCCCCCAGCGTTAACTTCCCGTCAGCGTGCGCTGCGCTAGCTGACGTCGCGATGAACACACCCAGTGCCAGAAGTTTGATTTTAGTCACGATCCATATTCCTGTTGTCAAATAATTAGCGCGTGCAGTTTAACGTCGTAGAGGTCATGCCTCAAATGCTTTACTTGCTCTTACACTAAACCGAACAATTTCCCACTGCTTGATGACCGCCCTCTTGCGACTTCATGACACATTGATGAAAGGCTTTGGCAAGATATGCGAAAAATTGCCTGGTTTCCGGATGAGTTATTGATATGTCATTGAAATTGAGTTTTAGCGGCATGCAAGTTTTCTAAATGCATCTACGCTTAAATTTAGAAGGTGTAGTCGCAGAGCACGTTATCCAAATCGCTTCTGTAACCTGGCACGAGGGTTGCTGATAAGTAAAGGATGTCGTTCAGCCTGCTCCTTCCGGGGGCCCCTACTATTCATATGAACGGCTCTCAACCTGTGCTAAAAAACGAAAGGACGGCATGCCATGAATATATTCGATCACTATCGCCAGCGCTATGAAGCTGCCAAGGACGAAGAGTTCACACTGCAGGAGTTTCTTACCATCTGCCGGCAAGATCGCAGTGCTTATGCCAACGCGGCAGAGCGGCTATTGACGGCCATTGGTGAACCAGTCATGGTCGATACGGCCCTGGAGCCGCGGCTGTCCCGCCTCTTTTCAAACCGGGTTGTTGCACGCTATCCGGCGTTTGAAGAGTTCTATGGTATGGAAGATGCCATCGAGCAGATTGTTTCCTATCTGAAACATGCTGCGCAGGGTCTGGAAGAGAAAAAACAGATTCTGTATCTGCTGGGGCCGGTTGGCGGCGGTAAATCCTCGCTGGCGGAACGCCTGAAATCGCTGATGCAAAGGGTGCCAATCTATGTGCTGAGCGCGAATGGCGAACGCAGCCCGGTCAACGATCACCCTCTGTGCCTGTTTAACCCGCAGGAGGACGCGCAGATCCTCAATAAAGAATACGGCATTCCTAACCGTTATCTCGGCACAATTATGTCGCCGTGGGCGGCTAAACGCCTGCACGAGTTCGGCGGTGATATCACTAAATTCCGCGTCGTGAAAGTGTGGCCGTCAATCCTCGAACAGATTGCCATCGCCAAAACGGAGCCCGGTGATGAAAATAACCAGGACATTTCGGCGCTGGTAGGGAAAGTGGATATCCGTAAACTGGAACACTATGCGCAAAACGACCCGGATGCCTATGGTTACTCCGGCGCGCTGTGCCGCGCCAACCAGGGGATCATGGAATTCGTCGAGATGTTTAAAGCGCCGATTAAAGTATTGCACCCACTGCTGACGGCGACCCAGGAAGGCAACTATAACGGTACCGAAGGTATCTCCGCCCTGCCGTTCAACGGCATTATCCTCGCGCACTCCAACGAATCCGAGTGGGTGACCTTCCGTAATAACAAAAACAACGAGGCGTTCCTTGACCGTGTCTATATCGTCAAAGTGCCTTATTGCCTGCGCATCTCGGAAGAGATCCGTATTTATGAAAAACTTTTGAATAACAGTGAGCTGACCCATGCGCCATGCGCCCCAGGAACGCTTGAAACGCTGTCGCGCTTCTCTATTCTGTCGCGCCTGAAAGAGCCGGAAAACTCGAGCATCTACTCGAAGATGCGCGTCTATGACGGCGAAAGCTTGAAAGATACCGACCCGAAAGCGAAATCCTACCAGGAGTATCGTGATTACGCTGGCGTCGACGAAGGGATGAACGGTCTCTCTACCCGTTTTGCCTTTAAAATTCTCTCAAGGGTGTTTAACTTCGATCATGCCGAAGTGGCGGCCAACCCGGTCCATCTGTTCTACGTACTGGAACAGCAAATCGAACGCGAACAGTTCCCGCAAGAGCAGGCCGAACGTTATCTGGAATTCCTCAAAGGCTATCTGATCCCGAAATACGCCGAATTTATCGGCAAAGAGATCCAAACGGCGTATCTTGAGTCTTATTCCGAATATGGACAGAACATTTTTGACAGATATGTCACTTATGCAGATTTCTGGATTCAGGATCAGGAGTACCGCGATCCGGATACCGGGCAACTGTTCGACCGTGAATCGCTGAATTCGGAACTGGAGAAAATCGAGAAGCCCGCCGGGATCAGCAACCCGAAAGATTTCCGTAATGAAATCGTCAACTTCGTGCTGCGCGCCAGAGCGAATAACAGCGGACGTAATCCGAACTGGACCAGTTATGAAAAACTGCGCACGGTTATTGAGAAGAAAATGTTCTCCAATACCGAGGAGCTGTTGCCGGTCATTTCGTTCAATGCCAAAACGTCTACCGACGAGCAGAAAAAACACGACGACTTCGTCGATCGCATGATGGAAAAAGGCTATACCCGTAAACAGGTACGCCTGCTGTGCGAATGGTACCTGCGGGTACGTAAATCGTCCTGATAGCGACCAACCCGGTAGCCGCGGCTGCCGGGTTTCAGCACCACTGCTCGTATAACGAAAGACATCTACCCTAATCAACATCAGGGTACAGTTGGCAAATGCAGTACAGGAGGGCATATGACCTGGTTCATAGACCGACGCCTGAACGGGAAGAACAAAAGCGCTGTCAATCGTCAGCGCTTTCTGCGCCGTTACAAGGCGCAGATAAAGCAGTCGATCTCCGAAGCCATCAATAAACGTTCGGTGACCGATATCGACAGCGGTGAATCCGTCTCCATTCCGACGGACGATATTAACGAGCCGATGTTTCATCAGGGGCGCGGCGGGCTTCGTAATCGCGTCCATCCCGGCAACGATCACTTTGTGCAGAACGACCGTATTGAACGCCCTCAGGGCGGCGGCGGCGGAGGCGGCGGTGGTCAGGGGCAAGCCAGCGCCGATGGCGAGGGCCAGGATGAATTCGTCTTTCAGATTTCGAAAGATGAATATCTTGACCTGCTGTTTGAAGATCTGGCCCTTCCCAACCTGAAGAAGAACCAGCAACGCCAGTTGAACGAGTTCAAAACCCATCGTGCGGGTTTTACCGCCAACGGCGTGCCGGCCAATATCAGCGTGGTGCGTTCATTGCAGAATTCGCTGGCGCGGCGAACCGCGATGACCGCCGGTAAACGGCGCGAACTGCGGGCGCTGGAAGACGATCTCGATACCATTGCCAAAAGCGAACCAGCGCAGTTGCTGGAAGAGGAGCGGCTACGTAAAGAGATTGCGGAACTACGGGCTAAAATTGAGCGCGTGCCGTTTATCGACACCTTTGATTTACGCTATAAAAACTATGAGAAACGACCGGAGCCTTCAAGTCAGGCGGTGATGTTCTGCCTGATGGATGTTTCTGGTTCAATGGATCAGTCCACCAAAGACATGGCGAAACGTTTTTACATTCTGCTGTATTTGTTCCTCAGCCGGACCTATAAAAACGTTGAAGTAGTCTATATTCGCCACCACACCCAGGCGAAAGAGGTGGATGAACATGAGTTTTTCTACTCCCAGGAAACCGGCGGTACGATTGTTTCAAGCGCCTTGAAGTTGATGGATGAGGTTGTTAAAGCCCGCTATGACCCGGCGCAGTGGAATATTTACGCCGCGCAGGCGTCGGATGGCGATAACTGGGCAGACGACTCGCCGCTGTGTCATGAACTGCTGGCGAAGAAAATATTGCCGGTGGTTCGTTACTACAGCTATATCGAAATCACCCGCCGCGCTCACCAGACTCTGTGGCGCGAATATGAACATCTGCAGGCGACGTTTGAGAATTTTGCTATGCAGCATATTCGCGATCAGGAAGATATTTATCCGGTGTTCCGCGAACTGTTTCATAAACAAGGCGCGACCAGTAATACTTAGCCTCATAAATCAGCCAGATAAATACCCGTTCTGGCTGATTTTTCTGTAACTAAAACACATTAATAGCCAGCCACAGTTCCGTTCATTTACATTTCGATAATTGTCGAATTAATCCTTTACGCATTGGGCCTCTGGACGGCTAAAATAAATCTTGCACTATTTTTTCTACTATGCGTTAATGGCTACGTCGATTTGAAAGACAGAAAGATATTACCCAAGCAGTTACTCACACCTCCAGGCGCTATCGCTGATACCACCTTTCCTGAGTCTCTCCAATAGTATTAAGATTCTTCTGCAAATCAAATCCTGTATGCTTTGATACATTAAAAAAAACTGGATAGAAGATGACTAATAAGAGTTATGACTTAGTAAAACGGTTAAACGCCGGCTAAATTTGATGCGAACTTCTGATTTACGATAACGATGACGGCTTTGACCTGAGTAGATAAATAAGAAGCATCTCATTCAAATCAACACAAAATGGCATAAATTGATAACATAATCTGTCAGCTATGCTATTTTTAGTAGTAACGCAAAATATTTTTCCGTTTTGCAGTTCAGCCCACCAGAAATTTACATATTCATCTGTGGGTAAGTGACAAAATGTAAAAAAACATAATAATATAAAAGGATAAAATTATGATTAACAATATTCATTTCCGATGCCCGTGCTGCCATGGGTCACAATACAGAACCTCACATTTTGACGTGAGCGAAAAAAACCCCTTCGGCGCGAAATGCATTTTTTGCAAATCCGACATGGTGACTTTTGACAATATCGAATCTATCGATGTTTATCAGCCTGTCATGTCACAACTCGCCGGAAGCAAAATGTTTGCCTCCGCCGCCTCATGAGTGGCCTTTGGCCAGTCCTGCGCACTCTTCAGACACTCGTCATGAAGAGTGCCGCATTTTAGTTAGTCTGCCCTGCCTCATTCTCCACACCTACACTACCTGTCAGCATAGTTAATCTGACCAGCCGTTCGTTCACCCACGCTCTGGTAGCCTGTTTATCCACTATGATAAAATCAGCTAAACGGGTAAGACGAATCCAAACATCATGAAATTACAGAATAAATTACTGCGACATGTTATTTCCGCAGGCGTTGTGGTGTTGACGTCTTCTTTTCTTGTATACGAATTAATCGCTACCCACCGCGATATGTCAGGCTATATGCGATACATCATAGAAAAAGGAGAATCGACCTTTCTCTATGATAAGTATCAGAATCAACTCATCATCTCTCAGTTTCTGCGTAAGCTGGATACTGCCCCAAACCAAACAGAGGTAGAACAGGTCTGCAATAGCGTACAACACAACGGGGATGTCAGTGGTTTGAATATCGCCGGATATACCTATCCCCAGTTGCATGGCACGCTAAGCGCCGCGCATGCCGACTGCGGCAAGTGGCGGGGCGATATTCCTGCACTCCAGGCATTCGATCGCGCAGTTGCCAAAAATGATAGCTGGCAGCCAGAGGTTCCTGCTACGCTCAAATCAGAAAAACGCTTTCGCTATTACATAGATCTTGTAAATAAATACATCTACTTTTATGCGCCCGTCAGAATTAAAAGTAATCCGATACAGAACTGGAATTTTCTTCAGGACAGTAAACTGGGTATTAGCCAGGCCAGCCTTGATGGTTTAGAACAGGGTCGTTCGCTCATCTCGACCGTGTATGTTGATGCGATGACGGGAAAGAATATTTTATCGTTTTTAACGCCAGTGTATTTCAAGGATAAGCTGAAAGGCGTAGGGATGGTCGATGTGACCGCGCCAGAGATTGAGGCCTTGTTATACACCAGCGACCGACCTTTGGTGTGGCGCTATCTGGATATTACCTTGAAGGATTCCGATACCGGCGCACTCATTGAGGTACATCATAGTAAAACGCACCTGTTGAATTACGCCCATTACACCCATCAGGTAGCAGAAAACTTACGGATAACGCTGTCTCTGGATGTTATGTATTTTCTGCTTAGTTCATGGAAACTCTTCCTGTTTTATTTACTCTCTACCGCCGCATTACTGCATCTGGTGCGGGTTCATTTCCGCCTTTATAACTCGGTATCGAAAGAGAATATCAGCGATACCATGACCGGTCTTTATAATCGTAAAATCCTTACCCCGATGCTGGAGTCGCGCCTGCAACGACTTACCGCGCAAGGGGTTAACGTGGTAACGATGGCCCTTGACTGCGATGGACTGAAAAAGATCAACGATACCTGGGGGCATAACGCCGGCGACGAAGCGATTATTCTACTGGCGCAGGCTATTTCCGCATCCATTCGTAGCAGCGATTATGGCGTGCGCTTAGGAGGCGATGAGTTCTTTCTAATTCTGATCGATTACCCGGAAGCTGAAGCGGAAAATATCCCGGCGAGGATCCGGCAATATCTGGCGATTCATGACCATCAACAGCGCGTCGATTTCTCCTGGGGCGCAGCAAGTCTTGCGCCAGAACAGTTGCTCAGCGAAGCAATGAAAGCTGCCGATGCGCGCCTGTATATGAACAAAAAGCAGAAAAAAAGCCCCGGCATTCGCAGATAAGTTTTCATTACCGCCGCGCGGGGTTAAGCTTTGCCTTTTCTGTAGAGGAACCATCGCAACATGCAATCGCCAGAGACCGCCGACATACACCAGCAATTATGCCGCCTCCTTGATGAGCAACAGGCCCGCTATCGGGTCATGGAACATGAAGCCGTTGGTAAATGTGAAGCCGTATCTGCAATCCGCGGTACCGCGCTGGGACAGGGCGCCAAAGCGCTGGTCTGTAAAGTGAAAGGTAATGGGGTAAACCAGCACGTGCTGGCTATCCTTGCCGCCGATCAGCAGGCCGATTTATCTCGCCTGGCTCAGCATATCGGCGGCAATAAAGCCTCACTCGCCAGCCCGGCAGAAGTCGATGCCCTTACCGCCTGCGTATTCGGCGCCATTCCGCCTTTTAGCTTCCACCCTAAGCTAAAACTGGTCGCCGACCCGTTGCTGTTCGAACGTTTTACAGAGATAGCCTTTAATGCCGGCCTGCTGGAAAAATCGATCATTATGAATACCGAGGATTATCTGCGTATCGCCCGCCCTGAGCTGGTCGCGTTCCGTCGCGTCATTTAGCGCATCGTCGGTATGCGACAAGGTTCGCGGGCGGCGCTGGTAGCCTTATTTGCAGCAAATAAATTAAAAGCCTGTTTATTCACGCGATTATGCGTAGAGTAAGCAGGTTTTCTTTTTTTATTTTGGCAAGGACCTCTGGCATGTTCGATACAACCCTGTTTATTTTGCTGGGGCTGGCGGCACTCGGCTTTATCAGCCATAACACCACTGTCGCTATCTCAATACTGGTGCTCATCATCGTACGGGTGACACCGCTTAACGTTTTCTTCCCCTGGATTGAAAAGCAGGGGCTGAGCATCGGTATCATCATTCTGACCATCGGCGTGATGGCTCCCATCGCCAGCGGAACGTTACCGCCCTCGACGCTGATTCACTCTTTCGTCAACTGGAAGTCACTGCTGGCGATTGCCGTGGGCGTGTTCGTCTCGTGGCTTGGCGGACGCGGAGTCGCGCTCATGGGTTCGCAGCCTCAACTGGTCGCCGGGCTGCTGGTGGGTACCGTGCTGGGCGTGGCGCTATTTCGCGGCGTCCCGGTCGGGCCGCTTATCGCCGCCGGTATTATTTCGCTTTTTATCGGAAAGGCTTAGCCAAACTGGCGTGGTAGCGGCCCGGCGTTTGCCCTAACCCTTTTTTGAACATGGTGATAAAGGCGGTTGTTGAATCGTAACCGAGCGTCTGGGCGGTTTGCTGTACCGTCTGTCCGCGCACCAGCATCTGCAGCGCCAGGATCAGCTGAAGCTGGTGCCGCCAGCGGCGAAAGCTAAGCCCGGTCTCCCTCACCACCAGCCGCGCCAGGTTGCGTTCGCTCATAGCGAACGCCGCCGCCCACTGCGAGAGCGTCTGCCAGTGTGCCGGATCGCGGGCCATGGTGTCGGCCATCCGGCGGATCTTCGGATGTCCTGAAACCGGCAATTGCAGATGTTCTTGCGGTTGTTGCGGTAGCTCATCAAATAATACCTGCACCAGGCGCTGCGTAGGCGGCGCGTCAAGCGCCTCCCTGCCGCGTTCCGCAAGGGTCATAATCAACTCTCGCACCAGGGGTGAGATTTTTAACGTGCAGCAATGCTCAGGCATCGGCGCCGCCCCCGGCTCTATGAACAAAAAGCACACCTGTGCCCCTGGCGTTGCGCGATTGCTGTGTGGAAGCAAGCCTGGTACCCACACCGCATACAGCGGCGGCACCATCCACATGGCGTTATCCACTTCGCAGGTTAAAGCGCCGTGTAACGCGAGGATCAGTTGACCTTTGCGGTGCTGATGGCGCGGAATGAACTGCTCGTCGTCCACCACCTGAATGCGAAACGCCAGCGCCGCTTCATGTCCGCTGTCTGGTTCATAGCCGTCTAAACCCAGTCCAATCATCAAATTGTCCTATATTAGCGATAATCTGTCATTTTAGCTTGATTCAAACAACCGTTAAACAAGCTATTGTTACGACCCTGTTTATTAGTCTGAGAACGTTATGAGTCCTGTTTCTTCCTCTGCCAACGGCAACAAACTGCTGCTGATTGTCGGAATTTTATTTATCGCCGCCACGCTACGGGTAACTTTCACCGGTATCGCCCCACTGCTGGATGCGATACGCGCTGAATACCAACTGACGACGGCGCAAACCGGGCTGCTCACGACCCTGCCGCTGCTGGCCTTCGGGCTGGTCTCTCCGCTGGCGGCCGGCGTCGCCCGCCGATTCGGCATAGAGCGTAGCCTGCTGCTGGCGATGGTGATTATTTGCCTCGGGATCGGATTACGTTCGCTCCCCTCAGCAGCCTGGCTGTATATTGGTACGGCGCTCATTGGCTGCGGAATCGCGCTGGGCAACGTGCTGCTGCCAGGGTTAATTAAGCGTGATTTTTCCGGCCATGTCGCCCGTATGACCGGCGCCTACTCCATTACCATGGGCGCAGCGGCGGCGGCAGGTTCCGCGATGGTGGTACCGCTGGCGCTGGCGGGTTTTGGTTGGCGCGGCGCACTGCTGCTACTGATGGTTTTCCCGCTGTTGGCGCTATTACTCTGGCTGCCGCAGGCACGCCGCCAGGCTACCACGCCGATGACCGGATCGGGTGCCGCGCACAATCGGGGGATCTGGCGTTCAGCGCTGGCGTGGCAGGTCACGCTGTTCCTTGGGATTAACTCACTGGTCTATTACGTTATCGTCGGTTGGCTGCCCGCAATCCTGCAGAGTATGGGCTACAGCGAAGCGCAGGCTGGCTCTCTGCATGGCCTGTTGCAGTTGGCAACCGCCGCGCCGGGCCTGGCCATCCCGCTGGTACTCCATCGCCTGAAAGATCAGCGCGGCATCGCCGTGCTGGTAGCCTTAATGTGCGTAGTAAGCACGCTGGGATTATGGTTACTGCCCGGTCAGGCGGTGATCTGGACATTGATTTTTGGCTTCGGATCCGGCGCCACCATGATCCTTGGCCTGACGTTTATTGGTCTACGCGCCAGCTCAGCGCATCAGGCCGCGGCCCTCTCCGGCATGGCGCAGACTATTGGTTATCTGCTGGCTGCCTGCGGACCGCCGCTCATCGGTAAAATCCATGATGCTTACGGCGACTGGCATATACCGTTAATCATCGTCGCACTCATCGCAGTGGTCATGGCGCTGTTCGGCGCCCTTGCCGGAAGGGCGCGCGAAATTCATTAATCACAAGAGTCGGCAGCCAGGGCTGCCGATTTTTTATTGCCGGGCCGCGTGCAGGAAAGCCTGTACCAGCGGCGCCGGACGCCCTTCCAGCGCGTTGCGCTCGTGCTGGAACAGCGTGGCGACGAAGAACGGATGGGTAGTTAACTCCACGGCGCGGATCTCGCCGTTCTCATCCCAACCGGTCACCCGCAGCGCGCCCTGCTCCAGTTCATGGGCAAAGCTTTCGGCAATGCCGTAGTTACAATGATATCCCTCTTCAATGCTGTCACGGCCATAAGCGCGGGCAATCAGCGTGTTCGCGCGCAGCTCGATAGCGTCTGATTTTTCCACCAGCGAACAGCTTAATGGCGCAATGACCATTCGCCCTTCGCTATCGGTTTCGGCGTGCGCCGCATCCTGCCATCCCATAACATTACGGGCGTATTCGATAATCGCGTGCTGGAAGCCGCCGCAGGTACCGAGGAACGGAATGCTATTTTCGCGGGCGTAGCGAATGGCGATAAATGCGCCCTCGGCGTTTTTATACGGGCTGGCGGGAACCACCCAGATGGCGTCATAATCGGTGAGCCGGTCTGTGCTGGTAATCTCGCTGGTGGCTATCCAGTCATAACTCACCGGTTGTTCCAGAACCGCGGCAGCGTCATCGATAGCCAGCGGAATCGCCTTATGGGCAATCACATCAGGGTTATAATCGCCAACAAGGGCAATGCGCAAAGGGGTGTTCATAGCAGGATCCTTATGTCTGAGGATTATCGGGCAACACAAGGAACCTCAGATTAGCGATATCATTCGCGGAACACAATGGTTATTTAGCGGCACACGGCACGGGCAAGCCGCCAGATAGACATAACGACGGGAGAATAATGATGATTCAATGTAAACGCGTTTATGACCCTACAGAGGGCAGCGATGGTTACCGCGTGCTGGTCGATCGCCTGTGGCCACGCGGAATAAAAAAAGAGGATTTGCATTATGACGAATGGTGTAAAACCCTGACGCCTTCCAGCGATTTACGCAAGGCTCTTCACGGAGAAGTGATTGACTTCTCTCACTTCCGCCAGCAGTACCGCGAAGAGCTTGAAACCCATCGCGATGAAGGGCTACGGCTCGCCAAATTGGCCAATCAGCAACCCTTAACGCTGCTCTACGCGGCCAAAGATACACAACAAAACCATGCGCTGGTGCTGGCGGAGTGGCTGAAAAGCTTAATCTAACGGCAGCGAATTATTTCTTCGCCGGATGATCGCGCCGCCACAGTTCCCATTCATCGAGCGTTTCACCACTGGGAAGTTTACAGTCGGTGCGCACCCCCTGAGGTGTCTGGACCGGAACCTGCTTACCGCCCTTCTGGTCGCAATAGACGGCGGCCGGATTGGCCATACCGATCGAATTTGGCGGCGGCGGCGCATCAGGCTGTTGTGACTGAGCGCAGCCCGCTAGCATCAGCGGCAACATCATTACTATCCACTTCATAATTACTCCTGTTTTATTCAAAGCGACCTTTCGCCCTGAATCTCCACGGTTTCTCCATTTTAACTACACTTTTGCCCTTTAGAGTAGCGCTCGTTCTCGAATTGACCAGAGAACAGATCATTCCATAATCAATGAGTTTTGCCCCATCGCCCCCGATGGGGCTTTTTTTTACCGTCGCGATAGCAGATATCCCCCTGCTAAATGTGATACATTCGTTATAAATATGTTTGTTATTAGCTGTTCGCTGCGCCAGCTCGCAGTGCTGCGCTAACCTCCGGGGGCCGTTTCATTCATGTCAGATTTCATTCTTGCCCGCGTCTCACAGACGCTTGCTACCGAACGAACGCTCGAAACGTTGGTGCGACAACTGCTGGAAATGCTGGAACTGGTGACTCGTATGGAGTCCACATACCTGACGCGGATTGATTTAGAAGCGCAGCGCCAGTTAGTCATGTATGCCCACAACAGCAGCGAAATGCAGATCCCGGAAGGTTTTTCCGTTCCCTGGGACGAGTCGCTTTGCAAACGCGCAATCGATGATAACTGTATATTTTGCAACGAGGTTGGCCAACGCTGGCGGTCCTGCACCGCCGCGCAGGAACTCGGGATCGCCACGTTCTTTAGTATTCCCGTCCATCTTGCCGATGGTTCGTTATATGGTACGTTGTGCGCCACAAGCCGCGTCAAACAGCCCTATAATCTGGAAGGCGAGCAGGTAATGACATTGTTCGCCGGCCTGATCTCCCATTACGTGGAGAAAGAGACGCTGGTTCAGCAACTGCGTAGCGCAAATGCGGCGCTGGAGATGCACTCCAATACCGATGAACTGACCGGTCTGGCCAACCGCCGCGCGTTGTTTAAACATCTTAAAACGCTGTTTACCCAAGCTCGCGCCCAGCAGCGCAGGCTCCTGCTTATTTTTATCGATCTCGACGATTTTAAAGCGATTAACGATAAACTGGGCCACCCCTGCGGCGACAGTTTTCTCATCCAGATAGGTGAACGATTAAGTGCCAACGTACGTAACGAAGATACCGTTGGCCGCCTCGGCGGCGATGAGTTTTTAATCATTGGCCCGGCACTTGAATCCCCTGAGCAGGAAGCGTTTATTGCCCACCTGCGCCAGCAGCTTACCGGGCGTTACCGCCTGGCCGGATACGGTATAGAATACCCTGGCGCCAGCTTTGGGGTCATCGATGTCGATCCGCAGAATATGGACGTTGAACAGGCGCTACGCGCAGCGGATGAGGCTATGTACCACGACAAAAACGCACGCCGCATGCTGACCATTTTCGATATCGACCAGAAAGCATAACTTTCCAGTATGATAGATAACATTACGTTAAGAGACAGGAACTAAGCATGAAATTGGGTATTCTTTTTCCGGTGGTGATTTTCATTGTCGCCGTGGTCTTTCTGGGCTGGTTTTTTGTTGGCGGCTATGCGGCGCCAGGGGGGGCATGATGAAAAAGACAACCATCATTATGATTATTGTCGCCATCGTGGTGGTCGCCGGCACCGAATTGGGCTGGTGGTAATCTCAAATTTTCCCGCCGCCCCGGTATTGCGGAGTTGTCTTATCTACTCAATAAGTTAAGACGATACACTCATTTCATCAGCCGCTTCGCTGTGTTTATGCAGCAAAGCGGGCATTAACTGGAGAAGTGAGTAATGAAAAAACCGATGGTGTTACCGTTGATTATTGCGCTGTGCACGCTGTTATCGGGATGTATCGTGGATGATGGTTATCATCATCGACACCACCACCACCATCATCATGATCGTGGCTGGTGACAGATAGGATCATTCAAAAAGGCGAACAAGAGTTCGCCTTTTTTGCATTTAGTCCTGACGGTCAGAACCTAAAAACAGAAAGCCCAGCGGGATAGCAAATAACACGGTGAACACGGTACTGTAAACCATCACCATCGCCCCCTGCAGGAAGAACATCGAGGTTGTCCACTCCGAGTACGGCATGTTGTACTCGCTCACCACGCCACCGAACGTTGCGCGGCCCACGACGGCAAGCGCAATGGCAAAAACTGTCGCCATCGACAACAGAAACTTCTTGCCGTTTTTATTACTGAGGATTTTTTGCAGAATCATCCGGGTTCCCTTCTCTGTGAGCGATAATCGGCTGTATATGTAACACCAATGCAATAAAAATTGAAGGGTTTTTGTTACAACACAGCGATTATCGCTGGCAGATCGTTTCCGGGATCAGGACTGCAGCGTCGCCAGGCGGGCGGCAAAACCCACAAAGACCAGACCGATAAGGCTGTTGCCCAATTTCGCCAGTTTCTTTTTGGTTTTCACATAGCGCGTCACAAACGAGCCAGAAAGGATAAGGAAGCTCATATAGACAAAGCTAATGACCTCCAGCGTCAGCGCCAGGATAAAGAACGCGATGCCCGGCGATGTCGCATTAACGTCAATGAACTGGACGAAAAAAGAGACATAGAAAAGAATCGCTTTCGGGTTAGTCAGGCTCAGGGTTAACGAGCGTTTGAGGATAGCGCTCCCCGGCTCAGCATCGGCGGCATCTTGCCCCTCGCGCTGTTTAAATACCGAGTAGAGCATTTTGGCGCCCAGCCAAAGCAGATAAATCGCGCCAAGATAGCGCACAATATTAAACAGCACCGGGGTCGTTTTGATAAGCGTCGCAACGCCAGCAAAAGCCAGGAACATCAGAACCGCATCGCCGATAAACACGCCAGCGGCGGCAAGGTATCCTTTTTTAACGCCGTGCGCGATACCGGTTTTCAGTACAAAAAAAGTATTGGGACCTGGTACGAGAATGATAAAAATAGCCCCGACCAGGTAGGTCAGATAATTCAAAACACCAAACTCAGCGAACACGCTGCACTCCTTCGCTTTCAACAAAAAGTATGATCCGGCTCACGTTAACGCAACTGCGGTCATTTTGAAAGCGTGGAGCGCAAGTGTTGTACTAATATACCGAGGTTTCGCCAAGCGGGCGGGTTTTGAACCGGCGATGCACCCACAGGTATTGCTCTGGTGCACGCAGGATTTCTCGTTCGATGACCTTGTTGATATAACTGGCGGCAATCTGTTTATCTTCGCCGGGGTAATCATTCATCACTTCACTGATGTGCAGGCTGTAGCCTTTTCGATCCAGCTTGCGCACCATACTGATACTCAGCATTTTTGAACCGGAGAGGCGCGACAGCACCCAGGTACCATTAGTCGTCGCCGCCTGTGGAACCGAGAAAAACGGCGCAAATACGCTGCCCTTCGGGCCGTAATCCTGATCCGGCGCAAACCACACCGCCTCGCCGGATTTCAGCGCATGCACCAGCCCGGAGAGATTACGGCGGTCGATCATCGCTTTATTCGAGCGCAGACGAGCGCGAGTCTGCACCCACTCCATAAGCGGGCTGTTGTGCGGGCGATACGTCGCCATCATCGGACGACACAAGCCCATTGCTCGGCCGCCCAACTCCAGTGACATAAAGTGGATGCCAACAACCATCACGCCTTTATCGGCGCTGAGCGCATTGTTCAGATTGGCGATGCCTTCGACGTCAAACCACTTCTTAACGCGTTCATCGCTCCAGAACCACGCCATACCCGTTTCGATAAGCCCCATGCCGAGGGACATAAAGTTCTCTTCCAGCAGCTTTTCACGAGCCGCGCTGGACATTTCCGGGAAGCACAGCTCAATGTTACGCCGGGCGATGTGTTCCCGACGCTTCAGGAAGCGACGGGATAGTCGCCCTGCGCTGGTGCCGAGCGTATGTAAAACGGGATAAGGTAGTTGGACGATTAACCAAAGAATGGCCAGGCCAAACCAGGTCACCCAATAGCGGGGAAGCAGTAGATTTTTTTTAAAGGCGCAAGACATGGTTTTTCCTGTAAACATTAAAATATAGGGTAACGCTTAAGGAAAAAACGAGTCCCTTCATCTGTCATTAGGCGATACAACGAGTAAGACAATAGTAATCCTGGTAAATTCACGGCAGCAAGAAAAAATTACACTTAACGCTAAAATACATAATAGATACACAGATGTTACAAAATGTAAAGTAAAAATGAAGTCCGTTCATTCATATTTACGCTGATAATCATTTTCGCGCTAATGATTTTTTCCGATATAGGAATGGACTTAAACTGCTATCTGGCGATTTTACAAACACAACTTCACGCAGGCCACTGCTGACGCCGCCTCCCGGCACATCACAGCCCGAACTCAAACGGCCAACAAACATTCAAATATCGAATGCATTCACTAAAAATCATCACTGCAGATAATAATATTTGCAGGATGCACTGACTAATTATAATTTTAGTTATTGTAAAATATAAATAAGAACAGGATTATTTATACTTACTGATGAATACTGACAAAAGTATATAATTGAGACTAATAGTCACGTTTGCAACAATATAAAATTGTCCCATTACTGTTATTTTTCGCCCTTTTCAGGCAATAAAACTCCATGACCAATGCCTCCTCGCCAAATAGAGGCGAACAGAACATGAGAGCCGATTTGCACATGCTCCAACCCGCCCTTACAGCGCCGCGAAAGGTGATGTAAAAGCAATCACTTCTCATCACAGGTAGATATGAATCAAACTGTGAAGAGATTCATCACGCTATTACCACAATGAAAGCGACTATGTGAGCTAAAATGAGTTGTTCACATAAGTGGGTGGCGTTTGAGTCTGGCGTCGATTCACCTGTCAGACGCCAGGGGGATTTGATCGTGCTTGCCGGCGCCACAGGATTAACGGCAACAGCGGATTGCATGGACGGAGAGAAAAATGCGTATTGCCTTAAAGTCGGCTTTAATGCTGGTCACGCGCGTCATTAACGCCATCAACCCAAGGCTGGATCTGCATCTACAGCGCACGGCGCTGATAAGCTACAAATTATCGCTGGCGTTGGATCTTCCTGCGTCGCAACAAAAAACCATCTTTCTGGCTGCGCTGCTACATGATATCGGCGTGCTTGGCGATAAGCGGCGCATTGATTCGCTAAACGCGATAGACAACCTTTATGACCCGCACCAAATCCGTGGCGTACAGATGCTTGCCGGGCTGGATACTTTTACCCCTATCAGCCCTATTATTGGCGATCATCACTTTGATCCAACCCGCAAAGGCACTCTGGAGCAGCATATCGTCTATTTTGCGGACTGCTTTGAGCGTCTCCTTCCTACGCAAGGCGTCGTTGCTCCAGACCAACAAAAGGCGCTCGTCGCCCGCTTTGTCGCTGACTATCGCGATATCGATCCACCACTTTGCGATACTCTGCGTGAACTAGCGCAACACCCTACCTTCTGGCGCCATATGCAAGCAGAGCATATTCAGCGGTTGCTGGAAATTGTGGGGCCGATTAACGACGTATATATTGACATCGATGGTCTGAAAGATATTTGTTTGCTGATCGCGAAAATTGTTGATACCTACAGTAGTTTCACCGCCAGCCACAGCATCATGGTTGGCGAAATTTCTTATGCCCTCGCCGTCTATATGAATTTACCGCCGCTGGTGTGCCGTAAAATTGAAATTGCCGGCTATTTGCATGATATCGGCAAAATATATATTCCACTGGCGATCCTCGAAAAACAGGCTGAACTTAGCGATGACGAAGCACAATTGATCCGCGAGCATAGCTATATGACCGGTGAAATATTACGAGATTTCACCGATCTGGGGGAAATCATCGATTGGGCCGCTAACCATCATGAGAAACTCGATGGCAGCGGCTACCCGCTGAATTTAAATCATCGTTATTTACAACTTCCGGACAGAATTATCGCCGTTGCGGATATTTTCACCGCGCTCGTTGAGGATCGCCCGTATCGGCTCGGTATGCCGTATCAGGAGGCGTTACATCTTATAGAAGCTGATGTTATAAATGGCGCTCTGGATAACGATGTGTATCTTGTATTGCGCCAGCATGCCCAGGCGCTACATCACCTCGTCACCCGCATACCGCGCGTCTGAACCTTCCGGTTGGCTACGGGGCTCTATAATAAAAATACCCATTTCTCGTTCATCTGCCTGCAAGGAAATACCCGGTGAGAATCGCCACCATGACTAACTGGGCCTACGGGATCACCGTAGGGCTGACCATTGCATCCGGTATGGCGATGCTAATCGCTTCCGGCGCCGATCGCGCTGAACGCCAGGCTGTACAACAACGGGATACGTTCGTTCGTCTTGTCGATGAGATAGAACGCGACGCGTGGGAGCTTTCGGATCTCGTGCGACTGTATGTCATCGAAAAACAACCGGAGACGCTGCAACAGTATCATCAGCAGGTCCAAACGCTCGAATCAATTGAAAACCGATTGCTTAAACTAAAAGATGTTGGCGCCAGCCAGCAGGAGCTGGCGCTGTTGCACGATGGTCTGCGTATTGTCGATGAATTACAAGATGAACAGCAGGCCGCCATCGATCGCGTCGCTCGTGGCGAAGAGAAAGAGGCGATTTTGCAGGTTTACGGTAAGCCTTATGAGCAGGAGCTGGAGCGGGTGCAAACGCAAATCGATCATTTCCGCCTGCTGCTGGAAGGACGAACAAACAACGCCATGCAGCAAGCGACTGAAAAATCACGCCTCTGGCGGACGCTTTCGGAAGCGATGGTTGGCCTGACCGCCTTGATGTTTTTATTTGTTCTCGGCTTTATTCTCAAACGCCGGGTGCTCACCCCTGTGGTACGACTCAGCGATGTGGTACAGCGTCTGGCATCGCAGGATTATGCCGTCGAACCACCGCACTTCAAACAGATTGATGAAATCGGCGATATGGCGCAGGCGATCCGTATCTTTCGCGAAAATGGCCTTGCCCGCCAGCGTCTTGAACAACAACGCGATGCCGACTGGGCCGTTCGTGAACTGCTGGCGCGAATGACTCAACGCTTGCAGGGATGTGAATCATTTGAGGATGTGGTGAAGGTCGCTGAACTTTTCGCCCCCAATATCGCGCCGGACGTTCCTGGCCGACTGTATATTCTTGATACCGATCCCTGGCAAATGCGCTGCGTCGCGCAGTGGCTTTCGCCGCCGGACGAGGCGGCCGTGTTTTATCCCGATAAGTGCTGGGCAGTACGTCGAGGCCTGAGCCATCCGCCGGTTAACGGCGAACCGGACATCGCCTGCTATCATCTGCCGCAAGAATGCAACGAGCAATCATTGTGCGTTCCACTTATCGCGCAGGGTGAAGCCATTGGCCTGCTCTCTTTTCGTAATGTCACTAGTGAGACAGCCCCCTCTCGCGCTTATCTTGAACTCATGGCGGAAGCGTTGGGCCTGGCGCTATCCAACCAGCGTCTGCGCAATGCTCTGCTGGAAAAAGCGTTGTTTGATTCTCTGACCGGGTTGCGAAACCGCCATCATCTTGAGGAAGCGCTGCATACGCAGATGAATCTGGCGGTGCGCAACAACAGCCCGCTGAGCTGCCTGATGATCGATATCGATCACTTTAAGGCGGTTAACGATAATTACGGCCATGAGGCGGGCGATCTGGTGATTAAAAACGTCGCGGCGATCATCCAGCGCGCGGTACGCGATCTTGGCCTGGCATTCCGCTATGGCGGCGAAGAGTTTTTGGTGTTGCTTTCCGGCAGCGATGAGGCCAGCGCAGAAGCCTGCGCGACTGAAATCTACAACAACGTGAGAAATATGACTTTACGCTGCGGGCTGACGGATATAGGCCAGGTGAATGTCTCTATCGGTATCGCCAGCTATCCGCAACACGCGCAAAGCGACAGCCTGCTACGTGCTGCAGATGCCGCGCTGTATCGGGCGAAAGAGCTGGGACGTTCGCGGATTATCCGCTTTGATATGCTGAAATCAGCATAACGTGTCACGCCAACCGGGAGTATATTGGCTCCCGCTTGGCGCATTACACCGATTTATCCACCCGGGTATCATTTCCCGACGTCAGGATACGCACCTTATCTCCCTTGTTGAAGATAAGCCGACCGTCGTAACCCTGTAGCACCTGTATCACCTGCCCACTATTGGTTTTGATTAGCAGTTCAACCTGCTGAGCGCCCTGCTGCCGATCCTGGTGATAGCGTGAAGCGCCAGCTCCGGCCAGAGCGCCTGCGGCGGTCATTGCCGTCTGGCCTTTTCCGTTGCCGAACTGATGGCCGACCACGCCGCCCAGCGTTCCTGCCGCGAGCGTACGAAGCGGCTGGCGCTGATGCGGAGTACTAATAATATGGCTTTCCTGTACGACGCCATAATCAACCAACGTTTTAGTCCCGGCGACGCCAGCCTGGCTAAACAACGCGGCCATTCCCAGCGCAATAAAGAGAAACTTCTTCATGATGACACCCTTGTCTTTTCATTGAGGAAAGTCATTAGCTATGCTCCGCTGGGTAGCGGAGCATGCGAACGTTGCTTAGTTGAGAGCCTGCTGCAGATCTTTTTTTACCTGCTCACGTTGTTCAGCCGTCAGCACCTGATTAATGCCGAAGTAATATTTCACGCGGTAATAACGCGTCTGCTGATCCAATTGCGCAAAAGCGGCTAGCTGCTGTTTTACTTTCGCATCGTCCCATTTACCGGACTGAATCACATCCACCAGAGCACCATCCTGGTAACCACCAATTTTGATATTTTTGAGGTTTGTTTCCAGCTCCTGACGCAGGGCCTGAATTTTGCTGACCTGATCGTTGCTCAGCTTGAGATGTTGTACCACCGGGTCCTGGGATAACGGCGGCACTTCGGCTGTCGTCGCGGCCTGAGCGGCAACGGAAAGACCCGCAGTCATCACTACGGCAGCCAGGGTGTTACGCAAGAAAGTATTCACGATAAATTGTCCTTAATACGCTTTATAAAGAGTGCGGATTATTACCGCCGGAATATGATCCATCTGTAACTAAGCGTTAAATTTAAATCTGGACAAATTTACAATAGATTTTATTTAATAGATAAAATAGCTGAGATGTCAGCAGCCAATCTTTTTTTAACTACACTTATTGTTAAATTGGCTGAATATTCTCTTCGACCCATCAGGAACGCCTTATGCCACCACGTAGCGCCAGCGATCTGTACGCCGAAATGAAAAATATGTCAGTAGAAGAGCGTATTCGCTTTTTCTCGCTTTCGCTTGCGGAAATGCATCGTGAGCTGCAGGAGAGCATCAGCGAGATTGAGTCGATGCAGCGAGCGCTGGCCGAAAGCGAGGAGAACCATCGACAGCTGGTTGAGACTGCACAGGATGCGGTGATTACCATCAATCATGCAGGGGTGGTGATTAACTGGAACCAGGCCGCGGAAAGAATGTTCGGCTGGTCCGCTGGGGAAGCTATCGGCAACAACCTGGGCGAGATGATCGTGCCGGAAGAGTTTCGCGAGCAGCATGCGCGTGGTTTAATGCGCTTTCAGGCGGCTCAGCCGTCGAATATCCTTAATCGCACCATCGAAATTACCGCCCTGCATCGAACTAAAGGCAAATTCCCTATAGAACTGTCGATCTGGCCGCATCAGCAATCAGGCAAGCAGATTTTCTCCGCGTTTATTCGCGATATCACCGACCGTAAACAGCGGGAGCAGGTGGTCTGGCTGCATGCAAACTTCGACGCGCTGACCGGATTGCCAAACCGCAGACTGTTGAGTAATCGCCTGGAGCTGGCGATAACGCAGGCCATCGCCAATGAGACAGAAGTGGCGCTGCTCTTTATCGATCTCGACCGCTTTAAGCCAGTGAATGACATTTACGGCCACGCCGTGGGTGACGAACTGCTGCGGCTGGTGGCGTTTCGTCTACAAAGCGTTTTACGAGAAGGTGATACGGTGGCCCGCCTCGGTGGCGATGAGTTTATCGCCCTGCTCCCCGATTTAAAGGCAAACGATCCGCTCCCCCGACAAACGGCGGAAAAAATCAGCAATGCGCTAACCCAGTCATTTTTGATCCACGAGCATGTTATTACGATTTCCGGCAGCATCGGCATTGCGCTTTTCCCTCACGATGCCGCGGATGCCGATACATTGCTGAACAGTGCAGATAAAGCGATGTACAGTAGTAAGAAGGCGACGCCGCGTGAGAGGTAAGTAAGGTATTCAGCCGTTCAGCGTCAAAATACTGGCCCCGGAAACGCAGCGGGTTGTTGATACGATCGGCGTAGACCTCCTCTTTTTCTCCCCATACGCCCGTCTTCTCTGACCACACTATCTCGCCCTGCAATGACGTCAGGCGGATCGGCGCGCCGTTCGGATCACAATGATATATTCCTATTTTGAAAAGTTATTTATCGCCCATCTAAGTTGTGATTCATAATGAGATTGTAATCCTCCCTCCTTTTAAACTCATTAGAGAAAGTCGAAAGGATTTTATATCTCACCGGCCTCCAGTTTTCAATAAAGATTTAACCTGATGATCACCATGTGGTGTCAGGCGAGGATAACTATCCGCATCTTTTTCAGATATATTGTACTCATTATCAAAAACATCCACTTTCTTGCATGAATCACCTACCCCATAAACAAAATAAACGTCATCAACATTTTCAGGTACATAATCATTTTGATGTCCGATAATTCTCCAGTCACTCCCCTTTTCTTTCTTTGTATCAAATAATGTATATGTATCAATCACAATTGGAGGAATGATTCTTTTTGATATATCTTCTTCGGTTAACTCTGGAGTAGTAGATACAAAATCAAAAATTTCAACTACGTGGCCAGTGATTATTTTAGATATGACTCTACCAAAATAATAATTACTCTCATCAAACTTTAAACAAAATATGTCTCCTGGTTTTACAAAGCGTAACATGGTTCTTGGTTTTTTATCCCATCCCCAAAATTTAAAATTACTCATCAACATTTCCTCCCATTCTTTTTACTATTATAAGCATGTTTAAATGACTTCGCACGAGCATCTTTCCGTCCATGATCAAATGAATTATACTTATTACCCCTATTGGTTGATGATATGGCTTCGCCAATCTTCCCAGTTCTCGTTTTATATTTTTCAATGTAATATTGTTCGTAACCTCTGGCTTGCCCATAAGTTACATTTCGATCAAGAGGTTCCATCCTCGAATCTGGTGATAATCTTTCTGTATCAAGATGCTCTCCTCTTCTTCGATCCATATCATTAGTGATACCCACGTAATAAGGTTCTTTCGCACCAGACTCAAATAAACCGTAAACACTATATCCTGTGGCGTCTACCGAAGTTAGCCCCCACGGATCCACCCATCCCAGCGGGTTCGGCGCATACTGATAAACATTCAGCCCACCGGCTAATCCAATCGGATCCTGGCTAATAAATCCCGCAATTTCAGGATCATAGTAACGATGTCGATTATAGTGCAGCCCCGTTTCAGCGTCAAAATACTGGCCCTGAAAACGCAGCGGGTTGCTGATACGATCGGCGTAGACCTCCCCTTTCTCTCCCCATACGCCCGTCTTCTCTGACCACACTATCTCGCCCTGTAATGACGTCAGGCGGACCGGCGCGCCGTTCGGGTCACAATGATAGTGCCAGCTCTCCTTCCTGCCCGCTTCCTGCGTCAGCAGCGCCAGCGGCTGAAAACTTCCCGGATAGTACACGTACTCGCGCATACTGCCGAACAGCGCGGCCTGCGCTTTCTGCCGCTGCAGCCGGCTGCCGGTATCAAAAATGCTCTGTGCCGCCAGCGGTTCGCGGGTGATAGTGACCGTTTCCCCCGCCAGCGCGTCTCTTCCACCGTCTGCTTGATATATTATTATGAATTCTGTCGTAGCATTTTCTGGGAAAAGCCTGTTTCAACAATACGAAACATTTTTATCAGAGTAACTTTCCATGTATAATATCTATTTAACTAATTAACTCAATTAAAACTATTGATGGAAAAGCATTTACCAAAGTACTCAATCCCAGAACGGCAAATTAGAGCCTTCTTCACAAAAGATTTTATCCGTGTCTATCAGGCATATTCCGATGAAATAGCTGATAGTGCGATTAAAAACAATACGTTCGTTTCTCCCCCATTTAGCCTGACTAGAATGACATGGATTAAGCCATCATTTTTATGGATGATGTATCGCTCTGGCTGGGGGAAAAAAGACAGCAATCAGACGAGAATATTAGCTATAGACTTGAGTCATGACGCATTCCAAAAAATTCTTCATTTAGGGGTGCCAAGTGATTATCATTCAGCATCAACCTTTCAAAATAAAGAAGAATGGCAAGATAAAATAAAGAATTCAGATATTATATTTCAGTGGGATCCTGAGAGAGATATTCATCTAAATAAACTTAATTACCGTACAATACAAATTGGAATTCGAAACCAAGCAGTCATTAATTTTTGTAATGAATGGATTGTTAATCTACATGATATCACCCATCAGGTACAGGAGATTCACAACCTCGTCTCTTTAGGCGATTTTTGCAAGGCGAAAACGCTTATCCCTACAGAAAAAACATATCATTTCCAACTTTAAATTAGTTTTAAATATTTTTCTAAATCGCCTGTAATGGACAGGCGACTTTTAACACCCATTAGCTCAACTAATTTTACTTAATTGTTTCATTGCGCTTTTTTTTATTTTTTCATTTTCTACCATAGCCAATTTTTCCAATTTTTCGATTGAGTTTTTATTGTTTATTTTGGCTAGCGCCCTAATACATTTATCTGCCAGAACATAATCCTCATCATAGTCTCTATAATTTAGTTCTAACAACGCCGCTTGATATAAGTATTCAACACTAGTCTCACTATGATAGTAATTTAGAATCGTTGCTAAATCCTCATGTTTTTTATGCCAATCAGCTATTATCAATTCATTCAATAAATCTATACACTTAAAATCATAATTAATAAGAGCTGACAAATATAAAAAAACATCAACTAATTCAGCATCTCTATTTTGACGAGCTAATTCAAGTTCATAGCATATGTTAAGTTCACCGTAAAATGCATTGAAATCATTATAAAATTTTGAGATATCAATTTCTCTTTTCATTAAAGAGACAATTAATTGTTTTTTATCCATTTTCATATGCTGTTAATTTAACCTCTCGAATCGCTGAATCCCTTGATTGAATATATCTAATGCCTTACCTTTACCTAATCCAATATTAATCTGTTCCCCTTCAGCTTTAAAGAATGCACTTGTCTCCTTCCATCCCTTCCCTACATCTGGCATGTCCGGATAAGTAATACTGGTAAGTACTGCTGAATCTTTAACCCCAATTGATTTTAGTTCTGATAATGCATCGTTTTTAAGGTAAAACCTCACTAAAACTCCATCGTAATTCTCAGAGAATGCTCTTCTTGGTGAAATGAATGTTTCAGATGTTCCTCTTAATTTACCTGTAGTGCGTAAATACTCGAAATCTTCATGACTCATTGAACGATAAAATTTTGTTGTTCCACCACATGACTTAGCTAATCCCCACGGATCCACCCATCCCAGCGGGTTCGGCGCATACTGATAAACATTCAGCCCACCGGCTAATCCAATCGGATCCTGGCTAATAAATCCCGCAATTTCAGGATCATAGTAACGATGTCGATTATAGTGCAGCCCCGTTTCAGCGTCAAAATACTGGCCCTGAAAACGCAGCGGGTTGCTGATACGATCGGCGTAGACCTCCCCTTTCTCTCCCCATACGCCCGTCTTCTCTGACCACACTATCTCGCCCTGTAATGACGTCAGGCGGACCGGCGCGCCGTTCGGGTCACAATGATAGTGCCAGCTCTCCTTCCTGCCCGCTTCCTGCGTCAGCAGCGCCAGCGGCTGAAAACTTCCCGGATAGTACACGTACTCGCGCATACTGCCGAACAGCGCGGCCTGCGCTTTCTGCCGCTGCAGCCGGCTGCCGGTATCAAAAATGCTCTGTGCCGCCAGCGGTTCGCGGGTGATAGTGACCGTTTCCCCCGCCAGCGCGTCGCCCTGCCAGTAGAACCAGCGCGTCTCTTCCGCCGTCTGCTTGAACACCCGGCGCCCCAGCCCGTCATAGCCGTAACGCACCAGCCGCTCGCCCTTGCGCACCGCCACCAGTTGGCGGTTATCGTCCCAGCTGAAATCCTCTTTCTCGCCGTTATGCCGGACATCGCGCCGCTGTCGCAGCTCGCCTGCGCGATCGAATACATAACGCACCCCGCGCTGCTGCCCCTCGCGGAACCAGCCTCCGGCGCTCTCATTCACCGCCCGGGTCTGCGTCTGCAGGTGGCTGCCCGCCGCATCCTGCACAAACTGCCGCAGCGTACCGTCCGGCGCGGTATGGGCCGTCAAGCGCCCCACCGGATCGTAAGCGTAACGATCGCTGCCCCACAGGCTGTCATCGCGCCGGGTCAGGTTACCCAGCCTATCCCAGCTGAAGCCGCTGGCGAACAGCGGTAAATCATTCTGCAACACCTGCTGCGACGTCAGTTGGCCGAGCCGGTCGTAGGTGAAATGACGCGTCACCTCCGCCGACAGCTGCTCGCTGACCCGCCGCCCGGCCTCATCGTAACCCAGCACGATTGGCGCATCGTCATTCAGCTGGATCTGGCTCAGCCGGTCATACTCATCCATGGCGTAACGCACCTGATGACCGCTGTCGCTGCGCCGGGAGACCAGCAGGCCGCGCTCGTTATAGCCATAATGCAGCTGAAAACCGTCCTGCTCCTCCAGCAGCACCCGCCCGGCGTCATCATAGCGCCACGCCAGCCGCCGCCACGGATTCTCACACAGCACCATCCGTCCGCAGGGATCGTAATGATACTTCGCCTGCAGGGTATCGCCGCTGCGCCGCTCGCTTAGCCGCCCGCCGCGGTCGTAACCGTAGCGCACCAGCCGCCCCAGCGGATCCTCACGGCTGATCAGCCGGTTGCCTTTATCCCAGCCATAACGGGTTACCTGTCCCCAGTAATCGGTCTCCGCGGCGATGCGCCCCAGCGCGTCGCGGTCCAGCTGCCAGCGCTGACCGTTCTGGTTGATCACCGCCAGCAGGCGATCTTCCAGGTCGTACTGATAGCCAAGCGTCGCGCCATCCGGCGTCTCGCAGGCGGCCAGCATTCCGGTGCGGTTATAACGAAAACGGGTTATCTGGCCGGCTTCATCGGTGAAGTGAAGCGGTGAATCTTCCCGGTCGTAAGCGACGCGAATTTCGCCGCCCTGCGGATTGACCATCGCCACCAGCCGATCCTTGCTGTCCCAGTGGAAACGGCTGCTGCCGCCGCCGGCGTCAATACGCTCCAGCAGGGTGCCGCGCGCGGAATGCCGCAGTTGAGTGGTTCCCGCGCCGGCCTGGCTCAGCGCCTGCAAAAAACCAAACCGATCATAGCGATAGCGACTCTGCCCGGAACCCGGCACGTCCGCCGCGCTCAGCTGCCCGTACTCATCATACTGATAGCGCGAGGTGACGCCGGTAGGGTCCGTTCCCGCCAGCAGGTTGCCGCGTTCGTCGTAGTCCGAACGCCAGCAGGCGCCTTTCTCATCAATCAGCGTCAGCAGATCGCCGTCTTCATTGTAGGCCGCCTGAATCTGGCTACCGTCCGGCAGATGTTCGGCGATCATTCGCCCCTGTTCATCATACTCCCAACGACGCGTGCTGCCGTCCGGCTCAATGAGTTCGACGGTGCGGCCAAAATCATCGTAGTGGAAGACGGTATTGCCGCCGGTCGGATCGATCTCCGAAACCGGCAGGCCGTTATCATCAAAGCTGACAGACGTTACATGGCCGTTGGAATCGGTGATTTCCACTTCGTTGAGCAAGTCGTGCCAGGCGAAATGGTAATCCCATACGCCGCCGTCGCCCCAGGCGTGAACCACCCGCCACTCGTCATTGAACTGGTAATGAAAGCCCTGGCCGTTACGGTCGACATGGCTGGTCATATGGCGCTGTTGATAGTAGAAGCGCCGCGGATGCGAAAGCGCATCGATCTCCGCGCTCAATTGATTATCGCTATCGTATTCATAGCGGGTCAGCGGCGTGATCTCGTCATCCAGCGCGTTGCGCAGGCGTAGCGCCCGCAGGCGGCTATTCTGCCAGGTGACGAGGATCTCCCTGCCGCTCATGCCGCACGTGCTGAACTCGCGAATACGCTCAAGGTCGCGCCCCTGCCAGTCGAACTGCCAGCCGTTACCGTTACGGTCCGCCAGCCGGTAAATCGCCAGCCGCCCGCACTTACCGCGAAATTGCAGCCGCGCGCTCCCTTCCTGCTCAACATGCCAGAAACATTCGCCATTGCGGGTTTCCCGCCACAGGCGGCTGCCGTCCGGCAGGCCGACAATACCCTGCTCGCGCCCGTCGGACTGCGGCAGCGCCGCAAACAGCGTCATCCCTTCCGGCTGAGTCAGCACCGCGACGCCTTCATCGGCCAGTATTTCAAGGCGGGTGTCCGCCGGGGTTGACCAGCCGTAACCGCACAGCCCTTCTTCATCGAGATCCGCCGACGAGTAGCTTCGCGTCCACGCCAGCGGCAGGCGGCCGGGTAACAGAAAATCCTCATGCTCCAGGCTCACGCTACCGTCGCGGATATCAACCGGTTCGGCGCGTAGCACCCGGCATTTCAGGACGCCGGGATCCATGTTGCGAAACAGCTTCTGGCGCAGCTTTTTAAACCGCCGCATAAACAGCCGCCACTGCGGCGTTTTTTTAACTTTCTTCAACCCCTTGCCCAACCCGCTTAACCCGGCGCGCATCAGCAGCGCCATCAGGTTGATGGTTGGCGGCCCGCCGACAATCACGTTGTTGGGAATCGCGAGGTTAAACGTCAGCGGCAGCGTCAGCGAGAGCGGCTTTGGTTTGCTCAGCCGCTTCAGGCGGAACGGCGGCACCATTCCGAGGATGTTACAGCTCAGTACCGGCATGCCGATGCGGGAAAACGGTTCGCCATCGACGGCGACGGTTTTGCTGCCCATAAACAGCTCGTCTTCCATCTGCGGGCCGCCGGGCGCGCGCAGCGGCGGCACCCACACGCCGCCGACCGGAATATGTACCGCAATACCGCCGGTCCCCGCGCTGGCGCGTTTGATGCTGTTGACGTGTACGGTAGTGCCCAGCAGCGGCAGATAATCAAACACGTCGAAAACGATGCCGATATGCGGCGTCGGCAGCGGCCAGGGATAAGTATGGATATCCAGGCCAAGCTGCGGGTCGAAGTGAGCCCCGGAGTGCATCAGACGCGCCTCAGAACATGGCGCGCAGCAGCGCGCGCAGGAAGGTGCGCACTTCGGTGGCGAACCCGCCGTCCGAAAGGCTTAAAAACAGGATTGCCAGCAGCGTCACGGCAACAATAATAATAATCCGGGTCTTCATAGCGGGTTGCTCCCTGCATTTTCAGTGGATGATGCATCGGTATTTCCCCAGGCAGGCAGGCTTTGCCATTCACCCGGCGGGGCATCAAAGGGGTGGGCGATCTCCGGCAGGCCGTTCCAGTGCGGATGCAGCTTCTCCCGCGCCAGGCGGATCACGCGGCGAAAGCTGTCATCGCCGCCGCGGATCAGTTTTTCCCGCGCTTCGCGGATCAGCGCGAACGCGGCTTCCAGCTGTAGCTGTAACTGCCGGTCCACGCGTTTTACCTGTTCGACGGCGGGTTGCCGCGGCAAGCGGTCTTCCGCCTGTTGGATTAAGCGCTGTTTTTCGCTTTGCCAGCGTGTCGCGCAGGCCTCAAGCACCTCGGTCCGTCGTTTATCATGGATGCGCAGCAGATCCTGGAATGCCAGCGGCAGCGTGGTCTGAGCGCGCTCTTGCCGTGGGATCGGCTCCGCCGCCTGGATGGCGTGGGCATACTCCTCCATCGCTTTTGCCCGGTGCCCGGCGAGGTTGAGACAAAAACCGGACATCCGCCAGCCTTCTACGGCAAATACCGGGTGTGGAATGGTTTGCGCTTCGCCCGCCGCCCGCCGATAGCCTTTCGCCGCCTGGAGATACTCTTTGCGCGCGAACCAGGCGCCGGCCTCGCCAAAAGTGCTTTGGGTACGCAGTTGTCCTTTAAGCGCCGGGTCGGCAATTTCGCCGCTGATGTTTTGCGCCTGGCGGTAGTGTTCGACGGCCCGTTGATGATCGTTACCTTTCAACCAACCGCCGGCGATCAGGTTATGCATCATCGCCTGCTGGTCGGCCCAACCGCAGCGCTGGGCGACGCCGAGCGCCATACCGCCGCGCGCGGCCACCTGCGCGGCGCTGCCTTTTTCCAGCAGCAGCATGGCGTCAGCCAGATAGCGGCGAAACAGCAGGCGATCGGGATTCGGATCGCTCTGCCCGCGCGCGGTTTGATGCATCACTTTCATACTGTCGACGTCATCGGTCAGCAGCCGTACCCTGCGCGGATGCGCCTCATACAGCGGCTGCCAAATCGGTTGCTCAAGCGTGTCGATAAGTAACAGTCTGGCGTTGCACGCCTCCTGCGCCAGCCAGCCGTTCAACCAGCGGTTCAACGCCTTTTCATCGCTGACGGCGGAGGGTTTCAGCACCAACACCAGATAACGTAAATCGTCATGAAATGTCGTCGCAAAATCCTGCAGCATCTGCCGCAACTGCGCCGGGCTATAGGTTGGGAGAAAGCGTTCGGCATCCCATATAGCGGCATCCGGCGTCGCTTCGTAGTGTTCCACAAACTCGCGCCCGAGCGCCTCGCTGTAGCCATAGCCGGTCTCAAACGGCGTGGTTAGCCCCAGCAGCAGATCCGGCAGCGAGCGGCCTTCAGGATGCTGCTGCAGCGCGATAAAACCATCAAGCAGCGACTCGCCGCCGGCAGGCGTCCGCCAGATAAATAAGCGGATCTGCTCCGCCTGCTCGCTGGCGTCCAGCCAGCTAAGCTCAAGCTCGCTCATTACTTTTTCGGTCGGATTCTTCGCCGCGTTCATTCCCTTTCCCTGTCAGGCATTGAGCTCAATCTTCTTACCATTCACCATCACGCCGGCGGCGTTAATGGTGATCGTCGACCCGCCAGCGGTAATCTCCACGCTGCCGTTGCTTATCAGAATGCCGCTTTCGCCCACGTTGATATGTACGGTATCGGTAGCGCTGTCGGTTACGCTCCCTTGCGTAAAGCGGGTATCACCGCCGGTGATGCTCAGGGTACGCCCGGCGCCGATCGTCACCTCTTGCTTACTGGTGATGGTCTGCGTTTGCTTACCGGTCACGGAAATATCGTGATTGCCGGTCACTCCTAGCGTCTGGTTGCCGGTGACCTGCACGTTACGGTTCTGCTGGACGCTGACGCTTTCGTTACCCTGCACCTGACGGGTGCGATCCTGTACGACCGTCAGTGACTGCTTGCCTTCGACGGTCGCGGTATGGTCGCTTTTCACCGTGGTGGTATGGTTGCCGCTGATGGTTTCATCGCGGTTCTGCTCAACGCTTAGGGTCTCATTCCCCTTCACGCTTTCGGTACGGTTCTGCTCAACGGTGGTGGTTTCATTACCATTGATGGTTTTGCTGCGATCTTTGCCGACGGTAACGCTTTCATTGCCATCCACCGTGCGGGTGCGGTTCTGTTTGATATGGCTGGTTTCGTCTTTGCCGACGGTTTTGGTGCGGTTATTGCCGACATCATGGGTCTCGTCGTTTTCGACTTCAGTATCCATGTTGCGCTCGGCGTGCAGCCAGAGCTGCTCTTCGCCGGGTTTATCTTCAAAACGCAGGGCGTTGGCGTTGTCCGGCGAACCATCCTTTGAACGGCTCATAAAACCCATCTGCGTGGCTGCCGCCGGTAGCGCCCACGGCGGCATACTGGCTTCGTTATAGACGCGGCCAATGACAATCGGCCGGTCCGGCTCACCGTTAATAAAGTCCACCACCACTTCATCACCGACGCGTGGGATCTGCACCCCGCCGTAACCCTGGCCGGCCCAGGCGCTGGAAACGCGCACCCAACAGGAGCTATTTTCATCGCCCTGGCTTTCGCGGTCCCAGTGGAATTTCACCTTAATCCGGCCATATTTATCGGTCCAGATCGATTCTCCTTTCGGCCCTACCACGCGGGCGGTTTGCGGCCCGTAGGTGCGCGGCCAGTCGGTCCTTGACGCAGGGACAAATGGCGTCGCGGCGGGAATAACGGTGAATGCGATGCGGTGCTGCGCGGTATTTCCGCCACCGGAGGCATACTGATTCTCTTCAAAATCATAGCGGGCGCCCACCACCAGCCATTTAGCGTTATCAGCCATGTTAGGCGCATGCGTCAGGGTAAACGTGTGTCCCGGGACGATACCGGTCGCGGTGGCGATACCCTGCGTTTGCTGCTGTTCGGCCTGCCAGGACTGCTGACGAATACGGGCGTAGGCTTCGCCGTCGCCGTGCTCCATAAAGCGCCCCGGCCAGTCGTAAACGTCGATTTTGCCCGGTGTCGGCGAGACCGGATTCTGCAGCGTTTGCAGCATCCAGGCGTGGGGCTTGCGAAAATCATAGTCATCGGTGCTGTAAAGCCCCGGCGTGACGACGTGGCTCGCCATCAGCTGGCTGATGCCCTCTTCGCCGACCGCGCCGCCGCCCGGTTGCGCATGCCAGGGAATAGTTTCATAACCGGGGAAGGATTCAGTCTGCTGATAGTCATCCATCAGCACCAGGGTATGGCCGTCTTTATCGTGGCGGAACAGATAGCTAATACCTTCCAGCTCCAGCAAACGGCTGATGAAATGGAAGCTGCTTTCCGCGTACTGTACACAATAATCCCACTGCCGGTAGCTACGCGTAAGTTTGTCCTCAAACTTAACGTTATGCTCGCTAAACAGTTTGGCCACGATATCCGGCACCCGCTGCTGCTGGAAAATACGGAAGTTGCGGTCGCGCATCATCGGCCAGAAATCGGGTTCCAGCGTGGTCTGATAGACGGCGTAGCGCGTCTCGCCAAGATCTTCGGCGCGTACGGTAACGGCGGTGATTTTGCCGGAAAGATAACGCTCCTGTCCCCATTGGCCGGGAACCGCCACCGTCATGTTTTTGCCGAGCATGGCCTGACGGTCGATAGCAAAATCCTGGCTGAGTAAATCGACCTGAAAGTGGAAAGGTTCGGACAGTTTCTCCTGCCCGCTGAATTTCCAGAATAATAACGAGGAGCTGTCGACAGATGACAGGATCGATATCCGATTAACCATATGGATTCCTTTATGGTGCAGGCAGCCGCGGGGCTAATTCCTTAAGATTAATAAATTATCCTGAATATTTATCAGAAGTCATCTCTCTGCCCGAGATTTCACCCAGGAATACTCTTAATTATTCAACTCTGTGCTTTTGTTCATCTTTATACCGTCATTATTAGTAGTGGAGCTTTCTTAACAGGCGTTAATTACTGGTTTGACTTATTAGAAACGGTAATGAGGTAAGTCTGAAAATAGTCTCCTGGCGCGAAGAAATATGTTTAAACCGGCCCGGACGCTTTAAAATAACCGCGGCTGCGAACTGCCATCACAGCCATTTGCTCACCGGCCTGCTCTTGCATACGGTCGGCCGGTGAGCAATCCCTGGTCGTTAATCGCTCAGACATCCCCTGTCTCGTTAATATCAGATCCTTTACCTCAGTCATATTCAGATTGTTTTTACATAAAATCGTCGCGCTATTTTCGCCCGCTAAACGGCGCAGTCGCTAATATTAGCGATGAGATAATCTATTGTTTATCAATCGGCTTCAGACATAAAACCCCCGCCTGCCGGGCGCTGGCGCAGGTTTTGATAAGGTACGACCCTCTTGATCTCTGCCATCGATCTACAATACTGTATATACATACAGTAAAGATAATCGGTGATCATCATGCAGTTTTTCACACTAATCGAACTACGCCAGATCGTGGCACTCCCCCTGTTCAGCGATCTTGTTCCCTGCGGTTTTCCTAGCCCCGCGCAGGATTATGTTGAACGGCGTATCGACCTGAATGAACTGCTGATTCAGCATCCAGGCGCCACCTACTTTGTGAAATCAAGCGGTGACTCAATGATTGGCGCTGGCATTGGCGATGGTGATTTACTGGTGGTGGATAGCTCCCGCAAGGCCGTCCATGGCAGCATCGTTATTGCCGCAGTGGATGGAGAATTCACGGTTAAGCGCCTCCAGTTACATCCTGTTGTCATGCTCAAACCTGATAATCCCGCTTACCAGCCGATTATGCCAGGCAGTGAAGAGTGTCTGGAAATTTTTGGCGTGGTGACCTATATCGTGAAATCGGCGGGCTGATCGTGTTTGCCCTGTGTGATGTGAACTCGTTCTATGCTTCCTGTGAAACCGTCTTTCGCCCGGACTTACGCGGCCGCCCGGTGGTTGTTTTGTCCAATAATGACGGTTGTGTGATTTCACGTTCTGCGGAAGCCAAACCGTTTGTGAAAATGGGTGAACCGTACTTTAAACAAAAAGATATCTTCAGACATCATGGCGTGGTTTGCTTCAGTAGCAACTATGAACTCTACGCCGATATGTCCAACCGGGTAATGACGACGCTTGAAGAGATGTCGCCTCGCTGTGAAAAATACTCCATTGATGAAGTTTTTTGCGATCTTACCGGCGTGCGTAACTGCCGCGTTCTTACCGAATTTGGACATGAGCTCAGAGCCACGGTGCGGCAACGCACACACCTGACGGTGGGCGTCGGAATAGCCCAGACAAAAACGCTGGCTAAACTGGCGAATCATGCGGCAAAACGCTGGCAACAGCAGACAGGAGGCGTGGTTGACCTGTCGAATGCGGAGCGGCAAAGAAAATTGATGGCGGCGCTACCGGTGGAAGAGGTTTGGGGAGTGGGTCGACGCATAGCGAAGAGGCTTGAAACGATGGGGATCCGGACGGTATTGCAGCTGGCTGACACGGATATCCGCTTCATCAGGAAACACTTTAATGTCGTACTGGAAAGAACCGTCCGTGAATTACGCGGCGAGCCCTGTCTCGAGCTGGAAGAGTTTGCCCCGGTAAAGCAAGAGATTATCTGTTCCCGTTCGTTCGGCCATCGCATCACCGAGTACGAAGAAATGCGTCAGGCCATCTGTAGTTACGCTTCCCGGGCTGCAGAGAAACTTCGTCAGGAACATCAATACTGCCGGTTTATCTCCGTCTTTGTAAAAACGTCGCCCTTCGCGCCTGATGAACGGTATTACGCCAATAATGCCTCGGTCACCCTGCTTACCCCAACGCAGGACAGCAGAGATATTATCGCCGCCGCGACGCGTTGTCTGGATGCCATCTGGCAAAGTGGCTGTCGGTACCAGAAAGCCGGGGTGATGCTGGGCGATTTTTATAGCCAGGGCGTCGCGCAACTTAATCTGTTTGACGAAAATGCGCCGCGAAAAAATAGCCAAAAACTGATGGAGGTACTGGACCGCCTGAATGCTGAGGACGGACGTGGGACGCTTTACTTCGCCGGCCAGGGTATCCAGCAACCGTGGCAGATGAAGCGGGAAATGCTCTCCCCGCGATACACTACCCGATATAGCGATCTGCCCACGGTTAAATGAGAGCTCTCACAGGCCAAACCTTAGATAAAAGGTTTGGCCATCATGGCGTCCGTCAGGTTATTTATGGAATATAAAATTGCGCAGCGCGTTTCTCACTTCTCCTTCCGCGGTTGCAGAACAAGTTGATGATGGCTGGCCTCAATGACGCGCGCGCGGTCCGGGTCAAGATCCTCACGGGCAAGCACCAGCTTCCAGTCGTTTTTCGTCAGATCCGGCGCCCGAAACAGCGCCACCACGGCAACATACTGCGCCTGTTCATCCAGCGGCATGGTGAGACTCATCGCCGTTCCCGGTTTGAGCACCAGGCTGCGGCTGGCCAGTTGGTCGTCTTTTAATATCTCCTCCCCCTCCGCCGCCAGCTGCTGGTAAACCGTCTTATCGAAAGTCTTGCGATCCTTCAGCACATAGACCCGCACCATCACCGGCTGGGAGGCGCTGTTATCCTCGCGGTTATCGGTGTTTAACGCATTGCGCGCGCTAAAATCCAGACGCAGCGTTTTCACCTGGCGATAAAATACTGACTTTACGGCGGACGAAGCGCCGTCGCTGATTTTCTGTGTTAGCCCACAACCCGCCAGCATGAACGGCAGAAGAATCAGTGCGGATAGTTTAAGCGAAGTGATATTCAACACGTTGGTTTCCTTGTGATAATGATGCAAGCGGCATGCCGCGGTAGCCGCCCAGTTCCGTGGTAAACGTGGCCGGTAAATCCGGCGGAACCGCGTCCCCCTCCATGCCCAGAACGCCGCTTATGCCGAGCATAAACGGCGTTTCGCCAAGTACCGGCGCGGGTAACAGCGGCGTGGGAAGCGTTAAGGTGATTTTGGCCTTATAGCGCCAGCCGAGATAAACCCGCAGCAGAACCAGAAAGTCCGCATAGATTTGCCCTTCCGGCATCCAGCCTGCGGCCTCGGCGATATCATCGGTGTACAGCGCGATCAGCAACTGGCTGGCAATCTCGGTCGTTTCCTCGCCCAGCACCGTGTAGCCATCAAGCAGGAAATCGTTATCGCCGTAAAAACCCAGCGGCTGCGCCGGGTACACCGTCCGTGGGCAGTGCGGCGACGCTTCCGCCCGCGTATGGGGCGCCAACAATCGTACCAGCGCCTGAATTCCCTCTTCGGTACGCGCAGGCAGGCGCATCACGCTGAGTAATGCCAGAAAGCGAGATACCGGCGCGGCAATATGCTGAGCGGTGCCGGGAATGCCCAGCCCGATCAGCCCCAGCAGGCTCTGCGAAGTACGGTCGCGACCGCCGTCTTCAAAGGTTGCCGGATACGAGTATTTGCGCCAGATGCGATAAAACTGGCTCAGAATGCGGTGGTTAAAAATATCGAGAAATGCTTCCTGCGCCTCATGCCCTTCTCTTTGCTGCGCAATATCATCCAGCCAGGCGGTGGGCAACGGCGAATCGACACCGTATAGCCCCATAAAGGTGGTGCGCAGCGTCGGCGGCGCGTCGGGATGCGCCTCATCATACTCCACCGCTTTGAGTTCGCTGACCGGAAAACCCATCCCCGGATGCGGGCGAAAGCGTACCGGATCATCCGCCGGGTTCAGCGTGCTGCCTAATGCCGGCGCGCCAGGTCGCGATTTTTCCAGTAGCTGGCAGAAACGGTAAAAGTTGATGCGCTGAATATCCCGCTCCAGCCGCGGGCTCAGCCGGGAATGCGGCGTTTGTGGTTCTCCTGCCATTCGAGACGCTCTCCGGTAGGTTGCAGTATCAGAATCAGACGATTAAACAGATGGATGTCGGTATACAGGGCAAAGAAGCGGTTGAGCAGCTCGCCAAACAGGCAGATGTCGCCGTGTCCGGCGAAGCCGTTACCGTCGAGCGTCACCTCTATCTGCACGCCGCGTAGAAAGTGCCCCTCGGCAAAACGTTCCACCTCACAGTGGCTCACGTCGACGATCGCCTGCAGGCGACGGCGGTTCATTTCGTTGTCCGTCCAGTCGTACAACGCCAGCGCGCCGCGCAACACCTCGGCGTTATCCATCATCCACAGGAAGCTGCTACCGAGATGGCTCAGTACCCGCCAGTGAAAACGGTCGCGATCCGGTGGATAACACGGCAACGTCGGCGCGCTGAGATTGCGCACCTGGAGTCGCGACGTCGTGGATTTGACCACCGTGTCCAGCAGCGTGCTTTGCAGCGCCCGCCGCGGCAACTGGCCGTTGGTGCCGATCAGGCTCAATGACAGGGTTTCATTCTGCGGCACGCGATGCTGGTCAAACGCCTCGCCGCCCAGCGTCAGCCAGGTATCATGCAGCCCGGACGGGCCACGTTTAACGCGCGTGTGGTAATAATATTCCGGCGCATCATGGCGCAACATGCCGCCTTTGTGGCGAAAACTGGTAAACGGCACATACACTTGGGTGCCGGAAAGACGTGAAGAGGTGACGGACTCCACCGAATAGATTTCGGTGTGTCCATCCTGGACGCGCATGGGGCGCAGCAGATACTCACTTTGTAGTGAATCCAGATGCAGCGGATCCGACTCCAGCGGGAACAGGTTAATAACCGGGCTGCAGTGTAAACGCAGATGTTTCTCTGACAACGCATACTCCTGCGGCCACGGTTTATCCAGCACGACCTCGATCTCAAACCATCCCGGCGCATCAGGAAACGTCATATTCTCCAGCCCGCACAGCGCGACCGACATAAACTTTTCACGAAAGCTGAAATACTCCAGCAGCAACTGGTAGCCGCTGAACCCGCCGCTTTGGGGCAGCAGCGCATCATCATGGCCAAAACCGCAAACGGCAAAATGGGCCGCCAGCGGCCTGCTATCGGCCTCCCCCGCCAGACGTATGCCGATGTGCGCCACATTCAGGGTCAGCGCTTCATGCAGCGCGCAGGCCAATGGCGCATCGGCATTCAGATACAACGGAATACGGCTCAGGTCGAGCGCCCGCCAGTCCACCAGCGCGCTACAGTCAAAACGCAGACAAATCGCCTGGCGGCCGTCGGCCTGCGCCCTGACGCTGGCGCGGGAGAGCGCGAGCGGCTGTAAGGTTAGCGGCTGGGTCGTGGTGTAACGGCAGCGGGTGCCCGTCTCGCCGATGGGCCGGGAGATCACTTCCGTTCCCTTCTTCAGCCGCTGCGGCTCTTTCATCTCCCGCCAGTCGACGCTGAACTCCACCATCGCCAGCGACGGAATGGTACGGAGATAATGCGGCCAGATCATACTCACCAGCCCGCCGGTCAGCTCCGGCAGGTCGTCGTCGAGCTTTTCGCGCAGCCGCCCCATCAGGAAAGCAAAGCCTTCGAACAGGCGCTCAACATAGGGATCACGGGCGCCGGCTTTATCGAGGTTTAACGCCGCGGCGCGATCGGGATGGGCGCGGGCAAACTCCTCGCCAGCCTCACGCAGATAGCGCATTTCAGCGTCAAAATAACGCAGAGTTAAATCGTCCATGGAATATCTCAGATGTCAGAATTGAAAAACTCGCTGCTTGTAAAGCAGCGCTTGCAGCGTGAATGTCGGCCCTTATTCCTCTACGTCACCGTCAGCAAACGGTTCCGCACGGGAGGCCTCCACGATGAAAATCTGTGTCGGCAACGTGAAGTTTCGCAGTTTCAGCAACGCCAGCGGGCCATCGCCGAGTTCGGTACGCAGCAGCCACTGCAGTTGCCGGTTATCCGGCGTATTGACCGTCAGACGAAACAGCCCATCGCCGATCTGCTGGCGCTTCATTCTCTCCAGCATACGCAGCGTGCCCCACGGGCCGCTGTCGTTCGCCAATAGCCGGGCGCCCGCCGCCACTGAGCTCCAGCTCAGCATCGCGCCGGGTTTGTTGATAGTCCCCGGCCAGCGGAAACTTTTCCATTCGGCAAGCTGGTTAAAGTAGTGCAGATTCTGGCCGTCGAGGGTGAGTTGCGTTTCAACGATCCCCGGCGTCGCCACCCCCTGTAGTTCAAACCCCATTCCCTGACTGCCGTCGGTAAACAGGATGTCGGACAAGGAACTCAGTTGATTAATCGCCTTCAGGAAGGCCGGATTGAAAGTCAGCCCCTGACTGTGCGCGCTATCGGCCACCCAGCGGCTACCCTCCCGGTTGAGCACGCCGCCCAACTGTCGGGCAAGAAACTGGTCGATTCGCCCGCTATCGCGACGGATGAATGCCGCCAGCATCGGTAGCGAGACATCGTTTTTGCCCGCGGCAAACGGATAGCGGCCGTCGAAAGCCGAATGCCAGTTAGCGACCACAGAACGCTGCCACGCCTCGTTCAGGCTGGCAGCCGATGGCTGCAGCACCGTTTCCCAGGCCTGCGTCAGCGGCTGGACGAACATGGTCTGGCCGAAACCGCTCCACTCTTCGCCGAGGCTGGGGGGGGCGGCGGCGCCGCCCGCCCCGCCGTGTCGACCAGCAG
>OAWL01000009.1_pt1 | contig 185227 bp, 167 predicted proteins | sample 1501391 | NCBI WGS metagenome assembly OAWL01 (sample SAMEA2580211, study PRJEB22360) | human gut metagenome | biome: human gut; feature: human-associated habitat; material: faeces | place: Denmark | collected 2008/2010
GGGCGTGAAGCCCTCGCGCCCGGCGGCAATCGTCGCCCCGCCGCCGCAGACCGCGCTACCGCAGGCTCAACCAGCTGCGACCAGCGGCGATAAAACCGCGCTCCACATCGGCAACGCGGCGACTCAGCATGTCGCGAACCTGCCGGAAGCCGAACCGGCGGCGAAGCCGCAGCCGGGCACGGATCCCCTTAGCGGGCAAAATCTGCCTTCTCCTGTTGTGCAGACCGCGACCACGCCGCAGCACGATATGGCCGAACCTCCGGCGGAGAATACTCCGGCGCAGCCAGCCGCCGTCGCTTTCGCCGCCGCCAGCCCCAGCCAGAGCGCCACGCCCGCCAGTGCGCTGGTAACCGCGCCGCCGACGCCGCAGCTTAATGCCCAGCTTGGTAGCCCGGAATGGCAGCAGGCGCTGAGCCAGCAGGTGCTGATGTTCCACCGCAACGGCCAACAGAGCGCCGAACTGCGCCTGCATCCGCAAGAGCTGGGGGCGCTGCAGATCACCCTGCAGCTCGACGATAAACAGGCGCAGCTGCACATCGCTTCCGCACACGGTCAGGTACGCGCGGCGGTCGAGGCGGCTATGCCGCAGCTACGTCACGCGCTGGCTGAGAGCGGAATCAACCTCGGTCAGAGCAGCGTTGGCGGCGAGGCGACGCCGCAGTGGCAGCAGCAAAACGGTAACGGTGAAGGCCGCGCCAGCTACGCTGAACGCCATGGCGGCGGCAGCGATGCCGCGCCGATTGAGCCAGTCAGCGCCCCAGCAGCCCTGCAGCGAATGGCCAACCAGCTCAACGGTGTCGATATTTTCGCCTGAGGGGCGCTAAACGGCCAATCTGGCCCCCATTTGCCCGTTTATTCCGGCTATTGCCTCGCGCGTTAGCCGCGATAATACCTTTATATGTCATACGTGCGGCGCCGCCGCGCGTGATGCCCGTCAGCAACGCGGCGGGCGGAACAACAGGAATTTGATTTGGCTATGTCTCAAAACTCCCTTCCGGCAACCGCGCCCAAACGCCCCTTACTGATCATCCTGCTGACGATCGTCGCCGTGGCCGCCTGCGCAGCCGCAGGTTACAGCTGGTGGCTGCTGCAACAGCGCGACGGCGGCGCGCAAACCGCCATCGAAAAGGAAAAACCGCCCGCGCCGCCAGTATTTATGCCGCTGGATACCTTCACCGTCAATCTGGTGACCCCGGACAACGATCCGGACCGCGTACTGTATATCGGCCTGACGCTGCGCCTGCCGGATGAAGCAACCCGCCGCCAGCTTAATGATTTCCTGCCGGAGGTACGCAGCCGCCTGCTGATGCTGCTTTCGCGTCAGGAGGCCGGTCACCTGGCGAATGAGCAGGGCAAGCAGCAGTTGGTCGCGCAGATCAAAGAGACGCTGAGCGCGCCGCTGGTTAAGGGACAACCGAAGCAGGTGGTCAGCGATGTGCTGTTCACCGCCTTCATACTGCGGTAATCACCATGGGCGATAGCATTCTTTCACAGGCAGAGATCGACGCCTTGCTCAACGGCGACAACACGGGCGACGAGCCCGAGACGGTTGTCGGCGGTAAAGAGAGCGAGGTTAAGCCTTACGATCCGAATACCCAGCGCCGCGTGGTGCGTGAACGCCTGCAGGCGCTGGAAATTATCAACGAGCGTTTTGCCCGGCAGTTCCGCATGGGATTGTTCAACCTGCTGCGCCGCAGCCCGGACATCACCGTCGGGCCGATTAAAATTCAGCCGTACCACGAGTTTGCCCGCAACCTGCCGGTGCCGACCAACCTTAACCTGGTACACCTGAACCCGCTGCGCGGCACCGCGCTGTTCGTCTTCGCCCCGAGCCTGGTGTTTATCGCCGTCGATAACCTGTTCGGCGGCGACGGGCGTTTCCCGACCAAGGTCGAAGGCCGCGAATTCACGCCCACCGAACAGCGGGTCATCAAACGCATGCTGCGCCTGGCGCTGGACGCCTACGGTGACGCATGGAGCGCAATCTATAAGATTGACGTCGAATATGTGCGTGCGGAAATGCAGGTCAAATTCACCAACATCACCACCTCGCCGAACGATATCGTGGTGACCACGCCGTTCCAGGTGGAGATTGGCGCGCTAAGCGGTGAATTCAATATCTGTATTCCTTTCGCCATGATTGAGCCGCTGCGTGAACTGCTGACCAATCCGCCGCTGGAGAATTCCCGCCAGGAAGATAGCCAGTGGCGCGAAACGTTGGTCAAGCAGGTGCAGCACTCTGAGCTGGAGCTGATTGCCAACTTCGTCGATATCCCGATGCGCTTGTCGAAAATACTTAAGCTGCAGCCTGGCGACGTTTTACCGATAGATAAACCGGATCGCATTATCGCCCATGTCGACGGCGTGCCGGTGCTAACCAGCCAATATGGCACCTTAAACGGGCAGTACGCCCTTCGTGTTGAACACTTGATTAACCCTATTTTGAATGCTCTGAGTGAGGAACAGCCCAATGAGTGATCCTAAGCAACCGTCTGGCGCAGGAAAGGAATCCGTAGACGATCTGTGGGCTGATGCGCTTAATGAACAACAGTCGTCTGAGAAATCCAGCGCCACCACCGATGGGGTGTTCAAATCGCTGGAGGCCCAGGATGCGCTCGGCAGCCTGCAGGATATCGATCTGATCCTCGATATTCCGGTGAAGCTGACCGTTGAACTGGGGCGCACCAAAATGACGATTAAAGAGCTGCTGCGCCTGTCGCAGGGATCGGTTGTCGCGCTGGATGGCCTGGCGGGCGAACCGCTGGATATCCTGATCAACGGCTATCTGATAGCCCAGGGCGAAGTGGTGGTGGTGGCCGATAAATTCGGCGTGCGCATTACCGATATCATTACCCCGTCCGAACGTATGCGTCGGTTGAGCCGCTAATGACCGCCCCCGTTACCGTGCAGGCCAGCCAACCGGTTACCGAAACGGCAATATCCGGCGGCTCGGCGCTCATGCAGGTAAGCAGCGCGCTCGGCGCGATTCTGCTCCTGATCCTACTGGCCGGTTGGTTGTTCCGCCGTCTCGGCTTTGCGCCGCAGGCGCGCAACGGCCGGTTGCTTAACCTGCGCGCCAGCTGCCAGGTTGGCCAACGCGAGCGCGTGGTGGTGGTAGAAGTCGATAATACCCTGCTGGTGCTGGGCGTCACCGCCCAGCAGATCACCCCGCTTCATCAGTTCCCGGCGCCGCCGCGTGATGAAGATAACACGGCGGTCACGCCTGCTAACGACTTCCGCCAGCTGATGCAAAACGTCCTCAAACGCCCGGAAAAATAGCCATGTTCCCTACTCTGTTCGCTTGCCTTCGCCGTCGGGCGCCGTGGCTCGCCGCCGCGTTACTGCTGCTGAGCCCTGCCGCCTTCGCACAGCTGCCGGGGCTTATCAGTCAGCCGCTGGCTAACGGCGGCCAGAGCTGGTCGCTGCCGGTGCAGACGCTGGTGCTATTGACCTCGCTGACCTTCCTGCCAGCGATGCTGCTGATGATGACCAGTTTTACCCGCATTATCATCGTACTGGGTCTGCTGCGTAACGCGCTGGGCACGCCTTCCGCGCCGCCGAACCAGGTGATGCTTGGGCTGACGCTGTTCCTGACCTTCTTTATCATGTCGCCGGTGTTCGACAAGGTCTATCAGGAGGCGTACCTGCCCTTCAGCCAGGACAAGATCGGCCTTGATACGGCGCTGGATAAAGGCGCGCAGCCGCTGCGCGAATTTATGCTGCGCCAGACGCGCGAAAGCGATCTGGCGCTGTACGCTCGTTTGGCCAACCAGCCGCCGCTGGCCGGGCCGGAGGCGGTACCGATGCGTATTCTGCTGCCCGCCTACGTCACCAGCGAACTGAAAACCGCCTTCCAGATTGGTTTTACGGTGTTTATTCCGTTCCTGATTATCGATTTAGTGGTCGCCAGCGTGCTGATGGCGCTGGGGATGATGATGGTGCCGCCGGCGACGATCTCGCTGCCGTTTAAGCTAATGCTTTTTGTGCTGGTGGATGGCTGGCAGCTGCTGCTGGGCTCGCTGGCGCAGAGCTTCTATTCCTGAACCGCGGAGAACAATCATGACGCCGGAATCCGTGATGGCCATTGGCACCGAAGCGATGAAGGTCGCCCTGGCGCTGGCCGCCCCGCTGCTGCTGGCAGCGCTAATCAGCGGGCTGGTGGTCAGCCTGCTGCAGGCCGCCACCCAGATTAACGAGATGACCCTATCGTTCATCCCCAAAATTCTCGCGGTAGTGGCGACGATTATTATCGCCGGGCCGTGGATGCTGAACCTGCTGCTGGACTATATGCGCACATTATTCAGCAACCTGCCTAATATTATTGGCTAGCCGTGATCCCCTTTGACAGCGCGCAGCTTAGCGAATGGCTCAGCCAGTATTTCTGGCCGCTGCTGCGTATTCTGGCCCTCATCAGCACCGCGCCGGTGCTGAGTGAAAAGCAGATAAGCAAAAAGGTGAAAATCGGTCTCGGCGGCCTGATTGCGATACTGATCGCCCCAACGCTGCCCGCCAACACGATCCCCATTATCTCTGCTGCCGGTTTATGGCTGGCGATTCAGCAGATCCTGATCGGCGCGGCGCTGGGGCTAACGATGCAGCTGGCTTTCGCCGCGGTACGCCTCGCCGGCGAAGTCATCGGCATGCAGATGGGGCTATCGTTCGCCACCTTCTTCGACCCCAGCGGCGGCCCCAATATGCCGGTGCTGGCGCGGCTGCTGAACCTGCTGGCAATGCTGCTGTTTTTAAGCTTTGACGGCCACCTGTGGCTTATCTCGCTGCTGGCCGACAGTTTCCATACCCTGCCGATCCAGAGCCAGCCGCTGAACGGCAACGGTTTCCTGGCGCTCGCCCAACTGGGTTCGTTAATCTTTATCAATGGCATGATGTTGGCGTTACCGCTGATTTGTCTGTTGCTCACGCTCAATATCGCCCTGGGTCTGCTCAACCGTATGACGCCGCAGCTATCGGTATTCGTGATCGGTTTCCCGGTGACCATGACCTTTGGCATTATGACCCTCGGCATGATGATGCCGATGCTGGCCCCCTTCTGCGAACACCTGTTTGGCGAGATGTTCGATCGCCTGGCAGCCGTTATCGGCGGTATGACGTTTTAACCTTGCCGTTATTTCCCTCTTTTTTGCCGGACAAAATGGCAATAAAAACCGTTTACTGGGATAAAAACCTGGAAAAACGTTTTTATTGCTACTAAGGTCCGAATGTTCATAGCGGCTTGAATTAAAAAATAGCCACCCTACAATAAAGCCTTATTTTAATTGTTAGTGAATTTTATTTTTTAGAAAAATTGAAACCTCGGGAAACGCAGAATATTTCCATGCGTGGGTTTAGTGCATCTTTAATAAAATAAGGAGCGACATCATGATTAAGGCGAAAGGTAACCGTATAGCGCGGCGAATATTAGGCCTGCCCCACTGGGAAAGTAACCGATTTAAAATCGTGCTGGCCGACACTGCCGCTGGCGGAAAATGGAAAGTGGTGAAGAAAAAGAAATAATCCTGACTGGCAATTGTTCTATCCGCAACATAATTCCAAATTGCACAGTGCGGTAGCCCCGGTAAGCGCTCGCGCCACCGGGGATTTTGAGGCCACCAACACCGGCAGTTTCAGTTCGCAATGGTACGAGTCGTAAACCGTAGGTCGGGTAAGGCGCTAGCCGCCACCCGACAAAAAATATTCCTGTCGGTTTCCATTCTACATTTGACCATAGAAGATATAGATATTGCCTGGTTCGGAAAAACAAAAGAATTAATAAAACAATCAAGGAGAAATAACTCCTCTTTACTCTATAATTACTTTCTTTAAACGAATACGCTCACACAGCATGACGCAGCGCCCGTATTCCCTTTCCAGTCTGACGACGCAGCAGCGCAAGCAGCGTTGACACTTCCGAATAACCCACGTCAGCGGTAATCGTCTCAATATCTTTCCCCTCGGCAAGCAGCTGCTTTACTCGTTCGACCCGCAATTGCTGGAAAAAAGCCAACGGTGATTTCCCCAGCGCGGCCTCCATTCTGCGCTGTAAGGTGCGTGGATGCACGTTAAGCGCGCCGGCAGCCGCCTGCAGGGAAAATCCCTGCGCCAGATGCGCTCGCGACCAGTGCGCAAAGCGGTTGATCAGGTCATCGGCATGCTGAGGATAACCTGCCGGCAGGCGTGAAACCTGAGGATGGCGGATATCAGCCGCCATCGCTTTTGCCAGCAAATCGGCAAGCGGCGGGCTGCTCTGGCGAATCAGCCACAGCGCCAGCTCCACATGGCCCATCATTGCGCCGGGAAGGATCGGCGCAGCCGCATTGAGCCATGACGCAGCGGCGGTCTGCTCATTGAGCAAACGGCTATCCGCCAGGATGAAGGTATTTAAACAGGCGGCGGCAATTTTAACGCCGTGCTTCGCCATGTTTTGCAAAAACCGCTTAGCGTCAGCAATATCGAGCCAGCCATCCGGTGGCGATTGTCGTGCGTGAACGTTGATCGCCGGCACCACAATCCAGTCGGGATAATCCAAACCCGATGCCTGATGAGCAGGAATACTCAACCCATGGGCTGATTTAACCTGCCCGGTCATTGCAATCATTTGCACATCAAAGCGAGAAATATTCATGCTCTGGCGTCGCGCCATATCATTGGCCGCGGCGAACGTATCCAGCAACGTCGCTAAGCCGGTGTCGAAAACGCCATCCAGAGCCAGAATATTTATCTTCATGTCGTTAATGGTATTGAAATTGTCATTTTTGCATATGGTTCTATTTTAACCTTAGCCATAGACTTTCCTCTATCGTTATTAATTACCAGAGCCAAATAACATGAAAAATAACCCTGAACTGATTATCCTTACGTTAATTTGTCTGCTAACGGTTATGATGTGGATCCCCTATATTATTGCCAGAGCCACACGTGCTAACGTCGCGCCCGCAGCGGGTAATGGCCATTCGCCATCAATCGGGACGGCGCCCTGGGCGCAGCGTGCGCAAAAGGCGCACGCCAACGCGGTAGAAAACCTCGTTATTTTTGCCCCACTGGTTGTGGCCGCCGCGTTGCTAAACGTCAATAACGCCATAACGTTAATTGCGGCTAAAATTTATTTGCTCGCGCGCATCGTCCATTATATTGCGTATACCGCCGGGATCCCCGTTATCCGGACTCTCGCCTTTCAGAGCGGTTTTGTCGCGACGGTTACTATTGCGATAGTTATTTTAAGTTCCGTTTTTTGAGGTTAAAAACTCCCGGCGTTCTCTGCCAACACCAGGCTTTGTAGCGCCGTCTTCAGCCATTTGGTTGCCCCTCGCTGCCCGCCGCGTTTATGGGAATAGATCTTCACGGTGAACGGGCTGATGGCGAACGGCAAAGGAAAAATCGCGATCGGGGCGGCATGAAGGAACTTCTCTGCGGCATAACGAGGAATCGCCATTAACAGATCGCTTTGCGCCACAATAAACGGCGCGCTAAGCATTGAGGGGGTTTTGAGCGCTATCTGCCGGGTATAGCCTAATTCCTGCAGACGTAAATCCAACACCCCCTGCTTTTCGTTCCACGGCGTGACCACCAGATGGCGCGCGGCGAGATAATCCGCCAGCGTCAGCGCCGTGCGACAGGTATGGCTGATAACCACATACTCATCCTCAAACCAGTCAATTTCCTCGAGTTCATGATGACGAATATCTTCAGCGGTGCTGAAGCCCAGCGCCAGATCCACCTCCCCCGCCAGTAGCTCCGTCAGCGCCGGGCTATGTGGCAAATAACGGAGCTCAAAACGCAGGCCCGGCGCTTCATGCTGCAGCTTTTGCATTAGCGCAGGGAAAATGCATAACGCGGTGAAATCGGTAATGGCTATCTGGATCCGCTCTGTGCTGTCGGCGGCACTAAACTCTGGCTGTCGCGTGAGTTCCTGATTAAGCAATTTTAATACTGAAGCGATGGAGGGCGCGAGTTGCGTGGCATAGACGCTCGGGCACATCCGATGCCCTTCGCGAAAAAACAACGGATCGTTCAGCGCCACGCGCAGCCGCGACAGCGCGTGGCTCAACGCGGAGGTACTCATCGCCAGCTCATCGGCGGCGAGACGAACGGAACTGTGGCGATAGATGGCATCAAAAACAAGCAACAGATTGAGATCGAGGCGTCTGAGCGCCGGATGCATAATATTCATCATTGGGTGATTTCATTGCACTTAATTCTTCTGACAATACCCCCTATGCTTAGCGTCATCAATATCATTAACGTGTGAATACGACAGGAAAAATAATGAGTATTACGATTCGACAGGCCCGTCCGGACGATGCTTCTGCCATCTACAACATGATTTATGAGCTGGCGGTGTATGAAAAAGCCCCGCAGGAAGTGGTCACCACCCCCGACGAGATCCGCGAAACCTTATTTGGCGACGACAGTAAGACCGAAGCGCTGATCTGCGAAATTGACGGTAAAACGGCGGGCTATGCCGTGTTCTTCACCAGCTATTCAACCTGGCTCGGACGCAACGGTATTTATATGGAAGATTTGTATATCTCACCGGATTATCGCGGCCAGGGCGCGGGTCGAGCGCTGCTAAAAACCATTGCCCGGTATGCGGTTGCGCGCCGCTGCGGACGCCTTGAGTGGAGCGTGCTGGACTGGAACCAGCCGGCCATTGATTTTTACCTCAGTATTGGCGCCGCGGCGCAAAGCGAATGGATACGCTATCGCCTCGATGGCGAAGCGCTGGTTAATTTTGCGGAGCAATAACATTGGTTACAGCATCACTCAGCTTGCTCTTTGCAAAAAGCACAGCAGCCCCGAAAGAGCGGAGCTGCTGAAAGGCAAGTTAGTACGCTGTTTCAGTCTGCGATGAATCCTGCACTACCTGTAGAATATTGGCCGCGGCGGCGGTACCCATTTTGACGTAAGAGGCGTCGCTTACGCCGCCAACGTGCGGAGACAGAATGACATTTTCGACCCGCTCCCAGATGTGCGGCGTAGTGAGTGGTTCGCTGTTAAAGCTATCGAGCGCCGCCCAGCGCAATGCCCCCCCTTTTAATGCCGCTGCCAGCGCTGCATCGTCGATTAATCCGCCCCGCGCGGTATTAACCAGGATGGCGCCGGGTTTACACTGTGCCAGGGTAACGGCATTTATCATTCCCCGATTTTGCGGCGTTAAGGGACAATGAAGGGAGACAACATCAGCCTGCGCGAGAAAGTCTTCGAGTACATCAACACGTTCGCATCCGGGAGGAACCGTGGCGGCATAAGGATCGTAAGCCAACACCTTCATACCGAAGGCGCCGGCAATTTTCGCCACCCGACTGCCAATCGCCCCCAGACCAATCAGCCCCAGCGTTTTGCCTTCCAGTTCGAGCGATTTATGCGTCGATTTATCCCAGTGCCCTTCGCGCAGGCGGCGGTCAAGCGGAATGATTGACTTGGCACAGGCCAGAATTAATGCCCAGGCGTGTTCTGAAACCGCCGCGGCGTTAGCGCCTGTCGCCGCGCGAACCATGATGCCGCGCGCCACCGCCGCTTCGACGTCAATGACATCAATGCCGCTGCCATGCTTGGAAATGACCTTCAACGCCGGAGCGGCATCCATCACAGATGCCGTAATCTTGCCATAGCGCACTAATATGGCGACCGGATTATGCTGCTGACATAATGCTATCAATTGGTTTTCTGTAGGTTGGCGGCCAGCAAACACGAGCTCATAATCTTCCAGCATGCCGATCGCCGCTTCGGCCAAATCGCTGCCGGTTACCAGTACGACTTTTTTAGCGCTCATGGCAATGCCTCCCCTTCGCTCAGCATACCCGCCTGACGCAACGCATTCTCCAGCCAGTGTGGGCGAAGATCGCCATCGTGGATAGCCGAAAGACGTTTGACTTCCCCTTCCAGTTTACCTTTCGCCAGCTCAATGATGGTGCCTACTTCATCGCGGGGGATAACCACCACGCCGTCAATATCCCCTACCACCAGGTCACCCGCCTGCACCGCGGCGCCCGCGACCGAAATAGCATGATTGACCCGGCCTGGAATGAACTTGGTGGGACCACACGGATTAAGACCGGCTGCGAAAACAGGAAAGCTTTGTTTACTTAAGGTTTCAGCATCGCGAACTGCGCCGTCAATGATGATACCTGCGATGCCGCTGGCCTGCGCCTGCGTGGCCATGATCTCACCCAGTAAAGCGCAGGAGAGATCGCCCTTGCCGTCTATCACTAACACATCGCCAGGTTTGGCGACGGCCATCGCCGCGTGAATAGCCAGATTATCTCCCGGACGGACCTCTACGGTAATCGCCGGGCCGGCCACTGCCATGTGTGGCGCCAGTGGCTTGATACGGCCATGTAATGTGTCGCGTCGTCCGGCCACGTCGGCGAGAATCGCCGCCTGATATTCAGCGGCCTGACGGACCTCCTCCGCGCTAACGCGTTCAATATCCACATTGATTAATTTCTGTTGTGATGCAGGCATGGTTAGTCTCCATTTGTTTTACTATATACAACACAGATGTACTATATAAAACAACTATACGAGCATTGCTTCTCTTTTCGCCAGCGCTGAGAGCGTGTTTGTGATGTAAACACGATGTTAATCACAAAATTCAGGTACAATTTTGTTCGGCCAAAAGGAGAAAATGATGGGGAATGAAGGCGTAATTGCCGTTGAAAAGGCGCTCGCTTTACTGGATTGCTTCCGGCCCGGTAATGACAGCCTGACGTTAACTGAGCTGGCGCAGCTTTCGGGATACCACAAAACCACCGTTTATCGCTTAATGAATTCGCTTGAGCGTATGAACTACATTATCCGGCATGATGATGGCACCTATACGCTCGGCCACCGTCTGCTCTATCTCGGCAAGCTTTATGAGCAATCATTTCAGCTTGCGAGAATTGTACAACCGGAATTGCAGGCGCTGTCTCAGGCCTCCAGTGAAAGCGCGAGCTGGTATGTGATAGAGGGCGGCCAACGCCTGTGTCTGTTCCGCGCCGAAGCGTCAGAGGGATTACGCCATAGCAACCTGCCCGGCAGTCAATTTCCACTGGATGGCTCCGCTATCAGCAAAGTTTTACGTCATTGGGGACTGGGTGAGGCGCTTTCGGAAGACGAAGAAACGCTGCCGTTCTATACCTCTGGCGCGCGCGATCCGCACACCGCGGCCTTCGCGATGCCGGTTTTTGGCGTCCACGATAACCCCATCGCGGCACTGGCGCTGACAGGACCGTCATCGCGTCTGACTGCGGACCGCAAAGAAAGCGGCCTCAGCCAGCTAATGCGCGAGACGGCCAACCGCCTGTCGATCAAGTTAGGAGCCAGTAAATCCTTCTGCGAAACGTTTTACGATATAAAAGAATAACGTATGTTGAAAAGGCGGGAAAAACCCCGCCTTTGCTTATTAATGGGTGACCGGTTTTTCCTGACCGGCAGGCTGCGAGTAACGGCGTCCCATGATCAGCACCGCGATACCGCCTGCCAGGCACAAGCCAGCCAGTGGTAGCATCGCCAGCGTATGGCTTCCTGTCTGTTCGCTAATCACACCATAGGCATTCACCATCACCACTCCGCCAATCAGATTAGCTATCGCGCCGATTGCCGCCAGCCCCGCGGCGGCTGAGGTGCTGCTCATCCAGCCTGAGGCCAGCGCCCAGAATGGCCCCTTCGCCGAATAAGCGCCAATTAATATGGTACTGAGAATAACAATGGTAATCGGCAGCGAGAGATTGATGAACGCCGCGAACACGCCAGCCGCAATCATAAAGAGGGTGAGAGCCGTGTGCCAGCGACGTTCATTAGTGCGATCCGAACTCCGACCCCAGACAATCATCAGCACCGAGGCCAGGCCATAGGGGATAGCATTAAGCAGCCCGGTAGTCAGGTTATCAAGATGGAAAGACTTCAGTAGCTGTGGAGACCAGACGCTAAGCGTGGTGCCAGCAGACGACGCGCCGGCATAAATCAGCGCCATCAGCCAGATTTGGCGGTGCTTCAACAGCTGCCATGTGCTGATGTGGCCGATCTGTTTCTGCTGTTGACGCTCTGCCTGAAGGGTGTTTTCCAGCCACGCTTTCTGCCGCTCGTTCAACCAGCCAGCCTGATGTGGGCGGTCCCGCAGGATAAAAAATGCGGCTATCCCCAGCAGCACCGCAGGCAGCCCCTCAATAATGAATAACAGATGCCAGCCGCGCAGCCCAAACCAGCCATCCAGCGTCAGGATCAAACCTGAAAGCGGTGAACCGATAAAGTTAGCCAGCGGAATGGCCACCATAAAAGAGGCAATAATACGCGCCCGGTAACGCGAAGGGATCCACCAGGTAAGATAGAGCACCACGCCCGGGAAAAAGCCCGCTTCCGCCGCTCCCAGCAGAAAACGCACGATATAAAGGGAGGTTGTATTTTGCACCAGCGCCATGCACATCGATACCACTCCCCAACTGATCATTATCCGCGGGAGCCACAATCGCGCGCCCACCTTCTGCATCGCCAGGTTGCTGGGTACCTCAAATATAAAGTAGGCGACAAAATATAAGCTGCTGGCGAAGCCAAAAGCCGCCTTGCTCAGGCCCAGATCCTCATTCATCTGTAGCGCAGCCATACCTATATTGCCCCGGTCAATAATCGAGACCAGATAGCTTACGACCAGAAAAGGCAGGATGCGCCAGATAACCCGCCGCATGGTCTCTTTTTCCAGCGCATCGTTGTCGATAGCGCTATTCGGTGATTGTTCGGTCATTGTTTCCTCGCAGGGTTTCATTATGTTTATCAGGAAAACGATGTAGAGATATCATGCCTTACTTCAGCTTGACGCCTCTGGTTTCTGGCGCCAGCCACACCACCACCATTGCCGCCAGGAAGGCGACCACGGTAGTCGCCAGTCCCGCAGTGAAACCGCCGGCGCTGGCCACAGCGCCGATGAGCAGGGGCGCGATAAATCCGCCCAGCCGGCCTCCGTTGTAGGCGAGCCCCATCAGGAAGCCACGCGATGACGTGTCTCCGATGATTTCTGCAAGGAATGGTCCAGATCCGGCAAAAATCCCGTTAACACCAAAACCAGCCATGAAAATCGCCAGCATCAGAATGAAGGGTTGAGTGGTCACAAGGTAAAGCGCGACGGCAATGGCGCCCGTTAACAGATAAATCAGGAACATCGGACGGCGTCCCCATCTATCCGCCAGTACTGAAAAGACCAGAAAACCTGCGATCGCCCCGACCTGCAGCGCGAGCACAAATTTCAGGCTATGTAAAAAATCCAGATGTTTTACTTCTCGTAGATAGGTGGGTGTCCAGGTAAATACCCCCCAGAATAGATACTGAATAAAGAAGATAAAGACGAAAGCCAGCAGCAGGCCTTTCAGATTGTGTTTGCCCAGTTTCGAGGCAGGTTGAGTGCGCTTAGCTTTCCCCTGCTGTCGTGCAAGCCAAACCTGTGATTCCGGCGTGAACCAGGCCACCACGCTCATAATGAATACCGGCAGCGCGCCGATCATAAACAGATAGCGCCATGCGCCCTGCTCCAGGCCGTCGTTAACCGAGCTCACGATTGCCGTCAGGCTGATAGCCAGAATAGCGCCAACGGGTAAGCCCATTTGCATCAAAGCGCCGCCGCGCGCGCGCCGCTCTGGCCGCCAGGTTTCAGCAATCAGCGCCGCACCTGACGTCCACATTCCGCCCATACCCAGCGCACCGCAAAAACGCAAAAGTGCAAAATGCTGTTGATCGTGCGTAAAGGCTAACAGTCCGGAAAAGAGTGAATAGATGGCGATACAGGTCATGGCCGTTTTTACCCGACCAATTTTATCGGCGATAAAACCAAACAGGATCCCGCCGATGATCTGTCCACCGGCCGTGACGCTGATAAACAGTCCAAGTTCGCTTTTATTCACGCCAAACACCATTCCTAATACCGGCAATAATAATGAGAGTAGAAATGAGTCGTAGCTTTCAAATGCCCAGCCAAGGCCGCCCAGCGCCAGAGTTCGTTTCTCAGCCACGTGCTGAGGCAAAGCGTCAGGCGTCGCTTTAGTCGCAGTAAACTGCTTGAGCTCGCTTTTACTGGTCATTGATATTCTCCACAGAGGTTATCCGGTAGCAGGTTGCGGCAGTGCGCCAGAACAACTGCGCCTGTTCATCAGGGGAAGCCTGTTGCGCCAGGCGTTTGCACGCATTCCAGAAGACGCCGTAGCTGAACATGCCTTTGTCGACCGGAAAGTTACTCGCAAACATGCAGCGTTCCGCACCGAAAAGAGCAATGATGGTCTCAAACCACGGTTGCCATGCCTGTGCCAGCATTTGCGAATCCGGCGGCGTTTCTGCCGCTGCGAAGGGAAATCCCCTGACCGTCATACCAAATCCGCTAATTTTTACGCATACGTTCGGCAGTTCCGCCAGATGTCGCATACTGCTTCGCCACTGCTGAAACATGTCAGGATCTCTTTCTGAATAAGGCCCTACGCCGACAGGCCCGCCGCAGTGATCGAGCACAATCTGTAGCGTTGGTATTTGCCGCGCCAGCTCGGCAATTTCATCCAGTTGCGTGTGGTAAACCCACACATCAAGCGACAATCCATTTTTCGCAAGGCAGGCAGCGCCCCGGCGGAACGGTTCGCTCAGGGCCAGTCCTGCCGGTGGTGTAACCGGGCTGGACGTGACCCGCGGATCCGGATGCCAGGCCAATGGATTACGCATTCCGCGCAACCGCCCGCCTGATAAAGCCAGCGCGCTCTCGATGGCAGGCTGCATCGCATCGCCCGCCAGCAAGCTCAGGCCGCCGATGATGGCTTCACATCCAAGAGCGTTTGCATAATGTCCGCTGGCGAACATCGCGGCTATTCCGCTGGCAAACTCAATTTCACCAAGCGGTTTCAACGTTTCCGGCCCGTGGCGACGCAACATAGAGCGGCATTGCACGTAGACCGAGGAGAAAACGCGATGCCCTGAGGTCTGGATATCGTCGCTGAACTCATGGGTGAGATAGCGTCCGGTTTGCCGATCCCAGAGATGATGATGCGCATCAATAATGGGCAGCTCGGGTTGTAGTGGCGGCTCACGATGTAACGCAAGCCACTCGTTTCTGACCGCAAGATGCGGTGCGGTAACGATCTCCATGAACACCTCGCAATTGTTGTACTATGTACAACCGTGTTTTATTTTACAAAACTACTATAACGAGGCTGGCGTGTTTTTATCCAGTTAACGATTGGTTTAAATGATGTAAATAAGAGGTGAATCACAGATGTTTTAAAGTCGCTAAAGACGGAGAACGTTGAGAAAAAACAAAAACAATTTAATTTCAATAAGTTATAATGTTATGCCACTCATCGCAGCCAGGTATCTGGCAAACCTTACGTCTGCCAGACCCATTCACTCTGTCCATTTACGGATGACTATTCGATGAGTAAAGCGTTATATCGCCCTGGGGCTTTTCAGCTTCCAGACCAGCGCCATACCGCAGATCATCGCCACCGCCGCCAGTAACGGCAGTGACGAAAGACCAAGCTTTGCCGATACCAGTCCGCCGACAAGCGCGCCAGTACCGATGGCGGCATTGAAAATGGCGACGTAGATCGCGGATGCCGGCTGCGTAGCCTCCCCTGCGCTACGCAACAGCCAGGTTTGCAAACCAACGAACACGATAGCCATGCCCGCGCCCCATACGCCGAGCAATACCGCGACGAACCAAACAGGAAGTGCTGACCCACCCCTGATACTCAGCATCCCCAGCGCGCCTGCGCTGAGCAGCAGTGATGTCATAATCAGCACTCGGATATGTCGATCGATGAGTTTGCCGGCGATGAGATTTCCCAGCAGCCCTGAAAGTCCTGACATCAATAACAGCGCGGAAATCGTTGATGTCGGTATACCACGGGTTTGCGTTAGCAACGGCTCAAGATAGGTGAAGGCAGCAAAATGCGCGGAAATAATGCAAGCTGTAGCGCCGAACAATGAAAGCAGTAGCGGATTTTTAACTATCCCAACGTAAACCTTCAGCCTCAACGGCTGCGGAGCCGCCAGCGTGGGAAGCGTCCAGAGCAAAGCCACGGCGGTGGCTAATGAGAGCAGTGAAATCGCACTGAATGCCTGTCGCCAGCCGACCATGTCGGCAATAAAGCTCGATAGCGGCACGCCCAGCACGCTGGCCGCCGAAACACCGGCGAAAATCACCGAGGTGGCCAACCCCAGTTTATCAACCGGTACCAGTTGTACCGCCACGGTGCCTATTAGCGCCCAGAATGCGCCATGCGCCAGCGCCCCTGTCATCCGCGCCGTCATAAACGTCTGCATGGTGTGCGACTGCGTCGCCGCCAGACAAGAAAATGCGAGGATTAACATCAATACAATCAATAGCGCCTTCCGTGAAATCCGGGCGGGGATCGCGCCGGCCAGTAAAGCGGCCAGCGCGGCCACCCAGCCATAAGCGGTGACGGCAAGACCCGCTCCCGCCTGCGACTGATGCAAATCGTTCGCCAGCGCGCTGAGCATACCGACCGGCGCCAGTTCGCTGGTCACAATCGAAAATGCGCTGACTCCCAGCGCAACTACGGCGAGCCATGCGCGCACTGGCGTCGGGTTGGCCTGTAAAACGAGGTCGTTCATGTCTTCTGTATCCCTGAGTAAATGGCTAAAAAAGAGTTGGCTTGCCTGATACGGTTGAAGTTCCGCGTCGTTGCTTATTGCCTTCTCTTGAGGTGAAGTGCAGTATCATTCCAGGAGAAGTGATAAAACAGACATGAAAACGGAGAGCCGTTTTCCAAAAATGGAAAATAATGAAAGCAGATTTTAACTGGGACGATACGCGGATTTTTCTGGCTGTGGCCCGCTCAGGTACGCTAAGCGGCGCGGCAGAAACTATGGATATGGGCATCGCAACCCTGTCACGAAGACTCGACCGGCTGGAAAAATCATTGGCCGTCCCCCTTTTCAGCCGGCATCAAAGCGGCTACCGGCTAACGGATGATGGCGAGGCGCTGCTGGCGCGAGCAGAGGCGCTTGAGCATGCAGGGCTCGCTTTTGGCGAGACGGCGAGGCTGCAGGGGAACGTGGCCGGACTGGTCCGGCTGGCTACCTCGGACAACCTGGCGGCGCATTTTATTCTGCCTTCACTCAACGGCTTGATGGAAAAATATCCCGACCTGCGGGTCGAGGTGCTCAGCGGCGTGCAATCCGTCAACCTGCATCGACGGGATGCCGATTTAGCCATTCGAATGGTCAAACCGGAAAGCGGCAACCTGACGCTGAAGCGTCTCGGGAAGGTGGGGTTTGGTCTGTACAGCGCCGATACCGGACAAGCAGGCTCTACCGACATCGCGTTCAATCACGCTCACTACATAGGCTGGCCAGAATCACACCAGCATCTGCCCGCCGCGCGCTGGATAACTCGGACGCTTCGCGGCAGGCCGTGCCGGGTGGAAGCCAACACGCTGCTGGCGCAGCTGTCGGCGGTTTCAGCTGGCCTGGGATTAGGCGTGTTGCCACACTTTATGGCGCGGAAAAATGGCCTGCAGTGCGTGAATGCGGATATCGGCGTCGACCAAACCCTATGGCTGGTGATGCATTCCGATTTAGCCCATTCGCGGCGCGTCAGAGTGGTGGCCGATCATTTAATTGCCCTGTTTGATGAGATTAAAGATCAGCTGACATCGCCATAACTCTATAAGCGCTCGCCGCCAGATACAGCCCGATGCCGTAGGCCAGGTGCGCCAGCAGGCTCAGCGAACGCGCCAGCCATGGTCGGGGAGTCCGTGAGGCCGCGACGCCAAAACCAAATGCGGGCTGCAGGATCAAGAACGGCGCGAATAAGGTTACGACCCCTGACAGCAGCGCTGTCGCCAGAGTGGGGGCATAAAACCAATCGGCGCCGCTCAACACAAGCGGCACCGCCGCAAAAGCGATACCGATCAGATAATGGCATAACCAGCCGATAAAACGCTCTCCATGTAGCGAAGGGGTTGCGCAGATGGTGTTATGCCGCACTTTCCCTAGCGAAAGCCATAACGCCCAGCGCCCGACCAGCGCATAGTTCAGCGGCGCAATCTTGAGTATGTGCTTCTGAAAGAGCGACCATAAATCCATGACTAACGTCGCGCCGATCCCCGTTACTAAAATTTGCACAACAACCATGATATTCAATTTCTTCTTCCTTTTATGCGTCAATGCTACTCTGTCGACGAGTGTGCAACTTAAAGCGAGGTTTAAGTCAATCATGAAAGAACTGGATATCCGCGAGGTCGCGACGCTGTCCGGCATTACTCCTTCAGCGCTGCGTTTTTATGAAAAGAAAGGTTTGATCAAACCGATTGGTCGTCATGGCCTGCGAAGGCAGTACCATGAAAATGTGCTGAATAAGCTGGAACTGATCGTGCTGGGACAGGCCGCCGGCTTTTCGCTTTCTGAAATAGCCGGGATATTTAACGCTGACGGCAAGATAGCCATTGATAACCAACGGCTTGAGCAGCGCGCGCAGGAAATTGATAACACCATTCGTCGGTTACAGCTGTTAAGCCAGGGGCTAAAACACGCCGCCCGCTGTACTGCGCCGGAACATATGCAATGCCCTGAATTTAAAAAAATTGTGGCGAAAGGAATTCGGCTCTTAAAATGATCGTCCCTGAGCGATGCCGCTTTTTACTCAGATTACGGGGTAATTATGGCGCCCCTAACAAGACGTGTAGTACCAGGTTACCGCCAACGAAGCAGACCCCACTGAGATATAAACAACCTCAGTCCATCTTATGAAAATTGGAGTCCCGTTTTCATCTCAAACCAACCAAAAGGTAATGGCGATCACGACAACTGCGAATATCGCTGTCGATCCCCAGGCAAAAGAAGGCCAGAATGTTACTGCGAGCATCCCGAATCCAAGAATAAGTAGTACCGGGATCAGGGTGCTGGCAAAGTACTTCAATTGAGTAGACAACCATCGTTTTAAAAAATTATTCATCTGATAACCCGCATAATTGCGTCAGCAATGTCATTGTCTGATGTTGGTGTGAGAAAGTGGTGATCGTTTATACCGATAACATGTATTTGATCTAGTTATATAAAAGTCGTGAGGATAATTATCCTCCACAGGGTTCATTGGGAAAAGGAAAAACAATTGACGAGAGATGACTTTTCAACCAAATAGTCGTTTGGGCGAGTTAGTTCCCGAGGCTCCCCCCACTTCCACCTGATAAAAAAAGGGCACCTCACCCCGCGTACACAGAGAGAACGGGATGAGGTGCCAAGGTGCTAAATGAAAAAGCGGTTATTCGTGATTAGCGATTCATCTGAAACAGCGACATACCCTGCATATCGCTGAAAGTTTTATAAGATGCCTGCAGCGCCGCCTGCTGCATAAAATAAGAAGAGATAGATTCCGCAAGATCAGCATCGGTCAGGGCGCTCATCTGCAGCTGGTTGGTCATATCACGCTCTTTACCGATGCTATCGAGTTGATCCATCTCCTGCAGCTGGTTACCCAGCTCGGCGCGCACGCTCAATACCTTGTTGTAGGAGTTATCGAGGCCACGGTTGGCCTTCGCCAGCGCATCGTTCACCTGCTGTTTGGTGGCGTCATCGGCCCCCTGCAGCGGCGTTCTCAACGCCTCCAGCGCAATATCGATACTGGCGAACACATCGGCGACCGGCGCGCTGCCGTCCGGCTCCGGCTTCGGATTGCTGGTCAGCGCCATAAATACCGAATTACCGGTATGGCCGATGGTCATCGTACGGTTGGCGTCGACCTTCTGTTCAACGGTTTTATTGCCGCCCTGATAGCTAATCTTGCCGTTAGTATCGACAAACGGCGGCTTATCATTCTCATAGCCGCCAAACAGGTAGCGTCCGTTGCCGTCGGTACTGTTGGCCTGGTTGAGCAGTTGATCCTTCAGCCCCTGTAGTTGGGTCGCCAGCGAATCGCGGTCGTTATCGCTCTCGGTGCCGCCGGCATTAACGATCAGCGCCTTGATATCAGAAATCGTCGAGGTGGCTCCGGAAAGCACGGTCTCTTCCATCGATACGCTCTGGCGGGCGAAAGTGCGCGCCAGGGTGTACTGATTGTTCTCGGCCTGTGATTGCGACAGCATCACCGCCCGCGATGCCGCCAGCGGATCGTCGGAGGGATTAATCACCTTCTTGCCGGTTGAAAGCTGCTCGGCGGCCTTCATAAACAGCGACTGATTGCCGGTGATGCCGGTCATGTTCTGTTGGTACATCATGCTGGTGCTCATGCGCATGCTGTCAGTTCCTCAATACAATCAACGAATATTCAGCAGCGCGTCGAACAGCGAGCTGGCGGTCTGGATCACCTGCGCGTTCGCCATGTAGTACTGCTGGAAACGCAGGAGCTCGCCATACTCTTCGTCGAGGTTTACCCCGGAGAGCGACTGCTGTTGACGGGCCAGTTGGGTGACGATACTGGACTGCGATTCGCTGCTCACCTTCGCGGCGGCGGTCTGGTTGCCCACGCCGCTGACGATCCCGGCGTAGGCGCCGCTAAGCGTCGCTTTGCCATCCACCAGGTTTTTGGTCTGCAGATCGAGCAGTTTTTTAGCGTTATCGTTATCGCCGCGGCCGCTGTCATCTTTACCGGCGGCGGCGATTTTCGCTGAATCGGTAATCGCCACTTTCAGGTTGCCCGCCACGTCGCTGACCGGCTTCACCGTAAAGCTATCTTTCTGCTGCGGGTTGCCATCAATACTGACTTCGAGACCATCAAAGCTCAGCGTCGGGTTACCGTCTGCATCTTTACCAGCGGTGGCGTTGACTTTGACGTTGTCGGGCAGACGGCTGACCTGCCAGTTGGCGCCGTCATACTCTACGCGGTAATCGTTGGCTTTTACCTTGCTGGTATCGGTATACGACACCGACAGCGAGGCATCGCCGGTATTGCGCGTGTTATCAACCACCCGCGCGCCGCTGAAGCTGAAGAAATCGCCCCCCTGCTCACCGTTGAGATCGAAGCCCTCGCGGTGCTGCTGGTTAAAGCTATCGGCCATCGCCAGCGCCAGTTGGCCGAGCTGATTGCGCACGCCGTCCAGCGTCTCGCTGCGAAAACGCAGTACGCCGCTCAGGCTGCCGCTGGTGATCTGCCCTTCCGGCACTTCGCTGGCGCCGCTGCCGCGGTTATAGCCGAGAGTCAGGCGCGAAGGGTCGCTGCTGGAAGGGATCGCTTCCACCTGATAGCTGTTGTTGCCCTGCACCAGGGTCAGGCCGTTGGCGAAGGAGACGGTATAGGCGTCGCCGTCCTGCTGGGTTACCTGAACGCCCACCAGTTGGTTGAGTTCGCTGACCAGCTGATCGCGCTGATCGAGCAGCGCGTTCGGTTCGCCGCTGGCGCTGCCGCGCAGGCGGGTAATCTCATCGTTAAGACGGGCAATCTGCTGGCTATAGCTGTTAATCTGCTGAGCGGTGTCATTAATCTGCTGATTAACGCCGCTGTCCATGTCGCGCAGATATTTATCGGTATTATTAAACTGGTTTACCAGGCCGTTAGCCTTGCCCAGCACCGTCTGGCGCGCCGCGTCGTCGCCGGCGTTGCTCACCAGGTTCTGCAAATTGGTGAAAAAATCCTGCAGGCTGCCCGACAGGGTATTAGTTTTGCTGGCCAGCAGATTATCGATCTGCGAAATCTTTTCGTAGTAGGCGTTCTGCGAACCGGCCGCGCTCTGCGCGCCGCGCAGCTGGTTGGTGATGAACTGGTTATATTCGCGGTTCACGCTGGTCACGGTCACGCCGTTACCGATAAAACCGTTCATGGTGGCCAGGCCGCCGTTTTGGGCCAGAATCGCCGTCTGCCGGTTATAACCCGCCACGTTGTAGTTAGAGATATTGTTGCTGACGGTACTGAGCGCCACCTGCGCCGCATTCAGTCCGCTCATCGCCGTATTGATTAAGCTATTGGACATCAGGGTTCCTTATGCTGCCAAGTCAATTCGCTCAGCTTGCCCTTGTTATCGGTCAGAGAAGTAAAAACTTGAGTAAATCTGCCTGCAAAATTCCGCAGCCGCTTTTATGCCGGATGGCGCTACGCTTATCCGGCCTACGCGCTGTGCGATTTGGTAGCCCGGAGAAGGCGCGACCTCCGAACCTAGAACAGATCGTTAATATCCGCGGCATAGGCTTTCACCGCCTGCGCCCCGGCGTGCTTCATCTGCTGAATCACGCTGACCAGCTTGCTGGCGTACTGCGGGTCGGTGGCGTAACCTGCGCGCTGCAGCTCGTGCGCCGCCTGCTCCGGAGTGGACGCTTCGGCAACCGAGGCATAGCGCGGGTTGTTGGTCAGCAGCTTGACGTAATCAGCAATCGCCGAGAAGTACGAATCGTAGACACGGAATTTGGCCTTCACCTTCTTCGCCACCCCCTGTTCAAACTCAGTGGTGGTGATCTCGGTAACCGGCCCCTTCCAGTTGCCCCCGGCTTTAATACCAAACAGGTTGTAGCTCGGCGTACCGTCAGCGGTCAGGATTTCGCGCTGCCCCCAGCCGGATTCCAGCGCCGCCTGGGCGACAATCAGCTGATGCGGGATCCCGCTCTGCTCGCTGGCGGCGCGCGCCGGCATTGACAGACGGGCAACGAAATTGCCGTTGTTGAGCGATAGCGGCGCGGCGACCGGCGGCGCTTTCGGCACCGCCCGGCGGATCATCTGCTCCAGCGCCTGATTCGGCAGCGTCTGCAGCACCTCATTATCCAGCGCCATCGGCGCGGTGCCCGCCGTTTCGCTGGGGACCGCGTTGGCGTTGCTCATCTGCTTGACCATCATGTCGGCCAGCCCTAATCCCTTTTGCGACATCTGCTGAGCAATCTGCTGATCGTACATCGAGGTGTAGAGCCGGGTCTGGTCGCTGCTGAGTACGCCATCCTGCGGTAGCGCGGCGCGCATGCTCTTTAGCATCATCTGTACAAACATGCCTTCGACCTGCTGCGCCACCTGCTTAAGGTTGCCCTGCGGATCGGCGGCGGCATCGCGCTTCAGGCCGTTCAGCGCCTGGGCGTCATAGGCGGCGCCCGACATCGCCATAACATCGCTGGCCATTAGATAATTTCCAGTTTGGCGCGCAGGCAGCCGGCGCTTTGCATGGCTTGCAGAATCGACATCAGGTCGATTGGCGTCGCTCCCAGCGCGTTCAGCGCGCGCACCACGTTGTTGAGGTTGGCGCTGGCGTTGATTTTCTGCAGCGAACCGCCCTGCTGCTGCATCGAAATCTGGGTATTCGGCGTGACCACCGTCTGGGCGCCGCCGAACGGCGTCGTCGGCTGGCTGACGCTGGTTTGTCTGTCGACCACCACCGACAGGTTACCCTGAGCCACCGCGCAGGAGTCAAGGATCACCTCGCGATTCATCACCACTGAACCGGTACGCGAGTTGATGATCACTTTGGCGTCCATGGCGCCAACGTTAACGTTGATATTCTGGATCTCGGCAAGGAAACGCACCTGCGAGCTATTGCCCTGCGGCACCAGTACCTGAATGGTGCGCGCATCGAGCGGCGATGCGGTGCCGCCGCCGCGCTGGCGGTTAATCGCATCGCTAATCTGCTGCGCAAGGGTGAAATCTTCATCATTGAGCTGCAGGTTGAGCACCCCGCCGCTGCCGAAAGTAGTCGGCAGTTCGCGCTCGATGGTGGCGCCGTTGCTGATGCGTCCGCCGGCCAACTGATTGACCTGTACGCTGCTGCCGCCCGCCGCCGCGCCGGCGCCGCCCACCAGCACGTTGCCCTGCGCCAGCGCATAAACCTGGTTATCCACCCCTTTGAGCGGTGTCATCAGCAAGGTCCCGCCGCGCAGGCTTTTGGCGTTGCCCATTGATGAGACCACCACATCGATATTCTGCCCTGCGCGCGCGAAAGGCGGCAGCTTCGCCGTGACCATCACCGCGGCGACGTTCTTAAGCTGCATGTTGGTGCCCGGCGGCACGGTAATACCGAGCTGCGATAGCATGTTGCTCAGGCTTTGGGTGGTAAACGGCGTTTGCATGGTCTGGTCGCCGGAGCCGTCGAGCCCCACCACCAGGCCGTAGCCGATTAAGGCGTTATCTCGCACGCCCTGTACCGTCACCAGATCGCGAATACGCTCCGCCGTCGCCGGTAAGCTGGCCGCGCCGATTAATAGCGCAATGATGAGTTTTTTAACCATGTGAATCTCTTTTCAGTAACAGCGCAAATGGCCCGCTCATTAGTACGGGGAGACGTTGAGGAAGAACCGCTGCAGCCAGCCCATCGTCTGCGCTTCATTGATGTAGCCGTTGCCGACATACTCGATGCGCGCGTCCGCCACCTGCGTTGAGGTAACCGAGTTGCTACCGCTGATGGTGCGCGGGTTAACTACCCCGGAGAAGCGGATGAACTCGGTGCCCTGGTTAATGGCGATCTGTTTTTCCCCCACCACGTGCAGGTTGCCGTTGCTCAACACCTGATTAACGGTGACGGTAATGGTGCCGTTGAAGGTGTTATTGGCGTTCGCCCCGCCTTTACCGCCGAAACTGTTATCGCCGGAAATATCCATATCGGCGCGGGCGTTGCCCAGCAGGCCGTCTAAGTAGCGCGGCGCGGTGGCGACGCCAAACTTGCTGGAACCGTTACGGCTGGCATTGGCGGAAGAACTCTTGCTGGCGCTGACGTTTTCCTGCAGCACAATAGTCAACGTGTCGCCAACATTGCGCGGGCGGCGGTCTTCAAACAGCGGCTGATAGCCGTAGTTCATCGGCTGCGCGGCCTGAAAAATTGAGCCGTTCGGTACCGGCGCGGTCGGCGGCGCGGGCTGCGCCGAGGTCGAACCATCGACCAACGGTTTATGCGGAATGTACGCGCAGCCGCTCAGCGTCAGCATCACCATGCCCGCCAGCAAGCGTTGTCCCTGGCGCGGCAGGGTGGCCATCGAATGTGTGGTTACCACGGGGTATCGCCTTTGTTACACCAAAAAAGCGACGGGCGCGGCAGGCGACGCCCGTCATCAAACATTACAGCTGGGTCAGTTTCTGCAGCATCTGATCCGACGTCGAAACCGCTTTGCTGTTGATCTCATAGGCGCGCTGGGTCTGGATCATATTAACGAGCTCTTCCGCCACGTTGACGTTAGAGGTCTCGACATAACCCTGGTAGAGCATACCGGCGCCGTTCAGGCCCGGCGTGCTCTCATTCGGCGCGCCGGAGCTTTCAGTTTCCTGGTACAGGTTCTCGCCCACGCTTTCGAGGCCGCTGTCGTTAATAAAGGTGGTTAACGTCAGTTGCCCGACCTGCTGGGCGGCGGTCTGACCCTGCTGGGTGACGCTCACGATGCCATCGCGGGCGATGGTAATGGTCAACGCGTTGGCCGGAATAGTGATCGCCGGCTGCACCTGGAAGCCGCTGGCGGTCACCAGTTGGCCGTTCTGATCGATCTGGAACGAGCCGTCGCGGGTGTAAGCCTGGCTGCCGTCCGGCAGCAGCACCTGGAAGAAGCCCTGGCCTTTAATCGCCACGTCTTTGCTGTTGTTGGTCTGCGACAGGTTGCCCTGGCTATGCAGACGCTCGGTGGCGACCGGGCGCACGCCGGTACCGATCTGCAGGCCGGAAGGCAGCGTGGTCTGTTCGGAGGACTGCGCCCCCGGCTGGCGCATGGTCTGATACAGCAGATCTTCAAACACCGCGCGCTGGCGTTTAAAACCGTTGGTGCTGACGTTCGCCAGGTTGTTGGCGATCACGTCCATATTGGTCTGCTGCGCATCAAGACCGGTTTTCGCAATCCATAAAGAGGGAATCATTGGTTATTTCCTTTGGCGGCGGGCCGACTGGCTATCAGCTTACTGACAGCAGAGAGTTCGCCCGCTGTTCGTTCTCATCCACGCTGTGGATGACCTTCATTTGCATTTCAAAGCGACGGGCGTTGGCGATCATATCGACCATGGTCTCCATCGGCTTGACGTTACTGCCCTCCAGCACGCCCGGCATGACCCGCACCTGCGGGTCGTTGGCCAACAGATTGCCGCGGCGCTGCTGGGTTTCCGGGGTCAGGCGGAACAGGCCGTCATCGCCGCGCATCACTTCGCGCGCATCGGCTTTCACCAGCTTCAGGCGGCCAATCTGCGCGATGGTGTTCGGCGGATCACCGGGGTTCAGCGCTGAAATGGTGCCGTCGGCCGCGATAGTGATTTCCGCCGATGGCGGTACCTCAATCGGCCCGCCGTCGCCCTGCAGCGGCATTCCCTGCACCGTCAACTGACCGTTAGCTGAAATCTGAATGCTACCGTTGCGGGTATAGGCTTCGCCGCCGCCCGGCAGGCTGAGCGCCAGAAAACCGTCCTGCTGCAGCGCCACGTCCAGCGGGCGCCCGGTGTAGTTCAGCGCCCCCTGGCTCATATCGGCGCCCGGCGTCGAGGCCGCCACCAGCGTGCGGGTGGCGAGGCTCGGCCCGTCAACCGGCACCGCGCGCAGCGCGGCGAGCTGGGCGCGAAAGCCCGGCGTCGAGGCGTTGGCGAGATTGTTGGCGGTAATCGACTGTTGCTCCAGCGTCTGGCGCGCGGCGCCCATCGCGGTATAAATCGCGTGATCCATAACTCAGTTCCGTTAGCGCAGGCTGACCAGCGTCTGCAGGATCGAATCCTGCGTCTTGATGGTCTGGGCGTTGGACTGATAGTTACGCTGGGCGACAATCATGTTCACCAGCTCCTGGCTCAGGTCGACGTTGGAAGACTCCAGCGCGCCGCTGGTCAGCTTGCCAAAACCGCCGCCGCCGGAGAGTCCCACCCGTGGCTGGCCCGAGGCGCCGGTCTCCTGCCAGACGTTATCGCCCTGTGACGCCAGCCCTTCCGGGTTGGAGAAGTTGGCCATCACAATCTGCCCCAGGACCTGGGTCTGCTGGTTGGAGTAGATACCGACGACGGTACCGTCATCGTTAATCTGGAAGTTGGTGTATTCACCGGCGGCATAACCATCCTGCGCTACTTTACTCACCGAATCGCTACCGACGTTCTGCTGCATACTACCGGCGAAGCTGAGCGTGAAGTTCTGCGCCGGTGCGCCGTCTTTCGCGCTCATTGGAATGGTCATACTGAACTCGCCCGCCTGGCCGTTAACGCTGACCAGGTTGCCGCTGGTATTGAACTCCATGGTGCCCGCGCTGACCGCAGCCGCGCTGCCGTCCTGGGTATAGACCTGCCATTTGTTATCGTCGGTTTTCACAAAATAGGCGTTGATATTGTGGGCGTTACCCAGCGAATCGTAGGCGGTGATGGTGTTGACGTAGTTGTAGCTGTCCTGCTTCGCCGGGTCGAAGGTCTTGTTCTCCGGCACTTTATGCGTCGACTTCAGGTTGGCGACCATTTCGCCGGAAGTCGACGCTTTGGCGTTCATCATCCCTTCCGGAATGCTCAGCGGTACCGGGTTGGCGCCCTGCTGAATGGTCGGCGGCGTGCCGGCGGCCGGATAGCCGGTCAGTTGCAGCCCCTGCATATTGGTCAGATTGCGGTTTTCGTCCAGCTTAAACTGGCCGTTGCGGGTATAGAAAATACCGCCATCTTTATCCTGCATGCGGAAGAAGCCGTTGCCGTTAATCGCCACATCCAGCGCGCGGCTGGTGCCGGTAGTGGTGCCGCCTTTAAAGTTCTGGGTGATCCCGGAAACTTTAACCCCCAGCCCGACCTGCGAACCGGCGAACATATCGGCGAACGACACGCTGCCGGATTTAAAACCCGCGGTCGCGGAGTTAGCGATATTGTTGCCAATCACGTCGAGATTGGTGGCCGCCGCATTTAAGCCGCTGACTGCCTGAGAAAAGGCCATGTTACTCTCCAAATATTGAGGATATCGATAAAATCAGGTGCGAATTACAGGATCTGCCGCACTTCTTCTAGACTGGCGTTACCGGCAAGGCCGAGATCCAGCTTCGCGCCGTTGCTGTCGTTAATCACACCGTTAACCATGCCGAAGTGCAGGCTACGCGCCACCAGCTGCTCGCCGTTGCCCTTGGCGTTAATCGCCACTTTATAGGCACCGTCCGGCGCGGCGGTACCATCATCCAGCGAGCCGTCCCAGGTGAAGGCGTGCACCCCGGCGGTGAGGCCGCCAATCTCAATGGTCCGCACCACCTGGCCATTGGCGTTGGTGATGGTTGCCGTCACCTGGTCGGCGGCGCGCTCCAGTTCGACGCCAAACGGCGTGGTGCTGACCTGGCCTTCTTTGCTGCCGACCAGAATGTTATTACCCGGTACCATCACGCCGTGGCCGATCAGCGCGCTGGCCTGCAGCGACTGGTTGCTGTTGATCTGCCCGGAGATCGCGCCAAGGGTGGTGTTGAGTTTTTCGATGCCTTGTACGGTATTAATCTGCGCCAGCTGCGAGGTCAGCTCGTTGTTCTGCATCGGGTTGGTCGGGTCCTGATTTTTCAACTGCGCCACCAGCAACGTCAGGAAGCTGTTATGCAGATCCTGGCTGGTGCTGCTTTTGCTGGCGGAATCAAGAACCGCATTATTGGTCGATTCATTGGTGGTTGCGGCGATAGCCATTGGGATCTCCGGTTACTGACCCAACGTCAGGGTTTTCATCATCATCGACTTAGTGGTGTTGAGCACTTCGACGTTGGCCTGATAGCTGCGGGAGGCGGAGATGGTGTTAACCATTTCGCTCACCACATCGACGTTCGGCATCCGCACATAACCCTTAGCATCGGCCAACGGGTTGCCTGGTTGATAAACCATACGGGCGGGCGCCGGGTCATCGACCACCTGCGAGACGCGCACGCCGCCGGTCTGCTGCCCTGGCGCCGCGGCCACTTCGAACACCACCTGCTTCGCGCGATAGGGTTCGCCATCCGGGCCGGTGACGCTATCGGCGTTGGCCATATTGCTGGCGCTGACGTTCATCCGCTGCGACTGGGCCGAGAGCGCCGAGCCGGAGATATCAAAAATATTGAGTAAAGACATTCGCCTTATCCTTGTTGCAGCACCGACATCATCCCTTTGATCTGACCGTTGAGCAGCGTCAGGTCGGTCTGATATTTCAGGCTGTTGTCAGCGAAGTTGGTGCGTTCGCGATCCATGTCCACCGTATTGCCGTCCATCGACGGCTGGTCCGGCACCCGGAACAGCAGATCCAGCTCCGGCGGCTGCATGGTCTGTGCCGGAATATGACGCGCCGCCGTCAGGTTCAGCGCCATGCCGTTGCCGTTTACCCGCCCCTGTTGCAGGACTTTATTCAGTTGGCTGGCGAAATCGATATCCCGCGCCTGATAGCCCGGCGTGTCTGCGTTGGCGATATTGGCGGCCAGTATTTCCTGGCGCTGGGCGCGCAGGTTCAGCGCCTCCTGGCCAAAACGCAGAGCAGCGTCCAGTTTGTCGAGCATGCTCCCTCCGCAAGGTTAGAATTTGGAGCCGACAGCATAAACGCCCCCTGCGCCAACCTATCGCGGGAATAGGGGCAAAATGGGGCGCTATTTATCTGTTTAGTCCCTCGGGGCAGCCGTTACACTTAACCCCTTTCCGGGTGGCGTGAGGGGAACGCGATGAAAAGTAAAATCCTGCTGGTCGGCCTGCTGTGCAGCCTGAGCGCCCGCGCCGACACGCTGGCGACGCAAATCGAAAGCTTCATTAAAAGCAAATTCAACGATAATGCCGTGCAGGTGAAAGTGCTGGTGCGCACGCCGCCCGCTCAGTGGCCGCCGTGTGAATTACCGCAGCTGTCGCTGCCGCCCAATGCGCGAATCGGCGGCAATATCAGCGTCTCCGCCCGCTGCGGGCAGGAGCGGCGATTTATTCAGACCCAGGTGCAGGTATTTGGCCGTTATCTGGCGGCGGCGCGCGGTATTAGCGGCGGAACGCCGCTGACCCCGGCGGATGTGGTGCTAAAATCAGGCAGGCTCGATACCCTGCCGCCGCGTACGCTGACCGACAGCAAAAAAGCGCTGGGCGCGGTGACGCTGCGGAATATCAGCCCAGGCCAACCGCTGACGCTCTCTATGTTGCGTCGCGCGTGGGTGATCAAAGCCGGTCAGCCAGTGCAGGTCATGGCCGAGGGGGACGGCTTTAGCATCAGCGGTGCCGGTAAGGCGATGAATAACGCGGCGGCCGAAGATAGCGTGCGCGTGCGCATGGTTTCCGGCAAAATCGTCAGCGGTATCGCCGGGGAGGATGGATCCATCCGTATTACGTTATAAAAAAGTAAAGGTTTGCCAGCACCTGCCGATAATCCCATTAGAAACCCATTTTGGAGATGGACCATGAGTATCGATCGCACCCAGCGGTTACAGCCGGTTTCCACGGTGCAGCCGCGTGAAACCCCGGCCGACAACCCGCTTCAGCCGCGCAAGGCCGCCGCGGCGGAAACCGCCGTTAGCGCCACCAAAGTGAAACTGAGCGATGCGCAGGCGCGGCTGATGCAGCCCGGCACCCAGGATATTGATATGAACCGGGTCGAGGCTATCAAACAGGCGATTCGTAGCGGCGAACTGAAAATGGACGCCGGCAAAATCGCCGACGCCCTGCTGCAGGATGCGCACAACGATATCCAGCGCCTTGCCGGTAGCAAAACAGATAAGGCCTGATGATGGACAGATTACGCACTCTGCTGGATAAACTGGCGGAAACCCTGCGGGCGCTGGATGACGTGCTGGCGCAAGAGCAACAATTGCTGTGTGCGGATGAACTGCCCGGCGTGGCGCTGCAGCGCGTCACCGATAGCAAGAGTCAACTGCTGGCGACGGTGGCCTGGCTTGAACAACAGCGCCCGGCGCTGGAAGCCAACCTTGCGCTACGCGCGCCTTACCAGGGCCATGAAAGCTTCAGCGAACGCTGGCGGCAGATCCAGCAGTTAAGCCAGAGCCTGCGTGAAAAGAATCAGCATAACGGCCTGTTGCTCAATCAACAGATCGCCCATAACCAGCAGGCGCTGGCAATTCTTAGCAAGAATAATAAATCGCTGTACGGGCCGGACGGTCAGTCGCGCGCCGCCAGTCTGCTGGGCCGTAAAATCGGCGTCTGACCCCCTTTCTCTGTATTTCCCCCATGGCGACGGTTATCCGTAGCGCCGTTTTTTGTCAGGTGGCGCTACGCTTACCTGACCTACGGCGGCATGTGATCTGTAGGCCAGCGCAAGCGTAGCGCCGCCGGGCAATAACCGCGGGTAACGAGCCATTTTCGCGCCGGATGGCGGCTGCGCCTTATCCGGCCTACGGTCCGTTCCATTTATCACTCCAGTCAGCGCAGTGCGACTACTGATAATTAACGATAACCTGATTGGCAATCGCCCGCAGCGGCGGGTTTAACGGCCCGCGGGTCTGTACGGAATAGACAAAACGCAGCGGCCCATCTGCCGCCTCGCCTGCCAACGCGTGGCTGGTGCCGCTGGCGCTGGTCAGCGGAATACAGCGATTCAGGCTACATAAATGCACCTGCAGCCCCGCCGGCTCCGCTGACAGCAGACGATAGCGCCAGCTAACGGTCTCGATGCGCGCATTGCCGCCAGGCAGCGTATTGGGCGGCAGCAGCGCGGCGGAAGAATCACTCATCCCGCCCTGTTCAAGGGTGACGCCGGGCCCTTCGGCAATCCATGAGCCCGATGCCGCGCCGGCGGTAACCGGCAATAAAAGGCACAATAAAGGAAGATAGCGCGTCATCAGGCCGCTCCAATGGTTGAGGTCATGCGAATCTGGCGATCGTCGTTGATCTCCAGGTTGGAAAGCACCGCCATCTGCGGCAGGCTACGGCGCAGGAAGCGCGCCAGTAGCGGGCGCAGCGCGTGGTTAACCAGCAGCACCGGCGGCGCGCTGAGCATCTCCTGGCGCTGCAGCGCCTGCCGCGCCTGCTCCAGCAGGCGGTCGGCAAGCCCCGGTTCGAGACCGCCGCCGCCCTGCAGCGCCTGCAGCAGCAGTCGTTCCAGTTGGGTATCCAGGCCGATAACCTGAATTTCGCCATTGCCAGGGAACCACTGCTGGGCAATCGCCCGCCCCAGCGCCACGCGCACGACGGTGGTCAGCTCGTAAGGATCGCTTTGCGTTGGCGCATGTTCCGCCAGCGTCTCGATAATGGTACGCATATCGCGGATCGATACCCGCTCGGCCAGCAGATTCTGCAACACCTTATGCAACGTGGTCAGCGACACCACGCCCGGTACGAAATCTTCGGTCAGCTTCGGCATCTCCTGCGACACGCGATCGAGCAGTTGCTGCGTCTCCTGGCGGCCAAACAGTTCGCTGGCGAACTGGCCGATGAGATGGTTGAGATGGGTCGCCACCACCGTACTGGCCTCCACCACCGTATAGCCCTGAATTTGCGCCTGCTCGCGCAACGCGCTATCAATCCATACCGCCTCCAGACCGAAGGCCGGATCGATAGTTTTATCCCCCGCCAGCTCGCCGATAGCGTTGCCGGGGTTGATCGCTAGCCAGCGCCCAGGCTGCGCTTCGCCGCTGCCGATTTCCACGCCTTTCATCAGAATGCGGTAGCGGGCGGGCGCCAGTTCGAGGTTATCGCGGATATGCACCACCGGCGGCAGATAGCCCATCTCCTGGGCGAATTTCTTGCGGATCCCGCGGATACGCCCCAACAGCTCGCCATTTTGCTGAAAATCGACCATCGGGATCAGCCGGTAACCCACTTCCATGCCCAGCGGATCTTCCAACTGTACGTCCGCCCAACTGGCTTCCGCGGCCTGGGTATTCTCCTGCACGATGGGTTCGTCGGCGGCTTTTGGCGCCTGTTTTTCGCGCCCGCGCAGCCACCAGGCCAGCCCGAGCAGCGCGGCGGTAAACAGCAGGAAGACCAGGTTCGGCATCCCCGGCACCAGCCCCAGCAGCCCAAGTACCGCGGCACACAGCAGCATGACCTTTGGGTTATTGAATAGCTGGCCGACCATCTGTTCGCCGACATCCTGATCGGTCGCCACCCGGGTCACGATGACCCCGGCGGCGGTAGAGATCACCAACGCCGGAATCTGCGCCACCAGCCCGTCGCCGATGGTCAGCAAGGTGTAGCTTTCCGCCGCCGCGCCCAGCTCCATACCGTGCTGCACCACGCCGACCAGCAGTCCGCCGACCACGTTAATCACCATAATCATTAGCCCGGCGATGGCATCACCGCGAACAAACTTGCTGGCGCCGTCCATCGAACCGTAGAAGTCGGCTTCCTGCGTGACTTCCGCGCGGCGTTTTTTCGCCTCCTCTTCGCCGATAAGCCCGGCGTTCATGTCGGCATCGATCGCCATTTGCTTACCCGGCATGCCGTCGAGCACGAAACGCGCCCCCACTTCGGCGATACGCCCGGCGCCTTTGGTGATAACCATGAAGTTGATCAGCACGAGGATAATAAACACCACGATACCGATGGCGAAATTACCGCCGACCAGGAAGTGACCGAAGGCCTCCACGACCCGCCCCGCGGCGGCGGCCCCGGTGTGCCCTTCCATCAAAATGATGCGCGTCGAGGCGACGTTGAGCGACAGGCGCAGCAGCGTCGAGAACAGCAGAATGGTCGGAAACGCGGCGAAGTCCAGCGTGCGCTGGGTAAACATCGCCACCAGCAGCACCATGATCGACAACGCGATATTGAAAGTAAAAAGCAGGTCGAGGATAAACGCCGGCAGCGGCAGCACCATCATCGACAAAATCAGCAGGATCAGGATCGGGCCGGCCAGAACCTGCCATTGCGTATCTTTAACATTCCCCGGCAAACGCAGCAGGGAGGCCAAATTAGCCATCAGAGTCACTCTCTTTTGCAAAATCCAGTGCTTCCGGCACCGGTAAACGTTGAGGTTTTTTCGGGATCAGGCCGCCCTCGCGCCGCCAGCGGCGCAGTTGATAGACCCAGGCCAGCACTTCGGCGACCGCGGCATAGAGGGTGGCGGGAATATGCTGGCCAATCTCGCTATGGCGATAGAGCGCGCGGGCCAGCGGCGGCGCTTCGAGCATCGGAATACGGTGTTGCGCTCCCAGTTCACGAATGCGCAGCGCAATCTCCCCCGCCCCTTTAGCCAGCACCTTCGGCGCGCTCATTTTTTTATCGTTGTACTGTAGGGCGACGGCATAGTGGGTCGGGTTAGTGACTATCACGTCCGCTTTCGGCACATCGGCCATCATCCGCCGCTGGGCAATCGCCCGCTGCTGTTGACGGATCCGCCCTTTAACATGCGGGTCGCCTTCCTGATCTTTGAATTCGTCGCGGATATCCTGTTTGGTCATCTTCAGCTTTTTGAAGTGGCTCCACAGCTGATAAAAAACGTCAAACGCCACCATCGGCGTCAATCCGAGCACCACCAGAAATCCGCAATAGAGGATCATCTGCAGCGCATTGGCCAACGCGTCGAGCGGCTGTTGGGTCATCAGATGCAGCATCGCCGCCCAGTTGTGCCACAGGTACAGCCCGGTTACCCAACCGACCAGCGTGGCTTTGAGGATCCCTTTTAACAGCTCCGCCAGCACCTGGGTGGAGAACATGCGTTTCAGACCGGAAAGCGGATTCAGCCGTTTAAGATCGAATTTGAGCGACTTGGTGCTGAATAAAATGCCGCCAAGCAGCATCGGCGCGGCCAGCGCCACCAGCACCAGCCCGGCCATTACCGGCAGCAATGCCAGCACCGCCTGACGCAGCAGCATTCCCAGCTGGCGCAGCATTTGTTTGTCATTGCTGACCATCCCGTGGTCAAAGTGCAGGCCCTGCGTCAGCATCTCCGCCAGTTGGCGAGTGATATTGCTGCCGGACATCAGGATAATGGCGAGCCCGGCCACCAGCATGAGTACCGAGGTCAGCTCGCGCGAGCGCGGGATCTGGCCCTCTTCACGCGCCTTCTCCAACCGATGGGCGGTGGGGGCCTCGCTTTTTTCCAGATCGCTGTCTTCCGCCAAGCCTGCAGTTCCTGTGTCGGGAGGGTAAAGAATGGCGGTCAGCATGCCAAAAAAATAGCGAAGTCATTGGCGGAACAACGGCGAAAAAGAGGGGTTATTTCATGGATGAGGGAAAGGCGGCAGGGGCGCAGCGACTGCGCCCCGCCATATTCAGAAACCGAGACTATCGAGCAGATCGTCAACCTGCGCCTGGTTGGCGATGACGCCGACGCCGTTCTGGTCAAGCTGCGGGCCGTTGAGCAGGCTATCGTTGGCCCGTTTCTCTTTCACCGGCGGTTCCGGCATGTTTTCCATCAGCACCATCAGCAGCTGCTTTTCAATTTCCTGCACCACGTCCATCATGCGCTTGATAACCTGACCGGTCAGGTCCTGGAAATCCTGCGCCATCATGATTTCCATCAGTTGAGCATTGGTAAAGGAAGTATGGCCCGGCACCTGATCCAGATACTCACGGGTGTCGGTCACCAGCGCGCGCGCGTCGTCCAGTTCGATCGGGTTAGCGAACCACTCATCCCAGCGCGATTTTAGCGCGCTGGCGCCGGACTCCAGTTCGGCCTGGCGCGGCTGCGCCGCCTCCACGCAGCTCAACGCCCGTTCCGCCGCCTGCGCCGTCATGGTGACAACGTAATCAAGACGGTCGCGGGCATCCGGGATCGCCTCGGCCGCCTGGGCAATTGCCTGATCGAGCCCCAGCTCGCGCATGCTGTCGCGCAGCATACGGGTGAGCTGGCCGATACGGGAGATTATCTCTCCCGCGGTCGCTGCATCGCTGGCAGGCATTGGAATCTCTCTCATCGCCCTCTCCTTACATGCCCAATTTTTCAAAAATCTTGTTGAGCTTTTCTTCCAGCGTCGCCGCCGTAAAAGGTTTCACCACATAACCGCTGGCGCCTGCCTGCGCGGCGGCAATAATATTTTCTTTTTTCGCTTCCGCCGTCACCATCAATACCGGCATCGCCGCCAGCGCGGCATCGGCACGAATGGTCTGCAGCAGCTCCAGGCCGTCAACGTTAGGCATGTTCCAGTCGGAGACCACGAAATCAAAGCTGCTGGCCCGCAGCTTATTTAGCGCGTCCGCGCCATCTTCCGCCTCTTCGACATTGTTGAAGCCGAGCTCTTTAAGCAAATTTCTGATGATACGACGCATGGTGGAAAAGTCGTCGACGACCAGAAAACGGAGATTCTTATCTGCCATTACTACCCCTGAACAGTGTCATTTTTAACTCACTTCACACCACGCCGCCGGGACTTCCCGGCGGCGTGAATTTAAATTCGCAGCGCCTGGCCGCCGGCGATCTGCGCCAGCATGCGTTGGCTCATGCGCTCCAGTTCAACCACTTCGTTGACCCCACCGCTGGCGATGGCCTCGCGCGGCATGCCGAACACCACGCAGCTCGCCTCACTCTGCGCCAGGGTATAGGCCCCGGCGCGATGCATCTCCAGCATCCCCTGCGCGCCGTCGTTGCCCATGCCGGTGAGGATCACCCCCACCGCATTGCGCCCGGCGTGGCGGGCCACCGAACGAAACAGCACATCCACCGAGGGACGATGGCGATTTACCGCCGGGCCGTCGTGCAACTTGACCTGATAGTTAGCGCCACTACGCGCCAGCTCCAGATGGCGATCCCCAGGCGCAATATAGGCGTGTCCAGGGAGCACGCGTTCGCCCTCTTCCGCCTCTTTCACCGTGATCTGGCACAGCTTATTCAACCGTTCGGCAAACGAGCGGGTAAATCCCGGCGGCATATGCTGGGTGATAAGCAGAGCCGGACTGGTGGCCGGCAACGGTTGTAGCACCTGACGAATCGCTTCGGTGCCGCCGGTGGAAGCGCCAATGGCGATCAGCTTCTCGCTGCTCAGCAGCGGTCCGTGGCTTAAAATGGCCGGCGGCTGGTCATTGGCCCGCTGCGGCAGCCGCGCCCGTGCGGCGGTACGGATCTTTTCGCCTATCAGTTCGCTGTAGGCCAGCATGCCTTCGCGGATCCCTAGCTGCGGTTTGGTGACGAAATCCACCGCCCCCAGCTCCAGCGCGCGCAGGGTAATTTCCGAACCTTTACCGGTCAGCGATGAAACCATCACCACCGGCATCGGCCGCAGGCGCATCAGCTTTTCGAGGAAATCGAGGCCGTCCATGCGCGGCATTTCGACGTCCAGCGTCAGCACCTGTGGGTTAAATTTTTTGATCAGATCCCGTGCGACCAGCGGGTCCGGGGCCACCGCCACCATCTCCATATCGGCGTGGCCATTGACGATCTCGGTCATCAACTGGCGCATCAGGGCCGAATCATCAACACATAACACTCTGATTTTACTCATTACTTCTCCTTGGTCAGCCCATACACGGTCTGTCCACGCAGGTAGAAATCCCGGCTGATCTGGCTGAAATTCTCGGAGTGACCGGCAAACAACAGCCCCCCCGGTTTAAGCAAGGGGACAAAGCGGCGCAGGATGCGTTCCTGCGTCGGTTTATCGAAATAGATCATCACGTTGCGGCAAAAAATCGCGTCGAACGGCCCCGGCAGCGCCCACTCCGCCGCCAGCAGATTCAGCGGCTGGAAGTTGACCCGCGCCGCCAGCTCCTGACGCACGCGCACCAGCCCCTGATGCGGCCCGGTGCCGCGCAGAAAATAACGCTGCATCTGGATTGGCGTCAGAGTGCGCAGATCTTCATGGCGATAAATCCCCGCTTCCGCTTTCTCCAGCACCTGGGTGTCAATATCGCTGGCCCAGACCTGGCAACTGCCCGCACGTTCCCCGAGCGCATCACCGAGCGTAATGGCGATGGAATAAGGTTCTTCGCCGGTCGAGGCGGCGGTGCTCCACACGCTATAGTTCCCGGGACGCGAGCGCGCATGCTCCGCCAGAATCGGAAAGTGGTGCGCCTCGCGAAAAAAGGCGGTCAGGTTGGTGGTCAGCGCATTGATAAACGCCTGCCACTCGGCGCTGTGCGGGTCGCTTTCCAGCAGCGCCAGGTAGTCGCCGAAATCATGAATGCCCAGCAGACGCAAACGGCGCACCAGCCGGTTGTACACCATCTCGCGCTTATGCGCCGCCAGCACGATCCCGGCACGCTGATAGATAAGCTGGCTGATGCGGCGAAAATGCGCGTCGGAGAGCGGCAGACGCTGAGCCATCTGCGCCAGCGCCGATCCGCTTTCACGCGCCGCGGTTGATGTCGTCTGCTTCATGCCGACTCACCGGCAAAATACGAGCGGTTTATGCGGTTTGACAATCCAGGGTCTCCTTTACCGTGGATGAGGTTTCCGGCGCGACGAAGTTGTCGTCCGCCAGACGGAATACCGCCACTGCATCGGCGAGGGTAATCGCCTGCTCTTCCAGCGCAGCGGCGGCGGAAGCCGATTCCACCACCAGGGCGGCGTTCTGTTGCGTGACCTGATCCATCTGGGTAACCGCCTGCGTCACCTGCTCAATGCCGCGGCTCTGCTCATCGGAGGCGGAGGCGATTTCGCCCATGATGTCGGTCACCCGGGTGACCGAGCGCACGATGTCCTGCATGGTGGCGCCGGAATTTTCCACCAGCACCGAGCCGTGTTTGACGCGGCTAACGGATTCGTCGATCAGTAGCTTAATTTCTTTTGCCGCCTGGGCGCTGCGGCTGGCCAGGTTGCGTACTTCACCGGCCACCACCGCAAAGCCGCGCCCCTGCTCACCGGCGCGCGCCGCCTCCACCGCCGCGTTAAGCGCCAGAATATTGGTCTGGAAGGCGATGCCGTCGATGACGCTGGTAATGGCGCCGATTTTTTGCGAACTGTTGGCGATGTCGTGCATCGTGGTGACCACGTCATCCGCCAGCTCGCCGCCTTTGGCGGCGGTGGAGGAGGCATCACGCGCCAGCTGCGATGCCTGGCGGGCGTTATCGGCATTCTGTTTTACCGTCGCCGTTAGCTGCTCCATACTGGCGGCGGTCTCTTCCAGCGAAGCCGCCTGTTGTTCGGTGCGCGAGGAGAGATCGTTGTTGCCTTCTGAAATCTCCTGCAGGCCGATAAGAATCGACTCCGCGCCGTCGCGCACCGCGCCGACGGTACCAATCAGCGACTGTTGCATGCGCTGCAGGCTGGCAAATAGCTGGCTGATTTCGTTACGCCCATAGACCTCAATCGGTGCGGAAAGATCGCCGCTGGCGATACGTTCGAAATGGCCGCGAATAATATTCAGCGGCTGCATCAGCATGGTTCGCAGCCACCACATCGCGCTGAGGGTGACTACCAAGAGCATCAGCACCGCCCCGGCAACCAACCAGATTGACCAGCCGTAGGCCTGCTGGCTGGAGGCGCAGGCTTCATCGGTCGTCGCCTTCGCCAGCTGCAGATATTGCACAAAGTCGGCCTCGAAGCGGTCCTGTATTTTCTGCGTCGGCTGGTCCATAAAGGCCTGCAGGTTGCGATTTTCGAGGAACACAATCAGTTCGCGCAGCGCGCCGCGTAGCTTCTCGTAGCTATCGCGCGTGGCATCGGCCAACTGCTGTTCCTGCTCATCCGCGCGAGGCGTGTTGAGGAACTGGTTAAAATAGAGATCGGCTTTTTGCAGCGAGCTGCGGGCGCCGCCCATCAGCGCATCCACCTGCTCCTGCGGCACCTTCAGCGCCGCGCGGGTACCGGCGCGGTTAAGGGTATTTCGCGCCTGTAGCAGCGATACCCAGCTTAGGCTAAGCGCATCGCGCTGCTGGCTACTGACGGTAATACGTTCAAGATTGTGGTTGTCGGCGCGTAGCGCGACGTAAGAGAGCCCGGTGCTGATCAGTTGCATGATGCAAAAGGAGATCAGCAGCAGGAAAAGACTGGTAGAGATACGGATTCGGTTAAACATAGCAATCTCCTTGGTAGCCGGTCTCGGCCGGCTTACAACGCAAGAGAGGCCGCCGCGTGTAGGGATGCGGCGGCCGGTACCCGTTAGAACGTCTCCCAGTTATCCTGGTAGTCGCTGGCGCTGGTTTTTTTATGCGTAGCGATGGCGGCAGGCGCGGTTTTATTGCTGACCGGCGCTTTATACTCCTCCTGCCCTTCCGACTTCAGACGGAAGACGGCAACCGACTGCGTCAGCAGGCTGGCCTGCTCTTCCAGCGCGGCGGCGGCCGAGGCCGACTCCTCCACCAGCGAGGCGTTCTGCTGGGTGACGCGATCCATTTCCGCTACCGCCTGGCCGACCTGGTCGATACCGCGGCTCTGTTCATCCGAAGCAGAGGCGATTTCGCCCATGATGTCGGTCACGCGGGTGACCGCATTGACGATATCGCCCATGGTGTCGCCGGCGCTTTCCACCAGTACCGAGCCCATATCCACACGGTTGACCGAGTCCTCGATCAGCGCTTTGATCTCTTTGGCCGCCTGGGCGCTGCGCTGCGCCAGGTTGCGGACTTCACCCGCCACAACCGCGAAGCCGCGACCTTGTTCACCCGCACGCGCCGCTTCTACCGCGGCGTTAAGCGCCAGGATGTTAGTCTGGAAGGCGATACCATCGATAACGCCGGTGATATCGGCAATTTTCTGCGAGCTGCTGGCGATGTCGTGCATGGTTTCCACCACGTTAGCCACCACTTTGCCGCCCTTCTGCGCGGTTTCGGAGGCGCTCAGCGCCAGCTGGCTGGCCTGACGCGCGTTTTCGGCGTTCTGTTTCACCGTCGCTGTCAGCTGTTCCATACTGGCGGCGGTCTCTTCCAGCGATGCCGCCTGCTGTTCGGTGCGCGAAGAGAGATCGTTATTCCCGGCGGCGATTTCCGATGCGCCGCTATAGATGGCATCCGCCCCCTGACGCACGCCGCTTACCGTTTCGATAAGCTCGTTCTGCATGTGCTTGAGGCTGGCGGCCAGCACGCCGATTTCATTACGGCTGGTCACCGGAATAGGCTGGGTCAGATCGCCGGACGCAATCCGTTTGATGTGTTCAATCATGCGGTTCAGCGGGCGCACCAGGATATGGTGGATACCCATCCACACGCCGACGATCGCCGCCAGCACCACGATGATGACCACAATTAAGGTCCAGATCGCCGAGCTATACGAGCTGTTGCTAGCGTCAACGGCGATTTGATACAGCTTGCCGTTTTGCTGCAGATAGGCGTTATAGGTCTGCTCGAAATCGTCCTGGTATTTTTGCGTCGGCTGGTCGAAGAAGGCGTTGATTTTACCCTCGCCCAGCAGCTGGATCAGCTCCGACAGCGCGCCGTACAGGATGCCATACTGCTGCTTAAGCTTTTCCGTCGCCTGAGGATCCTGACGCGGGTCCTGCGGGATTTTTTCATAGGCGGTGTAGTTGCGCTCGGCGCGCGCCAGCTCTTCTTTCGCTTTCGCCAGCAGCTCGTCGATAGTCGCGCCGCTGCCGATTTTGTTGGTATCCATCATGTAGCGGATCCCTGCGCGGTTCAGGGAGTTACGCGCCTGCAGCAGATCGACCCGACTTTCACTCAGCAGCAACTGCTGCTGACGGATGGTTTGCAGGACGGTAAAGTTCTCTTTATCGCTTTTCAGCGACGAAAAAAACAGACCGCCTGAAATCAGCTGCAATGCGCCAAATAGCACCAGCACTAATAAGAGACTGGTGACGACCTTAATACGATTAAACATGTTTCCCCTTCCTGGAAGCCTGAACGGCCAGGCTTTACGTATGTGACTGAAAGGGTTATCGGCGTACGGGAGGGGAACTTTATGCCAGGCGGGGACTATTTTTACCGGGCGCGACCGGGCGCGCCCCGTTGCTTAGTGGCTTTTGGCGACGTTATCGACCAGCGCCATCTCTTCGCTGCTGAGCAGCTTTTCGATATCCACAAGGATCAACATGCGCTCGCCGAGCGCGCCAAGACCGGTGAGATACTCGGTCGCCAGCGTCACCGCGAATTCCGGCGCCGGGCGGATCTGTTCAGCGGTGAGCGACAGCACGTCGGAGACGCCGTCGACCACGATCCCCACCACCCGCTGGCCGAAGTTAAGCACGATAACCACCGTGTTTTCATCATAAGAGACGCCCTGCTGGGCGAATTTTACCCGCAGGTCGATAATCGGCACGATCACCCCGCGCAGATTGGTGACGCCTTTGATGAAATCCGGGGTGTTGGCGATACGCGTCACCTGGTCATAGCCGCGGATCTCCTGCACCTTGAGAATATCGATGCCGTATTCTTCATTGCCGAGGGTAAAAATTAAAAACTCCTGACCTACCGTTTCGCCAGCCAATTTGCTGACGGTTGCTAATCCTGCCATGGTCTGCACCTGTTAATTTTATGAGATGAGTCGTTACGCGGCCGCTTCGCTCAGCAGCTTTTCCCGATTGAGCATTTGCAGCGCCGACACGTCGACGATCAGCGCCACGCTGCCGTCGCCGAGGATCGTCGCCGCGGAAATTCCCGGCACTTTGCGGTAATTGCTTTCCAGATTTTTCACCACTACCTGATGCTGGCCGATCAGCTGATCCACCAGCAGCGCATAGCGGCGGCCGGCGCTTTGCAGAATCACCACGATGCCCTGAGTGGCCTCGGTTTTCGCCCCGGCGACATCAAACACCCGGTAGAGCTCCACCAGCGGCAGATACTCGCCGCGAACCTGCAGCATCCGCTCGCCGCCGGCCATCGGATGCAGGTCTTCGGCCTGCGGCTGCAGCGATTCCATCACCGCATTGAGCGGCAGAATAAACACTTCTTCATTGACCTTGACCGACATGCCGTCAAGGATGGCGAGCGTCAGCGGCAGCAAAATACGAATCGAGGTCCCTTTGCCCGCCCGGGAATGGATTTCCACGTGACCGCCCATCTCCTGAATATTCCGTTTCACGACGTCCATGCCGACGCCGCGGCCAGAGACGTCGGTCACCTGTTCCGCGGTTGAAAAGCCCGGCGCAAAAATAAGCATTCCGACCTCTTCATCACTCATGCTGTCGCTGACCGCCAGCCCCTGCGCCGCCGCTTTGGCGAGAATTTTTTCGCGATTGAGCCCGGCGCCGTCATCGATCACTTCGATGCAGATATTGCCGCCCTGATGTTCAGCGGACAGAATGAGATTGCCCACCTCAGACTTACCTGCCGCCAGACGGGTTTGCGGATCTTCAATACCGTGGTCGAGGCTATTGCGCACCAGGTGGGTTAACGGGTCGATAATGCGCTCGATCAGGCTCTTATCAAGTTCGGTGGAGCTGCCCTGCAGCGTCAGTTCCACCTGCTTATTGAGCTTGCCGGCCAGGTCGCGTACCAGCCGCGGGTAGCGGCTGAATACATATTCCATCGGCATCATGCGAATCGACATCACCGATTCCTGCAGGTCGCGAGCGTTACGTTCCAGCTGGCTCATGCTGTTGAGCAGATCGCCATGCGTCACCGGATCCAGGTTACCCGAGCGCTGCGCCAGCATGGACTGGGTGATCACCAGTTCGCCGACGAGGTTAATCAACTGGTCAACTTTCTCTACCGCCACGCGAATACTGGTCGATTCGCTGGCCTTCGCTCTCGGCGCTTTCGGCGGCTCGACGACAGCAGGCTGCGGTTGGGCGACCGGCGGCGGCACAACTTCGGCCGATGGCAATGGTTTAGCGGCAGTGGTTGGCGGCGTGGTAAAGCTGATCTGTTCCGGCTCAAGAACGAAACAGAGCACCGCGCAAATATCTTCTTCGCTGGCGGTGGTCAGCAGGGTCACCTCAAGGCTATTGTCAGTTTGCTGCGGATCATGTACCTCGCCGAGATTGCCAAGCTCTTCCAGCATCAGCGGAATTTCATTGGCTTTAAGCCCGGTTAAACTCACGCGCATACCGCCGGCGACGGCCGTCGGCGCAGGCTGGGCCACGACGGGCGGCGCGGCTGGCGCGTCCTGCTGCTGCGCTTCCAGCGCCAGCTGCCGCAGCGCCTGGCAGATATAGTCAAAGCTCTCAGCGTCAGGCTGCTGCGAGGTTTTATAGGCGTCCAGTTGCTCCTGCATAATATCTTTGGTTTCCAGAAACAGATTGATAATTTCGGTGCTCAAGCGCATCTCCTCGCGCCGGGCGCCGTCGAGCAGGTTCTCCAGCAGATGGGTGGTTTCCTGCAATACGGAAAAGCCAAACGTCGCCGCGCCGCCTTTGATCGAGTGCGCCGCGCGAAAAATAGCGTTCAGCGGTTCGATATCGGGGGCCTGCGGATCCAGCTCCAGCAGGTGTTGCTCCATGTCTGCCAGCAGCTCGTCTGCTTCATCAAAAAAAGTCTGATAAAAAGCGCTAATATCCATGCTCATGGGGTCACCTCTGGGTGTGAATCACGGTTAACCGGCGCGGGCGCGACCAGCTTTGGCAGCGTATCCGGCTGGCTAATCTCCAGCGCATTGCTTTCGCCATTTTCATGCTCAATGCTCTGCTGGGTCTCTTTGTTAAGCACCAGTACGGTAATGCGGCGGTTGATGGCATCATCAGCGCCGTGCTGTTTCAGGCTCATGGTCGCCGCCATACCGACCACCCGCAGCACCTTCCCTTCCGCCAGGCCGCCGGCAATTAGCTCGCGGCGCGAGGCGTTGGCGCGATCCGCCGACAGTTCCCAGTTACTGTAACCGCGTTCGCCGCTGGCGTAGGGGATGTCATCGGTGTGGCCGGCGAGGCTTATCTTGTTCGGCAAATCATTGAGGATTGGCGCTATCGCCCGCAGGATATCGCGCATATAGCTTTCCACCTGGGCGCTACCGGTTTTAAACATCGGGCGATTCTGGCTATCGATAATCTGAATGCGCAGTCCTTCGTCCATCATGTTGATCAGCAGATGCGGACGTAGCGCCTTCAGACGCGGGTCTGACTCAATCAACTGATCGAGCTTGTCACGCAGTTTGTTAAGCCGTAGCTCTTCGGCGCGTTTATCCGCGGTATTGATCTGTTTGCTGACCAGCCCGACTTCACGGGTCGGGTCTTCGCCGCCGCCGGGGATCGGGCTGCTTTCCGAGCTGCTTTTATCGCCGCTGGTGAGGGCGACTTTCAGCGGCGTACGGAAATATTCGGCTATTTGCGTCAGCTCCTGCGGGCTGGCGATCGCCAGCAGCCACATCACAAGGAAGAAGGCCATCATCGCCGTCATAAAATCGGCATAGGCAATCTTCCACGAACCGCCGTGATGGGCTGGCTGGTGTGATTTGCGCTTTCTGACCAGAACCACCGGGTGATTATGCTTCATGCTTCTTCGCTTTCCGTCGCCTGCGCGACAGGCGCTTTCACCTGGCGTACGTGCTCTTCAAGCTCGACAAACGACGGGCGCTCGGTGGTGTATAACGTTTTGCGGCCAAATTCGACGGCGATTTGCGGCGCGTAGCCGTTGAGGCTGGAGAGCAACGTCACCTTGATGCACTGCATCATCTTGACGGTCTCGGCGCTTTTTTGCCGCAGCAGCGTGGATAGTGGCGAGATAAATCCATAGGCCAGCAGAATGCCGAGGAAAGTCCCCACCATCGCGTTGGCGATAAGCGCCCCGAGCTCTGCCGCCGGACGGTCCGCCGAGGCCAGCGCGTGCACCACCCCCATTACCGCCGCGACAATACCAAATGCCGGCAGAGAGTCGCCGACCATCGCCAGGCTGCCGGCGGGCACTTCGCTCTCCTGTTCGAAGGTTTCGATCTCTTCGTCCATCAGCGCTTCAATTTCAAAAGCATTCATGTTGCCGCTCACCATCAGGCGTAAATAATCGGTTATGAACTCCACCAGATGGTTATCGGCAAGGATGCGCGGATAATTAGCGAAAATTTCACTTTCCTGAGGATTGTCGATATCGAACTCAAGCGACAGCATCCCCTGTTGACGGGATTTTGCGAGCAGCAGGAACAGCAGCGCCATCAGATCCATATACAGCGCCTTACTGTATTTGGAGCGACGTACCATTTTGGGCAAGGCCCGCAGCGTGGATTTGATGGCCTTTCCGTTGTTGCCGACGATAAACGCGCCGATGCCGGCGCCGCCGATAATCAGGAATTCCGCCGGCTGGTACAGCGCGCCAAGGTGGCCGCCCACCAGTAAATAGCCGCCAAATACCGCTCCCAGAACCACGAGATAACCCAATATCACTAGCACACGCATACCTCAAATTAACAATGTGGATGGCGGGCGAGGCAAACGCGCCCTGGCGTAAACCAGGCGGGGAATGGGGGGCGGCATACCGCCCCTGCGTATTACACGTCGAAATGGATTGCCGTAAGTCGTCGGAACGGCGACTTACATGACGCGTTTAGCCTGCTCGTCCAGCAGTTGAGAGGTTATATCGGCCAGTTGCGGAGAAAGTTTACGTCTTTTTACGGCGCGTGAAGGCGGTTGGCATAACGTGCAGACGAAATCGTGCTGCGGATGGTGCGCGTGGGTGATAAATGAGCCGCCGCAGTTGTTGCAGGCAGAGAGCTGCAGCATACCGCTATCAACAAAGCGCACCAGTGTCCAGGCGCGGGTCAACGCCAGTAGCGGCGCTTCGCCCGCTTCTTGCGGACACTGTTCGAGGTACAGGCGATAGGCTTTGATCACCGCTTCTACTCCACTGCATTTGCCGCTCTTCAGCAGGAACAAATAGGCGTTGTAGAACATCGACGAATGAATATTCTGCTCCCAGGTCATAAACCAATCCGTCGAGAACGGCAGCATCCCTTTCGGCGGCGGGCTGCCGCGCAGCTCTTTGTAAAGTTTAATTAAGCGCCCGCGGCTGAGCTGAGTTTCACTCTCCAGCATCTGCAGACGCGCGCCGAGGGAAATCAGCTCCATGGCGAGCTGAATATCCTTCGCTTCCTGAACAATACTTTTCTCAGCCATTATCAAACACTTTTCTTCGCTGCAGCGCCTTCTTTGGCGCGGAGCTCTTGCAGCAGGTGACTGGAAAGCAGGATACCGGTATGGATCTGCTGGAGGTCATCAACGCGCGACTCTTTGGTCAATTGCTCGATAGTCTGATGGTCGCTGAAGCGCAGATTGCACACCAGCTGATTAGTTTCAGCCAGTTTCACCATCTGCGGTAACGTCAGTTGCGCCAGGGTATCAACCATGGTTTCGTCAATTCCCAGACGAAACATTGCGGATACTTTTTCATCGTTGATCAGCCGCTGTGCTAAAAATAAATACGACAGGTTGAAGTCATAAATATGCTTAAGTAATTCGGAGGTACCCATAATCCCTATCCCGATAAGCCATGTTAGAAAACATACACGGGGCGTGATACTTAATCGCCCGTGACCTCAGTTATTTCCCCAAGACGGCAATTAAAACGCTCACTCGCGATAGCTAAAAATTCAGCTAATCGTCAAACTCACCCCACTGTTAATAGTTTGTTACAGGTGCAAACTGGAGTGGAGGATGTAAAGAATTTGCTTCGAGAGAGTTGAATTGCCATGAAACTATTTTTAGAAATTCTATAAGAATATTCTTAAGGCGGCGCAACTCTACTCCCGAATCATTAGCACACACAATTAAGTATGGGGAAATTTTGAATATAATGAGACATTGATCACAAAAACAAAAAATAATACCGGTAACAACACCTCATTTCGATCACTTTATAGCCAACATTCGATCATTTAACGATCACAAGTAAATGAATTACCTTAAAAAAAGTGTTATCAACCATTGCAATTAGTTTTATTTGGCACATTTAGAACAAAAAAATAACATTATAAAAATTGAAGAATAAAAATCTGAACGAGCGTTAAATTCAACGTAAATCATTAGTTTTTACGATAAAAAATAACCATGGTGTAATACAAGGATATTAGATCTAATACCCTGATAGCACCTACGGAAAACGTATAAAAATCGAACAGTAACAGTCTGAGGCTGCCTGTTTTTTCGGCTCAACGAATTGTACAAGATGCGCGCAACTTACCCTCAGTCGTGACGCCAGGCGCTATTTTTCCGCGCCTGTTTGTGGCTCAACTTCGCCAGATACGGATAAATTTTTTATAACATTTACCGCCTGGTGCATTACCCCAAATGGGTATTTTTTCCCGAGTTGCTTTTCTAACATTCCTTTAACGAAACGAGCTTATTACCACGTTAAAATAATAAAAAATGAGAAGTAATTAATGGTCTCACCCTCTCCCGTAAACCATCATGAATATATTTTTAAACCACCCAACAACGGCGAATGAATATTAATAAATAGGTATAAGAGGATTTTTTCTCCGGCAATAAGCTCCTATCGTCCTGGCGCCCCCCCCTCCTATTATTGGTAGGGGAAAAATGACACGTTCATTTGCAAAGCTGTAGTAAAGAAAAAATAGCTAGCACGAAAGGTGCAATATCTCGACTGGATCACATTTCATCGTTGCCGTTCGCATTTTCATCACTTCCTCGTTCCGTTGGATTTTCGGTTATGTTTAAATTAGCTAAACCGGTTTAACAAAGTTTAGCTAAAAGGAATATCAGTATGACCAGTAAAGTATGGGTACTCGGGGATGCGGTCGTCGATCTACTGCCTGAGGGCGATGGTCGTTTATTACAGTGCCCGGGCGGCGCACCGGCTAACGTCGCGGTCGGCGTCGCGCGGCTTGGCGGCAATAGCGGGTTTATTGGTCGGGTCGGCGACGACCCTTTTGGCCATTTTATGCGTCAGACGCTGTGCCAGGAGAAGGTGGATATCAGCCATCTTTCTTTAGATCCCGCACAACGTACCTCAACCGTCGTGGTAGCGCTGGATGAACACGGCGAACGCACCTTTACCTTTATGGTCCGTCCAAGCGCCGATCTTTTTTTACAACCAGACGATCTCCCGCCATTTGAGGCCGGCCAGTGGTTGCACGTCTGCTCTATCGCTCTCAGCGCCGAGCCCAGCCGGAGCAGCGCTTTCGCGGCGATGGAAAAGATTAAACATACCGGCGGCAGCGTCAGCTTCGACCCTAATATCCGCAGCGATCTGTGGCAGGATCCCCAGCTGTTACGGCGTTGTCTCGACCGGGCGCTGGCATTGGCTGACGTGGTGAAACTGTCGGAAGAGGAGTTGGCCTTTATCAGCGGTAGCGACGATATTGCCCGCGGTATTGTGCGGTTCCGCGAGCGCTTTCAGCCAAAACTGCTGTTAATCACGCAAGGAAAAGCCGGGGTGCAGGCGCTGTTCCAGCAACAGCATATTCACTTCCCGGCCCGTCCGGTGGTCAGCGTTGATACCACCGGAGCCGGCGATGCCTTTGTTGCCGGGCTACTCGCCAGTCTCGCCGCTCACGGCTTCCCTGAAGATGTCGCCGCGCTGGAGCCGATCGTCGCGCTGGCGCAAACCTGCGGCGCGCTGGCGACCACCGCCAAAGGCGCGATGACCGCCTTACCGTACCAGGCCGATGTGAACCGCCAGTATTAACGATGAAAGCAGGCAAAATAATTAAAACGTTTTAGCAAAATTAGCAAAGCGGCCATTAGGGGCATTCCAGGCCCCCAATAGCCCATGATGATGACAGACTTTGTAGAGGGTACTATGGATTTTCAACAGATTTCTCGCGCGCTGCTGCCGCTGCTCGGCGGCAAAGAAAATATCGCCAGCGCCGCGCACTGCGCCACCCGCTTGCGTCTGGTACTGGTCGATGACGCGCTCGCCGACCAGCAGGCCATCGGTAAAGTTGAGGGGGTAAAAGGCTGCTTTCGTAACGCCGGCCAGATGCAAATCATCTTCGGTACCGGCGTGGTCAATAAAGTGTATGCCGCTTTTATTCAGGCGGCCGGTATTAGCGAGTCGAGCAAATCCGAAGCCGCAGACCTGGCGGCGAAAAAACTGAATCCGTTCCAGCGGATCGCCCGCCTGCTGTCGAACATCTTTGTGCCCATTATTCCGGCGATCGTCGCCTCCGGCCTGCTGATGGGACTGCTGGGGATGGTGAAAACCTACGGCTGGGTCGAGCCGGGCAACGCCATCTACCTGATCCTGGATATGTGTAGTTCGGCCGCTTTTATTATCCTGCCAATCCTGATCGGGTTTACCGCCGCGCGTGAATTCGGCGGTAACCCTTATCTTGGCGCAACCCTCGGCGGTATTCTTACCCACCCGGCGCTGACCAACGCCTGGGGAGTGGCTTCGGGATTCCATACCATGAATTTCTTCGGCCTCGAGGTGGCGATGATCGGTTATCAGGGGACGGTGTTCCCGGTGCTGCTGGCGGTGTGGTTTATGAGCCTGCTTGAGAAGCAACTGCGACGCCTGATTCCCGACGCGCTGGATCTGATCCTCACGCCGTTCCTGACGGTTATTATCTCCGGTTTTATCGCCCTGCTGATAATCGGCCCGGCCGGTCGTGCCCTCGGCGACGGCATCTCATTTATTCTCAGCACGCTTATTGCTCATGCTGGTTGGCTGGCAGGGCTGCTATTCGGTGGACTGTATTCGGTGATCGTCATCACCGGTATCCACCACAGCTTCCATGCCATCGAAGCCGGGCTGCTCGGTAACCCGTCGATCGGCGTCAATTTCCTGCTGCCTATCTGGGCGATGGCTAATATTGCCCAGGGCGGCGCCTGTCTGGCGGTGTGGTTTAAAACCAAAGATGCGAAAGTGAAAGCCATTGCCCTCCCGTCCGCCTTTTCGGCGATGCTGGGCATCACCGAAGCGGCGATATTCGGCATCAACCTGCGCTACGTTAAGCCCTTTATCGCCGCGTTGATTGGCGGCGCGGCAGGCGGCGCCTGGGTCGTCTCCATGCACGTCTATATGACCGCCGTCGGCCTGACCGCCATCCCCGGAATGGCTATCGTGCAGGCCAGTTCCCTGCTTAACTACCTCATCGGGCTGGCTATCGCGTTTGTGGTCGCCTTTATCGTTTCGCTGACGCTCAAATACAAAACGGATGCAGAATAATGTCGCAGCCTTCTTTGTTACCGTTGGTCCTGCAGGCCGTCATGAACCACCAGCCGCGCGCGCTGCGGGATAAGCACTATCCGCAGTGGCATCTGGCGCCGGTATGCGGGCTACTGAACGATCCGAACGGTTTTATCCACTTCAATGGTCGTTATCATCTGTTTTATCAGTGGAATCCCCTCGCCTGCGATCACCGCTATAAGGGCTGGGGACACTGGAGTTCGCCGGATCTGCTGCACTGGCGGCACGAACCGATTGCCCTGCTGCCAGAGGAGGAGTACGACCGTAACGGTTGTTACTCCGGCAGCGCGGTAGATAACAACGGCATCCTGACGCTGTGCTACACCGGTAATGTGAAATTTAACGATGGCAGCCGTACCGCCTGGCAGTGTCTGGCGACGCAAAATCCCGACGGCACTTTTCGCAAACAGGGCCCGGTGCTGGCGCTGCCAGCAGGCTATAGCGGCCACGTGCGCGATCCCAAAGTCTGGCGCGATGGCGATCGCTGGTTGATGGTGCTGGGCGCGCGCAATCTGGCCGACCGCGGCAAGGTACTGCTATTCAGCTCTACTGATTTGATGCAGTGGAATAGCCATGGCGAAATTGCCGGTAGCGGACTTAACGGCTTGAAAGACGCCGGCTATATGTGGGAATGCCCGGATCTGTTCCCGCTCGGCGATCGGTATATTTTACTGAGCTGCCCGCAGGGATTGCCGCGTGAGGCACAGCGCTTCCTGAACACCTATCCGGCAGTCTGGATGCAGGGCCATTTCGATCAAACCGCCGCCACCTGGCGCCATGGCGCGATCGAAGAGCTGGATAGCGGCTTCGAATTCTATGCGCCGCAAACCACCCTGGCGGAGGATGGTCGCCGTCTGCTGGTTGGCTGGATGGGGGTTCCCGACGGAGAAGAGATGCAGCAACCTACGCGGGCCCACGGCTGGATCCATCAGATGACCTGCCTGCGGGAACTCAGCTGGCGCCACGGCACGCTGTATCAAAATCCCGTGCGCGAACTGGCGGCGCTTCGCGGCGAGGCGCAAGGCTGGCAGACCGAACCGCTGGCGCTGCAGCCGATGGAACTGGCCTTCGAGGTTGCGCCAGACGATGCGCTGACGCTGGATTTCGCGGGCGCGCTGCAGCTTTCGCTGGACAGCCGCGGCGTACGTCTGGCCCGTCGAAGCCTGGTGGCCGATACAGTCGATTACCGTTACTGGCGCGGCGCGGCGCATAAACTGCAGATCCTCATCGACCGTTCCAGCGTCGAAATCTTTATTAACGATGGCGTGGGAGTGATGAGCAGCCGCTTCTTTGCGGATTATCCTGGAAAACTGGTATTCAGCGGTGCGACGCCGGGGGCATTCTGCTGCTGGCCGCTGCGGCCATGCATGGTAGAATAAGCGTTTTGCTTTCAGGCGCCTGTCTCGTGATGAAACCTAAACGCATTACCATTAAAGATATCGCCGAACTGGCTGGCGTCTCTAAAGCCACCGCCAGCCTGGTCTTGAACGGTCGCGGTAAAGAGCTGCGCGTGGCGCAGGAGACGCGCGAACGGGTGCTGGCTATCGCCCGCGAGCAGCACTACCAGCCGAGTATTCACGCCCGTTCACTGCGCGATAGCCGCAGCCATACCATTGGTCTGGTTGTGCCAGAGATCACCAACTATGGTTTTGCCGTGTTTTCTCACGAGCTGGAAACCCTGTGCCGCGAAGCCGGCGTACAGCTGCTTATCTCTTGCACCGATGAGAATCCCGGTCAGGAGAGCATGGTGGTCAATAATATGATTGCCCGTCAGGTCGATGGTTTAATTGTCGCCTCTTGCATGCATAGCGACGCCGACTATCTGAAGCTCAGCGAGCAGCTGCCGGTGGTGCTGTTCGACCGTAATCCAAACGACAGCGCGCTGCCGCTGGTGATGACCGATTCACTGGCGCCGACGGCGGAACTTATCGCCCGTATCGCCGGGCAACACGCGGATGAGTTCTGGTTTCTCGGCGGGCAGCCGCGGCTCTCGCCCTCGCGCGATCGGCTGGCCGGATTTAGTCAGGGATTAGCCCAGGCAGGGGTTGAGTTACGCCCGGAATGGATCATCAACGGCAACTATCACCCAAGCTCAGGCTATGAGATGTTTGCCGCGCTGTGCGCCCGTCTCGGGCGGCCGCCGAAGGCGCTGTTTACTGCCGCCTGCGGCTTGCTGGAAGGGGTACTACGTTATATGAGCCAGCATAACCTGCTGGATTCCGGGATCCATTTAGCCAGCTTCGATGACCACTATCTGTATGATTCGCTATCGCTGCGCATCGACACCATCCAGCAGGATAACCGCCAGTTGGCCTGGCACTGCTACGATCTCATCAGTCAGCTGATCGACGGTAAAATGCCACAGCCGCTACAGCGCTATCTGCCCGCCACGCTGCAAATGCGTTATCAGCCAGCCAGATAATAACGGGCCTGGATCGTGGTTCAGGCCCGTACTGTTAACGGTTAATTGTCATCAGAAAGGTTTCGTTGGCAGATACTTTCCATCGAAAGTAATCACTGCACGATGTCCGCCTTCCGGATCGCTGACTTTTTTCACATCCAGCTTAAAATTAATCGCGCTGATGATCCCGTCGCCGAATTTTTCATGAATGAGCGCTTTCAGCGTAGTGTCGTAGACCTGCAGCATTTCATAGAAGCGATACATGGTCGGGTCCGTTGGTACGCGGTCTTCAATAGAACCTCTGACCGGGATGGTCTGCAGCAGCAAAACATCATCGTCGCTGAGCTCCAGTTTTGCGCCTACCATTTTCGCGACTTCGACAGGCAGCGGATGCTGGCCCAATAGCGCGGCCGTCACGAAGGCTTCGGATAAACCGGTGCCTTCAACCAGTTGTGCAAAGGAGAGATCCTTTTTGGCTTTAATCAGCAAAATTTTATTCGCTAACTCCAGACGAACTTCGCGGCTGACTTGTGACTGAATCATGGTGTGACCTCGTTATATCGTAGTGAAATGAAATTACTGACCGTAAACCGGCACCGCTCTGGTATCCGGATGACCGGCCAGCGAAATAAAAGCTCTGGCATTGCCGTCATAGGCGGCAATATCCCCTGTTTCAATGTCATATACCCAGCCATGTAGCGACAGACGTCCTTCATCAAGCGCCAGGCGTACCGCAGGATGGGTTTGAATATTCGCCAGTTGGGCAATGACATTTTCATGCACCATCGCCGCGGTTTTGGCCTGTGGATCGCGATGCTCGCGGGCATCGTTCACCACTTTTGCCGAATCCGCATATTGCAACCAGTGTTTGACGGCGGGGACATGATCCAGACAGCTACACTGCGCAATCGCCGTCATCGCCCCGCAATCGGAGTGACCGCAAATCACAATATCCGTGACCTTCAGGACAGCAACGGCATACTCCACCGAGGCCGACACGCCGCCGGGCTCCGAACCGTAAGAAGGGACAATATTGCCGGCATTACGGATGACAAACAGATCGCCGGGTTCACGCTGGGTAACCAGTTCAGGAACCATTCGGCTATCGGAACAGGAAATAAACAGCGTACTGGGGCTCTGCCGGGAGGCTAAACTTTTAAACAGTTCTGCGCGCTCAGGAAATGCATCACGTTGAAATTTAAGAAAACCGTCAATGATTTCTTTCATGATAATGTCTACCTCGCTGTGGAATGTCAGGGAGGTTACGCGCCGCGTGGCATAAAATAAAAGTCTTGTTTATAATCAAACTCATCCAAAAAACTTATGGATTGTAAGTGTGAATATTCGCTACGTTAGATATTTCCTCGCCGTCGCCGAACATCAGGGTTTTACCCGTGCGGCGGAAGCCCTGCATATTTCACAACCGGCGCTCTCACAGCAAATCAGGATGTTAGAAGAGAGCCTGGATGCGCAGCTTTTTGACCGTAGCGGCCGGCATATTCATCTAACGGACGCGGGAGAAGTGTTTTTGCAGTATGCCCGTCAGGCATTTCAACTGCTGGATGAGGGTCAACGCGCCATTCATGATGTCGCAGACCTCAGCCGCGGTTCTCTACGTATTGCCGTGACGCCCACTTTTACTTCCTATTTCGTCGTCCCATTAGTGGCGGAATTTCATGCGCGTTATCCGCATATCACGCTGGATATTCAGGAGATGCCGCAGGAGAAGATGGAGGGCCTGCTGCTGGAAAATGAGCTGGATATTGGCATTGCCTTTGCCGGGGGGACCGCGCCAGAGATTGTTTCCACCCCGCTGTTACAGGAAGTGCTGGCGTTGGTTGTCGCGGACCATCCCCCGTTGGCCCGCGAAGAATCCCTCACCTTGAGCCAGCTCGCCGCGGAGGAGTTTATTCTGCTCAATCATCATTTCGCCACCCGGTTGCAAATTGACCACTGCTTACAGCAAGCCGGTTTTCACCCGCAGGTGACCATTGAAATGCACTCGATCAATGCCATCCTCGATATCATCCAGCGAACCCAATTAGTGACCATTCTGCCGCTAAATGTCGCCGCCCAGCGCACTGGCCTGGTGACCCGATTGCTTAAAGAAGCCGCGCTTGAGAGAACCGCGGTGTTAATGCAGCGCAAAGGCGCCCGACCAAAAGCTGCGGCGCGAATTATCGCCGAAATAGCCCGGGAGCTGGCAGCCCAAATAGAAAGTTAAGCGTACGATGGCGCGGCCAGCATCTGGCCCGCCGCCTTCCTTCTGCAACAATCTTACCGTAGCCAGTATGACCATTTGCGCAAAACAGATTTCCCGCGATTGGCATACTGAAATTGTTAACAATATGTATAATTTTATCTGCTAAGCGGTATTCATTATTCCGGCTTGAACGTCAGCATTATTTTCATCCTACCTTATTCCCCCTGACAAGGAATTGACAATGAGTGAACGCTCTCATGACCGAGGTAATAGCCTTGCGATGGTCATATATAATCTACTCAATCCGGTGCCTTACGGCTTTTTTATCGCCGGTCTCATCTTCGATATTATTTATCTCTACAGCACTAACGTGATGTGGGGAAAATGCGCCAGTTGGCTTATTGCCCTTGGCCTTATTTTTGCCATCATTCCGCGGTTGATTAATCTGGCGCAGGTCTGGTTTTTTACTCCTCGACGCCCGGCGGCAAAAATTGATTTCTGGCTAAACCTTATCGCTATTATTGCCGCGTTGGTAAACTGTTTTGTTCATAGCCGCGACGCCTGGGCGATTGCGCCGCAGAACGTAATCTATTCATCGATTACCGTTATCTGTCTGCTTGTCGCCAATATTATCAGCTCCACTTGCCTGGCTAATAATAAGGGGATTCGCCATGAATAAATTACTCCTGCCCCTGCCCGTTATGCTCGCCACAGCGCTGGCGCTGTCAGGATGCGATGAGAAAGCGAAACTCAGCCCGGATCAGCAGGTAGGGCCCGATCCCGTAATGCCGAAGGCCCAGGATTTCCTGATGCCGCCGATGCAGGTTCCCCGCGGCGTGGGCTGGAAGAGAGATGGACAACCGGCGGTTGCCCAGGGGCTGAAAATAGAAAAAATAGCCGATGGATTCCTGCATCCCAGAATGGTCTATGTCCTGCCAAACGACGATATTCTGGTCGTTGAAAGCAACGGTCCTGGCGAGGAACCGCTGACTACGCCGAAACAGCTGATTGCCGGGATAGTGAAAAATCAGTCAGGCAAAGGTGGAAAAGGCGGGAATCGCATTACGCTATTGCGTAAAAACGCCAGCGGTTGGGAGAAACATATTTTCCTTGAACACCTGCACTCGCCTTTCGGCGTACAACTGATTGGAGATGATCTTTACGTCGCCAATACCGGCAACATCATGCGTTATCACTACCAGCCGGGGGCGACACATATCAGCGATGCGGGGAGCGAGCTGGCTGACCTGCCCAGCACCGTCAATCACCACTGGACCAAAGCGTTACTGGCAAGCCCGGATGGTAAGAAGCTGTATGTGGGCGTCGGCTCGAACAGTAATATCACTGAGAATGGACTGGATATTGAATATCGTCGCGCCACGGTTCTGGAGGTTGATACGGCAACCGGCGCAAGCCGTATCTTCGCCAGCGGTATCAGGAATCCTACCGGACTCGGTTGGGAACCGCAGACGGGCAAGCTTTGGGCTATTGCCAATGAGCGCGATGAAATCGGCGCCGACCTGGTGCCCGATTATTTAACTTCGGTGCAGGATGGCGGGTTTTATGGCTGGCCGTGGAGCTATTTCGGACAGCACGTTGACCGCCGCGTACAGCCGCCGCGCCCGGACATGGTCGCCAAAGCGATCAAACCGGATTATGCCCTGAGCTCCCACGTTGCGCCGCTGGGAATGCTGTTTTATACCGGAAAAATGTTGTCGCAAACCTATCAGGGCGGCGTGTTTATCAGCGAGCATGGCAGTTGGGACCGTTCGCCGCTGAATGGTTATAAAGTCAGCTTCGTCGCTTTTAAAGACGGCAAACCGGTCGGTAAACCACAGAGCGTGATCACCGGCTTTGTCTCTCGCGATGAGAAAGAGCTGTACGGCGCGCCGGTCGGACTCGCGCAGGATAATGAAGGGGCGTTAATCATTGCCGACGATGTCGGTAATACCGTCTGGCGCGTCAGCGCAAAATAAAATATCACTATCAATTTTCCGGCTTCCCGCGGTCAGGGGAGCCTTTTTTATGCCCTAAAATTATTATCCATAGATATTGCCGGGAATAATGGAGAAAACAAAGTGATAAGCCTAGTTATCAGGACCGCTATCGTAGTTGACTACACCAGAACAGGTTGCTGAGAAACATTCATCATCAAAGAGACGTAGAGCAGATGAACCATTTATCCGCAATCAGAACATTCGTTAGCGCCGCTGACTATAAAAGTTTCAGCGCCGCCGCCAAAGCCTTAAATATTGAAGTATCCACCGTCTCTCGCCATATTTCCGAGCTGGAAGAGTATTTACAGGTGACGTTGTTTAACCGCTCAACCCGTGGATTAGCATTAACCGAAACCGGGGCATTTTTTTACTCGCACGCCCAACAACTGTTATTACAATGGGAGGAAACCCGTCAGTTAACTTCCGCACTGGATAAACAGCCTTCCGGCCTGCTGCGGTTAAGCGTACCCAGTACCTTCGGCCGTCTGCACGTGATGCCTTTTGTTGATGAATTTCTTCGCCTGCACCCCAACATTTCGCTGGATATTAGTTTTAACGATGAAGTGCAGGATCTGATTGAAGCGCGCATCGACCTGAGTATTCGCATCGGCATTTTGCCTGACTCCTCGATTCATGCCCGTAAACTGGCTTCTCAGACGCGTTCAGCCTGGGCCAGCCCGCAGTGGATTGCGGAAAACCGCCCTTCTGCCACGCCGGGCGCCGACCAGCAGCAGATCAATATCGTGATGTTTTCTCGCCTGCATGGCGCCGGTTGGTATACCCGTAAGATGGGTTCAGAAGATGAATGGCAGCGCATCTCGATTAACTACCGACTGAGCGTTAGCGATAGCGCCGCCATGCTTTATGCCTGCGTCAATCACACCGGGATTGCGATTTTACCGAACTGGCTATCGCAGCAGGCAGAAGAACAAGGGCTCATTCAACGGGTATTCCCGGAGTGGGAATTTAGTATGTTCCCTGGCGAAACCGCCATCTGGATGCTGTACCCGCAAAACAGGAGAGTGCCGCATAAAGTCCGAGCCTTTATCGACTTTATGGTTGAAAAGATTGGGATGCCGCCCTACTGGGAGGAGGAGACTCATTAATGACGAGAGAGGTTGAAGCAGGGATGTGCCGGAGGAACCCAAAGCAAAAAGGGGTTACCTTTCGGTAACCCCTTTTCATATTTGGCGGAAGCGTAGAGATTCGAACTCTAGAACCCTTTCGGGTCGCCGGTTTTCAAGACCGGGGAAATATCACTTAAAATCAATATGATACCAAAATCTTCTGGTATACTCAGACATTATCCTACACATATTTTTCAGTAGGTTATCCACTTCTCCGCAGATAGTATACCAACACTTTTTGTTTACCCTCTGTCATTTTCGGGGCTATATACGACAAGTAGATTTAGCTAACAAAATGGCATGCATGATTGAACAGTGTGTCCTCAAAACTCAAATGATTAACACTCGGTAACTTTTGTATCCTGTTACCGGGTGGCTTAATGTCACCAAATGGCAATATTTGTTGTGTCTTAGACCTGATTCGGCACTCTTAAGGCACAGAGCCAAACATAATCTTAGAGTCCGCGCTGTACCAAAAGCACACGCTGGTAATTCGTGCCTAATATACTTCACTTAACGTATATCCCCGCTCTGGTACAGAATATGCAAATTAAATACCCAGGAAGTGGCAGGCTGAGTAACTAAACCCCCCTTAGAATATATGGTTATTTGGATCGGCACTCATTACACCATGCGTTCCAATTAACGCCGCATAGCCAGCTGAACTTTGCTACTATGTGAGAGGTAATACCTTCTATCCATTGCGGATTTAATTAATGGAATAAAAGATTATGAGTGAAAATGATACAATCCCAAAGAAGTCTACAAGCCAGATTAACAAAGCGGTATTCTATACATCTGCTTTGCTAATTTTCCTTCTTGTTGCCTTTGCCGCCGTATTCCCGGATGTCGCCGACAAAAATTTTAAACTACTTCAGCAACAAATCTTCACGAACGCCAGCTGGTTTTACATCCTTGCTGTGGCCCTGATTTTACTGAGTGTCACGTTCCTTGGACTCTCACGCTACGGTGATATCAAGCTGGGTCCGGACCATGCGCAGCCTGATTTCAGCTACCACTCCTGGTTTGCGATGCTTTTTTCGGCAGGGATGGGGATCGGCCTGATGTTCTTTGGCGTTGCCGAACCTGTAATGCATTATCTTTCGCCCCCCGTCGGCACCCCAGAAACCGTTGCGGCAGCCAAGGAAGCAATGCGTCTGACCTTCTTCCACTGGGGACTGCACGCATGGGCAATTTATGCCATTGTGGCGCTGATTCTGGCGTTCTTCAGTTACCGTCACGGGCTGCCTTTAACGCTGCGCTCCGCACTCTATCCCATCATTGGCGATCGTATTTACGGTCCTGTAGGCCATGCGGTTGATATTTTCGCTGTTATAGGCACGGTCTTTGGCGTTGCGACATCGCTGGGTTACGGTGTTTTGCAGGTGAATGCCGGTTTGAACCATCTTTTCGGGGTGCCCATCAATGAAACGGTGCAGGTCATTCTGATCGTGGTCATCACGGGGTTAGCGACGATTTCAGTGGTGTCCGGCCTGGATAAGGGAATACGTATCCTGTCTGAGCTCAATCTGGGTCTGGCGTTGTTGCTCCTGGCGCTGGTCCTGTGTCTGGGGCCAACCGTGCTTCTGCTGAAGTCATTTGTGGAAAATACGGGCGGTTATCTTTCGGAACTGGTGAGTAAAACGTTCAACCTTTATGCGTATGAGCCTAAGTCGAGCAACTGGCTGGGGGGCTGGACATTACTGTACTGGGGATGGTGGCTTTCATGGTCGCCGTTTGTGGGGATGTTCATCGCACGGGTCTCCCGCGGACGAACCATTCGCGAGTTTGTCACCGGCGTGCTGTTTGTTCCCGCAGGTTTTACGCTCATGTGGATGACGGTGTTTGGTAACAGCGCGATCCATCTCATTATGAACCAGGGGGCCACAGATCTCGCCAATACTGTTCAGCAGGATGTCGCGCTGGCCCTGTTTAATTTCCTGGAGCATTTCCCGTTCTCTTCCGTGCTGTCATTCATTGCAATGGCGATGGTAATCGTCTTCTTTGTAACGTCTGCTGATTCGGGGGCAATGGTTGTAGACACTCTGGCATCAGGTGGAGTGGCAAACACACCCGTCTGGCAGCGAATATTCTGGGCCTCGCTCATGGGCATTGTCGCAATTGCGCTTCTCCTTGCGGGAGGGCTAAGCGCGCTGCAAACGGTGACAATAGCGAGTGCATTGCCCTTCTCAGTGATCTTACTGATATCCATATACGGACTTTTAAAAGCTTTGCGCCGGGATTTGACCAAGCGTGAAAGCCTGAGCATGGCGACAATTGCTCCTACGGCTGCACGTAACCCAATTCCCTGGCAAAGAAGGTTACGCAATATCGCGTATCTGCCGAAGCGCTCTCTTGTGAAACGTTTTATGGACGACGTCATCCAGCCCGCCATGACACTGGTTCAGGAAGAACTGAACAAGCAGGGGACGATAAGCCACATTAGTGACGCAGTCGATGATCGTATTCGTCTTGAAGTCGATTTGGGCAACGAGCTGAATTTCATATATGAAGTGAGGCTTCGCGGGTATAGCTCACCGACCTTCGCGCTCGCCGCGATGGATAATGATGAGCAGCAGACTGAACAACATCGATATTATCGCGCTGAAGTTTATCTCAAAGAAGGCGGGCAAAATTATGATGTAATGGGCTGGAACCAGGAACAGCTGATTAATGACATACTGGACCAGTACGAAAAACACCTGCACTTCCTGCACCTGGTTCGTTAATAGCAACATGCCGTCCTGGGGGCGGCAATTATTTATCCCGGCCGCAACATGAGGGAATACTGAATGATTTCACGTTGGAAATGGATTCTGAAGCAGACATTTAAAAGACTATGGTTCAGGGCAACATTATTCGCAATTGTTGCGATAATAACGGCCCTTTTATCTATTCTTTTTAAATCAATGATACCTGAGTCGATTTCCGTAAAGGTGGGTGCGGAAGCAGTCGATAACATTCTGAACATACTGGCATCGAGTATGCTGGCAGTGACCACATTTTCACTGAGTATCATGGTCACAGCTTACGGTTCAGCCACTACTAATGTGACTCCCAGAGCTACGCGTTTAGTTGTTGAAGACGTAACCACACAAAATGTACTGGCCACCTTCATCGGTTCTTTTCTCTTCAGTCTGGTAGGGATTATTGCCCTCAATATGGGAGCTTATGGAGAAAGGGGAAGAGTCATTTTATTCATTGTCACACTGGTTGTCATTGCCTTAATCCTCATCACATTGCTTCGCTGGATACAGCATTTGACCTCTCTGGGGAGGGTAGGTGAGACAACGGCAAAAGTAGAACAGGCGGCCATCGAAACATTTATTGCGAGAGCAAGAAATCCCTGTCTCGGCGGATATCCATGGCTTGAGAATAATAAACAACCGAAAGGAACGGTTGCAGTTTATCCGAAGAAGATTGGCTATGTTGAATATATTGATATGGAGAAACTCAGCAAGTTGCTGACCAATGATCCCCGTCATGTATACCTCGTGGCGCAGCCAGGCAGTTTCATACATCCGTCCATGCCAGTTTTGTACCTGAGTCAGGGCCAGGAGTCATTAATCAGCACCGATTTACTTGAGACGATTATTGTCTCGGATGTACGTTCATTTGCTCAGGATCCCCCGATTTTGTCTTAGCGTCATGGCCGAAATAGCCTGCCGGGCCCTTTCCCCCGCTGTGAACGATCCTGGAACCGCCATTGATGTCATTGGCAGAGGTGTTCGTATACTTTCCGCTTACGCGCAGAATAAATCTGAGGAAATAGAAGTGAAATATCCTTCAGTACATGTTGCACCACTTCAGAATAACGATCTACTGGAAGACTTTTTCTCACCTGTCGCGCGCGATGGTGCCAGTATGAGGGAGATTCAGATAAGAGTCCTTAAAGGACTGTATATGCTGAGTACGGGTTGGCCTGGGATGTTTGCTGAAGCCGCACATACCCTGGCATCTGAAACATTAGAACATGCAAGTCGTGCTGACCATATAGATTCTGACAGATATCTAATAAAATCAATTTATTATAATTTATTTGGTGGCGAAGATTCTAATGAAAAACCATAATTGCGGAGCAAGCTATTCGGTTGTTGGCAATTCAAGGGCAAAGCATTTACGTGGAAATGGGCGTCTGCTTTGTGCCAGGAGCGGACATTGCTAACATCGTGCTATGTTAGTTTGCGGGGAGCAGGTCATTACCTCTCATTACTAATTATATTTTTCAATGTTCAGGTTTCCAACTTTGGGAATCTTCGATAAAAAAAGGAACTTTGGCGGTAAATAAAAACATGATAGTTTTATGGCTGATAGAACAACTCTCACGCTTATAGTTAATGAGTGAACTCAGGAATAGTAATGATTGATGATATCCGTTACCTGATTGTTTTTGCAAAAATTGTACAAGCTGGATCGATTTCAGGTGGCGCAGACGCTTTAGGGCTCACTACCGCGACAGCAAGCACACATCTTTCTAAGCTGGAGAGAAATCTGGGAAGTGCTTTGCTATACAGAAACACGCGAAAATTATCGCTGACCCATGATGGGGCAAGTTTGCTCGAAACTGCAAACTCTATGTTAGAACTGTATGAAAAGGGGTTTATCGAGTTTAAACAGCGTTCTATTTCAACAAGTAATAAGCTGAATCTGTCAATTCCTGCAGTTTTTATAAATAGTGTTTTTACTCGTCATCTTGCAGGATTTATAAAGGAACATCCGGACGTTTCCCTGAGTATTTCTTATAGCGACACTCGTAAAGATATTATTGCCGATAGTATAGATGTTGCATTTCGAATTGGCGAACTGCCCGACAGCACACTCAAAGCACGGCATCTTTTTGTATTACCCCGACACGTTGTTGCTTCAAAGAAACTTCTTAGCAATTATCAGCCTATCAACCATCCTAATGACTTAGAAAAAATGCCCTGGATTGGTCTGAGCATGCTGAAGGGCAGTCGAGAGTTCAGGCACAAAAATGGAGAGATAGCTTTAATTAAGTATACGCCAACGGTGTACGTTGATAATGTCGAGGCTGCCTACACTCTAGCAAAACATCAGGTTGGAATCGCAGCCCCTCCTTGCTATCTCAGCAAAGAGGATATTAAGCGAGATGAAATACAGTTGGTTCTCCCTGACTGGTCATTGGAACCACTAAAAGTCTATGCAACCTGGCCTTCTAATATATCTACCAACAGTGTCGCTTACACGTTAATTAATAACATTTACAACTCCTTTGAATTCAAAATATTATGATTAATTTAAGGCTTCAATAATGTAAAAGATCAATTCCAGCCAGTAAGGGAAAGTGGCTTATTGAGCCAGAAACATGTAGAAGGCAGTGGTAATCAGTATCCCACCCATGCAGAAATTAAATGCACGGATGCGTCCAATGCTATTAAGCAATGTTGAGATGTTCTTTCCAAGGACAGCCCATGCAGCTAAAGAGAGGTAGCAAACGATAAAATATATTATTATGAAGATTATTAACGAAGTGTTATTTGATGGTTCAGAAAATAATACCACTCCGGATGCGCAGGCAATCCAGGCTTTTGGGTTGAGCCATTGAAGTAAAAAACCCTGAGTGAAACTAGGCGCCTCTGATTTTGTTAATGATAACTCAGATCTTGATGATGCTATCTTATAACCTATGTATATTATAAAAGCTGAGCCAGCCACGTTGAGATATTTGAAGAAAAGTGGATATTTCTCAATGGAAGCGTAGAACCCAAAACCAATGACTATAAGTAATAGAGTAAATCCTATTGTAGCACCTGAGACGAATGGGAAAGTTCTTCTGAATCCATAGCTCGCCCCAGATGATATAATGACCATATTGACTGGCCCTGGAGAAATTGACATGGTAAGGGAGAACAAAAACATTGCTAATATTAAAGTCATTTTCTCTCCATATGCATTATATAATAAAGCGTTTTTATTGAATGACTACATTCCTGACTATCCTCATAGTCTATCGTAAAAAACAGGCAGATAAAGTAGGATTTCTAAAAGAGTGTATTTGATTTTTTCACATAATCTTTTAATAATGTCGGGGATTTAACCAGCCAATTATTATTAGCAAGTTCCTCATGTTCAGCTACCAACTATTACCCTTTGGGATTCATCTAATGAATGCAGCATAATGTCCGCTCTTCGCTCAAAGCGGACTGTCAGAGTTAATTGCATTCTGCATGCACAAATTGTCAGTTGGGATCTGGGCATGTAAACATGATTACTGGATTTCAAATGCAGATAATTTCTCCTCCAGTTCGTCTACTCGCTTAATCAGTACCTTTACCGCCGCGAGCGTATCCATCATGATCACGTTGTTGTCCAGTTGAAGAAATTCAGTTTCGATCTTTTCCCCGTCCTTCATGTACACCATTTTGCTGTTCTTGACGTACTGCGGATCAACGTCCTGCGCCTGCTGCGCGATAATCCCCCGGCGCGTCCTTTCATGCTCATCGTCGTTATAGACGAACGTGACAAGCTCAAGCGCCCGGATGCGTTCGACTGACAGTTGTCCGTCGGTCGGTTCAATGTTGTGCTTAAGGCGAGCGTCGGATGTTCCCTGAAACTGGACGAACCCTTTCGTGCTGTTCTGAATCCTTCCGTCTGGAAGGAATGCAGTATATTGTACCGGAGCATTAAACCCGCGAACCTGAATCACTAACTTATGCGCTACGCCAACATGCTCCTCATACCAGATTGAGCACGCCCCTGAATCACCATTATTGTCAGCACCTCGGTTATTGAACCGCCATGTCATAGCCGGGGATGCAATTATATCCCCCGTCGAGGCATTGGGCGGATCATTCTGCAACATTGCGACATACGACTGGGCATAGCTGCCGTGATAGTTTGTGATAGTTCCTGCGTACACACCCAGGCCGCCATTCCTGATCCTCAGTCCGGGAGAGATAGTCAGCGCTCCGTCTTCAGTGATGATCCTGTGTGTAAAATCGGCCTCACTATTCCCATGATGAAAATCAATGTAAGGAGTATCAAAAAACAGCTCAAGGCCATTTCTGATTGTCGCCTTCCCTCCGATATTCACCTGCTTCTCGAATGTGACAAGCTCTCTAAATGTGTTCACGGCGTTGAAGGTTTGCGACTTCGTCCACGTATTGGTGGCGGTATATTTGGCCTGATCCTTGTTGGCCGCCGTCAGCGCCGTGTCGATATTCTGCTGTCGTGTGACGTATTCGCTCAGGAACTGCGCCCACGACTTGACGGTGGCCGTCGTTCCGTCCGGCTTAGTGATTGTCACATTGCCTGCCCCGAACAAATATTGCTGTTGGTTCGCTAAATCAACATAAGTGCGGTCGAAGCACTTCTGAATGCTGGCCGCCAATTCGTCACTAATGTTAGCCATAGTGCCCCTCAGTCATATTTACTGGAAAAAATGAACAGCGCCGTGGTCTGGTAAACAAAACCAGCTGGACCAGCGGATTGACCGGCAGGAATTGCGTTATTCGACAAGAAATTCCCATAGGCTCCAGTGAAACTTCTGAATATTGTCCACAGCTGTCCGGTTCGCTGAGAAATAAGCGAAGAGGCGCATGGCGAAACCGCAATAGGTTGACCCATATCGCGCGGTTTCATATTTCCACTAATCGCTGTGGTTTGTACTTCTAACGGTTTCATCCCCGCGTGATAAACCATCCGGCCTGACGCATCAAAAATAAAACCGCCATACCTGGGAACATCTATAACCATATTTCCAAAGGCGTAGACCGTGATATTCCCTGTTCCTGTCGTTCGGATTATCTGAAGGCATTTAAACCCGTTTTGTGAAAATTCACGCGTGATACATACCGCGTCATTGTCAAAGCGAATGAAAAACATGCATTGCATGTTGTCGGGTATACGCGATTGAAAAACATATCCGTTATTACCAGGAATAACGACCCGGTCAATAAGATTCATCGGCGTAAAGTCAGGACTCATCCACATGGCGCCGTTTTCATCGACAATTTGCATTCCATACATAATTAAGGACCGAAGAAAAAAACAATTCGTGACATGCTGGGATCCACGCCGTTCCACGACGCGGCCCCTCCAGAAATGGATACTGAAGGTGAACTGCCTGGCGTTCCTTTCCAGTCCGCTGTACCCACCACGTAATACCGTAGTGCTTTACCCGGTGGTGGATTTCCATAATTGACATAACCCGAAGCCTGCGTGTAAGAACCGAGAAAAAAAACCGGGGTGAATACCCCGGTTATATCCCTACCACTGGCGTCGTACATTCGAGCGCCGTAGCCCATTATTTACAGTCCTTATTAGTAAATCCGGTCGCCAGCCAGTGCCCTACGGGACGAACTGCCTGGCCAGGTGCAACACGCACCTGCATGCGACCAAAGCGGTCATACCTGACCGCATTGATTTTTAGCTGGTACTGCCCGTTTACCGGATAGGTGTTGATTTTGTATGTCACAGTGCATTCAGTTGGCTTGTAACGCTGGTCTGCACAACCACTAACCAGGATGCTAATACCGCCCACCAACAAAACGCAGGACACCGTTTTGATCAAAAACTTTAAGCCCTGATTCATCCAGTTGAATCCTCCCTTGACCAGGTACATTGCTATTCATTTCGAAAGCCCCATTTTTTGGCAAACGCCAGCCGGTGGAGCCGGGTTGATAGTTTGTTGACTGCAGGCTGTCAGAAATCTGACCAAAGTTAATCGTCAGGTTACGAGCCATTGCCTGCTGAAAATAAGCGCCGTTCCCGTCGATACCGAAGACCATATTTTTTTGATCGCCGTTAGGCACATAAACGCCAAACGTATCAGCCTGGACCAGGAACTGTGACTGGCCGCTGCCGTCAATCCCCAACTGGATACCCGCCACGTAGTTATTACCACCGGAAGACGTGTTGACCTTCACGCCCCACTGCGCTCCCAATTTCCCGTTTAAATCCGCCACGGTGGATGCCGTCTGCTGAACGGTCGCAGACATATCCCCGACCTGCGAGGTCAGCGTGGTGATTTGCTCAGTGGTTGATTTTTCCAGGTCGGCAACGGTTTTGTTCGTCGTGGTGATTGCCGCGCTGTTGTCGCCAATCATGCTGCGCATCTGGTTAAAGCCGGTCGCCATTGCCAGGCCGTTAGATGCGATGGTTTCGTCCTGTCGGGTGATGCGCGATTCTGCATCACCCACACGCGAGCCGAGGCTGGTGATTTGCCCTGCCTGCGCGGTGATATCCTTCCCTTGCTGGGTCACGGTCGCAGTCAGCTGGGTAACGGCGTTCGCGGCGCCAGTGGCGGTATCCTGCGCCTCCTGTGCGTCGGTCACATCGACAATGCTGATATCGTCCAGATACAGCGAATAACCGGCTCCACCGTTCGGCCCCCTGGTGGAGATCCACATCTGCGCAATGCTCCGGTCGGCACCGACGGTCGCTACTCCCGTCAGGAGAACCCATTTGCCGCGCGAGATGTTTGTCTCGGAGATACGGACGGCTTCCGGCCATTGGTTTGCGCCGCCATTCTCTCCGCGAGCAAAGAGGCCGACAGACACGTTCCAGCCGTTCGGTGTCGACATATCGCTGGCCATGTAAGCCCAGAGAGAAAACCGATACTTACCGCCACCGCGAACAGCAAGCCAGTTCCCGATCATCTTGTCGCTGTTGCCGTTCTCGCCGTTGTTACGCGTGATTTTGAGCGACTTCTGGCCATTGCGGTAAACATCGGTTGAGACGCGCGCCAGCGAGCTGCTGCCCAGTTGCTGGTTTGCGGTGTATGATTCAAAGGAACCATCACACCAGGGGTTTAATCCCTGGCTCTGCAGCGCACCGATTGAAGCGTTGACCGACGTGATCGCGCTGGCATTAGAGGCAATATCTTTTCCCTGCTGTGTCACGGTCGACTGCAGGTTAGATACGGCGCCAGCCGTGGCATCGAGATCGACCCGGTCAGTAATATCGATAACGTATACGTCGTCGAAATAAATCTCACCAGCTGAGAGGGCGGTCATTACGCCGAAGAGCATTTGCCCATCTTTACCGGCGGTGTAAACCGCGCTGACATCTTGCCAGGTGGAGCCTGTCGGCAGTTTAGCCGGATCGAATGCAGCCTCCCGAATGGTAGAGTTGTCCGTGAAGGCGAACCGTACTTTGTTATTCCCTTGAGTACCGGGGAGCATTGCTGTACCGCTCTTGGCACGCATGAAGGCGCCAAATTTATACGTTCGCCCTTTGATTACGCTGATGGTTTGCTGGCTCGAAACCATTGCCGACGGCGCAGCTACCATCTTAACAATCTTGCTGCCAGTATGCGGGGCGCTGGCAGTCATAACGGACGCATTGGCCGGGTAGTTCCAGTTATCAAAATCACGTTCAAACCCGCCGTTTGGTACAAGGTTGCCGGCGATTTTATTATCCGCATCCGCCAGCGCCGATTTCAGGCTTGCAGAAACGGCGGTCGTGGCGCTGGCATTCGCAGCAATATACTTGCCCTGCTGCGTGACCGTCTGCTGCAGCTGCGTGACCGCAGACGTATTCGCATCGATGGCCACCGCATCGGTGATGTCATAGATGGCGATGTAATCAATCTGAATAGCCGACGCGTTCGGGTAGCAGTAGAGCGCAAAAACAGAACCATCCACTGCCGCCGACGATGGCGCGCTAAACTCAGCGGCGTACGTCGCCCAGGTATCCGTGGCGGAGAACTGGCGGTTTTCATACGTTCCGGCCACATTCCCCTGGTAGTTAAATCGGCGAACCATGAAATTCATCGCGCCGGAGACTCCCTTCGCCTTAACGATGACCTGGTAGCGGCGTGGGGTATTGTGTGGCAGCGGCGCTTTCTGGTTAGCGGTTATTCTTAATCGCAGACCAGGCTTTACTACCCGGTCTAAACGCAATATTTAAAGCGGTATCAATCCGCTTAGATATGTCGTTACCGACATCATCTATCGTCTTCAGGGCTGCGCTAGCATCCATATCAACTTTTATCGTAATGGTTGAAGTCTGTTTTTCCTTACAATCGGCGCCTGGCTTGATGCTCAATGCGGGGATTGTTGTACCGAATATTGAGCCAGAAACTAAATGGCCAGCAATGACGCCATTAACGTATTCAATCTTGATATTTTGCATCATGGACCTTTATGAATAAAAAAGCCTCGCATCTGCGAGGCTACTGGTTAAACATCATGGTGTTGCTGGGCGGCGTTGAGAAAACTCTATTCAAAGGCTATTTGGCAAAAGAAACATCCGGATTTAGAACTTGATGTATCCAGTGCATTGAAATATCCGAAAAATGTGATAACGTCAGTTTGGACCAAAACGATAACTGTTTTTATTCATATTACATCTCGCCCTGTTCCCCCATAAAACAGGGCGTTTTTTTATTCGCCCACCAGAAAAATCAACACAAAACGTATGGGATAGATACATTAATACCCATAAAAAAGGCCGCATCAGCGACCGTAGGAAATAAGGAAAATATATTTCCACAATCAGGCATACATCCAACCTAACACACTAATAATTATTGCTAGTACGATTAAAGTTATGGCCGTCTTGCGCATGAATACACCATAAAACGCCAATGCCATTCCAATACAAACGACTATCAATACAGGCCACATGTTAAGCAAAAGTAATAAGTAAGCTTCCAAATCGCTGTGAATCGTCACAATTACTCCGAATTCATTAAGTCAGCCATTCCATAGTTCAAAACTTCGTCACACGATATCATGTGATTGCCCCTTACAAGACCAGATCCTATCACAAAATTTTAACAAGAGAGTGCTGTTTGTGAGCAGTATCGGGAGATTTACCCACTACCCTTAGATGAGATAGACATTCTCATCGATTTGTTATTTGCCAGGATATCGCACCTGAACTGCTCTGAAAATATTTTCGAGTTATTTACCGCTTACGCTTGTTGTTTCTGAGCTGGCTTCTAGGCTAAAAGAGCCATTACATAAAAGACCTTGCGTTTACTTACCCGTGGACCTCAAGGATGAGGCCATTTATTTCACTCGCTGAGAGGAGTTAATGCTCTGGCAGTTAGCTAGCACCAATTTATTGTGCGCCAGAATGTCGCGCTTGGTCTGCTTATCCAGCACGTCGATATCGTGGTCGGTCAGGTAGATAATTCGTACCCAGCTGCAGGCCGTATCAACCACCACCGGGGCGGGTAAAGTTTTCGCGCAGCTCCCGATCAACATCGTCATCAGGCATATGGCTAACAGTCTGCTGAACATTGCTGGCCTCTCTGGTGGCTTCCTCTTTCCGTTCAGCCGCGGCGACGCTAGCAGCGGCTTTCTCTTCAGTACGCTTTTGTGCTGCTTTGGCTTCTGCCTTACTGGTCCCGCGGCCGAACGCACCAGCGATAGCACCCAGGATGAGGACCACCAGCCCAGCAATAATTTCAAAGCTCATTGTTGCGGCTCCTTCTGTTCGTCGGCCTTATCTTTCAATGCTGGCTGGCGTACGTATTGTGAGAGCACCGCCAGCACTACCAGGGCGGGACTAATCATCGCAACGATGTTTGGCGGCAAGATGTTTTTGATGTCCGGTGGCAGCATCGCCCAGGCATGAAGTGCTGCATGCGGGAATGACTGCGCCCATACACCAACCAGTGCACCAGCTGTCCCCAGACGAACAGACCAAGTTCTAAGTAACAGGCGAGCATGTCCCACAAACTCAAGACGGGTATACTTTCTTAACAGCAACAACGTTAAAACAGCCACCAGTGCAAGCAGGAAGAAAATAATAAGCTTCATAGGTTTACTCTCTCCTTCACCCACCCGAAGAGAAATTCTTCATTGGCTTCCCGCGCTTCCGCCAGTTCGAGATACCGTGCGCCCTGACTGCAGTTCAACCCTTTCAGTATCACCGTGCCCCCGGCGCTACCCCGTAAGGCGAGGTAACTGCGCAGCGCGGCGATCGTGATGTTCCCGATGACGCCATCTGGTTTCAGGTCGGGATACAGTTTGCCGCGTTGGTTCAGTGCCGTCAGCCAACGCTGCAGGAAAGTTGTGGAAACACGCGGCCCCATGTTGACGCCGGTATCGCATAACTCTTCTGCGATTGATGGTGACAGTTCGGCGATCTTGTCAAATTTGGGCTCCAACCAATACTGCTGCATATAGATTTCTTTCGCAGTATCCCTAGGGAGCTCTTTCATATCGCCTTTGTAACCGTATGCACGGGCTGTGTTCTGGGTGATACCCCAACGAGTAGGACCACCTTTATCATTCGGGTTATTAACGTAACCCCCTTCTTTGCCGAGGATGGCTTCAATGATCTGGTCTGCTGTCATTGTGCTTTCACTCCGGTAATGCGTTCCCAAAAGTACGTAAGCGCCACAGAGCCCATCGCACCGCTAATGCCTGAAGTTACCAAGATCATGTAAAGGCTAAGTCCGCTTTCCACGCTAACCAACCCGCCGATAAGCCCTGTAAACCCGGATACCGCAATTTGAGCGAGAGCGTTAATCCAGCTCCAGGTGGCTTTGTTTTGCTTAACGTCAATCAGGTATCGGACAAGGCCGCCCCAGCATGACAGAGCAAGGACAATCAGCCATGAAACTCCGGCAATGCTTTCTTTATCTTGCATACGTTTAGCCATATCACCTCCGGGTTAACGGGGTGCTGTGTGAGTTTGAAAGGATCAGGCCCATCGGGCTGATTTAACAACGAGCCGTATCGATGATGAATCCCGTGAGCCTGAAATGAAAAAGGCCACGCAAATGCGCAGCCTGTAATTGTCGTGGGTAATATTTTTAATTGTCGCCAGAGGATCACTGACGCTGGAAATCACCACAAGCGGTTGAAATCTGATCCACCAGATAGCAAAAAGCGCCGCAAGGTAGCGAGGTCATCAAGTGATTGTCTGGTGGCCGGTGCAGATCTCCGGCTTGAACCTATTCTGGTACTCCCGCGATTTACTAAAGCGACCTGGAGCGCATTAGCGGTCTTCGCTGATTTTCATCGCGTCGGCTTCACGCATCAGCCTGCGCATTCACCACAACGATAATGGCGCTCAGTGCATTTAAGCCAGGTCCCATAAGGGAAAGTGCCATTATCTGTTGCGCGCTCCGTTTCGTGGAGCAACGTCGTTTTGCGAAGGCGGAATTGACACGGAGTATTCAGGTAAAAAATGCCAGCCTCTGGAGGGACTGGCAAAGGGATGTGACTTCGATTTTGTATTGGGCGTGATACACGGGTATCGGTATCACAACTACATTATAGACAATAAAAAAGCCCTGTATCTCTACAGGGCCCTGAAATCAGGACAGAAAGAATCGAACACCTAAGGTGTGTGGTGCCGGGTGCTTCCCGGAGAATCGGCCAGCGAACCGATCCGTGTGCTTACGATAAAAGATAGGAACCGCTGTACACTCCACCGCGTTGGGGATTCACCACGCAGGAAAAGTAACAAAAATCTTCACCCACCACACTCAAGATTTTGTCTAAATCTGGAAAATACAACTCGACGATATGACAGGGGTACTGATGCTCAGCATCTCGCGAATACCCCTGTCGTATCGCCGGAAAGCAAAAACCCCGCACTGGCGGGGCTCTCGTTATAATCAAATTGTCGCTTTTTGTCGCTGCCGAGTGGCGCAGCTCTGCCAAGCATGAATGGATTATCTGATTTTCTGGCCCATTTTCAACATCAAAAGGGATTTATAGCACTTTTTGTTAATCAGCCTGAATTCCCTTTCGTACCGACAGAAATGTTTTTGCTCTGAATATTTCCAGGCACCATCGCACGCGCTTGCGGGCTTCACCATCTGTTAGCCACGGAGCCACCAGCTGTAATTCCCGGGTTATGTCAGAGATTTTTTTACGTGTGGTGTAATAACTAACTCCTACCAGATAAACCGGATCCGCCGTTTCAAATGCGCCGAGAACACAGCGCTCTACGAATTCGGCATCATCATCATGAATAGCGGAATCTATCAGGCCGATGACAGGCTGAGGCCATAAAATCGCATGTGCTCGGTTTAAGGCTTGCTGGCCTCGATATCCCTCCTCCCTCGCCTGTTCTATCGCGGCAGTAAATCGTTCCAGCGCTTTATCTGACCAGCGGTCCCCTTTCAAACCTCGCCAGCAGGAGTGGCCTGTGGGCTTTCGGGGAGCTGTTCCCCCGCGCATGCTCTCTCCCCATATTGTAAGTAGCGATTTAATCCAGGCAGACTGAATGCCATTCAGGGGCGTAAACCGGCCTAACCAGCTTTTGCGAGGCGCGGCGGCCACTGTTTCTAATCCTGCGCGCTGCAGCCGGCGTTGACGTGCTGTCATCATGCTCTTCTCCTTACGCCAGAACGCCGAGCGCATAGGCCCGGTCCAGCAATTTAATAATTAATTCCGGCTGACTGCCGTACTCACTCTCGAAAGCAACTGGATCGTGATGAAGCGTCCGGTGATGCTTACGGCAAAGAGGGATCGTAAAAATATCGTGTGCCTTGGTACCAACGCCGCCCTGCCCCCATCCGATAAGGTGATGCGCATCGTCGGCAGACTGACCGCAGCACATACATGGCTGAGTTTTTACCCAAGAAATAAAACCATCTGACACCCAGCGGATCCGCTTAGGTCTGGTGAATAAAGTGGCTGGTGCCACGGGATCAACAACCACTGGCACCTCTGGTTTTACCGGGGCTGGTGGTCCAGGATGCCTGGCAACCTTAGCAACAAGCGGGGAAAGAATGCTGGTGGCCGGCACCGATGGGACGATTTCGCTTTCTTTGTAGACTGACTGGAAAACCTCTTCTTTAAGCCGGAGGGAACGGCGCGCCATCTCTTCTGTGATTTCGTCCCCTATCCCAACGCTGACAGCCCACCAGCACAATTCAGCAAGTGACAGGGAGCGTTCAGGGTCAAATCCCAGTGCGATACGGGCAGCATCGATTATCAGATCTGCGTTATTGATACCTACCAGCCTATCAAGGGTTTGATCGGTCTGGTACTTCAGCTCGTTATCACAATGCCAGCATGCGACGATTGCCCCAGTTGAATGCCGGAACGTTACCAGCTCTGAATGGTGATAATCAGAATGTGGCCACTGGCAATGCTTAACCCTCTTAAGCAACCAGGATTCGAGACTATTCACACCACCAGCAGCCCTCACTACCCGCTCTTTCATAAAGAATGGTCGAATATCAGGATCATCTCGTAAAGGTTGCCCGACGTCAGGAATGCGCCCGCTTGGTAGAGCCTTCATTTTTTCTGGCAGAGTCTCCACCAGCACGCGCCCACCGCTGAATAAAGGCATCAACTCTTTCCCGGGTTTAAGCAACACAATTCCCAGGTGCCGGGCAACATCAACATTTAGTAATGCACGCATCAGTCCCTCCACATTTTTTGTGTGTAGGTTCTGTTAATGCGTGGTGGCTTGCTGGATTCCGGCAACAGCACACGGAGTTCCCATGAGATAAAGTCGCTCGACAGGCTTTTCTCAACCAGACAATTCTTTTTCCGGTAGCGTTCCGCCAGTTCCAGAGCCTGAGACTCTGAAAGTTGTTCATGGAGAAACCAGCTTTTCTTCATGGGCGGGCCTCGTACACTCGCAGGAACTCCAGCGCCCGATCACGCGCCCCAGGTTCATCAGCGATCATTTCCTGGAGCAGTTGCACGGCAAGTAATGGTTCCTTTCTTCCGACGACAGAAATCCCACGGGAAACACCGCGAGATAGTTTTATGAAGTTTTTTTTATGTAACGCACGAAGGTGCAAAGCGACAGCATTCGGTGAGCTAACGCCAAGAAGCCCGGCCAGTTCCTGAACGGTCGGCGGGTAGCCATGCTGATTGATATATGCCACCAGCAGATCAAAAACTTCCTGCTGTCGTGGTGTCAGGTTGTGGAATGAAGAAAGACCAGCGCCATCAACATGATCGCCAGCCTGTTCCGCATCAGATATTAATTTTGTTTGCGCCATGGTTTCTCTCCGTGACGCAGCAGGTATAGGTTGTTCAGGCCTATGACGGGAGTGTAACAGAGCCCGGAGGAATCTGGTAACCCCCTACGGTCTTTGCTCTTTCAATCATCTGCGAAAACAGCGAGAGAGTCCCCACGATCTCATCGGGCTGCAGAGGCATAAACGAAACAGTATCACCGCGACGGTACATTAAAGCGCGCTCACATACGGGAAAAGAGGTGAGACGGGCAACAATTACCCCGTCATCGCATCTGATTACTACATAGCCGGTGTTCGGCATTTGTTGTTTTTTAGCCACAGCAAAATCCTCAAAATAAACCAGGTCAGCCACTGGACCTCTACTCAATAGAACCAGTCGTCAGCACTTTCCCAGGTATCCTGAAGGATTTGCTCCACCCGCTTTTTGTCCCCATCCATCCCACCAAACACACTCAGACCATCAGTACCGGTTCTGCGAATGATCAAACTGCAGTTTTTAAAGTTTTGGTCAATCCTTCGCAGCATCTCTTTCTCTAATGCCGGGACAGCGCCCTCTGGTAGCTTTTTGCGACGATCAATTGTGATTTCCACTTTCATAATTAGCTCCTTACGCAAATACTGTATAAATAAACAGTATACCTGTTAGGTGGAATGTTCAAGCCCTTGATGTCACTTTTTGTTAATCACATGCCCATGTTTAACTTGAAGTTTTCCCCAAAAAAAACAAAACCCGCCGTAGCGGGTCTGTGTTAAATCACAGGGTTCGGGTCTTCCTCGACGCAATTTGCTCGGTTGATCACGAAGGTTAAAACGCCCTTCACGTCCACATCGTCCAGGGCGTCGCCCTCTATCGCTTCACCATCTGAAGTAATGAGTGCGCGACCGCGAACAATACCAAACTGAATTATCCCGCAGCACGCAATGAGAACATGGTCGCCCTGCTTCGGTCGCCGGGAAACATCGATAACGGCATAACCTGCGCTCGTCTCCAATACGCGGCAGTTAGCATCAATCTGGCAAAGTCTGTTTATTGTAAGTGTTTGCTCTGCATAGTCTTTTGCGGGTGACGGGAATCCCATAATTAAACCCCACACGAAAATACTGTATATTTAAACAGTACAATTAAATACAACTTAAGTCAATCTTGTAACCATAAAACAAAAACCCGCACATGGCGGGTTCTGTAAAATTTTCAGTGAGAGTACTCTGAAGTCTCTTACGTTGGTTGTGATATATCTTCAGCAATAAAGTTAACGAAGTTCACGCTAGGTAAAAGAACAGGCTGATAACCACTACTGATAAGTACGTTTGCAACAAATGCCCTCAAAAATGGGAAGGCGATCGCAGGAGCGTTGATGATAGGGAACTTTGAGGATATGAACTCATCTCCAATGTCGCTATCCGTAGTGAAAGTACTATGATAGTCAACCCTGAGATACTTGCCCTCTTCCGTAATGTATTCAAAATCAAAGATTATTTTGAATTCCCGAACGTTTTCAGCATCAAATACGGGCTCAAAACTGAGACCGAACTGGCTTTCCAACTTTCTATCTTCGGCATCAACCAAAATGAGTTGATTGACCTTGTTCCCATGTAATTGAAGTTTCATTTTTACGCGGCTTCGTTGTACTCATCGTCAAAGGAATAAGTGCTTTCACACGGATTCGAAGCGAAAAGATTGCAAGGTTCGATCACTGTCACTTTTTCTGAAACGCATGCTACATATGAAGCAGCTAAGGAATCCCCATAAGCAGGGAAAGAACTTAGTTCAGCTAATAGCGTTTCCGGTGTATGGGCTTCTAAAGCCGCATCCAACAGTTTCATTCTTTCTTCAAAGGAAAGCATAAATCCTCCCGTTATCGGTTTTTGTACTCATCAGGAGACACAAACCCCTTAAAGGCAATAGCATCTCGAGCATGAGCAAAAACACACATCTGTTGTCTCGTTGCAAGGCATAAATCCTCACGACGACCGGCGATGAATGACATGCGCCTAAAGAATCCAACTTTTGCGTTATCCTGAGCTTTTATAGCAAGATAAGGGAAGATACCCTTAGTCTTCGGTTGTCGTTCTAGTTCTCTCAGAAACGCTATAAGCTGGCTTACGGTAACTTTACTGACATCCTTAAGATGCAATTGGCCAGCAACTTTGTCGCGCATACGCTGGAACTCAAAGATTTGCTCTGTGTTACCTACTAAGTCTAGCAGCTCCTCATCGTGGCTAAATGAGATTGAAAACTCACTTATTGCGACCTTCTTACCGGGGTTCCACTTTTGCGCCCAATAAAGGGAGTCAGTCCAAAAATAGTAACCTTGAGTAAGCCATTGATTATCGCCATTACCACTCAAGAAAGGAACACTAGACTTAAGATGCTCATACCCGCCGTCATCACGACAATTGTGATAACCGACATGACTTTGGCGTCCCATACTTGACTCTAAATGTTAATGAAAACGGTGTATTAAGAGTGCGAAACTACTTTTAACGGTAACATCACCATCAGTTGGTATGAGCAGTCTAATACCATTATCCATACCAGAGCAATAATCCGTTATCTAAGATCACGACACGTTCGACGAAGATAATCACACCAGTTTTTCACGTTAGCCGCATTTTCAACGAAATTACCCCTGGGGTAATCTCACGATATAGGCAAAATTTAGCACTGTAAAAAAATCGCATGAAAAAAAAGTTGTGTAAATTCACACACCAATAGCACTTTTTGCTAAAAGATGAGATGTGACATATTTGCACAGCACAAATTTTTGAGGTTCTTTTTGTGGCTATTAAGTGGACCATTAACCATAGATTCACTTCTTCTCGATCTGCGATGACATTTCGATGTAACGCGGATCAGATGCGTTTGGCAACTGCAAGCTCAGTTCCCGGTAGTGCCTTAGACGCTCCATGAAGTACTGCTGGTACTCCGCTGGCTGTTCGCGCATCACCGCTTCAGCGATAACAGGCATGTTCAGGCGTTCTTTGTAAGCTACGCCGGAGGCTGCGAGATCAACGCTAATTTTGTCGCGTTCTTCCTGACTCTTTGCTGCAATATTTTCGTGATTCACAAAAAAAAACCTCAAATTGATGAGGGGAATTATACATCATGCTGCAAGTTCTTTAGCTGCACATAGCTCAGTCAAGTTAGCCCTTACCAGCTCAGCGGATGATGCCATCCATGCCCGCAGGCCATTTCTGTTGAGGAAAAAGCGTAACTACAATCTCCATAAGCAAAGCTAAGTTTCTGGCTATGCGCCCACACTTCGAATTTCTCTCTCTGCGCAAGTTCGGTGATATCGGTCATGCTGCCTGCTCCTCAATTCGTTTGAACTCAATAACCCAGACCCATGGATCGGCATACCAGCTTTCATCGCCATAGATCGATTTCCAAAGGGTTGCGAACGAACCACGCGCTGTAAGTTGAAACTCCGTCCAGCCTGGCTGATAGTTTTTCCAGAAACCTTTCTTCAGTTTTCCAACCCCCTCAGCTTCAGCATCTGCTTGGCTTATCTCTCTGAGGCGCTCAACACGCACGTCTATGATCTCCAGCAGAATGCGACTGGCCCAGCGCGGCATATGAATTGATGGCGTCCAGGCGCCTTCAAAATCGAAACCATCAGGAGACGACCAAAGCCCATAATTATTGGGTTTCTGGATCGCACTGGCACGGTAGATACGCTGCGCTTCTTCTCGGGTGCACAAGTTGCCTTTTGCATCCACAGGATGACCATCTTCATTACCAATGCATGAGAACGTTTCACGCACCCAGATGTGATCGCCGGGCTTGCCGTATGCGCTGTTCAAATAGTTTCCTGCAGACAATTCCCCGGCCAGTTCATTACCAGCCAACTCGCACCCAAAATTTTTATCACGCACCGGGAATTTCACTGGTCTCCGCGTCTGGGTTTTCCTTCCGCTCAAAAGCGCTCGAACCATCTCAGCGTTAAAAATCATGCCGCGCTCAGTCATTCCAGGCCTCCAGTTCGTTCTCTATTTCGTCGTCGATTTCGTCGTTGGTGGCTGCTTCATTCAGGTAGTCGCGAGCTTCTTTGAGATAATGCTCTCGACGTCCGTCATACCATGCTGAGAACTCAGGCGACCAGCCATTCCTGTCACCCACATCAGCGAAAAAATCGTGCATTGCGTTGTTGTAGGCCAAGTTTTCAACCATGCAATACGCCGTAGTCAGTGCCGCCTCACGGATGTAACCGCGGAGATCGCGCTTGTGCCAGTAGGGGCTATATTTCGAATCGCAGCGCCCTTTGAATTCAACTTTCCAGCGGCGTATGCATCGTGCGTTACCAAATTGTGGTTTGAAACGGCACACATTGACCGTGGGGTCCTAACCAAAGAATGGGCTGCTGGTAATTACATATCATCAATAAGTCGTACACCTTCAGGCGCCAATGCTGGCGGCGGCAATAAGACCGACCGTAACCCAGAGCTTAGACATGATTTTGATAGCTTGGACCTAGAAATTGCCTTAGCAACTCTGCCGATGGATTTTAACATCTATGATATTCCGGGCGACGTTTACCGTCGTGCGAAAGAAATCGTTCAGAAAAAAGAAAGTCCATTCAAAGAATGGTCCTCATCACTTCGTGCCACACCTGGGATCCTCGATTACTCGCGCGCAGCAATTTTCGCTCTGATCCGCGAAGCGTCTTCTGGATTAACTCCATTCCCAGATAGGCTTCGTGGTTATATCAGCGCGAGCCTTACAGAAAGCGAGCATTCAAACCCCTCAGAAGAAACACTAAAAGCAGCACGTCATACCCCAAACAAAAGCTGGGAAAGCGAAATTAGCCGCCAGCTTGCCGCAGACCGCGGGGAGTTTGTTGAAGGGATAAGTGACCCAACAGATCCAAAGTGGGTAACAGAACATCTGACAGAAACTAAGCAACCAGGAGTTGCCAACCTCGGCGGCGGCGTGTTCTCCATTGATGGCCTCATGTCATCAGAAACCACAGCCCAGGAAAAAGAGACCACCAGCGATGTGCAGATGGAAGAGAATTTCGGGAATGAAACCGAAACTGATAATGAAATTTCTGAGAGCGAAACAGCAACTGAGACAGGTGCAGGTAATGCTGACATTGGTAGCGAAACAACTACCGTAAATATTGAATCCGGACATCATAATGATGTTGAAGATTTACCAGCAGATAATATTCACGTCATGGTTGACCTTGAAACCATGGGGAATAAACAAGACGCTCCTATCGTCGCTATCGGCGCAGTTGTGTTTGATCCGGCAACAGGCTCAATCGGAGAAAGTTTCTACAAAGTCGTAAGCCTGGAATCCTCAGTGAATTGGGGCGCCAAAATGGATCCATCAACCGTCATCTGGTGGCTTAAGCAGTCCTCTGAAGCACGCTCGGCAATCGTTAATGATGATGCTATCCCGCTACATGATGCCCTGCTCCAGTTCGGTGAATTCATTTTTGAAAATATCCCGGGCGGTCGCAAAAAAGCACAGGTCTGGGGAAATGGTGCATCTTTCGATAATTGTATTCTGCGTTCTTCATTTGATTTCATCGCTGAAGAATACCCATGGGAATACTGGAATGATCGCGATGTTCGAACAATTGTAGAGCTCGGTAAAGCAATTGGAATCGACCCGAAGAAAACCATCCCATTTGAGGGAGAACGGCACAACGCCCTTGCCGATGCTATACACCAGGCCCGGTATGTTTCTGCAATCTGGCAGCGTCTCATTGAGGGTAATAGAGTGCTGCAAAAACTGACTCAAAACTGATTTTTTATTTTCAGAATTACGCCCACCAGCCAGTTATCTTTTACTGGCTGGCTATCTGAGGTGATAGCTATGTACGAACTCACACTGTCACCAGTGGAAATTGCTGAAATTACTGGATACAGACGGTACACAGAACAGCAGCGTCAACTTCGATGTCACGGCATTCCGTTTACTACGGATCGAAGAAATCGCCCAATTGTCCTGCGTAGAAGTCTGGCACCAAATATTACTGAATTGCCAAAGGTTGACGAGTATGTTGCAACAGAACCCAACTTTGACGCCATCTATGGGAAGACCACGTAAAGATCCGAAGGATATACAACTTCCGCCTCGGGTTACAAAAAATAAATATAGCTATGTCTGGAAACCAAAAGGTACAAAGAAAAGTATTAGTTTGGGGAAGATACGCGAAACAAGTATGTCAAAACTCTGGGCCAATTACGAAAAAGCAAAAGCTGAGCGCCATGACGTAATGACATTTGCCAAGCTATGGGGAATGTTCCTCGACAGCCCGACATTCACTGAGCTGGCGACTCGTACCCAGAGTGATTATCGCCAACACCAGAAGAAGCTACTGGCGGTATTCGGCAAGATGAAAGCAGACGACATTAAAATTGAGCAGGTTCGTATTTATATGGATAAGCGCGGCGTTTCCAGTAAGAACCAGGCAAATCAGGAAGTATCCAGCATGTCGCGGGTTTTTGGTTGGGGCTTTGAACGTGGCTATGTGAAGGGAAATCCCTGTCGCGGGATCCGTAAGTTCACTCTCGCAGATCGTGACATTTATATTCCAGATGAAGATTATCTGGCTGTTTACGAATGCGCACGAATAGAAGTAAAAGTTGCGATGGAAATATCTTATCTCTGTGCAGCCCGCGAAGGCGACGTTTTTGATTTGATAGTTTCCGAGCTAATGGAAGATGGGATTTTTATTGAGCAAAACAAGACGGGTAAAAAACAGATCAAGAAATGGACACCCCGTCTACGTGCAGCGATTGATTTGGCTAAAAAACATCTTATCGGAAAATCAGCAGCCGGTTATGTAATCCCTTCACCATCAGGTGGACGGATGAATAAAAAAACATTCAATACATGGTGGAATAACGCGAAAAAGCAAGCCGCGGTGAAACTGGGTCGACCTGTTCCGGGTACATTCCACGATATTAAAGCCAAGGCGATTTCAGACTATGAAGGTAGTAGCAAAGAGAAGCAGATGTTTAGTGGACACAAAACAGAAAGCCAGGTTGTGACGTATGATCGTAAGGTCAAAATTTCGCCGACATTGGATGTTCCGATGATGAGTAAGGAGAAGTGAAAGCGGCAGTTGGGCAGCAATATAACAACAGCCCAAAGTAACAAGGGGCTACCTTTCGGTAACCCCTTGTTTTATTTGGCGGAAGCGTAGATATTCGAACTCTAAAACCATTTAGGGTCGCCAGTTGGTAACCCGGGGGTATTTGTTCATCGTATGACAGCTTTCACTATCTGAATCACCATCCATGCAACGGATGGTAGGCCGATAGCCAGACCGATTGCCCACTTAATCCCGTCAACCTTTGAATCCGAAATCGATTTTTGAATTCTCAACTCCATCGTCTCGATTTTATTCATCAGGAGATCGTGATTACCACTGATTTTTTGTTCTGTCGTCTGATGTCGTGCATCGACTCTGGCGTCTGTTGTCTGATTTCTGGCGTCGATCTTCGTTTCCAGACACTCAAACCGCTGTTCAATTTTTCCATTCAGTGATTCATGACTGGTTTTGAGCTGAGTAACAGACTCAATCAACCACTGAATCTGCGCATTCTCGTTCGTACGGCTGGGAGGTCCGTCCCTGCGAGGGCTTTCATTATTGGGGGACGAATTATAGTTGTAATTACCCGCCATCGCTTAAACCCCTTTCATCGCCAGCCAGTCCCACATTTCGCGTTTATGGAAACCGTAGTAGGTCGTGACATGAAGAACGACGACCTGCCCGATAGCACCCGTCGATATTCCCAGAAAATCAGAAAGCTCTTTAGCTGTCACAATATGCTGTGGGGCACTAACAAGCCATGTATTCCCATCTACCTCGCAAAAATCCTGAGGCTGAATGGTGCTTTTAATTTTCAGGCCTAAACCTGGCCCATCATTGGAGGCTATTATTGCAAAAACTGCCATATGACTCTCCTTGTTATTGCTCCATCGTTAAAGGTTATCATCGATGTTAATGCTTTAAGCAAGCATAGAATGAGCGAAATCTAACAACAAGCACAGAACGACAAAATCGGTTTTGGCGAAAAAAAACAAGTGAACAAAATTTGGGGGGCAAAAAAATCGCCTTCTACCAACTACTGACCCTGCCTTTTTTCACAGAATATACCAACAGAATATACCAACACTATACCAACAGCCCAAAGCAACAAGGGGTTACCTTTCGGTAACCCCTTGTTTTATTTGGCGGAAGCGTAGAGATTCGAACTCTAGAACCCTTTCGGGTCGCCGGTTTTCAAGACCGGTGCCTTCAACCGCTCGGCCACGCTTCCGGTATGGGGCGCACTATAAACACCTCTGCCGATGCTGTAAAGCATCATTTTGTTCAACTGCCTTAAAAACAAACAAATCTGTGTTATTCGTCTGAATTTCAGGCAGTTTGCACAGAAATTCGGCGTTGAGAGCGCCCTTTGACTCAATGTTTTATGATGTACATATCTTTGGTGTAGTAGTAACCCAGCTTATCCGGCTCGAAGCCGCCGACCCACGGCTTCACTAAATGGGTACGCACATAGTGATAAACCGGAATCGCGGGCACATCCTCAGCCAACAGATCCTCCGCCTGCTGATAGAATTTGCCTCGCGCGGTGGTATCCGCCGCCTTCGCCGCATCATGCAGCGCCTTATCATAGGCCGGGTTACTGTACTGGCTGGTGTTTTCGCTGTCGCCGGTGCGGAAGTTATTCAGGAATGACGCCGCATCGTCATAATCGGCGATCCAGGCATAACGTACGGCATCAAAATTATGCGTATGCATGGTATCCAGCATGGTCTTCCACTCCTGGTTCTGCAGCTTCGCCTCTACGCCGAGATTTTTCTTCCACATCGAACTGGCGGCGATAGCAATGCGCTGGTGCGTCTCCGAGGTGTTATACAGCAGATTAAAGACCAGCGGATGGCTTTCATTAAAGCCCGCCTCGTTAAGCAGTTTTTTTGCCTCGGCAATGCGTTTGTCGCGCGGCCAGCTGGCGTAATCCGGTTGTTTCAGCGTGACGCCGCCGATATCGGGCTGGCTAATCAGCCATGCCGGACGTTGTCCCTGCCCCATCACCTTATCGGCGATGATATCTTTATCCAGCCCCATGTTGAGCGCCCGGCGCACTCGGGGGTCATTAAAGGGCGGTTTAGTGGTATTCAGTTCGTAATAGTAGGTCGCCAGCTGTGGCGCAACGTTCAGCTGCGAGCCCATCGTTTTCTTGAGTAACGCAAACTGGTTCACCGGCACCGTATAAACAATATCTATCTCACCGGCTTTATAACGATTCACATCCGCCGCTTCGGAAGTAATCGGCAGATAGGTCACTTTATTGATTACCGTATGTTCATTATCCCAGTACTTAGGATTGCGTTGCGCCACGATGCGCTCGTTGACGACCCACTTCGACAGCGTGTAAGGGCCGCTGGTGACAATATGTTCCGGTTTAGTCCATTTATCCCCAAAACGCTCCACCAGCACCTTATCAATAGGCACCAGCGACGGGTGAGCAAGCATCGCGAGGAAGGCGGCGTTAGGCTGGTTTAACGTGACCTGCAGCGTGGTATCGTCCAGCGCTTTTACGCCGAGAGTTTCCGGCGGCTGTTTCCCCTCCGAGATATCGCGGGCGTTAACAATATGCATATTGCCCGGATAGCTGGCGTACGGCGAAGCGGTGGTCGGTGTGACCAGCCGCTGCCAGCTCCAGACGATATCCTGCGCGGTAATCGCTGAACCATCGGACCAAGTGATCCCCGGACGCAGATGGAAAGTCCAGATGAGGTTATCTTTATTCTCCCACTTCAGCGCCAGCCGCGGCTGAATCTCGCCCTGCGGCGAAACGCTTACCAGCCCTTCGAACAGATCGCTAATGATATTAAACTCGACGTCGCTTTCGACCTTATGCGGGTCGAGCGAAGCGGGTTCATTACCGTTGTTCCTGACAAGCTCCTGTTTTGCTGCAAGTTCGGTACCCTGCGGGACCTGGGCGGCCATTGCCGTGGCGGCGCTGCCGAGTAAACCCAAAACCAGTAATGCGTGTGTGATGTGGTTATATTGTTGTCGTTTCATTTCCCTTGCCTTTATGCTTCGTTGATACCCCTTCCACACTTAGTCGCTGACTGGCAATAAGGCAATATTTTTCAGTGACCTATAAGATTCAGATCTGCTTTCCGCCGCTGAACGCATAAACATACTGCATTAATCTGTTTTACCAGAATAAAACGCTGCCCCACCGATACCGGGATCTGAGTAAAGATGGGTAAAAGCATTATGGCTTTCGGCTCGCTTTTCTTATGCTTCATAACTAATTACATCTGTCATAAGAGAGTGACTCATGGATCGTATAATTACCTCATCGCGTGACCGTTCATCGCTGCTCAGCACGCACAAAGTTCTGCGTAACACCTATTTTCTGCTCAGCCTGACGCTGGCGTTTTCGGCGATCACCGCCACCGCCAGTACCATGCTGATGCTGCCGTCTCCGGGCCTTATCCTCACCCTGGTGGGTATGTATGGTCTGATGTTCCTGACCTACAAACTGGCTAATAAGCCAAGCGGTATTCTGGCGGCCTTCGCCTTTACCGGCTTCCTCGGCTACATTCTGGGGCCAATGCTGAACGCTTACCTGTCCGCAGGCATGGGCGATTTGATCGGCCTGGCGTTGGGCGGCACCGCCCTGGTCTTCTTCTGCTGCTCGGCTTACGTGTTGACGACGCGCAAAGACATGTCCTTCCTCGGCGGCATGCTGATGGCGGGCGTGGTGGTCGTTCTGATTGGTATGGTGGCGAACATCTTCCTGCAGCTGCCGGCTCTACATCTGGCCATCAGCGCGGTGTTCATCCTTATCTCTTCCGGCGCGATTTTGTTTGAAACCAGCAACATCATCCGCGGCGGCGAGACCAACTACATTCGCGCCACCGTTAGCCTGTATGTTTCGCTGTACAACATCTTTGTCAGCCTGCTCAGCATCCTCGGCTTCGCCAGCAGAGACTAACCTTCTCTCCTGCAACACCAGGCCTCGCTTATGCGGGGCCTTATTTTTTGCTACACTGCGCGCAGTTTCCGCATTATGTGAAAAATCATGTTTATCTTTGAAGGCAGTGAAATAGAGACCGATAGCGAAGGCTATCTGAAAGAGACGACTCAGTGGAGTGAAGCGATGGCGGAGGTTATCGCCGCTCAGGAAGGGATCAGCCTGTCCGTCGAACACTGGGAAGTAGTGCGCTTCGTGCGCGATTTTTATCTGGAGTTCAACACTTCGCCAGCCATCCGTATGCTGGTCAAAGCCATGGCGAATAAATTCGGTGAAGAGAAAGGCAACAGCCGCTATCTGTACCGGTTATTCCCCAAAGGGCCGGCCAAGCAGGCGACGAAAATCGCCGGCCTGCCGAAGCCTGTAAAGTGCATTTAATAGAGAATAGCGAATTTTTGCCACTCTCTGGTGGGTTGATGGGGCTCAGTTAACACCCTGTCGACCCTTGCGCTACGCGGCCCGCCGGCCTTAAGCCAGGCAATCAGTTTTTCCACCTGCTCCGCTTCCCCGCAGGCCAGCACTTCTACGCTGCCATCATCCAGATTTCGCGCATAACCGGTCAGCCCCAGCTGCAGCGCTTCACGCTGCGTTGAATAGCGGAATCCCACGCCCTGGACGACTCCGTGAACCCACGCCATCGTGCATACCTTCGCCATTATTACCCCCTCAACTGCGCTATCCTGATGCAGAGAATAGCAAATTCCCACCAGCATACTCACTTTTGCCTGACGCTAAAACATCCGCCCGGCGGCGGCAGGAATGGTGCTTACCCCTGCCAGTTATGCTAATCTACGCGCCATTTTTCGGTGCCGACACTCCGTCGCTTAAAGGTAGCTCCATGACAGATTCCATTATCCCCCGCTTAGTATTAGCCAAAGGACGCGAGAAATCCCTGCTGCGTCGCCATCCATGGATTTTCTCCGGCGCCGTCGCCCGGATGGAAGGTAAAGCTCGCTCCGGCGAGACGATCGATATCGTTGATTCGCAGGGGAAATGGCTTGCTCGCGGCGCCTATTCGCCCTCCTCGCAGATCCGCGCCCGCGTCTGGAGTTTCGATCGTCATGAAGCTATCGATAATGCTTTTTTCGAGCGTCGCCTGCAGCAGGCGCAAACCTGGCGTCAATGGCTGGCCGAACGCGATGGTCTTGACAGCTATCGTTTAATCGCCGGGGAATCCGACGGCCTGCCAGGCGTGACAATCGATCGCTTTGGCGATTTCTTCGTCCTGCAGCTGTTGAGCGCCGGCGCGGAATATCAGCGTGCGGCCATCGTCAGCGCTCTGCAGACCCTGTTCCCGCAATGCTCGATCTACGATCGCAGCGATGTGGCGGTACGTAAAAAAGAAGGATTGGACCTGGCGCAAGGCCCGGTGGTAGGCGAACTGCCGCCAGCGCTACTGCCCATTACCGAACACGGTATGCAGCTGCTGGTAGATATTCAGGGCGGCCATAAAACCGGCTACTATCTCGATCAGCGCGATAGCCGTCTGGCGACCCGCCGCTACGTCGCCGATAAGCGCGTCCTCAACTGCTTCTCTTATACCGGCGGATTCGCGGTTTCTGCGCTGATGGGCGGCTGCCGCCAGGTCACCAGCGTTGATACCTCACAAGAGGCGCTGGATGTCGCCAGACAGAACGTTGAGCTCAATAAGCTGGATCTGTCGAAAGCCGAATTCGTACGCGACGACGTGTTCAAACTGCTGCGTAAATATCGCGATCAGGGGGAAAAATTCGACGTCATCGTCATGGATCCGCCGAAATTCGTCGAAAACAAAAGCCAACTGATGGGCGCCTGCCGCGGTTATAAAGACATTAATATGCTGGCGATCCAGCTGTTGAACCCAGGCGGCGTACTGCTGACTTTCTCCTGTTCCGGCCTGATGACCACCGATTTATTTCAGAAAATCATCGCCGACGCCGCAATAGATGCCGGGCGTGATGTACAATTTATAGAGCAGTTCCGTCAGGCTGCCGATCACCCGGTGATTGCAACCTACCCGGAAGGACTGTATCTGAAAGGGTTTGCCTGTCGCGTCATGTAACTTGAAAAGCGGAACATCGCCCACACATTATTCTCATGACTCAAGAACATTTGAAGATGATGGATACAGTGGGCGCCAGCGTTTCCCGGGAGGTGACTATGATTGCCAGCAAATTCGGTATCGGCCAACAGGTTCGCCATACGCTACTCGGCTACCTTGGCGTAATCGTTGATATCGATCCAGAGTATTCGCTTGACGAGCCCGCCGCGGATGAAATCGGCGCCAACGATGAACTGCGCGCGGCCCCCTGGTATCATGTTGTGATGGAAGATGAGGACGGCCAGCCGGTCCACACCTACCTCGCGGAAGCGCAGCTCAGCAGTGAAGCCAGCGATGAACATCCCGAACAGCCGTCGATGGACGAACTGGCGCAGACTATCCGTAAGCAGTTGCAGGCGCCGCGTCTGCGTAACTAAGCCCTCCGCGCCGCCCCGATGGGCGGCGTGTTTCCACGATCGCTCTTAATGCTCAACCTCTGCGTCAGCTAAAGCCTGACAAATCGCGCCGTTAAACTGCGGGGCCTGTTGTTGAGCTTCTGACCAACGAGTATTAGCGACATTCAGCTGTCTTGACTGCGCAGCGCTATTGCGGGACAGCTGATTAAAGAAAGGCTGTAGCATTCCTCCCCCGGCAACGTCCTGCGCAATCAACACCGTAGAACCATCGCTGTAGCGAAAACGCTGAGCAGCGGCAGGCAGCGCGACGCTGGCAAATCGCGCCGCCGCGACGCTTGCCCAGTAGTTGGCCGCAGAGTAGCCGCGCGAGAAGTTACTTTCACAGGCCGGTAACACGGCCAGACGACGGGTATTTTTCTCTGGCGCTTTAAAACTATTTTCCATCCAGCGCGCCATTCCTTCCAGATACCATCGTTGTTTAAACACCGCGTAACCATATTGATAAAGATGGAAAAACTCATGAGCCGGTGTGACGTTACGGGCTGGATCTAGCGCAGCATTCAGCACAAACTTCAGGCCGCAAGGTATCTGCCTGCCATCGCCCATCGTTTCTGAAGCGACGCGGTCGAAGGCAAGGCCGTTACCTTTTGGCAAAGTCAGCACATAAATGTTGATTTGCCGCGCCTGTGCGTAAATTTTCTGCTGTAGCGGAAAGCGTAATCCCAATACCGTGGAGTAGAGATATTTAGCGGCCTGTAGCTGAACGGCAATATCCTTAATGCTGTCGGGAACACCGCTACCCGAACTGTCGTACTGAAATTTAAGGGCATCAGGCCCCTGCAGGCTATAAAAAATGTGGAACTCATCTTCGACATATTCTTTTTCAAGAACATGCTTAAGTAGTATCGAACCTTTAACACAGCGCGATACCTGCACCATTTCTTCCGCGGAGGCTGAAGGGAGACAAGACATCGCCAACCAACACGCTGCTATTGATGTCGCCCATGATTTTACTGGTTGCATAGCGCCGCCTCCCCCGACATGCTCCGCCCCGACATCATATGCTCGCCGGGGCGGCAGTCGTCTTACACTACCCGTTCTTTGAGAGAAACCACGTTCGGCCCCTGTTGGCCCTCAGCGCTTATCCGCTGTTCATTCTGCTGCAACCACTGCTCCCAGCGTTGGGCAATCGCATTGGCGCAATAACGTCGCGCGTTACGCAGGGCGGCAGCCTGCATCTCTTTTTGTAGCGCCTTGTCAGAAATAACCTGTACCAACGCCACCGCCAGCGCATCTTCATCACCGTATGGCACCAGGATCCCGGCCTGTCGCTCCTGCAGAATATCGCGCGGGCCATATTTTATCGCAAAGCTGATGAGCGGCGTGCCGTACGCCATCGCCTCAACGGCTGACAAGGATTGCCCTTCCTGATTTGAGCACAATACCGTGCAGCAGGCGGATTTATGTACTGTGGCAATATCTGAGGTAAAGCCATTAATGGAGATGATGTCCTCCATTTTCCACGCTTTTATCTGATCGCTGAGAGTACGGCGTAACGGCCCAACGCCATAGGTATGCAGTCGCGCACCAGGAAGCTGCGCCGCTACCTTGCGAAAGGCGTTAAACAACATCATGTGCTGCTTCTCTTCCGAGTAACGCGCCAGGTAGATAACGGTTTCAGAGGGATCCTTTTGCGGGTTTGCCGGAATTTTGCTGTCATCCATATGATTAGGGATGACGGTCAGACGTTCGCCGGGAAATCCTTCATGCTGTAAGTCCTGCCACTGCTCATCGGTGAGAACGATTAAGCGGTCAACCAGTTCCGGTTGCTCAATTAAGTGGCGGTAGGAGGCTTTCACTACGCCATTAAGCAGCTGATGATGGGAGTGGATAATCGCGCTCAGCGTGCAGTCTATCCGCTGTGCCGGACGAGAACAGACAAACGCTTTCCAGGCTTTATTTTTATCGACGATAAAATGCCAGCGGCGCTCGTCGGGCAGCATCATCTCCAGCATCCACGAGAAGAACGCCTCCTGCTGGTTGAAGGATTTAACGTCGCCGTCAGGCAAGGCAACATCGATACGGGCAATTTGCAAATTCGCTTTTCTTTCGTCGAAATATTTGCGCAGCAGAACATTGCCGGCGTCATCGACATAATCCTCCACCAGCTGTCCCTGCGGGCGTAGCTGATAGTTATTTTTGCCGACCGAGGCCTGGGCCTTCGGCGCGATAGCCTGTCGGAGCTCAACCTCACCTTTAAGCGCAGGCAGCGGGATAATTTTCCCCGCTGCGAAGCTCGTCACTAAAGCCTCGTAGAGGTTATAAACCGGCACCTCTTCCGGCAACGCGCCGCGCGCCTTTAACGCCTTGACCGCGACATGCAGTTCCGGATCCCACATTGCGGTGATAAGCCAGGGCACAGTCTGCAGGTGCTCGACGAACAGCTTCGCACGCCGGGTGGCGGCGACTTCAATACCGTTGCCAACATCACGCAGGTTCTCTAACAAAAATACCGTTGTCCCCCGGCGTTCGGGAGGCGCAACCGCAGGAATTGACTGGCGCATAGTCGCCGCCTGATAATATTTTTGATAGGCAATATAGCCAGACAGATAGTGCTCAACGTCATCAATACGCACGCGGTAGCTGTGGTGGCGAATAAAGAAGCTGTTGACGATACGCGCCGGGTTTTTAAAGAACATCGCCAGTTCCGGCCAGAAGAAACCATCCAGCAGGTAGCGCGCACGACACTCCAACGCCTGATAGAACTTTTCTTTATCAAACCCTTCAAGTAAATGACGTTGCGCCGGCGAAGCGTCAAGGCGCGCAATCATCTCTGCTGCCGCCATCATCAGCTCCAGCAGCGTCGGATAGGTTGTCACGCGCTGCAGTACGAAATCCAGATGTCCACGCACGTTATCCAGCCCAAAGCGAAAATAACGTTCTTCCGGACGAAAACGCGTCAATTCGTTAACACAGTAACTCAGCCAGTGGTCGTGATGCTGCCAGTGCTGTTGCCGAATGAAGTATTCGAACGCTTTTTCAACCATCGCCAGCCACTGCGGCATTTGCGTCAGGCTATACAAACGCATCAACGCGAACGCCGCCTCGCCATCGTAGTAGATAATACGATGCTTAGCCTTCAACGAGAGGTCGTGACTATTGAGAACATGGACAAACTCGCCGCTCTGCGCATCCTGCATAAATGCAATGCCGGCGGCCAGTTGCGCCATTAATTCCAGGTGCTGCTGGTCGCCTGTCGTTTCCGTGTATTTGACCAGCGCCAGAATACTCACCGCATTGCCGCCGAGTTTAATTTCATTATCGACATCACACAAAAATGCCGCCTGTTGCCCATCGTCAAGGGTACGCACAGAAATAAGATTGGTAACCAGGTAACCAATCGCTCGATCGATCGCCTGGCGCAGGTGCGGTTGCCTGGTTGCTTCCCATGCTTCAATTAACGAATAGGTCGAACTGGCATGACGCAAGGCGTTATAGGATCGTACAGGACGATCGAAACAGGGAAACCAACCGTAGTAATAAAGTCCATCTTTTTTCACCTGACGAGCTAAGTAATCGCTACCTTTTTTGATCACTTCCGCCAGCCAGTTTTTTTGCCATTCTTCGCCGATAACGCGGTAGCCTGAACTGCGGCCGCTGTGCTCAATCAGCCTGGCGCCGCTGCGGTCGCAGAATACCGCGCGGGTTTTGAAACGCCAAAGTATCTGCTGTGGTGCATCCGGCCAGCTCAAACTTTGTTTAAAGCGTCGTTGGCCATAGTTTTCAAGATTGATGCCATTTGGCGCCGCGACACCGTTATCTCCGTCATACAATAAGGCATTCGCCGCAATTTCCTGTTCGAGGATCGCCTGAGTAAATTGCGCATCGAAAGAAAGGCCAAAGCGGAAATAATTGCGTTTGGTGATGCTGAGTTTCTTCTGTAGATTTTCCCAGCTGAGTTTTTCAACGCTATCGACAATATCAATACGCAACCACTGTGGTTCGTTGTCTTGTTTTTTGCGCCACTCCTGCAGGGCTCTGGCGCCAGCAAGCCAGGCTTGATCAAAACTGGCCGCCGCTGCGACCTGGACATGCGCCCGCTCCTTACCATCACTCACGCTAAAAAAGATAACCCACCCGGGATAATCAGCAGGCAGCGCGGTCGTTTTTAATGGTCTGCTCTGAAAGCAGGCCTGTTGTAATAAATCGCTTAATGCCATCTCAAATCTCCATACGTTGAAAATTTCACCAAACATGAAGCCAACTTGTGGGTATTACCTTTCTCTCAGCGCCTCTTTTGCTCGATTAAATGGTTTCACCAGATAATCCATTACCGTCTTTTCGCCGGTTTTAATATCAACAGTGGCGATCATTCCCGGACCGATTAAAAAACGCTTACCGTGTTTATTTTCCAGATAGTTATGATCGGTACGGATAAACACCCGATAGTAATAAAGATCGGGTTTTGCCTCGTCCTGAATAGTATCGGGAGAAATGGTCTCAACGACCCCATTAAGCGCGCCGTAGATGGCATAATCATAGGCGGTGATTTTCACCAGCGCCTTCTGATCGGGATGAATAAAAGCGATATCGCGGGGCGAAATACGCGCTTCAATTAATAAGCGGCCATCGATCGGCACGATGTCCATCAGTTCGCCGTTCGGGGCAATAACGCCGCCAATGGTGTTGACCTTGATATTTTTGACGATCCCCTGCACAGGCGAGCGAACGGTCAGCCGGGCGACGGAATCCGCCCGCCCTTTAATGACTTCGGCAAGACTGGCTACGTCGGCATTGGCTTTCGATAACTGTTCGCGGGCATCGACGTAGTAGCGGGTGTTGAGATCGATTTTCTTTAACTCAATATCGGCAGCCTGTTGGCGCAAACGCAGCACTTCCACATTACTGGCAGCGCCGGTTTTAGCCAGCCTTTCGTTGATAGCCAACTCGCTTTTCACCAACGACAGCGACTGCTCAAGCTGGCGCATCGATTTGGTTAGCTGGTCCCGTCGGCTATGATAGAGGCGGGTTTCTTCCGCCAGTAACCCCGGCCAGGCCTTAAGAGAAGGAGGAAAAATCAGCGGTTGGTTATTAACTTCGGCGGTAAGGCGAATGCTTGCTGCCAGTGAAGCGCGATATTTCGCCTGGCTCTCGCCGACGTTCGATTCGCTACGGGTAGGGTCAAGCCGCGCGACGACCTGCCCGGCCGCCACCCTGCTCCCCTCGCGGACGTTGAGCTCGGTTAAGATCCCGCCATCAAGGGTTTGTAGCACCTGCTCACGAGAGCTTGGGATCACCTTACCTGTCCCGGTCGAAACCTCGTCCAGGGTCGCAAACCACGCCCATACGCCGGTCACTACCATTAGCAGCGCCAGCAGGAGAATTAAGCGGCGCGATTTGACCAGTTCAGCCTCATCCCGTTCATTATCGACCATGTCAGAAACCGGATCGGCATCCTGCGCCAGTGGGAGAATCGCGTCGGACTTATTCATATATTCACCACCTGGCCACGCGCTTTTTCTTGTTCAAAGACCGTCGCTTTAGGTTTATCCAACGCCAGTTGCCCATCCTGGATAACCAAAATACGATCGACAATGCTCAGTACCGCCGCTTTATGGGTAGCAATAATCAATGTACGTTCGCCCACCCAATGCGCCAGTTGCTCGACAAACGCTTTTTCGGTGCGTTCATCAAAGAATGAAGTCGGCTCATCCAGCAAAATAATATTGGGGTCGCGCAGCAGAGAGCGCGCCAGCAGCAATGATTGCCGTTGCCCGCCGGAAAGGCCAAGGCCCCCTTCCATCACCAGATGCTCAAGCCCCATGGGCAGTTTACTGACGAACTCCATCGCCCCGCACAGTTCCAGTACCTTCACCAGTTCGTCATCACTGGCCATTGGCCTTCCCAGCGTTAAATTTTCCCGTAGCGTTCCGTGGAACAGACGAGCTTCCTGGGTCAGCAAAGTCGCATTGCGGCGAATATCCGCCAGATCGATTTGCGGCAGGGCAAGATCGTCGAGCCGCAGCTCACCGGATGCCAGCTCAACGTTACCCATCATCGCCTGCAATAGCGTCGATTTGCCGGCGCCGATGCGTCCGAGGATAGCGATTTTCTCCCCGGCCTTAATCGATAACTGCTTAATACGCAGCGGAATGGGGCCGTTGTCCTTGCCGTAGCGAAACTCAGCGTTGCGAAACTCATAGTTGCCGTGCAGCACAGCGCGGTGGATGCGCGGCTCATCCTGCCCGCCTTCTACCGGCAGCGCCATCAGATTATCCAGACTGGCTTTCGCCACCTTCACCTGCTGCCAGCGCGCCAATACGCCGCAGAGCGCGGTCATTGGCGCCACCATCCTGCTTGACAACATTGACGCCGCCACCATCGCGCCGGTTGTAATGTCGCCATTAATCACCAGCGGCGCGCCGACCACCACCACCGTGGCGTACAGCAGATTCTGGATAGACATCCCCCAGCTCACCAGGCCGTGGGTGACTTTGCGGGTTTTTACCCCCGATTCTGCGGTGATAGCCACATAGCTATTCCACTGCTGCAGAAAGCGGCTTTCCGCCTGCATCATTTTGATATCCGGTAGGCCCTGAATGCTTTCCACCAGAATGGCGTTTCGTAGCGTGCTTTCGTGTTGATTCTTGTTAGCCAGTTCGGCCAGTTTCTTTTGCAATAAAAATCCCGGAAGCAGCATCAGGATCGTCGCGACCGGCGCGATCCAACTCAACCAAGGCGAAACAATGAACAGTACCAGTTGGAAAAGGATGAAAAACGGCAGATCGGCAATAACCGTCATCATGGTTGACGTCATCATTTCCCGTACCTGCTCGAGCTCGCGTATCTGTGAAATAAAACTGCCAGTAGAACGCGGAACCGCTGAGTTTTTTAGCCGCAGCGCGTGACCAAATACACGATCGGAAATACGAATATCTCCGCGTTTGCCAAGTAGGTCAGTAACGTGTCCACGTGTAATTTTGAGAATAAAGTTGAATACTGCAGCGATTAATACGCCGCTGAATAAAACGTATAAGGTGGGATAAGACTGCGCCGGGATCACCCGGTCGTACACCTGCATCGAAAATAGAATGCCGGCCAGAGCCAGTACATTAATTGCCAGCGATGCCAGCATGACATGCATATACGGGCGGATATCTTTGAGAACGATTTTGCGCAGCCAGTCCGGCTGAAAGCGCGCAAGATAACTTTCAGTTCGGATATCTTTTTCGGGCGAAGCTGGACGAAATGCAACGGTAAGCTCAATCTCAGCCAATAATGCGTCCAGCGGCCACTGGCTGAGTAAGGTGAGCTCTTTGACAAAACGGATGCCAACTAAATTATTAAGATCAAAGCTTTCGATAATACCAATCTGCCCATCTTTAAGCTGAACGACTAGCGGCAAGCGCCACGCCGACATACGCCGGTCGTTGCCGTTGAGAAATTGACAATGCAAACCGGCGTGCCGACAGAGATGTTTAAGCGCATCAGGCAGTGTTTTCTGCGTCGCCCACTCCGCCGCCGCATGCAGCGTCCCCGGCGAATAGCTCTGCCGATAATGGCTGGCGACAAAAGCCATCGCGTTAGCCCAATCCAGAAGATGGGGAATATCGCTGTGATGAGGTTGTTCGCTCATGGGCGGATCTCCACACCCTGGATGCTTTGATTATCCAGAGCAAAAACGGAGCGCATCTTTCCAGTACTGAACAGACAGTCCAGCTCCAGATTACGCAGTTGTGCTTCAGTTAACACCTGGCTGAATTGCGCCTGATAGATTTCCTGATCGACGTTAAGCAGATCCAGTAGCGGACGCGTACCCAACTGCAGATATTGATCCTGATAGAGCGCGCGAGTTTGCTCGCCAAGTTGCTGCTGGCGGCGCTGGATACTGATGGATTGTTTAAGATTCAGCGCCTCATCGCGCGAGGCGCTTAATTTCTGACTGGCATCGAGTTGGGCGTTTCTAATCCCGGCGTTAGCCGCAGATAAAATTTGCTGCGCCGCTTCGCGGGAGGCCGTTAATGCCCCCCCCTGGTAGATTGGCATTTCCACTTTGACCCACGCCGAATATTGCGTTTTATTTAACACGGCGCTGTTGGCGTAATTATCATTCAGATAATGCGTCACCTGGGGTTCCAGAGAGATGGTCGGTAGCATTTGCGCTGTCGCGTTATCGAGCTGCGCCTGCGCCTGCGTGGCTTGCGCTAAAGCGGCCAGCACAGCGGGTACGGCACGATAATCAATTTTACTTACGGCACAGGCCGCATCCATATCCTGCGGCACGCCGTCAGTCACGGAGGTAATACTGCCAAGCCCAAGATAGGTGGCCAGAGTCGCTTTCCAGCGTTCGAGCGCCGCCTGATATTGGATAAGCGTCGCCTGCGCTCCCTCAACGCGAGTGTCAGTCTGCACAACATCAGAGAGCGAAGTTGCCCCGGCATCGTTACGCTGGCGGATCAGATCGCCAATTTGTTTTAGCGAATCAACTTGTGCCTGAGCGATTTTCACCAGCTTCTGGTAGCCCTGCATCTGCACCACCGCGCCAGCAGTATCATGGGCCACCTGGTCGATATTAAGCATCACCATCGCCTGCTGCTGGGCAACGGCGGCATCTGCCGCTCTGACCGAGCTTGAGACTTTGCCGAAGTCGTAGAGCATTTGTGAAACAGAAACAACTAATGAGGGTGAATAGCCGGAATCGGAGTATGAATTACTATAACCATTATTCATCCCCGCGTTCACCTGGGGATAATATTTGGCTTTAGCTACATCCACGCGCTGCACCTGTTCCTGAAGTTTACTCACCTGCTGAGTAATCGCCGGGTGCCAGTTGACCGCTGATTTTACCGCGGTGGCAATATCTAACGGGCCGGTTAAATGACTCTGCGGATTGATGAGATCCTCAGAATATCCGGCGACCTGTTGGCTATCGTTTAATCTCTGAGTACTAATGTTAGTCGGCGGAAATGAAAGCTCTTCCGCATCAGCCGTTAATATTACGCTTAACGACAGCAAAATTGTGCTGAACCTGTAAACGCTGACAATCCCTTTTTGTTGAAATAGACGCATAAAATTACCCTTCAGAAAGCATACTGAAAATATGGATATACTCTTTTCGCATCATTCTTTTTATTTAACGATTGCCCATCGTTTCCGGGGTTGTTTTTCGTCGTTTCACCTCCAGCGTATAAAGCCATAATGGCGGCGCCTCCCTGCGCCACCCGTGATATGGCCTGATTTTAGTGCGAGTTATTGGTATCAATCAGCTCGTCGAGCGAATTGATATGGACCCCCTGCAGCGTGATTAACGTCGCTGGCTGGTGCGTCGTTCCACCCGAACCATCGCGGTCGATAGACACCACCGTATTACCGCCGACATAGCTCAGCGTAATATAGTTACCCAGCGTATCACTGGATCCATTCCAGCCGACCAGCAGCGCAGAGACATCGATATGGTCTCCCTGGGCGACCGAGAAATCGTTCCAGGTATCGCTGCCGTTGCCCCCCGTGTTGTCATCCGCCAACAGGTTATAGACCACCGTATCGGCGCCAACTCCCATGCTATAGGTGTCATCGTAAGCCGTACTGTGAATGCTATCGTCATTGACGCTGCCGGCAATCTGCGGATGGAGATCGATGGTCAAATTCGCCGTCGAACTACCGCCATCACTACTAATAAGCGTGTAAGTAAACGTCTCCTTAGCCGTAATGGCATCAGTATTGATACCGCTATTCAGCTGATAGGTATAACCTCCCTGCCCATCAATGGTCAGCGTTCCATATTCACCATACAGCACCGCTTTCCCGTTAGTCGCGCTGGTTCCTGTGTCGTTGGTCAAGGCTCCATCAGTATGGAATGTCCAATGCGTCACGACACCCAGATTGTTTTCCCCCGTTATCGTGAACCCGCTATGCAATGATCCAAGCGTATCCTGAACCCCGTCTGCGCCAGAACCGTCGAGGATATTGCCGGCCACAGATTGCGCGGCCGTCAGATGCGCATCGGTATGAATCTCGGTTCCCGTCACGCTCGCCGCCAGGTTGTATGTCATTGCCGGTCCAGCCTGCATCGTATGACTAATACTCAGAGTATAATCACCTGCGGCAAGTTGTACCGGAGTAGTTCCATTAACCAGGTTAAGCGTCACAGTGTCCGTATCCGTTGTCGGGCTTATGATGGGGACACCATCCAGAGCCATACTCAAAGGCCCGCTCCAGACCGTCACATCAGTCATTACCCCGTCAACCATCACATGATGAACCAATGTGACTGTCCCTGAGAGATCGCCGTTCAATACAGTCAAGCCACTAGTCCTGGTGCCACTCAGATTTAGGGTGATGGAAGCGTTATCCACTTCCCGGCCTTCAGCGACGGTAAAGTTCTGGCTTGTAACTTTAGTCGTCGATGTCGTATTAGCCGCTACTGCTGCATTTGTTACCGCAAGATTACTGACGCTTTGCGTCCAGGTAACCGACTGCATTGCCGTTGCCACCGACAGGGAGGCGATATCATCAACCGCTATCGCTGGCGTTGACTCAATGTTCATCGTCAGCGTTGTCGACGATGTATGACCCAGCGTATCCGTTATCGTATAGGTGAAGACATCACTCTGACCCACACCGGTTGTTCCATTAGCATGATAACTATAGCTACCATCAGACTTGATAGTCAGAGTACCGTAGGTGCCGTTAATCGTGACGCCGCCGGCAGTGACGGTCTCGACCTGCGATCCAAACTGGATGCTGCTTACGGTAATTCCATTACCTGTATCGCCAACATCGCCATCGCTATCGGTGTGCAGAACATTCCCCGTCACGTATTTAGTCGAATCAGTCACCTCCATACTAATGCTGGTGCCCAAATTCAGATTCAGTATCGAACCAATCAATCCTCCAGTCGTCGGCGACGAAATAACGACCATATAGTTACCGGCACCAATTTTTTCGAACTCACCGCCACCCGCGTACTGCAGGCTTAATCCAAGGAGCCCCTGCGGTGTTGCCGAAATTCCATCCTTAATGACGCCGACAATCTGGTTGGTATCGGTATTCACCAGGATAAGATCCAGAGTGACCGCGCCAAGCGCCACGCTTAAGGTTGTTGACCCCGAAACGGCCAGGGTGACATCCTGTTCAGTCCCGTCGGCTACGGTAAATTTAAAGCCATTTGTCGGCAGCGCGACATTCACCGTATTGAGTAAGGAAAGTCCAGCCAGTTGAACGACATTACCTCCCTGTATATCAATATTGTCATCGACATTCCCGACGTAGTAAGCCTGGGTATCCGGATTGGCCTGGGCCGATTCAACCTCCTGGCCAATATTGATGGTCAGTGTGGTGGTTGATTGCACGCCATTGCTGTCCGTAATGGTGTATGTGAATACATCCGCATTACCTGCCGAACCCGCCTTACCAGACGCCTGATAGGTATAGCTACCGTCAGCATTAATCGTCAGTACGCCATAGGCCCCCGTTACTGATATTGTGCCGCCGTTGACTGAGTGAGGTTCACCCGCCGCAGATGTCGCGGTGACAGTGGTAACTGACAGACCCGTACCGCTATCAGCCATGTCGCCATTTTCAGAACCCTCCAGCACGTTGCCGGTGACGGTGCTTCCGCTATAACCCAACGAATCGGTTACCGTTGCCTCGACAAAGGTGGCTACACCCGCTCCCGCGAGCGTATTAATCAAGCTAACCAATACCCCATCAGAATTCGGTGAGGAAATCGCCAACGCATAGTTTCCTGCCGGTAAGTTCTCGAAGGATGCCGTACCGCTATAAACCAGCCCGCCAAGTAATGTCGCGCTGATATTCACACTTCCAGGGTCAATTGCGACCACTCGTCCAGTTGCGACATCAATCACCGAGAGGTCGGCCGTCAACGTATTTCCAGCCCCCAACAGATTGACTATCGAAGTTAGCAGTCCGCCGGTTGAAAGCAGTGACACGCCGCTGACATCAACAGTCATATTTTCTGTGGTGTTGTTATCCACGTTGAAGCGGAAACTACTGCCAGACAGCAGTGACACATTAATCGTGCTTAACAGCGAGACGCCAACCAACTGCGACAGATTACCTTCGGTACCATTAAGGTTGCCGTAATGCTGCACAACCTCAGAACTGTTGGTATCAGGTATTGCCTCAACAGAATCCGAGTCGCTGTCGGAGTCCGAGTCGCTGTCAGAATCCGAATCGCTATCCGAGTCAGAGTCACTGTCAGAATCCGAATCGCTATCCGAGTCAGAATCACTGTCAGAGTCGGAATCGCTGTCCGAATCGGAATCGCTGTCCGAATCCGAGTCGCTGTCAGAATCCGAGTCGCTGTCCGAGTCCGAGTCGCTGTCCGAGTCCGAGTCGCTGTCGGAATCGGAATCGCTGTCGGAATCCGAGTCGCTGTCGGAGTCGGAATCACTGTCAGAATCCGAATCGCTGTCAGAATCCGAGTCACTGTCAGAATCCGAGTCGCTGTCGGAATCCGAATCGCTGTCAGAGTCCGAGTCACTGTCGGAGTCCGAATCGCTGTCAGAATCCGAGTCGCTGTCAGAATCCGAGTCACTGTCAGAGTCGGAGTCAGAGTCAGAATCGCTATCGGAGTCCGAATCGCTGTCAGAATCCGAGTCACTGTCAGAGTCCGAGTCGCTGTCGGAATCCGAGTCGCTGTCAGAATCCGAGTCGCTGTCGGAATCCGAGTCGCTGTCAGAGTCGGAATCGCTATCGGAGTCCGAATCGCTGTCCGAATCCGAGTCGCTGTCAGAGTCGGAATCACTGTCAGAGTCAGAATCACTGTCAGAGTCAGAATCACTGTCAGAGTCGGAATCGCTGTCAGAGTCCGAGTCACTGTCAGAATCCGAGTCGCTGTCGGAGTCCGAGTCGCTGTCAGAGTCGGAGTCACTGTCGGAGTCCGAGTCGGAGTCGGAGTCAGAATCGCTATCGGAGTCCGAATCACTGTCGGAGTCCGAGTCGCTGTCGCTATCCGAATCGCTGTCAGAGTCCGAATCACTGTCAGAATCGGAGTCGCTGTCAGAATCGGAGTCGCTGTCAGAATCCGAGTCACTGTCAGAGTCCGAGTCGCTGTCGGAATCCGAATCGCTGTCAGAGTCCGAGTCACTGTCGGAGTCCGAATCGCTGTCAGAATCCGAGTCGCTGTCAGAATCCGAGTCACTGTCCGAATCTGCATCAGCATCAGATTCTCCGATATCACTTCCTGCCACGATATTAATTGTCAACGTGGCCGTCGCAGTATGACCATTCGCATCCACAATCGTGTAGGTAAAGACATCCGCCTGCCCAACAGCGTCTGCATCCCCCGTTGCTTTGTAGGTATAGCTGCCGTCGGCATGGATCGTAAGTTGCCCGTAGAGACCATTGATTACGATACCTGCTGCCGTGACATCAAGCGGTGTAGTCTGCACGCTGGAGGCAATTTTGCTTACCGTAATACCCTCACCGGTATCCGCTACATCGCCGCCTGCATCTGCGGTCAGAACATTGCCGGCAATAGCAGTCGAGGTATATTCCGTAGAATCTGTGATCGTTGCTTGCGCTACCGACAACAGATTTGCCGACGCCAGTTCATCAACCACTGCGGCCAGGCCGCCGGATGCCTGCGGTGAAGAAATCACCACCGCATAATTCCCTGCCGGCAAGTCGCTGAAGGTCGCGCTACCGGAGTAAACCAGGTTCAGTAAAGCCAGAGACGGTGTCAGGCTCACGGCATCTGGGATAATCTGCACCACCTCCCCGGTGTCGGTATTCACAATCGACAGATCGGCGGTAATAGATGATGCGCCTCCCACCAATTGCCCCAGCAGCGCCAGTATAGACTGCAGACTCAGCAATGTTGAACCGGTGACAGCAATCGTCACATCTTCGGTCGTTCCCTCACTGACCGAGAATTTTGTCGAGTTTGCTGCCAGCAGCGAAACATCAACCGTATTGAGTAAGGTGACGCCCAACAGCTGGCTCGCTGTGCCGGTCACGTTATTCAGATTGCCTTCTACGGTATCGATAGCTGCCGTATGCGTATCATCATTTGCCTGCGGTTCGGAATCTGAATCGCTATCGGAGTCCGAGTCGCTGTCCGAATCCGAGTCACTGTCCGAATCGGAGTCACTGTCGGAGTCGGAGTCGCTGTCCGAATCCGAGTCGCTGTCAGAGTCCGAATCGGAGTCGCTGTCGGAATCGGAATCACTGTCGGAGTCCGAGTCGCTGTCGGAGTCGGAATCGCTGTCGGAGTCCGAATCGCTGTCAGAGTCGGAGTCACTGTCGGAGTCGGAGTCACTGTCGGAGTCGGAATCGCTGTCGGAATCCGAATCGCTGTCGGAATCGGAATCGCTGTCGGAGTCCGAATCGCTGTCAGAGTCGGAATCGCTGTCAGAATCGGAGTCGCTGTCGGAGTCCGAATCGCTGTCAGAATCGGAGTCGCTGTCGGAATCGGAATCACTGTCGGAGGCCGAATCGCTGTCCGAATCCGAATCGCTGTCAGAGTCTGAATCACTGTCAGAGTCCGAGTCGCTGTCCGAATCGGAGTCACTGTCGGAATCCGAGTCGCTGTCAGAGTCCGAGTCGCTGTCAGAGTCCGAGTCGCTGTCAGAGTCCGAGTCGCTGTCACTATCCGAATCACTGTCAGAGTCGGAATCGCTGTCGGAATCCGAGTCGCTGTCAGAGTCGGAGTCACTGTCGGAGTCCGAATCGCTGTCAGAGTCAGAATCACTGTCAGAGTCCGAGTCGCTGTCAGAGTCGGAATCACTGTCAGAGTCGGAGTCGGAGTCGCTGTCCGAATCCGAGTCGCTGTCAGAGTCGGAGTCACTGTCAGAATCGGAATCGCTGTCGGAGTCCGCATCAGCATCACTTTCGTGGCCGCCAAGATCGGAGTCACTGTCAGAGTCCGAGTCACTGTCGGCATCAGAGTCAGTATCATCGTTCGAAGAATGCGAGGAGTGATCTTTATCGGAAGATCCCGCAATCATCGCCCCTACACCAAGCAAAGCCGCACCCGCCATTACCCATGGCGCGATACTGCCGCCAGAGCTTCCTGCGGCTAGAAGTCCTGAAATATCACTGATGAGAGAATAATGTGCATCGCTGGTTCCAGCCCCGTCAAGCCACCACAATGCGCCAGTGTCATCATCCTGTAGCACTAAATCACTATGATGCCCATTAGCATCATTAACAAAAAAGTTTTTTAGCGTAAGGGTGCTACCGTCATTTATTTTCAGAACAAGATCATTACCTTGCCTGGCGTAGGAACTAATATCCTCTCGCTTAATATGTAATACCACCACCGACTGCGTGTTTAAGTTAACTTGATTGCCATCAACGGTGTATTTAACACCTGTATCTTTTGCTGTCACATTTATATTTTTCATCAGGAAGCACCCTTGAGATGAAGACGCAGTCAGAGGTTTGGGATAATTCTTAATTATGCATCTTATTAGATATACCAGAACCTACGGCCTCGCAAGGATGTTACAAAATAAAAATGAAACACACTGAAACAACCGCAACCAAATGATTAAATTAAAAAATAACTAAAAAGACACATTTTGACATGACATTATTTTTCATGCCAGCTTTGTAACTCATAACCGAAAGCTATGGTAATAAAAATTATACTTCCTGGTTTTCTCATTTCTTTTTGTATCGAATTAGCGTCATATCAACAAAATCTGTGACGGATTTCATCTATTTTAATCATAAAAAGATAAATTATTTTTAATTATTAAAATTTATAAACAACGCAAAATAAAAACCATAGTTTTTCCGAGCCAATTAAAAAAACGATTTTCGGAGTGTTTTTTAATATTTTTTCATTCTATTACTGCCCACCAAAAATAAATAAACATCAGTTACATTGTGGGTAATTAACATTTATTAGATTACAACTTTATTGACGAAACGTTTCGCTCATCTAAATAAGTAATAACGCTCTTATCTGCAAATTAAGTCCATAAAAAACCCCGCAAATGCGGGGTTTTATTTTACTTCGCTAACCCTAGTCGGGGAATTTCAATAGCCGGACAACGGTCCATAACCACATTTAATCCCGCTTCACGCGCCATCACCGCCGCCTGCTCGTTAATCACGCCGAGCTGCATCCACAACGTCTTCGCCCCGATGGCCACCGCTTCTTGCGCCACACCCCACGCCGCTTCAGAGTTGCGGAACACATCAACCATATCGATTTTTTCCGGTACTTCCGCCAGGGTGGCATAGCCTTGTTGACCAAGTAGGGTTTTACCTGCGACCTTTGGTGAAACCGGAATGACGTGGTAGCCCTGTTCCAGCAGATATTTCATTACCCGATAGCTCGGGCGATCGGGTTTGTCGCTGCCGCCTACCAGCGCAATCGTCCGGGTGGTGGTCAGAATGCTAGCAATATCGTTCTCTTTCATCATAATCCTCCTGCGCTTTAGCCCTAGTGTAAGCTAATCCATGTAAACCAGCCATCAAGCCTAACTCACAGATACGGCAAAATTTTTCTTTCCGACGCTTGCAGCATCAGTCACTTCCAGTACTCTGTCTGCAGGTTAATATAAGTGGAACCCAATTATGGAACTGACAACACGTACCTTACCCGCACGCAAACATATCGCGCTGGTAGCACACGATCACTGCAAAGATCTGCTGATGAAATGGGTCGAACGTCACCAGGCGCTACTGGCTCAGCACCAGCTCTATGCAACCGGGACCACCGGCAACCTGGTCTCACGCGCCACCGGGCTGGAAGTGAAAGCAATGTTGAGCGGACCGATGGGCGGCGACCAGCAGGTGGGCGCGCTGATTTCGGAAGGGAAAATTGATGTACTGATCTTCTTCTGGGATCCGCTCAATGCGGTACCTCACGATCCTGACGTCAAAGCGCTCCTGCGTCTGGCGACGGTGTGGAATATCCCGGTAGCCACGAATGCCGCCACCGCTGACTTTATTATCCAGTCGCCGGACTTTAATCAACCGATTGAAATTTTAATCCCTGATTACCAACGCTACCTTGCCGAGCGCCTGAAGTAATCCCCACGGCGGCCTGATGGCCGCCGACGATCAGGGCTTTCGCGCCACCGGCACGCCCAGTTCCTGCAGTATCTCAACAAATGACGAAGGCCGTTCTTTATTGAACAGCAGCCAGACCCGCAGGCGAGCGCGGGTTATCGCCACATACAGTAGCCGACGCTCTTCAGCATCCGGGAAATCTTCCGGCTGTGGCAACAACGCTTGTTCCATTACCGACTCTCTTGCCGGCGCCGGGAAGGCGTCATCCCCCTCCTGCAGGCCCAACACAATAACAAAGTCAGCCTGCTGGCCTTTGCTGGCATGAATTGTCATAAAATCTAGCTGCAGATGCGGCCAGCGGGTCGCGGCTTTTTCCAGCGCGCCGGGTTTCAGATGGTGATAGCGTGCCAGCAGCAAAATTCGCTGTTCGGGTTTAACGTAGCCGCTCAACTTGTCGAGCAGATCGTCGAGTTTATCGTCGGGCAGCAGGGTCACCGCTTTCTTATCGCCAGCCGTGAGGCTATTCAGCGGTTTAGCCAGCTGATGCGGGTTTTGCTGAATAAAACCATTAGCAATCTCGCCGATACGACCGTTAAATCGATAGGTGGTATCCAGCGCGCAGCAATCTCCTTCGCCAAAGTAGTGGTTAAACGCCGTGGTTAAAGAGAGCTGCGCGCCGCTGAAGCGATAAATCGCCTGCCAGTCGTCACCCACCGCAAATAACGAGGTCTGTTTATTTTGCCGGCGCAACGCCGCCAGCAATTCAGCACGCTGTGGAGAGATATCCTGAAACTCATCAACCAGAATATGTTTCCAGGGGCTCACAAAACGGCCTTTATCCAGTATGTTGACCGCCTGGTGTATAAGCCCGGAGAAATCAACGGCATTTTCCTCTTTCAACGCTGCTTTCCAGGCTTTCAGCAGCGGGGCCATCAGTTTCACACGCTTATTAAAAAGATCGCGAACTTCTTCAGGGGCGCAGGCGATCATCTCCGCCTGCGAGCCGCCGTGCATGCGCATTAAACTAACCCAGCGGTCAAGGCGGCCGGCCAGGCGGCGCAGCAGCACGCGATCCTGCCAGAAATCACCTTCGTCAATCTGCCACTCCATCTCATCCACCAGCCACTGACGCCAGCCTTTGGCCTGCGCTTTTTTCTCCTGACACTGCTGCTGCCAGGCCTTCAACAATAGCTTTTGCCGGGCGGCTGTATCGTTTTCCAGCTTACTGATCGCCGGCACTTTCTTGCTGCCCTGCTGAATAATATGCAACGCCAGTGAATGGAAAGTTCGCGCGGCAATCTCGTCAGTTCCCAACCGCTCCTGAATACGTTCATCCATTTCCTGAGCCGCCTGACGGCCAAAGGCCAGTAGGAGGATCTGATCCGCCGCTGCTTCGCCGCGATTTAATAACCACCCGGCACGAGCGACCAGTACCGACGTTTTGCCGCTACCGGCGCCAGCAAGAACCAGCAGCGAACGCTCGCCGTTAACCACCGCCCGCGCCTGCGCCGGGTTGAGCGGCGAAGACTCAATCTTATCGAAGAAACCGCGATACTGTTCCAGCATAGCTTCGGTATAGGCTTGATTATGCGCCAGGCGAGCCTCGTCGATATCGCTAAGCCAACATTGACACTGGCGCCACAGTTCGCGGCAATTATCGAATTCATCCAGACGGCTCTCAGGGAAAGGTAATCCGGTTAAAGCCCGGCGGATTTTATCCTGCACGTCCGCGACCTGCTGGCGCGTCAACCACTTACCTTCGGCGCTGGCTCGTTCAATTTCACTTAACTGCTGGCGCAGCAAGTCCGCGGCGATTTCGCTCATCTCCGCGCTCCACTGCTGCCAGAGATTATTGAGATGATGAAAGAAATGCTGCGTCTCAGTCCATTCGGTACCATGCAAACGCACAACTTTGCTTTCCGGCAGCACGAACTCCAGCTCGCCCCACACAAGGCCACGCTTACATTGAACTGACAATAACTGATTGAAAGGTATAAGATACTCATGACGATCGCCTGAGACTTTGACCCCGGCATTAAGCAACTGCACCCGATCATAAGGATGCTGTGCCATGCGTTTGCCCAATGTTGTCGCTTTAAGTTCCATATATCGCCAAATTTCAATCAGTTTGAATGTTTTTAAGTTTAACCGCCCGCGAGCAGGTGCTCCAGCGCAAAAAAACGTTACAATTGCCGGGTCTTATTATCCACAGGGTTAACCAGAGGGTTTATGCGTACCATTCTGAATATTTTGAACTTTGTTCTTGGCGGTTTCGCCACCACGCTCGGTTGGCTACTGGCGACGCTGGTCAGTATTATTTTGATCTTCACGTTACCGCTGACGCGTTCATGTTGGGAAATCACCAGACTATCGCTGTTCCCCTACGGTAATGAAGCAATTCATGTTGATGAACTGGAACCTGAAGCAAAAAACAGTTTACTGAACGCGGGCGGCACTATTTTGAATATTTTGTGGTTCATGTTCTTCGGTTGGTGGCTGTGCCTGATGCATATTTTCAGCGGTATTGCGCAGTGCCTGACCATCATTGGTATCCCCGTGGGGATCGCCAATTTTAAAATTGCCACCATTGCACTTTGGCCGGTAGGACGCCGCGTGGTCTCCGTTGAAACGGCTCGCGCCGCGCGCGAAGCCAACGCCCGCCGTCGCTTTCAGTAATTGTACGGAACACTGTTATGTTAAGCCCCCTGCTCCGCCGTTATACATGGAATAGCGCCTGGCTATATAACGCCAGGATATTTATTGCGCTTTGTGGCACCACGGTTGCGCCGTGGTGGATTGGCGAAGTCAAACTCACCATCCCGTTAACGCTTGGGGTGGTTGCCGCGGCGTTGACCGACCTCGACGATCGCCTTACCGGGCGGTTACGTAATCTCGCTATTACGCTGGTCTGCTTCTTTATTGCCTCCGCGTCGGTGGAGTTACTGTTTCCATGGCCGTGGCTGTTTGCTATTGGGTTAACCCTGTCCACGACGGGTTTTATCCTGCTCGGCGGGCTGGGTCAACGCTATGCCACCATTGCTTTCGGCGCCTTACTGATCGCTATCTACACCATGTTAGGGGTCACTCTGTATAACAGTTGGTACCTGCAGCCGCTCTTTTTGCTGGCTGGCGCCATCTGGTACAACGTATTGACGCTCGCAGGGCATCTTATTTTTCCCATCCGCCCACTGCAGGATAATCTTGCGCGCAGCTATGAACAGCTGGCCCAATACCTTGAACTTAAATCCCGACTGTTCGATCCGGATATCGAAGATGAAAGTCAGGCCCCGTTGTACGATCTGGCGCTCGCTAACGGCAAGCTGGTTGCGATGCTTAACCAGACGAAAGCGTCTTTACTGACACGCCTGCGCGGCGACCGCGGGCAACGCGGCACTCGTCGCACCCTTCAGTATTATTTCGTCGCCCAGGACATTCATGAGCGTGCCAGCTCATCACATATTCAGTATCAGACGCTTCGCGACCATTTCCGCTACAGCGATGTGATGTTCCGTTTCCAACGGATGTTGTCAATGCAGGCGCAGGCCTGTCAAAAACTTTCCCGCGCCATTCTCTTACGCATCCCGTATCAGCATGATGCGCACTTTGAACGCGCCTTTATGCATCTGGACGCGGCGCTGGATCGCGTCCGCGCCAGCGGCGCGCCGCAAGATCAGGTCAAAGCGCTGGGTTTTCTGCTCAATAACCTACGCGCTATTGATGCGCAATTGGCAACTATCGAATCGGTGCAGACCAGCGTGCTGGCCAGCAACCATCCCGAAAATCTGCTTGCCGACGATCGCCCTAGCGGGTTTAGCGATATCTGGTTACGACTGCGCAGCAATATGACGCCGGAATCGGCGCTTTTCCGCCACGCGGTGCGAATGTCACTGGTGCTGTGCGCGGGCTATGCGTTCATTCAGTTTACCGGCCTCAACCACGGTTACTGGATTCTGCTTACCAGCCTGTTTGTTTGTCAGCCGAACTATAACGCGACCCGGCATCGTCTGGCGTTAAGGATCATCGGTACATTGATTGGCGTCGCGATCGGCCTACCGGTGCTGCTGCTGGTTCCCTCGGTTGAAGGCCAGCTGCTGCTCATTGTACTAACCGGCGTGCTGTTTTTCGCTTTTCGCAACGTGCAGTATGCGCACGCCACGATGTTTATCACGCTGCTGGTACTGCTGTGCTTTAACCTGTTAGGTGAAGGATTCGAAGTCGCTTTACCGCGTATCCTTGATACGCTGATCGGCTGCGCCATCGCCTGGGCGGCAGTGACCTTTATCTGGCCTGACTGGAACTTCCGTAACTTACCTCGCGTACTGGATCAGGCCATCAACGCTAACTGCCGTTATCTTGACGCTATTCTCGAGCAGTATCATCAGGGGCGCGATAACCGTCTTGAGTATCGCGTTGCCCGGCGTAACGCACATAACCGGGATAGCGAACTGGCATCAGTGGTATCAAATTTATCCACAGAGCCTAAAGCAGACAACACGATGCGTGAAACGGCATTCCGCCTGTTGTGTCTTAACCATACCTTTACCAGCTATATTTCCGCGTTGGGGGCGCACAGGGAAAAACTGACAACTCCGGAAATACTGGCATTACTCGATGATGCCGTCTGCTACGTCGATGATGCGCTGCATCATTCTCCCGCAGACGAACAGCGTGTTCAGCAGGCGCTCAGCAACCTGCAATCGCGAATTCAACATCTGGAGCCGCGAGCCGACAGTAAAGAACCATTGGTCCTGCAGCAGATTGGGCTACTGCTCGCACTGCTGCCGGAAATATGTCGTCTGCAGCGCCGGATTGCTGGTCAACCGGAATAATCCTCCACGCTGTATCCTTGTGTATTAGCCCACTCCCGTAGCTCCTGGCGCCGCTGCGCCGGGAGCGCGGCGGAATGAATGCCGGCAATCGCGCCCGCCAGGGACTCAAGGACATTGATTGATATTCCTTTATTATGCTCTCTCAATTTTAACCAGCTCTTTTCCGCCCCGAGTGTACGCAGCATTTTCACATCGGTTATTCCGGCATGGATCAACATCAACTCCATATGGAAGCTGATATTAGGCAAATTCTTTAGTCTGCCGGAATCACGCTGATGCTGCTTTTCGCTTCGCGCCGAATGCAATGACAGCTGCGATAGGTGAAACAGCATTTTACTGTCCTGCCATAGTGCTTCATCTATCCGGTAATACTTTAAGGCCACTGGCCGGCCATTCTTGCGCATCATCAGCATCGGGCTGTGATGTTCAACCCGATAAGAGGCGCTTTGTTCGCAAACCCTAAGATAGATTTCGCCCTCAGCCACCATGGCGAATACGGTATTTTCAATCGCCAGACTATACCCGCCGAATAAAGGCCGGCTACTGATTTTACCTAAGGGGGAAAGGCACTCCTGAAACTGGAGGAACCGTAATTTTGAAATTTTCTTCATGATCATTCCTTTGGTAATCATGCACATAAAAGTAATTTTATTAACGGATCCGTTATTGAAGAAAATAAGTGAGTTCGTTTTGTGCAGCAAGATGAATTTTGGCTTCATCTCAATCAGCTCGCTGTTTTGCGAGGCGCTTTCAGGAAAAAGTTATTCTGCAAATTGTGTTACAGAGACTCGCTGAATACTTAAGCAATGTTAATTGATGAACAGCATATCGGCCCCATTGAGGACACGCCCGGCAGCCGTGAAGTAAAGATTAACGGAGGAAAATGTCGCCTGCGGGTTCAGCATAGAGACAGTGAATTCATATAAATAAGTCGCCGCAGCGATAATTCATAGCCGGGTAGAGTGCATAAAATATATGCAAAAATGGGAAAATGAGGTTGACGACGCCCCCTGGCAGATATACTGTATATGCATACAGTAACCCACAGGCGAGATAGACTATGTTTACTTCAGCTCACGCAAATCGTTCACCACTGACTTCGGCTTCAGTACGTCGCCCTTCGCACAGCGTCGTCGAACATTCAGCCACTGGGCTGATTAGTGAAATCGTCTATCGCGAAGATCAACCCATGATGACGCAGCTTTTGCTGCTACCTTTATTACAGCAGCTTGGCCAGCAGTCGCGCTGGCAACTGTGGCTCACCCCGCAGCAAAAGCTGAGTAAAGAATGGGTACAGTCGTCCGGCCTTCCGCTTTCAAAAGTGATGCAGATTAACCAGATGTCGCCCTGCAATACTTTGGAATCGATGATTCGCGCTTTACGTACCGGGAATTATAGCGTGGTTATTGGCTGGCTGACGGATGAACTTACTGAACAAGAACATGAACGTCTGGCGCTCGCCGCAGAAGAAGGTCATGCGATGGGCTTTATCATGCGCCCGGTGAGAAATACAAGCCAGCCTGGGAGACAATTAAGTGGGCTAAAAATTCACTCAAATTTATATCATTGAGTGAAATTAGGATTAATCCTGGAATTTTTTTTGCCTCGTCAAAAACCATTCTCGCAAAGTGGTTAATTTCACAGAGATCCCGGTGTGGTGCGGTTTTGCGACTTTTCACCGCGTTCACAAATTAACCATATTTGTTAAATATTGTGTATACAACCCTTTTTTTTCATATGCCTGACCGAGTTCACACTTGTAAGTTTCTAACTAAGTTGTAGACTTTACATCGCCAGGGGTGATCGGCTTACGCTGCATGTATCAGCATAGTTAACAACGAGTCACGCCCCCGGTGAAGGATTTAACCGTGAGGTCTTATGTACCTTCATGGCGAATTTTGGATGATAATGAGGCGCAAAAAATGAAAAAGACAGCTATCGCGATTGCAGTGGCACTGGCTGGCTTCGCTACCGTAGCGCAGGCCGCTCCGAAAGATAACACCTGGTATGCAGGTGGTAAACTGGGTTGGTCCCAGTTCCATGACACCGGCTGGTACAACAGCAACCTGAACAACAATGGCCCGACCCACGAAAGCCAGCTGGGCGCTGGTGCGTTCGGTGGTTATCAGGTTAACCCGTACCTCGGTTTCGAAATGGGTTACGACTGGCTGGGCCGTATGCCTTACAAAGGCGACAAAGTTAACGGCGCATTCAAAGCTCAGGGCGTTCAGCTGACCGCTAAACTGGGTTACCCGATCACTGACGATCTGGACATCTACACCCGTCTGGGCGGCATGGTATGGCGCGCTGACTCCAGCAACAGCATCGCTGGCGACAACCACGACACCGGCGTTTCCCCAGTATTCGCTGGCGGCGTTGAGTGGGCTATGACCCGTGACATCGCTACCCGTCTGGAATACCAGTGGGTTAACAACATCGGCGACGCTGGCACTGTAGGCGTTCGTCCGGACAACGGCATGCTGAGCGTTGGTGTTTCCTACCGTTTCGGTCAGGAAGACAATGCACCGGTTGTAGCTCCGGCTCCAGCTCCGGCTCCGGAAGTCACCACCAAGACCTTCACCCTGAAGTCTGACGTACTGTTCAACTTCAACAAAGCAACTCTGAAACCAGAAGGTCAGCAGGCTCTGGATCAGCTGTACACCCAGCTGAGCAACATGGACCCGAAAGACGGTTCTGCAGTTGTTCTGGGTTACACCGACCGCATCGGTTCCGAGCAGTACAACCAGAAACTGTCTGAGAAACGTGCTCAGTCCGTTGTTGACTACCTCGTAGCTAAAGGCATCCCGGCTAACAAGATCTCTGCTCGCGGTATGGGCGAATCTGATCCGGTTACCGGCAACACCTGTGACAACGTGAAAGCTCGCGCTGCACTGATCGACTGCCTGGCTCCGGATCGTCGTGTTGCGATCGAAGTTAAAGGTTACAAAGACGTAGTAACTCAGCCGCAGGCTTAAGTTTCCTACGATAAAAAACCCCGCTGATGCGGGGTTTTTTTTGGCCTGATTTTGAGTTCAGAGGAAAATCTCAAGCAACGTTGGCCGCTACTTACTCTTTTCCTAAGAGCACCTGCAGATCGTGCTTCAGGCTCGACATCTTGCTGGCATATTTTTCTTTATGCTCGGCGTCTTCAATTAGCTGTACGATGGTTTCTGATAATGTCTTGCCTCGCCGTTGCGCAAGCCCGGCCAGGCGTTGCCAGACAACGAACTCCAGATCGATGGACTTTTTCCGCGTATGCTGATGCTCGGCGTTAAAATGACGCTTGCGTCGTGCGCGAATAGTCTGCTTCATCCGGTTAGCGAGCTCCGGATTCATATGCTGATCGATCCAGGTATTCACCAGAACAGGTTCATTTTCGAGCGTCAGCAAGACATCGACCGCGGCTTGCGCAGCGCTGGCTTCAATGTAGCGGGTAATCAACTCACCTTCCCGGTGCTTCTTTACCAGATATTTCCATTTCCAGCCGCTTTCAAGGTTTTCCAGTTGTTGATATTTCATTGCGATCTCAATGTGACCGTGTAACTCATTTCAGGATATCAGTTTTTTCTGGATGTGCTGAGAATAAATCATCTTTCGTGAAGTGGACGATTCCATTATCAGCGTGATAAACGCAATCCTCCGTGTGCGCAGACGCGGTATCGGGTATAATCGCTCGTTTTACATCTGACTAAAAAACAGCGACTTTGACCATTACGAAACTTACCCGAAACGACCTCGCTCCTGATACGGAAAGTTATCAGGCGCTGTTTACCCAGGTCAATCTCGCCGAGACAGAGGCATCCCTCGCCGGCGATCTACAACCCCGTTTATTTTATGCGCTGGAACAGCTTCTGATCACGCCAGCCATTTCATCATTTATGCTGGTAAAGGCGCCGGAAGAGCCGGAGTATCTGCATTGGGTAGCCGAAGCCGCGCGCAGCCTGCAGCAGTCCACAACAGCGCTATGCGGTGTACGCTATCAGGTCAACGGCGGCAACGTAACCATGTCGCCGGCACAAAGCGCGGAAGACAATTTTGCCAGCAACGGTTCGGTTGAGTCGGCCGACTGGATTGAAGCGGAACAGCTCTTTGGTTGCGTACGCCAGTTTAACGGCGAAATTTCGCTGCAGCCGGGTCTGGTGCACCGCGCGAACGGCGGCGTCCTGTTGCTCTCCCTGCGTGCGCTGCTGGCCCAGCCGCTGCTGTGGATGCGCCTGAAGAACATGGTGACCCGTCAGCGCTTTGACTGGTTGTCCATTGATGAATCCCGCCCTCTTCCCGTTAGCATTCCTTCCATGCCGCTGAACCTGAGGATCATTCTGATCGGCGAGCGTGATGCGCTGGCCGACTTTCAGGAGATGGAACCGGAACTCGCGTCGCAGGCCATTTATAGCGAGTATGAAGATAACCTGCAGATAGCCGATGCCGACACCCTGAAACTCTGGTGCCAGTGGGTCTGGCAACATGCTCGTCAGCTTTCGCTGCCGGGGCCGGCGGCTGACGCATGGCCGCTGCTGATTGAAGAAGGCGTGCGCGACACCGGCGATCAGGAGACGCTTCCGCTTTCCCCTCTCTGGATTGGCCGTCAGCTGCGTGAAGCGGCAGCCTTCTGCGAAGGCGAATTGATTAGCGGCGCGGAGATGCAAACTATGCTTGAGCGCCGTGAATGGCGTGAAGGCTATCTTGCCGAGCGAATGCGCGATGAAATTCTTCTCGATCAGATCATGATTGATACCGAAGGCGAATGCATCGGCCAAATCAATGCCCTGTCGGTAATCGAGTTTCCAGGACACCCGCGCGCCTTTGGCGAACCTTCGCGCATCAGCTGCGTGGTACATATCGGCGACGGCGAATTTATTGACGTTGAGCGTAAAGCTGAACTGGGCGGTAATATTCACGCCAAAGGCATGATGATCATGCAGGCGTTTATTATGTCCGAGCTCGAACTTGAACAGCAGCTGCCATTTAGCGCTTCACTAACCTTCGAGCAGTCCTACAGTGAAGTGGATGGCGATAGCGCCTCAATGGCTGAGCTGTGCGCGCTTATCAGCGCGCTGGCCAATGTGCCGATCAACCAGAGTATTGCGATTACCGGCTCGGTCGATCAGTTCGGTCGCGTCCAACCGGTCGGCGGACTGAATGAAAAGATTGAAGGTTTCTTCACCATCTGCCAGCAGCGCGGATTAACAGGCAAGCAAGGCGTTATTATTCCGTCTGCCAACGTCCGCCATCTGAGCCTGGCACAGGAGCTTCGCCAGGCGGTGGCTGACGAGCAGTTCTTTATCTGGGCGATTGATGACGTTACCGAAGCTCTGCCGCTTCTCACCCAGCTGCAATGGGATGGTGAAGGACAAACGCTGCGACAAACTATTCAGGAACGGATTGCGCAGGCGATGCAACAAGAGACTCGCCATCGTTTTCCATGGCCGCTACGCTGGTTAGGCGGATCAAATTCGAACTGATCGGACTTGTTCAGCTTACACGTGTTAGCTATCCTGCGTCCCGAACTCAAAATAAGGCTTACTGAAAACATGGTAGATAAACGCGAATCCTATACAAAAGAAGATCTTCTTGCCTCTGGTCGTGGTGAACTGTTTGGCGCGAAAGGCCCGCAACTGCCGGCGCCGAGCATGCTGATGATGGACCGCGTCGTCAAGATGACCGAAACCGGCGGCAACTACGACAAAGGTTACGTTGAAGCTGAGCTCGACATCAACCCGGACCTGTGGTTCTTCGGTTGTCACTTCATCGGCGACCCGGTAATGCCTGGCTGTCTGGGTCTGGACGCAATGTGGCAACTGGTTGGCTTCTATCTGGGCTGGCTGGGCGGCGAAGGGAAAGGCCGCGCGCTGGGCGTAGGCGAAGTGAAATTTACCGGTCAGATTCTGCCAACGGCGAAAAAAGTCACCTATCGTATCCACTTCAAACGCATCGTAAACCGTCGCCTGATCATGGGCCTGGCGGATGGCGAAGTGCTGGTAGATGGTCGTCTGATCTACTCTGCAACTGACCTGAAAGTAGGTCTGTTCCAGGATACTTCCGCGTTCTGATTTACCTTCCGTACTTATCCTTAAGTACAAAAGGCGAAGCCTTCGCAATGCGAAGGCTTCTTTTTTAAAGAGACAGTCAGGCAGTTTGCACCCTGTCCTCCATGGCTTCTCGCCAACCTCCTAGCCAATGGGACCTCTGATTAAGGGTCTGGTAGGGACACATTTCTTTCGATCTACCGGTAATGCCGGCCTGATATCCACGCTGATGTGCCCGTTCCAGGCGATCTCGTTTTTGTCTCTTCATGCCTCGTTTCCCTCATTATTTGATCTGGTGGAAAAGAAAACAGTGGTCACTAAATATGCAACCACGTATAACCTTTACCGCGAAACGCAGGCAGCGTCAATGCGCAAAATTCACGCCAGTGTCATATTTGTGAGCTATATGAAAGTTCATTTGTACAAAAATCGTGAGCCAGCACAACTATCAACCTGATGCGGCAAATAAAAAAGCCGCGGCGATTTTTCAGGTCGCGGCGGCTTTAATTATATTAATTTTACTTATGGCAGGCGGTTCAACTCACTCGCAATTGCGGTGGCTTCCTGGCTCCAGGCCTGCGCCAGAGTCTTAACCATCGCGTCATAGCCATCCTGCTGTTGCTTAAGTTCAATATTGAACGGACGCTTGATTAACTGCCCCTGATGCTTAAGCAGCCATTCACCGCTAACAATGACCCGGCCGTCGTAGCGGCCGTGGAAGCCGCTAACGGAGACATTAAGCGTATCCTGCTCGCTGCCTAACGGCTGCGATGCCACCACCCAACCCGGCAGTTGATTGCTCAGATTCGCCACCAGCGTGGTACGTAACTGCTGGTCCAGCGGGCTCGCCCACAGATTGTTATTAGCAATCACATACTGCACATCGGTAGTCTGATAAACCACGCCATTCCCGGCCAGATAATCAGGGATACTGACCTGCTCAACCCACAGCAAATTCTTGCTCTGGTTGACGGCGCTTTGCGCGCCGCTCTTTGCTACCGGTAATTGATAGTAAGTTTTACTCTCACCACCGCTGCTGCAGGCCGTCAGTACGCATACCGCTGCCGCCACTAACCACTTTTTCATTGTTTCGCTCCCTTCGGCTGCGGATCTTTTTTATCCTTGGCCTCAAATACCAGCGCATTGCTCTTGTCGTTGAGGGTTTTCAGTACCGGCTGCAGTTCACGAAGTACCTGATCCAGTCGCTGCATATCCGCAACCATCTTATTGTAGGCTGCCGAGCCCGGCTGGAAGCCCTGCATACTGCGGTTCAACTCGCGCAACGTGCTCTGCATATCAGCAGGAAGCTGCTGCATCGACTGGCTTGAAGTGATCTTATTCAAGTTGTCGAGCGTAGTCTGGACACGCTGCATGGTTTTCTGGCTCTGCGCCAGGGTACTGGTCGCCTGCTCCAGCAGCGGGTTAATCGGCAGGTTGTTAATCTTATCGAGCGCATCCATCAGACGCTGCTGGATCTGTGCCAGACCGCCGCTGACGGTTGGAATGATCGGATAGCCGCCGAACTCCTGAATCTTGCCGCGCGGTGGCGCTTTCGGATAGAAGTCGAGATCGATATACAGCGCGCCGGTGACCAGGTTGCCGGTTTTCAGCGAAGCACGAAGCCCGCGGTTGATCAGATCGTCAATATGCGCGCGAATGTTCGGATCGCCGCCCAGTTGATTGATCAGACGTTCCGGCTCGATACGTATTTCAACCGGGATACGATAATCATCGTTCAGGCTCTGTTTCAAACCGGGGATAAAGAACGGCACTTTGCCGACGGTACCAAGACGAATACCGCGGAATTCAACCGGCGCCCCTGGCTGCAGACCACGCACTGAATCTTTAAAGAACAGGACGTAATCAATATGCTGGGTGAACACCGAATCCTGAATACTCTTCTGATCGTCAAACAGGTGGTATTCCGTTTTATTCGCCACCGGCTCGCCGAGATCAAGTCCTTCCGGAATGTCAAAGCTCACACCGCCGCCAAACAGCGTCGACAGCGATCCCATCTCGACGCGCATTCCCGCGGACGTGAGGTCAACTGCGATACCGCTATCTTTCCAGAAGCGAACGTTGGTCGTCACCAGACGGTCGTTCGGCGCATTGATAAACAGCTGATAGGTGATGCGGCGCTTCTGCGTATCAAAGGTACTGGTTTCAACCGAACCGACGCGATAGCCGCGGAACAGCACCGGATCGCCAGGCGAGAGTTGCCCGGCTTTGCTACTTTCCAGCAGAACACGGATACCTTTGGCATCCGGTGAAGCCAATGGCGGCGAATCCAACAGCGGATACTGTGGCGCCACAGAACCTTCTTTACCTGGCTGCAATTCGATATAGGCACCGGAAAGCAAGGTGCCGAGGCCGCTAATCCCCTCGCGCCCCACCTGCGGTTTCACCACCCAGAACACCGAGTCTTTATGCAGCAGCTTCTGCATCCCCGAGTTCAGACGCGCTTTAATTTCTACATGTTTCAGGTCATCAGTCAGGATAGCGCTTTCCACTACCCCGACATCAACGCTGCGGCTCTTGATACGCGTTTTACCCCCTTCAATGCCTTCGGCGTTGGTGGTGATAAGCGTCACCTCCGGCCCCTGGTGGCTGTAGTGGTAAAACAGTATCCATGCGCCGATGAGCACAGTCACAATCGGAAAGATCCAGACCGGTGACCAGTTCTTCACCTTCTGCACTTTCGCTTCTCCGCTCTTATTTTCCATGCTGTTGCATTTCCTCATGGCTTGGATCTGGTTCACGGTCCCACAATAGACGTGGGTCAAACATCATGGCCGAGAACATGGTCATAACAACGACCAGCGCGAACATCACCGCGCCTATCGCCGGATAGATATTCATCAAGCCTCCCATACGCACCAGCGCCGAGAGTACCGCGATGACAAAAACGTCGATCATTGACCAACGGCCAACAAATTCAACCACTTCATAAATCAGGTGCATACGCTCTGAATCACGCGCGCCGTTTCCGTTCGCACTCCAGCATAGCCAGCCGATAGCGATCATTTTTAACGTCGGCACCATGATACTGGCGATAAAGATAACCAGCGCGACCGGGTAAGAGCCCTCACTCCACAGCAGAACGACGCCCGCCATGATTGTCGACGGCATTTTATCGCCCAGCAGATCGGTAATCATAATCGGCAGAATATTGGCGGGTAAATAGAGCACAAATGACGTCATCAGCAGCGCCAGCGTCCACTGCAGGCTGTTTTTACGCCGCGGGGTACCTTTGGTGTGACAGCGCGGACACTCTTTCTCATCCGCTGGCAGCACCGCCGTGCAGCACGAGCAGGAACGCAATCCCTGACGAAGCCCCGGCACGCCAGGGCGCAGCGGCTGCTTAATGACCGGCATTGGCGCAATGTCGTCCCACAGCCAGCGGCGATCGACGCACTGAAACGCCCGCAATTGCAGCAGGCAGAACAGACACCAGGGAACAAAGCTCAGCCCAACGCCGATATCACCATAGGCCATGAGTTTAACGAAGCTGACCAGCACCCCGGCGAGGAAAATCTCCGCCATCCCCCAGCTTTTGAGGTGAAACAAAATCCGCGCCAGAAACGCCTTCAAGCGTGAAGGCATATGAACGCGATTGACCAACAATAAGATGGTCACCAGACAAAACGCCGGGACCAGTTGGACAAAGAGTAAAAAGAACGTACCGAGGCTGGCGTAATCCTCGCTGAACAGCACATTAGGGATTTCCAGCAGCTCAATTTCGCTGCTGATCCCGCCGACTTTCATATAAACAAAAGGAAACAGGTTCGCCAGCAGCAACATGAACAGCGCCACCAGCGCATAGGCCGTGGGGCGCTGCCGCGGCGCGTCCCACGATGTGGTGAGCGTGGTGCCGCAGCGTGGGCATGCGGCTTTCTGGCGATGCTCCAGCGGCGGCAAAGCCACCAGCAGATCACATTGTGGGCACAATATGTGCCGCGCAGCATGATGATGATCGCACATGAACACTCCTCAGCTTAAGCGCCGTTTTTGAGTCCTTCGAGATATTCCCAGCGTTCAAAGGCCGCTTCCAGGGCCTGTTCCGCTTCCGCTAACTGCGCCAGCACCTGCTGGGTCTGGTCATGCGGCTGGCCGAAGAAAGAAGGATCGGCAACTTTTTCCTGCAGCGTCTGCAGTTGAGTTTCCAGATCTTCCAGCTTCTGCGGCAGCTGTTCCAGTTCGCGCTGCAGGTTATAGCTTAGTTTGCTGGCAGAGCGTTTGACACTTTCTGCTTTCGGTTGAGCGACTTCCGCCGGTTTTTTTACAATCGGCTGTTTATTCGCCAGCGACTGCGCTTGCTGTCCGCGCGCGTCGTGATAACCGCCGATATATTGGCCGATACGCCCGCCGCCCTCGAAGATCCAGCACTCGGTCACGGTGTTGTCAACAAATTGACGGTCGTGGCTCACCAGCATCACGGTGCCCTGGTAGCCATCGATCAGCTCTTCCAGCAGTTCCAGCGTTTCGACATCAAGGTCGTTAGTCGGTTCATCAAGAATCAATAAGTTACTGGGTTTCAGGAACAAGCGCGCGAGCAGCAGACGGTTACGCTCCCCGCCGGACAACGCGCGTACCGGGGTCATCGCCCGTTTTGGATGGAACAGGAAGTCCTGCAGATAGCCCAGCACGTGACGCGGCTTACCGTTAACCATCACCTCTTGTTTACCTTCCGCAAGGTTATCCATCACCGTGCGGTCCGGATCCAACTCCGCGCGGTGCTGATCGAAGTAGGCGACTTCCAGCTTGGTACCGACGTGGATACGCCCGCTATCGGCCTGCAACTGGCCGAGCATCAGCTTCAGCAGCGTGGTTTTACCGCAGCCGTTCGGGCCAATCAGCGCAATCTTGTCGCCACGCTGGATTTGCGCGGAGAAATCTTTGACCAGCACTTTGCCGTCAACCTGATAGTTGACGTTTTCCATCTCAAAGACGATTTTGCCGGAGCGAGAAGCCTCCTCGACCTGCATCTTCGCGCTGCCCATCACTTCACGGCGTTCGCCGCGCTCGCGACGCATCGCCTTCAGCGCGCGGACGCGCCCTTCGTTGCGGGTACGACGCGCTTTAATCCCCTGGCGGATCCACACCTCTTCCTGCGCCAGCTTGCGGTCGAATTCAGCATTCTGCAGCTCTTCGACGCGCAGCGCTTCTTCTTTATCCAGCAGATATTGATCGTAATTGCCCGGATAGGTCACCAGCTTGCCGCGATCGAGGTCGACAATGCGCGTTGCCATATTGCGGATAAAAGAACGGTCGTGCGAAATGAAGATAATGGTGCCTTTGAAGGATTTGAGGAACCCTTCCAGCCAGTCGATAGTTTCGATATCGAGGTGGTTAGTCGGTTCATCCAGCAACAGCACGCGCGGCCCGCTAACCAGCGCGCGGCCCAGCGCCGCTTTACGCAGCCAGCCGCCGGACAGCGACGCCAGCTGCGCGTCGGCGTTAAGGCCAAGCTGCTCGATCACTTCGTTGATACGGCTATCTAACTGCCACAGCCCCAGGTTATCCAGCTGTTCCTGCAGGCGGGCCAGCTCATTTAAATTTTTATCGCTCGGATCGGTCATCACCTGATGCGAAACATCATGATAGGCCTTCAGATACGCCGCCTGTTCGGCGATCCCTTCCGCGACAAAATCGTACACCGTACCTGCGACATTACGCGGAGGATCCTGCTGCAGACGCGCAACGATCAGATCCTGTTCATAAATAATACGCCCATCGTCCAGACCCTGCTCGCGGTTGAGGATTTTCATCAGGGTCGATTTACCGGCGCCGTTACGCCCTACCAGGCAGACGCGTTCGTTATCTTCGATATGCAGTTCAGCATTATCCAGCAGCGGCGCATCGCTGAACGAAAGCCAGGCGCCGTGCATACTAATCAATGACATTCTTTATTCCTTTCAGGCCGCGGTAATCAGCCAGCAGTTGTGGATCTGACGGTTGCGGGCAAAATCCTGCGACAGCGTTTTTTGCGAAATTTCTTGCGCCTTCAGGCCAAGTGCCGCCAGCCCGTCATGATCCATACGGAAACCGCGTTTGTTATTCGAGAACATAATCGTGCCGCCTTTACGCAGCAGACGTTTTAGATCGGTCATCAGACGGATATGATCGCGCTGCACATCAAAGGCATCTTCCATTCGTTTGGAGTTGGAGAAGGTCGGCGGATCGATAAAGATCAGATCGAACTGCTCGGTGCTTTCCCGCAGCCAACCCAGCACGTCCGCCTGCATCAGGCGATGCGCACGGCCGGTTAAACCATTGAGACGCAGGTTGCGTTCCGCCCATTCCAGATAGGTGCGTGACATATCGACAGTCGTAGTTGAGCGCGCGCCGCCCAGACCGGCGTGAACGCTGGCGCTGCCGGTATAGGAGAACAGGTTAAGGAAATCCTTACCCTTGCTCATCTGGCCGAGCATACGACGGGCGATACGGTGGTCAAGGAACAGACCGGTGTCGAGATAGTCGGTAAGGTTAACCCACAGACGCGCGTTATACTCCTGTACCTCGATAAAGTCGCCCTTCTCCGCCATCTTCTGGTACTGATTTTTACCCTTTTGCCGCTCGCGGGTCTTCAGCACCAGTTTATTCGGCGCAATCCCTAACACCGCGATAGTCGCGGCGATAATATCGAACAGACGCTGGCGCGCTTTGTGCGCATCGATGGTTTTCGGCGGCGCGTACTCCTGCACCACCACCCACTCGCCGTAGCGGTCGATAGCTACGTTATATTCCGGCAAATCGGCATCGTACAGGCGATAGCATTCAATGCCTTCCTGACGCGCCCACTTTTCAAACTTCTTCAGGTTTTTACGTAAGCGGTTAGCAAAATCTTCCGCCAGCATCGCCGGCTTGCCGCCTTCGCTTTCCGCCAGATGATAGTTCTTCTGTACGCAGTCCAGCGGGCCGTTTTTGGCTTTAAACTGTTTATCGGCTCGCAGCTGCAGGCAGCTCAGCAATTCCGGCGAGGCGCTGAAGACCGACAGGTTCCAGCCGCCAAACTGGTTTTTCATAATCCGTCCCAGCAGGCTGTGCAGGGCAATCAGCGCCGGTTCGCTTTCCAGGCGCTCGCCGTATGGCGGGTTACTGATAACGGTGCCATACGGGCCTTTCGGCAGCGGATTATTGAGCTGCGCGACGTCTTTTACTTCGAAATTGATAAGCTCGCCAATACCGGCGCGGCGGGCATTGCGGCGCGCGCGTTCAATCACGCGCTCGTCGACGTCTGAGCCGTAGAAGCGCGATTCATAAGCGGCCAGCCCCTGGCGAGCGCGCGTTTGCGCCTCGGCTTTCACCTCTTTCCAGATAGCGTCATCGTGTTGCGCCCATCCGCCGAAGCCCCAGTGGCCGCGGTGCAGGCCCGGCGCACGATCGGTCGCCAGCATCGCCGCTTCAATCAGCAACGTGCCGGAACCGCACATCGGATCGAGCAGCGGCGTTCCCGCCACCCAGCCGGAGCGCATGACGATTGCCGCCGCGAGGTTTTCTTTGATCGGCGCCATGCCGGTGCCATCACGGTAGCCGCGCAGATGCAGACCTTCGCCGCTTAGATCCAGTGAAATATGCGCCGTTTCTTTGTTCAGCCAGACGTTGATACGCAGATCGGGATTCTCACGATCGACATTCGGACGCGGCAGATTTTTACGCGTGAAGCTATCGACGATAGCGTCTTTGACTTTTAATGCGCCATACTGACTGTTGCGGATTTCCTCATTGAGGCCGCTAAAATGCACCGCAAAGGTGGCGTCAGTGGTAAAGATCTCCGTCCACGGAATCGATTGAACCCCCAGGTAGAGATCCAGATCGCTATACACGCTGCACTCGCCCAGCGGCAGCATGATGCGCGAGGCCAGCCGGCTCCACATCAGGCTTTGATACAGCAGGCGCGTATCTCCCTGAAAATGAACCCCGCCCTGGACAACCTGGCACGCCGTGGCGCCAAGTCCTTCCAGTTCAGTTTTTAACAGCTCTTCAAGACCACGAGCCGTGCTGGCAAACAGAGATTTCATATCGTCACTTTTACTTAAAGAAAATTGGTGCGCATTATAGCCAATATGTGCCCTATGTCATAAAGTTAAAGGCTTATTTTTGAACCCAGGGGCAGCGTATGGTAACGCTATTGAAACTTTTTATTCATCCCGTCAAATCCATGCGCGGAATTGGCGTCACCCATGCCTTTGCCGATATTAGCGGCATGGCCTTCGACCGCATCTTTATGCTGACCGAAACCGACGGTACGTTTATTACCGCACGCCAGTTTCCGCAGATGGTGAAATTCCTGCCTTCGCCGCTTCATGACGGCCTGCACTTGACCGCGCCGGATGGCAGCAGCGCGCTGGTGCGCTTTGATGATTTCGCTCCCCAGGGCGAGCCGACGGAGGTGTGGGGCAACCATTTCACCGCCTTAATCGCGCCAGCCGCCATCAACCAGTGGCTCAGCGGCTTCTTCAACCGCGACGTCCAACTGCGCTGGCTCGGGCCGCAGCTAACCCGGCGAGTAAAACGCCACGACGCGGTGCCGCTCTCTTTCGCCGATGGTTATCCCTACCTGCTCGCCAATGAAGCCTCGCTTCGCGATCTGCAGCAACGTTGCCCTGCCAGCGTAAGCATAGAACAGTTTCGCCCTAATCTGGTGGTCACCGGCGCCGCGGCGTGGGATGAAGATAGCTGGAAAGTTATTCGCATCGGCGAAGTGGTATTTGACGTCGCCAAACCCTGCAGCCGCTGCATTTTCACCACCGTCAGCCCGGAGCGTGGGCAAAAGCATCCGTCCGGCGAGCCGCTGGAGACGTTAAAGCGTTTTCGTACCGCGCAGGATAACGGCGACGTTGATTTTGGCCAGAATCTGATCGCCCGCAACAGCGGCGTAATCCGCGTGGGTGATGAGGTGGAAGTGCTGACGCGCGGCCCGGCTAAAGCCTATGGCGCCGGCGATAGCGACGATACGCTGGTGGCCGATGCGCAGCCAAACGCGACGGTTGAGATTGAGTGGCAGGGGCAACAGTTTACCGGCAACAATCAGCAGGTGCTGCTGGAGCAACTGGAACAACAGGGCATTCGTATCCCTTATTCCTGCCGCGCCGGGATCTGCGGCAGTTGTCGTATCCGCCTGGAAGAGGGTGAAGTGAGTCCGTTAAAGAAAAATGCGGTCGCCGCGGATGGCACCATTTTATGCTGCAGCTGCGTACCGAAAACCGCGCTGCGCCTGGCGCCTTAAACCGCCTGCCCCAGGCTGTAGCTGGCCGCGCTCTGTGCCGGCTGCAGTCTGTCGTTCATAATTTTAATCACATCGCCTAACTGCATCACCCGCCCTGCCAGAGTCAATCCCGGTTGCGCCAGCAGGCAGAGCGTGGCGTTTTCACCCGGTTCGACCACCAGCAAATTGACCTGCTCGCCGGTATCGCTGATCCACACGCTGGCGGCGTCGCCGCTGGTCGGCTGCCAGTTCTGCTGGTGAGTAGTGAAATGCCAGCTCTTCGGCATCTGCGGTTTCAGAAAACGGATCGCGGTTAAGGCATTTAATACTAATTCGGCACGCTGCTCTTTGTTTAATTCAATATCGCGGCATTTTTCTTCAAAAGAAAAATAGAGCGCCGCGTCATCGACGCAAAATCCCGACGGCGCGAAAGCGTCAGGCGTTAACATGCGCCGGGCGAAACGTGAGCGAAATAACATACCATTGGCCAGATCGAGCATCATGCGGTCATGCTCTTCGTCGTAATACCAACGCCAGTTATCGTCAGGTTTAATCCGCATTTCTACCCCCGTCCTCTTCCACTTCCTTCTGCAAAGCAATGGCATCCTGCTACAGAATAATTTCTAAAATTAAGAAAAGACTAAAATGTCTAAATAAGCAACAATGAAGGAATATAAAACAACCAGGGCCGGAAATAAAGCCCTGGGGAAGATTCAGAAGGGGAAAAGATTAGATGTGTGTAACAATTTCTTTAATCAGCGGTGGCCCTTTAAAAATAAATCCGGAATAAATCTGCACCAGCGTGGCGCCAGCAGCCAGCTTTTCACGAGCGGCAATCACCGAGTCAATACCGCCAACTCCGATAATGGGCAAGCGACCATTTAATTCCGTGGCCAGCATACGAATAATCTCGGTGCTTTTTAATTGTAATGGACGACCACTCAACCCACCGGTTTCATCACAATGCTTCATCCCCTGGACCAATGAACGATCGAGGGTGGTATTGGTAGCAATGACGCCATCAATATTATGGCGGACTAAGCTGTCGGCTACCTGGATCAATTCTTCGACAGAAAGATCCGGGGCGATCTTCACCGCCACAGGAACATATTTTTGATGTTTCTGTTGAAGTTCGAGCTGCTTATTTTTAATACCGCTGAGTAAATCATCCAGCGCTTCACCATATTGCAAAGTACGCAGCCCTGGGGTATTCGGCGAGGAGATATTAATGGCGATATATCCAGCGTATGGATAGACTTTTTCCATACAAATCAGATAATCATCTTTACCCTGCTCTACCGGGGTATCTTTATTTTTACCGATATTAATCCCCAGCACGCCGTCAAAATGCGCTTTTTTCACATTCTCGACCAGGTTATCAACGCCGTGGTTATTAAAGCCCATGCGGTTGATCAAACCTTCGGCATCGACGAGACGGAAGATCCTCGGCTTGTCATTGCCCGGCTGCGGACGCGGAGTCACGGTACCAATTTCAATTGAGCCGAAGCCCATCGCACCGAGCGCATCAATGCACTCGCCGTTTTTATCAAGCCCGGCCGCCAGCCCCAGCGGATTCTTGAAAGTGAGCCCCATGCAGGTAACGGGTTTCGACGGAACTTTTTGTCGAATCAGCATTTCCAGCGGCGTGCCGGTGACGCGGCGTAATTGTTGGAAGGTTACTTCATGAGCGCGCTCAGGATCGAGCTGAAAAAGAGCTTTACGAACGAAGGGATAGTACATGAACTCTCCTGGATTCCCGGTGTGCAAACCGGGGGCGTATTATGTTCGATCCGCGCCCGAAAGGGAATTGACCTGCGACAAAAAATCACGCGTCCAACGCAAACGTTTACTTCTCTGCCGCCTGTTATGCGCATTTTGGCAATTTAACCCCGGAAAAATCATTTAGGGAAATAAACGCCCTCTGTCACACTGCCATAAAATGTTATCAATTATAGATAAATGCAAACATTTGGTTATAAGGAGAGAGTATGCGCGTTATTACACTCGCGGGCAGCCCCCGCTACCCTTCTCGCTCAAGCGCATTGCTGGAGTACACCAGAGAGAAACTTGCCGCCGCCGACATCGAAGTCTATCACTGGCATTTACAGAATTTTGATCCCGAAGATCTGCTTTACGCCCGCTTCGATAACCCCGCGCTACATACCTTAAATGAACAACTGGCCGGCGCTGATGGCCTGATTATCGCCACCCCCGTCTATAAAGCCTCTTTTTCCGGCGCGCTGAAGACGCTACTGGATTTGCTCCCCGAACGCGCTCTGGAAGGCAAAATTGTCCTGCCGCTGGCGACAGGCGGCACCATCGCCCATATGCTGGCGGTCGATTACGCCCTGAAGCCGGTGCTTAATGCTCTCAAAGCGCAGGAGATCCTCCATGGCGTATTCGCCGATGACAGCCAGGTCACCGATTATCAACATAAACCGCAGTTCACACCGAATCTGCAAAACCGTCTCGACCAGGCGCTGGAGACCTTCTGGCAGGCGCTGAATCGCCGCAACAGCCGCATCCCGGGGCTAAAGACGTTACAGGGGGTTGAGCATGCTTAATACTCTGCGTGCCCTGACCCTCGGCGGGCTACTCGCGCTTTCCTTTATTACGCATGCGGCCCCGCAGGCGCCGGAAGCGTTACGCATCGGCTACCAGAAAGGCAGTGTCAGTATGGTGCTGGCGAAAAGCCATCAGCTGCTGGAGCAGCGCTATCCGCAAACTAAGATTTCATGGGTCGAGTTTCCCGCCGGGCCGCAAATGCTGGAAGCGCTGAACGTCGGCAGTATTGATATCGGCAGTACTGGCGATATTCCACCGATTTTCGCTCAGGCTGCCGGCGCCGATCTGGTCTATATCGGCGCTGAACCCGCGAAACCGAAAGCGGAAGTGATTCTGGTCGCCGATAACAGCCCAATCAACAGCGTGGCTGAACTGAAAGGCCGTAAGGTGGCGTTCCAGAAGGGCTCAAGCTCGCACAATCTGCTGCTGCGCGCCCTACAGCAGGCAGGCCTGAAATTCAGCGATATCCAGCCGGTGTATCTTGCCCCCGCCGATGCCCGTGCCGCTTTTCAGCAGGGTAATGTTGATGCCTGGGCTATCTGGGATCCCTATTACTCTGCGGCGCTGCTGCAAGGCGGGGTGCGCGTACTGAAAGATGGTAGCGACCTGAAGCAAACCGGTTCGTTCTATCTTGCCGCTCGTCCTTATGCCGAAAAGAACGGCGCCTTTATCGAAGGGGTGCTGGCGACCTTTAGCCAGGCGGATGCCCTGACCATCAGCCATCGCCAGCAAAGTATTGCCCTGTTGGCTAAAACGATGGGGCTACCCGAAGCGGTGATTGCCAGCTATCTAGACCATCGTCCGCCAACTGCGATATCGCCGGTAAGCGCTGAAACGGCCGCTCGCCAACAGCAAACCGCCGATCTCTTCTATGAAAACAAGCTGGTACCGAAAAAAATCACTATTCAAAACCGTATCTGGCAGCCTGCCCCCGCACAAGGAGCGAAATCATGAGTCTGAATATGTTCTGGTTCTTACCCACCCACGGTGACGGCCGCTATCTGGGCACCGACGAAGGCGCGCGCCCGGTAGACTACAGCTATCTGCAGCAAATCGCCCAGGCCGCCGACCGCCTCGGCTTCACCGGCGTACTGATTCCCACCGGGCGCTCGTGCGAAGATGCCTGGCTGGTTGCCGCTTCAATGATCCCCGTCACCCAGCGGCTGAAGTTTCTTGTCGCGCTGCGCCCAAGCGTGGTATCCCCCACCGTCGCCGCGCGCCAGGCGGCTACCCTTGACCGGCTCTCTAATGGCCGAGCCTTGTTCAATCTGGTCACCGGCAGCGATCCAAATGAATTAGCTGGCGATGGGGTATTCCTCGACCACACCGAACGCTACGAAGCCTCCGCCGAGTTCACCCATATCTGGCGCAAACTGATGGAAGGTGAAACCGTGACTTTCCACGGCAAGCACCAGCACGTGCGCGGCGCGAAACTGCTCTTCCCACCGCAGCAGCAACCGCGACCGCCGCTCTACTTTGGCGGCTCCTCGGACGTTGCGCAGGATCTGGCCGCCGAACAGGTCGACCTCTACCTGACCTGGGGCGAACCGCCGGCGCAGGTGGCGGAAAAAATCGCCCAGGTGCGTGAGAAAGCCGCGCGCCTCGGCCGCAGCGTCCGCTTTGGTATTCGTTTACACGTCATCGTCCGCGAAACCAATGAAGAGGCATGGCAAGCGGCGGAAAGCTTAATCTCCCATCTGGATGACGAGACCATCGCCCGCGCGCAGGCCGCCTTCGCGCAAACCGATTCTGTTGGCCAACATCGCATGGCGGCGCTGCACAACGGACGTCGCGACAAGCTGGAAATCAGCCCAAACCTGTGGGCCGGGGTCGGGCTGGCGCGCGGCGGCGCAGGTACCGCGCTGGTTGGCGATGCGGCAACCGTCGCTGAACGTATTAATGAATACGCTGAACTTGGCATCGACAGTTTTATCTTCTCCGGCTACCCACACCTTGAGGAAGCCTGGAGAGTCGGCGAACTGCTGTTCCCACTGCTTGATGTCAACGTCCCGACGATCCCTCAGCCGCAAAACCTGCGTCTGCAGGGCGAAGCGGTAGCGAATGAATTTATCCCGCGTAAAGCGGCGCAAAGTTAGGGAGCGAACTATGGCAGCTTCTTCGCAGAAACTTCTGTTACGCCTCGCCCCCTGGTTTTTACCGGTGGGCACCGTGCTGATCTGGCAATTGGCGTCATCGGTAGGCTGGCTCTCAACCCGTATTCTCCCCTCTCCGGAGGGGGTACTGAAAGCTTTCTGGACGCTCTCGGCCAGCGGCGAACTGTGGCAACACCTGGCCATCAGTTCCTGGCGCGCCTTACTTGGCTTCGCCATTGGCGGCTCCATCGGCCTGACGCTCGGGCTCATTAGCGGGCTCTCGCGTTGGGGCGAACGCCTGCTGGATACCTCCATCCAGATGCTGCGCAATGTACCGCATCTGGCGCTAATCCCATTGGTGATTTTGTGGTTTGGTATTGACGAAAGCGCCAAAATATTTCTTGTCGCGCTGGGGACGATGTTTCCGATTTACATCAATACCTGGCACGGTATCCGCAATATCGATCGCGGTCTGGTGGAAATGGCGCGTAGCTATGGCTTATCAGGATTCGCCCTCTTCCGCCACGTGATCCTTCCCGGCGCCCTGCCCTCGATTATGGTTGGCATTCGCTTCGCCCTCGGATTGATGTGGCTGACGCTTATCGTCGCTGAGACCATCTCCGCGAATGCCGGAATCGGTTATCTGGCTATGAACGCCCGCGAGTTTCTGCAAACTGACGTGGTGGTGGTCGCCATTATTCTTTACGCCATTCTCGGCAAGCTCGCCGATTTTAGCGCGCAACTGCTGGAGCGCGTGTGGCTACGCTGGAACCCGGCGTACCGTCTTCAGGAGGCTAACGCATGAATACTGCTCGTATTAATCCCGGGATCCCGCTCTTACTCAATGGGGTCAGCAAACGCTACGGCGACAATGTCATTCTCAATGAGCTGGATTTACATATTCCTGGCGGGCAATTTGTCGCGGTGGTCGGCCGCAGCGGCGGCGGCAAAAGCACCCTGTTGCGCCTGCTGGCCGGGCTGGAAAAACCCAACGGCGGCGAACTACTGGCAGGCGCGACGCCGCTTGCGCAGATTCAGGATGAAACGCGTATGATGTTCCAGGACGCGCGGTTGCTGCCGTGGAAGACGGTTATCGACAACGTTGGACTTGGGCTGAAGGGCCAGTGGCGCGATGCCGCCCGCCAGGCGCTGGCCAGCGTCGGGCTGGAAGAGAGAGCCGATGAGTGGCCGGCGGCCCTCTCCGGCGGGCAAAAACAGCGTGTTGCGCTGGCCCGCGCGCTGATCCATCGCCCGCGTCTGCTGCTGCTGGATGAACCGCTGGGAGCGCTTGACGCCCTCACCCGTCTGGAAATGCAGGAATTGATTGTTTCGCTCTGGCAAGAACACGGCTTTACCGTGTTGCTGGTAACTCATGATGTGAGTGAAGCGGTGGCGATGGCCGACCGGGTGCTGTTAATAGAAGAAAAGAAAATTGGCCTCGATTTGAGCGTGGATATTCCGCGTCCGCGGCGGTTCGGCTCGGCAAAGCTGGCGGAACTGGAAGCACAGGTGCTCGATCGGGTGATGAAGCGCGGCGACAGCGAGCGTGCGCCGCGTTTGTTTAGTCATGGCTAACTGACGTTCCCGGCCTGCGCTTCGCTCGGCCGGGCTACCAAATCGCACAGCGCTGTAGCCCCGGTAAGCAAGAGCGCCACCGGGGATTTTGCGGCCGTTACGCCAGCGCTTTGGTAATCTTCTCGAACAGATCGCCGGAGAGATTCTCCAGCCCTTTCAGCTGTTCCAGCGCCGCACGCATCTTGGCCTGACGTTTCTCATCGTAGCGTTTCAGACGAATCAGCGGCTCAATTAGACGCGACGCCACCTGCGGGTTGCGGCTATTGAGCTCGGTCAGCATTTCCACCAGGAACTGGTAACCGCTGCCGTCTTCGGCATGGAACGCCGCCGGGTTGCTACTCGCGAAGGCGCCGATCAGCGAACGTACCCGGTTTGGGTTGCTCATCGTGAATGAACGGTGCTTGAGCAAGCCGCGTACCGTCTCAACCACATTGGCCGCCGGGCTGGTGGACTGCAGAATAAACCACTTGTCCATCACCAGGCCGTCCTGGTGCCACTTATCGTCATACTCCTGCATCAATGCATCACGGCACGGCAACTCAGCCGCCACCGCCGACGACAGCGCAGCCAACGCGTCGGTCATGTTGTCAGCATGATGATACTGGGCTTGCACCAGCTTATCTGCCAACTCAACATCGCCAAAAGCCAGATAGCGCAGGCAGGTATTGCGCAGGGAACGTTTACCGATATCGGCATGGTCTACGCGATAGCTGTCGAGCTTGTTGGCGTTGTAAACCACCAGCAGCTCATCGGCCAGCTCTTTCGCCAGCGTACGGGTCAGCGCTTCGCGCACCGCCGCGATGGCAATCGGATCGATGATGGTGAACAGTTCGGCGATTTCGTTGGCCGACGGCAGCGTTAAAATTTCCGCCGCCAGCGCCGGATCGATCTTCTCGTCGAGCAGGATCGCGCGGAAAGCGTCAGCGACGTGGATCGGCAGCGACAGCGGCTGCCCCTGCTGATGACGGTTAACGTTGAGCTTGATGTAGGTCGCCAGCAGGCTCTGCGCGGCATCCCAACGCGAGAAGTCGTTACGCGCGTGGCGCATCAGGAACGTCAGCTGCTGGTCGCTCCACTTATATTCAAGTTTGACCGGCGCGGAGAATTCACACAGCAGCGCCGGTACCGGCTGGAAGTAAACGTTATCAAAGACGAACGTCTGTTCCGCCTGGGTGACATTCAACACGTGGTGCACCGGATGGCCGCCCTTCTGCAGCGGGATCGCTTTGCCTTCGTTATCGTACAGCTCAATACTGAACGGGATGTGCAGTGGCTGCTTGTCGGCCTGTTCCGCGGTCGGCGGCGTACGCTGGCTGATAGTCAGGGTGTACTGCTCGGTTTCCGGGTTATAGTCGTCATGCACGGTAACGACCGGCGTGCCGGACTGGCTGTACCAGCGACGGAAATGCGACAGATCGACGTTCGAAGCATCTTCCATCGCCTGCACGAAATCATCGCAGGTGGTGGCGCTGCCGTCGTGGCGCTCAAAGTACAATTGCATCCCTTTCTGGAAATTGGCTTCGCCGAGCAGGGTGTGCAGCATACGGATCACTTCCGCGCCCTTTTCGTATACCGTCAGGGTGTAGAAGTTGTTCATCTCAATAACCATATCCGGACGGATCGGGTGCGCCATCGGGCTGGCGTCTTCAGCAAATTGCAGCCCACGCATGGTACGAACGTTGTTGATGCGGTTCACCGCGCGCGAGCCGAGGTCGGAACTGAACTCCTGATCGCGGAATACGGTCAGCCCTTCTTTCAGGCTGAGCTGGAACCAGTCGCGACAGGTCACGCGGTTGCCGGTCCAGTTATGGAAATATTCGTGACCAATGACGCGCTCAATATCGAGGTAATCTTTATCGGTCGCGGTATCGGTACGGGCCAGCACATATTTAGAGTTAAAGACGTTGAGGCCTTTGTTCTCCATCGCCCCCATATTGAAGAAGTCGACGGCGACGATCATATAGATGTCGAGGTCATATTCGAGACCGAAACGGGTTTCGTCCCACTTCATTGAATTCTTCAGCGAGGTCATCGCCCACGGCGCGCGGTCGAGGTTGCCGCGGTCAACGTACAGCTCAAGCGCGACTTCACGCCCGGAACGGGTGGTGAAGGTGTCACGCAGCACATCGAAATCGCCGGCCACCAGCGCGAACAGGTAACAGGGTTTTGGGAACGGATCCTGCCACTGGATCCAGTGACGGCCATTGTCCAGCTCGCCCTGCGCGACGCGGTTGCCGTTAGAAAGCAGGTAGGGGTATTTGGCTTTATCGGCAATGATTTTGGTGGTAAAGCGCGCCAGCACATCCGGGCGGTCGAGGTACCAGGTAATATGGCGGAAACCTTCAGCTTCACACTGGGTACATAGCGCTTCGCCTGACTGATACAGGCCTTCCAGCGCGGTGTTCGCCGCCGGGCTAATTTCGTTGACGATAGTCAGGGTGAAACTGTCCGGCAAACCGCCAATCACCAGCTGATTATTTTCTTCTTTATAGTCACTCCACGGCTGACCGTTCACCTGCAGTGAAATCAGGGTCAGGTCTTCGCCATCCAGACGCAATGGCACATCAGACGCAGCCGCGTGACGGGAAACCTTACTCTCGGCCGTGACAACGGTTTTCGCGGCATCCAGGTCAAAGGTCAAATCAATATCGCTAATCAGATAATCCGGCGCACGGTAGTCGTGGCGGTATTTGGCTTGGGGCTGTTGTGTCATAAAAAACCTTTAGCGTGTCTGTAAAGTATCGGCTCCAGTCTATTCCTGTTGCGCAGATCGCGCTATGCAGAATCTTCATCTTTTCAACGTTCAACACGAAAATCGCTACATATTGATAACACATGAGGCACGAAATGCGCTCGACCCGGCGCAAAGCTTGTGGTGTGATCCGTGTTCAATATATTAAACTAGGCCTCGCAAATGACCGTCAGCGTTACCGTCGAGCCATCGCAGCAGGACAGCACCGGGTATTAAAGGTATACTCCGCCTCCTTTTTTCTGCTTTGGTTTGAATGGAACGCCCCAGTGAGAGGATGCTACTGCGCACCATGACACAATTCACTTCTCCTGTACTGCACTCGCTGCTTGATACGGATGCCTATAAGCTGCATATGCAGCAGGCCGTCTTCCACCGCTACTATGATGTGGAGGTGGCGGCAGAGTTCCGCTGCCGCGGAGACGACCTGCTCGGCATCTATGCCGACGCGATTCGCGAGCAGGTTGAAACCATGCGCGACCTGAAGCTGCAGGACGATGAGTATCGCTGGCTGTCCACCCTGCCGTTCTTCTCGCAGGACTATCTCGCCTGGCTGCGCGACTTCCGTTACGACCCAAGCCAGGTCACCGTCATCAACGATCATGGTAAGCTGAATATTCGCCTCGCCGGGCCGTGGCGCGAAGTGATCATGTGGGAAGTGCCGCTGCTGGCGGTCATCAGCGAACTGGTGCACCACTACCGTTCGCCGGAAATCAGCGTCGGCCTGGCGCTGGAGACGCTCGAACATAAGCTTGCCGACTTCGCCGACATGACCGCCGACATCGATATGTCGGCATTCCGCCTGATGGATTTCGGCACCCGCCGCCGCTTCTCCCGCGAAGTACAGCAGGCTATCGTGCAGCGCTTGCAGCAGGAGCCGTGGTTTGTAGGCACCAGCAACTACGATCTGGCCCGCCGATTGAATTTAACCCCGATGGGTACCCAGGCGCACGAATGGTTCCAGGCCCACCAGCAGATCAGTCCAAACCTGGCCAGCAGCCAACGCGCGGCGCTTGCCGCCTGGCTGGCGGAATATCCGGATCAGCTGGGTATTGCCCTGACCGACTGCATCACCATGGACGCTTTCCTACGTGATTTCGGTCCTGAATTCGCCACCCGCTATCAGGGGCTACGCCATGACTCCGGGGATCCGCTGGAGTGGGGCGAGAAAGCAATCGCCCATTATCAGAAATTGGGTATCGACCCGATGAGTAAAGTGCTGGTGTTCTCCGATAACCTCGACCTCGGCAAAGCGGTCGATCTGTATCGCCACTTCTCCTCGCGGGTGAAGCTCAGCTTCGGTATCGGTACCCGTTTGACCTGCGATATCCCACAGGTGAAACCGCTAAATATCGTGATAAAACTAGTAGAATGTAACGGCAAGCCGGTGGCGAAACTCTCCGACAGCCCGGGTAAAACCATCTGCCACGATAAGGCGTTCGTCCGCGCCCTGCGCGAGGCGTTTGACCTGCCGCCGATTAAAAAGGCGAGTTAATTTCAACAAGGAGCCTGGCAGGCTCCTTTTTCTTTATTAATTATTATCAAATTATCCCTTTATGATGCGAATTCTGCTTGTCTGATGGAAGATGACAGGTAACATAGATATCCCCCCGTTGCAGGGGAAGAGACTTTTTTATTGGACTATATAGAGAGAATATTATGAGCGTTGTGCCTGTAGCCGACGTACTCCAGGGCCGCGTTGCCGTTGACAGCGAAGTCACCGTGCGCGGATGGGTGCGTACCCGCCGAGATTCTAAAGCTGGCTTTTCTTTCCTCGCCGTCTATGACGGTTCCTGCTTTGATCCTGTACAGGCCGTTATTAATAATTCTCTGCCCAATTACAATCAGGAAGTGTTACGCCTGACCACCGGCTGCTCGGTTATCGTCACCGGTAAAGTCGTGGCCTCCCAGGGTCAGGGACAGAGCTTTGAAATCCAGGCCTCCAATGTGGAAGTCACCGGCTGGGTTGAGGATCCGGACACCTACCCGATGGCGGCGAAGCGCCACAGCATCGAGTATCTGCGTGAAGTGGCGCACCTGCGTCCGCGCACCAACCTGATTGGCGCGGTAGCGCGCGTACGTCACACCCTGGCGCAGGCGCTGCACCGTTTCTTCGACGAACAGGGTTTCTTCTGGGTATCCACCCCGCTGATCACCGCTTCCGATACCGAAGGCGCCGGTGAAATGTTCCGCGTATCAACGCTGGATCTGGAAAACCTGCCGCGTAACGACCAGGGTAAAGTCGACTTCGATAAAGACTTCTTCGGTAAAGAGTCGTTCCTGACCGTTTCCGGTCAGTTGAACGGTGAGACCTATGCCTGCGCATTGTCCAAAATCTATACCTTCGGCCCAACCTTCCGCGCCGAAAACTCCAACACCAGCCGCCACCTGGCGGAGTTCTGGATGCTGGAGCCAGAGGTAGCCTTCGCTAGCCTCAACGATGTTGCCGGTCTGGCGGAAGCCATGCTGAAGTACGTCTTCAAAGCGGTACTGGAAGAGCGTGCGGATGACATGAAGTTCTTCGCCGAGCGCGTAGATAAAGACGCCATCGACCGTCTGCAGCGCTTTGTCTCTGCTGATTTCGCCCAGGTTGATTACACCGACGCCGTCACTATCCTGGAAAACTGCGGCAAGCAGTTTGAGAACCCGGTGTATTGGGGCGTGGATCTCTCCTCCGAGCATGAGCGTTATCTGGCCGAAGAGCACTTCAAAGCGCCGGTGGTCGTGAAAAACTATCCGAAAGACATTAAGGCGTTCTACATGCGCCTTAACGAAGACGGTAAGACCGTCGCCGCAATGGACGTTCTGGCGCCGGGCATCGGCGAAATCATCGGCGGGTCCCAGCGTGAAGAGCGTCTCGACGTGCTGGACGCGCGTATGGCCGAAATGGGTCTGAATAAAGAAGATTACTGGTGGTATCGCGACCTGCGTCGTTACGGCACCGTACCGCATTCTGGCTTCGGTCTGGGCTTCGAGCGTCTTATCGCCTACGTAACCGGCGTACAGAACGTTCGCGACGTGATTCCTTTCCCACGTACGCCACGTAACGCCACTTTCTAATCGCGTTTCGTTAAAATACTGACAAGGTCGGCGCAAGCCGGCCTTTTTTTATGTCAATTTTCGTGAACGAATTTCAACAAACTTAAACATCAACCTTCACAATTCGTAATTATGTTACTCACTATTTCCTTACCCTTCGTACGTAGATTTCGCACCTTATGTTAAGAAACAAGTGAATACACTGATTGATTTGATTATTTTTTAATCATTCTGCGCACGTTATGCAAAAATAGCGCCTGAGCAAAAAAGGGACCGAATTGAGCTAAAAAATAATCAAATCTGTCTTTAGCGAAAATATTCATAACTAATTCATATAGATATATATGAGAAGGTGACAATCTTCGCAAAGTGGAACGGAATTTTGATTGAGTTCACAAAGTTCCAAAAAATACATATTTAGTTACATGTTTTTTCTTTTCGTAACCAATTTACGATATTGGTAGCATTTTCCGGCTAGCGAAACGGCACTACCGATGGAAAGATGCCTTCAGACACCAAACTATCTTCAATAGTTCTGTAAATTTTCATTGACGGAAATTATTGCTGGCGGTGGCAAGTGTCATATAAAAAATATTAATGAGGGTAATAAATAATGATGAAGCGCAATATTCTGGCAGTGGTGATCCCTGCCCTGCTGGTAGCCGGTGCGGCCAACGCTGCGGAAATCTATAACAAAAATGGTAACAAACTGGATTTCTACGGAAAAATGGTTGGCGAACATGTCTGGACCACCAATGGTGACACCAGCAGTGACGACACCACCTATGCCCGTATCGGCCTGAAAGGCGAAACCCAGATCAACGACCAGTTGATCGGTTACGGCCAGTGGGAATACAACATGGATGCGTCCAACGTTGAAGGTTCCCAGACCACCAAAACCCGTCTGGCTTTCGCCGGTCTGAAAGCGGGTGAATACGGTTCATTCGATTACGGCCGTAACTACGGCGCCATCTACGACGTTGAATCCGCAACCGATATGCTGGTTGAGTGGGGCGGCGACGGCTGGAACTACACCGATAACTTCATGACCGGCCGTACCAACGGCGTGGCCACCTACCGTAACTCAGACTTCTTCGGTCTGGTGGACGGCCTGAGCTTTGCGCTGCAGTATCAGGGTAAAAACGATCACGACCGCTCAATTCGCAAACAGAATGGCGACGGTTTCAGCACCGCGGCAACCTACGCGTTTGATAACGGTATCGCGCTGTCTGCAGGTTACGCTAACTCCAACCGTAGCGTTGACCAGAAACGTGACGGCAACGGTGACAAAGCTGAAGCATGGGCAACCTCTGCCAAGTACGATGCTAACAACATCTATGCCGCAGTTATGTACTCCCAGACTTACAACATGACGCCGGAAGAAGATGACCACTTCGCGGGCAAAACTCAGAACTTCGAAGCCGTAGTTCAATACCAGTTCGATTTCGGTCTGCGTCCGTCCCTGGGCTACGTGCAGACTAAAGGTAAAAACCTGCAGGCTCGCGGTGGCTTCGGCGGCGGCGATGCGGACCTGGTTAAATACGTAGAACTGGGTACCTGGTACTACTTCAACAAAAACATGAACGTGTACGCGGCGTACAAGTTCAACCAACTGGATGATAATGCCTACACTCGCGCAGCTGGCGTAGCCACCGACGACCAGGCTGCGGTTGGTATCGTTTACCAGTTCTAATCTGTAGTACACCCCTTCGTGATATGCCTAAAAAGCAGGACTTCGGTCCTGCTTTTCTGCGTTACTAAGACGAAGATCGTAACTTGCAAAAACCTTCTCGCTTTTTGTCGCAAACGGTTGGCAATTTGTAAATCTACCGTTACCCTGATAGCGGATTTCCCTCAGTAATCACAATGGAACCTCGTCATGTTTGAGAACATTACAGCCGCCCCTGCCGACCCTATTCTGGGCCTGGCCGATCTGTTTCGTGCCGATGACCGCCCAGGCAAAATTAACCTCGGAATTGGTGTTTACAAAGATGAGACAGGTAAAACGCCTGTTCTGACCAGCGTAAAAAAAGCCGAGCAATATCTGCTGGAAAATGAAACCACCAAAAACTACCTCGGTATTGATGGTATTCCGGAGTTTGGTCGCTGCACTCAGGAGCTGCTGTTCGGTAAAGGAAGCGCAATTATCAACGATAAGCGCGCCCGCACCGCCCAGACCCCAGGCGGTACCGGCGGCCTGCGCGTTGCGGCTGATTTCCTTGCCAAAAACACCGACGTTAAACGGGTATGGGTAAGCAATCCAAGCTGGCCAAACCATAAAAGCGTTTTCGGCGCCGCCGGGCTGGAAGTGCGCGAATATGCTTATTATGATGCCGCCAACCACCAGCTTGATTTCGACGGCTTGCTGGCCAGCCTGAACGAGGCGCAAGCGGGTGATGTCGTACTGTTCCACGGCTGCTGCCACAACCCAACCGGCATCGATCCGACGCTGGAACAGTGGCAACAGCTGGCGCAAATGTCTGCTGAAAAAGGCTGGCTGCCGCTGTTTGACTTCGCCTACCAGGGCTTCGCCCGCGGTCTGGAAGAAGACGCTGAAGGCCTGCGCGCGTTTGCCGCTCTGCATAAAGAGTTGCTGGTCGCCAGTTCTTACTCGAAAAACTTCGGCCTGTATAACGAGCGCGTTGGCGCCTGTACGCTGGTTGCCGCCGATCAAGACACCGTCGATCGCGCGTTTAGCCAGATGAAAGCGGTGATCCGCGCCAACTACTCTAACCCGCCGGCGCACGGCGCCTCCGTGGTGGCGACGATTCTCAGCAACGACGCGCTGCGCGCCATTTGGGAACAAGAGCTCACCGATATGCGCCAGCGTATTCAGCGCATGCGCTTACTGTTTGTGAATACCCTGCAGGAAAAAGGCGCCAGCCGCGACTTTACCTTCATCACCAAACAGAATGGGATGTTCTCATTTAGCGGCCTGACCAAAGAGCAAGTACTGCGTCTGCGTGAAGAGTTCGCTATTTATGCGGTCGCATCCGGGCGTATCAACGTTGCCGGCATGACGCCTGATAACATGTCGCCGCTGTGCGAAGCCATTGTCGCGGTGCTGTAATTTTCAGCCGTGACACATAAGAAAAAGGCCGCAGACGCGGCCTTTTTTATTTCTTTAAGGTCAGGCATTACCAGACCGGCATTTCATCCTGCAGGAACGGATTATGCAGGCGCTCATACCCCAGCGTCGATAACGGTCCATGACCGGGGATAAACGTCACATCGTCGCCCAATGGCAACAGCTTACGTTTAATCGCATCAATCAGCTGACCGTGGTCGCCGCGCGGGAAGTCGCTGCGCCCTACTCCGCCCTTGAAAATCACATCGCCGGAAATCAGCAGGCGAGAGGCATCGTCAAAGAAAACCACGTGCCCCGGCGTATGACCTGGACAGTGCAATACCTGCAAAGCGATATTGCCGACGGTCACCACATCGCCTTCATTTAGCCAGCGGTCCGGCTGCAACGGCTGACATTCATCCAGCCCGAACATACGGCTTTGCGCCGGCAATCCTTCCAGCCAGAACTCATCTTCTTTTTCCGGTCCAATAATTGGCACACCGTAATGTTGCGCCAGCTCGGCTGCAGCGCCGACGTGATCCAGGTGACCATGCGTCAACAGGATCTGCATCAGGCTGACGCCTGCCGCCGCCACTTCTTCCTTGATGCGCTCGGCATCGCCGCCAGGATCGACCAGCGCGGCAAGCCGGGTTTGTTCACACCAGATTAAAGAACAGTTCTGGGCGAACGCCGTGACCGGAATAATACGATAGTTCATGATGCTCCTTTCGTTACCAGTGCCGTACCGGACCGGTATCAATATGCACAAAGTTGCTACGTGGGTAGTATCCTACACCACCTGAGCGCATAGATAACGCCGCTTTGCGAATATTGCTTAAGGCAACGCCTTCAATGTGGAAATCCATCGCCTGGCCTTTGGTGTGATAGCTGTGTTTCGCTACACCACGGCTTCGTGCGCGAAGTTCATCGTTGGTATCGACGGAGCGATAACCGGAGATGAGCTGGACAGGCTTGTTGGTGCCGAGTAGTCCCTGCAGGCGGTAAAGCTGATCGAACAATCCTGGGTCAATAGACTTAATTTTGTTCGCGCGGAAATCACGGAAAAAGTGGTTAAGTCTTGCTAATTCATCCTGAATATAGCCTCTACCATCGAAAAACTCCGCCTTGAGTGATTCACCGGTGTGCAGGTTATTCAGCGTCAAAATACGCGGTCGGGGGGTCGAGAGGGTGGCAAATGCCGGCGCAGGGAGAATGGCGGCAGCACCGAGGGCAGCGCCACCCAACGCCAGCAATCTGCGGCGATTAGCGTCAAATTTGTCCATGATAATCAGGTCTACAGGTAAATGAATCGTAATATACTTTTCCGCTAAAACGTCCTTGGCTGGGTCGTATTGACCGCCGCAACACATTTTTGCGGATTATATGTATATGCACTTCTGGCGCACGAAAGGCACCTTACCGGGCATTATTGCCAACGTCAAGGCAGCCTCACCCCAGGAAATACGGGCCTTGTAGACGACCAGGGCCCGATTTCGTTCAGTGCTAGGACAACATTTTTCGCAGAACTACTTCATTTACCTGATTAATTGTTCCGCTTTTGGCAGAATTTGTGCGCTGGATCGCGCGGTGAGATCGTAATTGTAAATATCTGTTCGATATTGTGTACGTCCATCAGCGCCAACAAAGGCGGTTAAATAATATAAATTAACCGGAATATTTTGCCGAATATTGACGTAGCGCGTATCCCCCTGCTTCAGCGCGTCGGAAATGCGTGAATCATTCCAGCCCGCATCCTGCAATAGCATATTCGCCAGCTCAGAGGCTTTATTGACGCGAACGCAGCCCGAGCTCAACGCGCGAACATCTTTCTGGAACAGATTGTGGTTCGGCGTATCGTGGAGATAAATAGCATCCGAGCTTGGCATATTGAACTTATACCGCCCCAGCGAGTTGCGTGCGCCCGGCGCCTGCTGGAAACGGAACGGTAGATTCTTCTCGGTGATGGTAGACCAATCGACACCATACGGATCGATAGCTTCTTTGCTGTTCCAGCCGCGCATCAACGTATAGCCATGCTGCTCCAGATAGCCCGGATTGTTGCGCACCTTCGGCAGAATATCTTTGCGCGCCAGCGTCGGCGGCACGTTCCACGGCGGGTTGACCACTACGTTGTTCAACGCGCTGCTCATCATCGGCGTTTTACGATCCGGACGACCGACAATGACCCTCGATGCCAGCACCTGACTGCCGTCCTGATAGTAGACCAGCGAGAACGCTGGAATATTGACCATGATGCCGGTGGACAATTTGCTCGGTAGCAAACGCAGACGCTGGATATTCAGCGCCAGCACCCCGGCACGCTGCGCCGAAGAGACGTTCAGCCAGTCGCGGGTGGACTGGCCGATGACGCCATCAGCGCCCAGCCCTTGCCAGGCCTGAAAGCGCTTAACGCCTTCTACCAGTTGGCGATCGTAAACGCCACGCGCGGCGGGTTTTGCTTTCGACTTCGGTTTCGCCGATGGGCTAACCACATCGCCCGGTAAGGCGATTTTCGCCGAATCATCCAGCATGCCGGTACGCTGCAGGATTTCACGCAGCGCGCCGATATCGTTACTCCACTCTCCCGGACGAAGCGAGGCGTTGCTGGTCAGTTGCGGCCACGGACGGTTATCCGCCACCAGCGTCAGCAGCGCCTGATGCATTGCTTCATATTGCGAATGTTGTGGCGCCAGTCCGGCAATAAACTGTGGTAGCGAACCGTTATCCAGCGCCAGCTGCCACTGGTTAATCACCGACAGCGGCGGCGTCGCCATTTTGTACGGCGTTGAGCCATACAGCCAACGGTTCCCCTGCATCGGAATACCGCTAATAAAATGCAGATATCCCATCATGGCATCGGAAAGCACGACATCGCGAGCCATGCCGCTGACGGACGGATCCGTCAGCAGGCTCACCCAGGTGGTGAACTGCGGCTGGAAACCGGCGATAGCGACCTCTGCCAGCTGCTGCTGGAAGGCCTGTACTGCTTCGCGGTTCTCCCACATGGGTTTCATGTCGCGGGCAGCGTATAGCGCCACCAGCGGGTTGATATAAACCGGATGATAACCCGACGGCAGCATGGCCTCGATTTCAGCACGGCTTTTCGCCACCGCATCCGCCGCCAGCGGCTGCTCGCCGGCCATTTGCGCGACCGCAGCGGACTGACCATCGTTTTGTACCAATGCCGACGACAGATCGCCCACCGTCGCGGAACTATCAGTGGGTATGACTTCAGGCTCTGCGGCCTGAACATTAAACAGCGGAGCAAATGCAAAAGCCAGGCTCAAGCTGAGCACCGACAATTGTCGACCATACCGTTTCTTTAGCAACATCCCTTGCCCCCTGTTAACACATTGCTGCCCGCCTGATGGGGCTTATTCTCAGTATATAAAGGCGAAAACGCTTTTGCCTTACCAAATGTAAAGAAGTTTAAAGACTATACCTTGTTAGCGTACTGTACAGAAAAACAAAAAGGGCGACAAATTGTCACCCTTTTTCCTATTAATCGACGCCCTTTCAGGAGGCGTCAGCGGTTCCAGGCAGCGCTTCCGGCACCGGCGCGGCAAAACCGCGCAGCCCGACAACGTGTACATGTTCGTGATTATTGAACACTTTACGCACCAGTTTATAGGTGGTGCCTTTTTCCGGGCTGATATTTTCCGGCGCCGCGATAATTAGCTGCATCTCGAGACGTTCACACAGTTCGAACAGCGTGGCGATAGAGCGAGCATCCAGACGTGCTGCTTCATCGAGGAACAGCAGACGGCAAGGCGAGATATCCTTGCCGCGCAGGCGACGGGATTCATCTTCCCAGCTCTGCACCACCATCACCAGAATCGACATCCCGGTACCGATCGCTTCACCGGTCGACAGCGCGCCGGACTCCGCACGCAGCCAGCCGTCTGAACCACGGTTAACTTCCACTTCCATCTCCAGATAGTTGCGGTAGTCGAGCAGTTCCTCACCGATGGTTTGCGGCGTACGTTGCCCCATGTCAATCTGCGGATTCAGGCGCTGATACAGTTTGGCCAGCGCTTCCGAGAAGGTCAGGCGATTGCTGTTAAACAGATCCTGATGTTGCTCATGCTGTTCAGACAGGACATCCAGCAGCGTCGAGTGGGTCTCGCGCACGTTGACGTTCAGACGCACGCTGTTGACCTGGCCGAACGACACGCTCTGCAGCCCCTGGTTGAGCATGCGAATACGGTTCTGTTCACGCTGGATGGTCTTGCGAATGATATTCGCCACGCTGCGGGAGCTAATTGCCAGCTTCTGTTCGCGATTGGTCAGCTCTTCGGTCAGACGGCTGAGCTCGATTTCCATCTGCTCGATCGCTTCTACCGGATCGTCAGTGCGAATAATATCCTGGCGGATTCGCTCGCGCAGATGCTGATAAACCGCAACGAAGAACTGAATTTTGCGCTCCGGACGTTTCGGATCTTCCGAAATACGCAGGACGTCGCGCAGGTGTTCGTTATCGGCGACCGCCAGACGCAGCGCGCCCAGCGCCTTATCCGACATCGAACGCAGTTCGTCGGCGGAGAGATAGGCCAGCTCGCGGCGGTGCAGACGACGTTCCACGCCGTTGTCTTTCACCAGACGCATCACCGCGCACCATCCCGCTTTAGCGCTCACCACCTGCTCGCGCATTTCGCAGTAATCGCGCTCCAGCTTGCGCAGTTTGCGGGTCAGGTTGTCCATCTCCGCTTCGCAGAAGGTCAACGCTTTCTCCAGCTGATTACGACGGGAGCGGTTGTTGCTCAGCTGCATATGAAGTTCATCACGACGCGCACGCGCACGCTCTTCCGCGCCGGTATCGGCGCGTACGCCGATATCCTGCAGCTCTTTATACAGATCGTTGAGCAGCTCTTTCTTGGTGTCATACGAGCTTTTCAGCGACGCCAGCACCTGGTTGTACTGGTTCAACTGCGCAACGTGGCTACGCATCGCTTCGCGAGCGCGACTGCGCTCAGATTCTGCTTGTTGCAGGCGCTGGCGCAGCTTCTCGTTGAGATCGCTGTTGCCGCTGAGCATCTCCGCCGAGTCAGAGTAGCTGAAGTGGGCGCGGCGCTGCACGACTTCCGCCAACGCGAAAGCCTGCTGACGCGCATCGCGCTGCATTTGCTGCGAATAGGCATAGTCTTCTTTCAGCTGTTCAAACTGTTCCGGGTCGCTTTGCAGTACCGAGACGATCGGTTCCAGTTTCGCCAGCTGATTGCCATGCTGCTGGATAAAGCGCGCCGCTTCCTGCGCTTCGTCCAGACGCTCCTGGATTTCATCTACGCGATCGGCCAGCGTCTCATCGGCCAGCAGATTCAGACGCGGCAGCAGGCGGTTAAGCGCCGACACGCCCTCTTTCGCCTGTTCGTACTGAACGCGGTTCTGCTGGTTATCACTTTCATGCGCATTCAGCGCACGCTCGAGTTCGCCGCGGCGGCTATTGAGTTTGCGGATCTCTTCTTCCGGATCGTCATCGAAGGCAACCGCCAGATGGCTGCCGATGAAGCGGCTGAAGGCCTGATGCAGGCGCTGCGTTTTCTGCACGTCAAACGACAGCGTAGCAAAACGCTCGGAGAGACTTTCACGCTCGGCGTGCAGCGTTTCGATGCGGTTTTCACGGGCGGCGCGGCCAAACAGCGGCAGCGTCGGAAAACGCGAATAGCGCCACTGGCGGTCGGCAATCTTCACCACCACCGCTTTTTCCAGCTCATCGACGCTGAATACGCTGTCATCGAAGGACTGCGGATCGCCTTCGATCAGATACAGGTCTTCCGGGCAATCTTCCAGCCCTTCGAGCTGCTCCGCCACCAGTGACAGATCCGGAACCACGATCGCATGGCGCGATGGGCCATACAGCGCGGAGAAGTACGGCGCATCGTCGAGGCTAACGTCGTCATAGATTTCCGACAACAGCACGCCGCCAAAGCGCTCCGCCAGCGCGTTCAGACGCGGGTCTTCAGAGCCGCCCGGTTGGCTGAGACGCTCAATTTCTTCGTCAATGGCGCGCTTGCGGGCGCCGACTTCATCGCGCTCAACAATGGCTTCGCGCTCGCGCTCCAGCAGCTGCTGCAGGTATTCGGTGACGTCCTGGCTTGATTCAAACTGCTCGCCGCTCTGCTCGCACAGTTGGTTGAGGCTGTTTTGCGCCGCCAGCCAAATCGGCGCCCGGCGCATCAGCGTCTGGGTACGCGACTGCAGCTGCTCAAGCTCCTGACGCAGAGCCATGCGCTGTTCCTGAGCGTTAGAGACGCTGTCGGCCAATGAGGCAATGCGCGCTTCCAGCTCCTGATGCAGCGTTTCCAAATCGTCGATATCGTAGCGTTTGCCCTGGCGCTTACAGAACTCGGCCAGCTGGCGCTCGGCGTCCTGTTGTTCACGCAGGCGCTGTTCCAGCTCGTTGAGACGGCTACGCAGTCCATGAGCCTGCTCCGCCAGATGACGCTGGTTGACGCCATCGCGTAGTAATTCACGCGCCACATCCCAGGCTTCATTACGCGCCAGCGGACCGTTGATCGCCGCAACCAGCTGATACGCTTGTTCAAACTGGCTGTGCGCGGTTTGCGCCACGCTCATTTTCTGTTCCAGCGACAGCATTTTTTCCGTCGCTTCCAGCTCTTTCGCCTGGAAAGTTTCCAGCCATTCGTCGGCGCTGTCGGCGGTTAAATCCGGCAGGTGACACAGCGCACGCGCGCGTTCCAGCGCCTGTAGCGCCTGATTGTACTGAATGGCGCGAGTCTGCTGCACGTCGAGCGCCTGCTGGTAATCGGCGAGCTGGCTCTTCAGCTCATCCACTTCCAGTTCGGCGGCCTCGGCGCGGGCTTCGTTCTCTTCCTGCTGGTCGGCGGCTTCCGCCACCACTTCATTTTGCTCTTCCAGACGAATCTGCAGTTCGTCGAGATCCGCCTCGTAGCGCTCGATTTTTTCTTGCTGACGCAGGGCGGTTTGTACCAGGTTCAGGTGATCGCTGGCGGCCTGGTAGTCGGCTTCCAGATCGCCTTCTGCGCCGTTGTGTTCCTGCAGCTCGCGCGCCATATCGACATGTTTGTACTGCTCTGCCGCCAGCTGCGAACGCGAGGTAAAGAGCTCGCGACGGTACTCCAGCGCTTTATCCAGATGGATGCGCCGCTCGTTGGCGTGACGCATGTAGTCCGCCGCCACGTAGTTGGTGGCTTCACTGATAAGGTGCTTAAACAGATCGCGATCGGACTGGGTAACGCGAATCGCTTCCAGGGTCATACGGTTTTCACGCAGCGCCGCTTCCATATCCTGGAATGCCTTACGTACGCCGCTGTTTTCCGGCAGCAGGTAATCGCGCAGGGAGCGGGTAATGGTGCTGGAGATCCCGCCGTACAGCGAGGCCTCAATCAGGCGGTAGTATTTGCTACGATCGGATGCTGAACGCAGACGACGCGCTACCACGCCCAAATCAAACATCAGCGAGTGATATTCGGTAATCGAGTTAAACTGTTTGAACTGCACCCCTTCCATCGCGTCGAGCTTCTCTTTCAGCTCGTTGAGGCTCACGACGCGCGCCTGGCGCTCGTTAAGGGTTTCGGTCAACAGTTGGGTCGGCTGGATCGAGGTTGGCAATCCCTGGATGGCAAATGGCTTAATATCGACTTTACGGTCGCGCCCGGCAACCTGCTGCAGACGCACGCCAACCACCACACGCTGGTGGCGCGAGTTGATCACATCAAGCACCGAGTAACAGACGCCGGCGCGCAGTTTACCGTGCAGGCCTTTATCACGCGAACCGCTTGTGGCGCCCGCTTCGGTGGTGTTACGGAAGTGCAGCAGGGTTAAATCCGGGATCAGCGCTGTGACGAAAGCCGCCATGGTCGTGGATTTACCGGCACCGTTACCCCCGGAAAGGGTGGTTACCAGCTCATCAAGATCGAAGGTCCGGGCAAAAAAACCGTTCCAGTTAACCAGCGTCAGCGAGCGAAACTTACCGCGTTCAATCATTATTCTTCCTCCCCGCTATCCGGCTGATTCTCTTCATTCTCATCATTGAGCTGCAGGTGATTCTCCAGCGCCATCGCTTCGCCGTCGCGGATCATGCGCAGCTGCGCTTCGCGCGGATCGTCGCCAACGCGCACGTCAGCACCAAAGCGGAAGACCGATTCGGTGATGCGGAATTTACTGCTGTCGTGGCCCATAAACCACACCATGCCGAGGCGGCGCAGGCGGTTGAGGGACGCGCGCATTTTTTCCTGCAGCTTCTGGCGGTCGAGGTCGGAACCGGTGGAACGGTTGTTGACCAGCTTCAGCAATTTGCTTTCATCCGCCAGCGTCAGCAGCTCATCGTAGAGCTCTTGCTGAGTGAAGATGCCTTCATTAGCCAGACGTTCGGGGCTGAGGTAGAGGTAGCACAGAATTTTGCCGACCATCATATCCAGCTCTGATAATACCGAGCGCGGGATCAACGTCGTGGAGCGCGGACGCAGGTAGAAGAACCCCTCCGGCGCGCGAATCAGCTCAACGTTGTAGCGCGCGTAAAACTCTTCCAGGTAATCCTGAAAATCCATCAAAAATGCGTGATTATCCAGCTCATCCAGGCCAATGTGGCGGCCCGCACGCAGGGCGCTGTCCAGCGCCGGAAATAACGGATTGGCCAACGCCTGCGCCAGCTTAGCTGGCATCACTTGTTCAATATTTGTCAATGACATGCGCCTGTACCTTGGCTCCGTAATCATTAATCGGCTGCCATTTTGCCGGCAGTCCGGTGAAATCTGCCTGGGCGACGCCCAGCTGTACCGCCTGGTCAACAACGATTCGCGCGACGTCAAAGTGACGCGCGCGCGGATACTGCGCCAGAAACTCTCGCGCCACCAGGCCGAGATCCAGCGGCATACCCTTCTCTTTGTAGACCGCCAGCTGCGCTTCAATCAGCGCGGCCAGCTGCTCGCGAATTTCGTTGAACTCTTCGAATTCAAGGTCTGCCGGCAGCTCGCCGGTGACTTCTTCATCGCGCAGCGCCATCTCTTCATCGCGCATATCCAGCAAACGGTCGGCGCTGGCATAGGTCAGCGCCCACGGTGCGTCGAAGTAGGTCTGTACCGACTGACGCAAACGCTGGGCGAACACGCGGTTTTTATCCATATCGATGGCGGTACGGATAAATTTATGTACGTGACGATCGTAACCGATCCACAGGTCGATAGCCTGTTGACCCCAGCTGACAATACGATCGAGCTTGCTTTGCAGGTCGAACACCAGACGGTCGACAAAATGCAGATCGTCGCGCGCGATGGTGGCGTCCTGGATACGCAGCAGGTTGGCCTGTAGCTTATCGCCCGCCGCATCCAGAGTATCTTGCAATTCGCGCAGAGTGCCGGAGGTTTCGGACAGCAACAGTTCGCAGCTGGAAATCGCCGCGCGCCAGTCTTTGTTCAGCAACTGGGCGATATCGTCTTTCACCTGCTGTTGCTGCTCATCCATGATGCGTTGAGTCAGATCGATACTATCGAAGATTTCCGCCACCGAATATTTCAGCGGCGCAAAGACGTTGCGATGCCAGTGGAATTCATCGCCGCCCTCATCCGCGGAATCTGCAGCCCGCTTCAGTTCGCCGGCCACAATCGACAGCTGCATCGACAAACGCAGGGTGGAGAATTCACGCTGGCGAATATAGTAGTCGGTAATGCCAATACCTAACGGCGTCAGGCGGTAGATCGCATTCCCTTCCGTTATTTCGCTGGTAAAGCGGTTCAGCAGACGCTGGCGCACCATATCGTTGATGGCGTTATTGGCGCGCTGGCTGATGGTTTCGCTGGTCTGCTCAAACGCATCACTGACGTGGCGGAACGCGTCCACCAGTTCTCCCTCGGTCATTTCCCCTTCCAGCCGCTCGCCGTTCAGCGTGGCGACAGCCAGCAGAAAAGAGAGTCTGTCGACCGGCAGCGAGATGGAAAAATCATTTTTCCTGGCCCAGGCAACCAGTTCGGGGACTGTCTGGGAAAATTCACTCATAGTTTATCCTTGCATCTGCGGCTGTGCGCCTGGATCTTTCTTAAGCGCAGTGACATGAATATAGCGGCCCAGGCTGATATACGGCTCCTGGCGACAGTAGCGCGTTTCCAGCTCCAGCAGCGCAGTAAAGCTGTCATGCTGTTTACGTTTCTCACGCAGATAATCATGAAACACCCGCACGCCGGTTTTACCGGTTATCTGCCAACCGAGAGCTTCCAGCCAGCCGTATACCTGCTGCGGATCGCGCGGATAATCCGGCGACAGCGTGCGTTTTTTCTTTTTCGGCATGCCGATTTGCACGTAGTCGAAGTTTCCGGCGACCATATTGTGCATCAGCAGGCCGTTAGCATTGTAGAACATTAACGACAGCGCGCCGCCCGCGCGCAATACCGACCACAGCGTGCGCAACATTTCCTGCGGTTCCGCGACCCACTCAAGCACCGCATGAAACAGTATCAGATCGACGGGGCTTTCCAAATGCTGAGCAATATCCTGCGCCGCGCATTGTACAAAATGCATGTTGTCGATCACACCTTTATCGCGGGCGGCCTGCTGAGCACGAGCCACCATTTCGGCGGAAAGATCGCATAGCGTCACGTGATGGCCTAATTCCGCGACGCGGATCGCCGTTTGCCCTTCGCCGCCGCCGGCATCAAGTACCCGCAACGGCCCTGGCCCCGTCTGCGCGAGCAGCGGTTCCAGATCCTGCCAAAGGATCGCCTGGCGCAGTTGGCCCTTGGTGGTGCCATAAATATTGCGCGAAAACTTTTCAGCGATGTCATCAAAATTGCGATCCTGCACGGACGACTCCACAAGCCAACACAAAACCGCTATTTTGTCATACCCACGGCGATAATGAAGCGATCTGTTATAAGATCCGTATATAACTTTGGTTATATGGTTAAAAAAGGAACCATTCGGGATGCTTTTCACACTGAAAAAGGTATTGGGCGGCATGATGCTGCCGCTTCCTCTGCTGTTATTGCTGATGGCGATCGGCATCATTCTGCTATGGCGCAGCCGTTTTCAAAAAACCGGCAAAGCGCTGGTCACCCTGAGCTGGCTGTTGCTGGCGCTATTAAGCCTGCAGCCGGTAGCCGATGGGTTGTTAAAACCTATCGAAAAAAGCTACCCGACCTGGCGTGGCGGTCAATCCGTTGAGTATGTCGTGGTGCTGGGCGGCGGCTATACCTGGAATCCGCAGTGGGCGCCGAGCTCCAACCTGATCAACAACAGCCTGCCGCGGCTGGCAGAGGGGATCCGCCTGTGGCGGGAAAACCCAGGCGCGAAAATGATCTTTACCGGCGCGGCGGCCAAAACCAACCCGGTTAGTACCGCCGAGGCGGGGGCGCGCGTCGCCGAAAGCCTCGGCGTACCGCGCAGCGCGATTATCGTCCTTGACAGACCAAAAGATACCGAACAGGAGGCGGCTGAAGTAAAAAAAGCCATCGGCGGCTCGCCATTCCTGCTGGTGACATCCGCGTCGCATCTGCCGCGAGCGATGATATTTTTCCGCCATGCCGGACTGAATCCATTACCGGCGCCAGCCAACCAGTTGGCGGTGGAATCGGCGCTTAACCCCTGGGAACGCGCGCTGCCGTCACCATATTGGCTGATGCACAGCGAACGCGCGATTTACGAGACCCTGGGACGAAGCTGGCAGTGGCTGAAGGGAGCGTCAGGCGATCCAGGGCAGGATTGATTTCGCGGCAAGCGAGAAACGGGCGCGATCGAAGCGCCCGGTATTCACCAGATTTTCGACTTCATCCCATAACTGATACAGCCAACGCCGCCAGACGAAAGACTCCGCTACCGGCGCCCGCTGCAGGTAGCGCCATAGTAACTGCTCCCCTAATCCGCCGTCGGCGAGGCGGAACAGTTCGTACTCGCGCGGCGCCCACAGCATCATCCCCGGACCGACCATCGCCAACAGCTGATCGCTGCGCGCGTCTTTGAGCATACTACGTAGCGTAAAGCAGCCATGGACCAGTACGCAGTTATCGTTGAAATCGCTAAACAACTGCGGCAGGCTCTCACGACTGCGGAATAAAATGCGCTTATCCTGCATCGTTAGCCCGGTGTCATGATAGAGGTTGAGCGTGCTCCACAGCATTTCTACCCGCTGGCGATACCAGTGCGGCCAGAGGTTTTCCTGAGTGCTATCGACCATCCCCACACAGCCGCCGCTATCATGCCGATGCCACGCCAGTAACCCCTCGACAATCTGATCCTGCAGCTGCTCCCAACGCTCGGGCGTGCGCGCTGGCGCTTCCACTGAAACGCCGCGTAACCGTTCAATGAGCAATACGTCAGGCCCCGGATGTTCTTCATGCGTCATGACGCCGTATACCACCGGCATACGAACGGTGCCGCTACGGGCAAGCAGCGAAATTTTCCACGCCAGCTGGCGCGCCACGCCGGGCGTGGTAAAGCTTTTCGCCAACAGCGGCATCGGGTTTCCCTGCGCATCATACAGCGACCATAGCGCTGACGAGGGTTTCTCGCTAACGCACTCCACGCGGCTTAGCTTCTCGCCAAGCAGGTGGCTCAGTTCGGCTCGCAACTGTTCCATCATAGATACCCTCATGAAGACTACTGTTTTCATAATGAGCGTCTGGGGGCGACTTGTCAGCGGATAAGATCAAAAATGGGCTAATTAGCGGCAGAAATATGTCCCCTTCAGGCGAAGGGGACGGCAAGGATTAACGCAGCTCGGCGCGGACGCGCTCCAGATCTTCCGGCGTATCAACGCCGGTGCCAGGAACCACTTCCGCCACCGCGACGTGGATTTTTTCGCCGTACCATAGTACGCGCAGCTGTTCGAGCATCTCAATTTGCTCCAGTGGGCTTGGCGCCCAGCTGACGTAGCGGCGAATAAAACCGGCGCGATAAGCGTAAATACCAATATGGCGCAGCAGGGAATCGCCAATTTCTTCGCGCGATTTTGCAAAACGATCGCGATCCCAGGGAATAGTCGCTCGAGAAAAATAGAGCGCATAGCCGTCGGCATCCATGACCACTTTGACCGCATTCGGGTTAAATGCTTCTTCGGCATCGTGGATAGGCACCGCCAGCGTTGCCATCCCGCTGGTGCTGGCCGCAAGGTTTTCCGCCACCTGGCGCACGATCGCCGACGGGATCATCGGTTCATCACCCTGAATATTGACGATGATAGTGTCATCGCTGAAAGCACATTTTTCAACGACTTCCGCCAGACGTTCGGTGCCGGATTGATGGTCGGCGCGGGTCATACAAACCTCGCCGCCCGCGGCTTCCACCGCACGCGCGACATCTTCATGATCGGTGGCGACGATGATGCGATCCGCGCCGGATTCGCGGGCGCGTTCCAGCACGTGGACGATCATCGGCTTACCGTTGATATCCTGCAGCGGTTTCCCCGGCAGGCGCGTGGAGGCAAATCGCGCGGGAATAATGACGACAAAACTCATGGCTGGCTCTCTTCAACCGCGAGCGAGCGCGCTTCGTTTTCAAGCAGTACCGGGATCCCGTCGCGCAGCGGGAAGGCCAGGCTGTCGGCTTTACAGATAAGCTCTTGCTTATCCTGGCTGTAGTACAGCTTACCGTTGCAAACCGGGCAGGCGATAATTTCGAGTAAACGGTGATCCATGATTCCTCCTGATGGACCGAATAGATTTGGCAGCAGCATATCACAGGATGGTAGCCCGCGTATCACGCGGCATCAACGCCCCAACCTTGCCGCTGGTTAGCAAATAGCGTCGCGGGTAACTGGCGCAGCACAATCTCTTCTGCCCCTTGCCAGCGCGCAAAATCATTAATTGCTCGCTGGAGTCCGCTCTCCAGCCCGGCAGTCACTTTAACCCCCTCTTCCAGCCACAGCGAAAAGATCTCCAGCACGCCGCCCTTACGGTGCAACTTGCTGTCCATCCTGCCAACCAGTTTTCCCTGATGCAGCAACGGTAGTACAAAGTAGCCGTATTGCCGTTTCGGCGCTGGGGTATAACATTCCAGCCGATAGATGAAGTTGAATAACTGCTCGGCGCGTTTACGGTCCCAGACTACCGGATCAAACGGCGAGAGCACGGCGCTGTGGCTGGCGGTTAACTTACCGCCGGATGCCGATTCCAGCACAGCTTGCAGATCGCGGTGCAGCCACATCTCACCCAACTCCTCAACCATCACCGGCACCACCAGCCCCTCATCCTGCCAGCCCTTCAGCAGCGCCGGTAATGCAGGCTGGCGTAGACGATAATAATCGGCCAGCCACTGTGGACGAAAAACGCCCAAGCTGCGCGCGCTGTTACGTAGCATAATGGACTCAGCCTCCTGACGGGAGAGCGCATCGCGCCCATCATCCCAGTGCGGCATCGCACGATGGGTTAAATCATAGACGCGATGAAAATTACGCCGCTCAACGACCATCAGTTTGCCGGCGGTGAACAACCCTTCCAGATGACGTTTATGTGGTTTCCACTCCCACCAGCCGCTGGCGCCTTTACGTGGATGGGAAAAATCCGCCGAGCGAACCGGGCCATTTTGCGCGATATGCTCCAGCAACTCTTCTATGCTCGCGGCATGCTCGAGCATCCACTCTTTATGATATTTCCAGCCCATCTTGTCGGGATTCAACATCCGGTGGCGCACGAGGGCGAAATCGCTGCGTGGCAAAAAACAGGCTTCATGCGCCCAGTATTCCATCAGTTCGCCGCTACGCAAGGAATCATCCAGCCAGTGCTGCGGATAGCTACCAAGGCGGCTAAACAGCACCAGATAAGGGCTACGGGCGACCACGTTGATCGTATCGATTTGCAGCAGCGACATCTGCTGGATGGTGGAAAGGATGTCAGTCTGGCGAGCGCGACGTCGGGGCTTTTTCAGTAACCCTTGCGCCGCAAGATGAAGATGGCGAGCCTCTTTTAGCGACAGTTGCAATACCGACATGCAGGTTCTCCGTAGGGGATTCAAGCACAGCGGCGAGCAAAGCCAGCACGCAGGTTAACGTTGCGCCAGCGTCACTAAGTCCGCGAGCAACCGCTGTGCGCGATCATCGGTCATTATGGCGTCAACCGGCAGATACCACCAGTTAGCGGCGGCGAATTCACGGCATTTTACCGCGTCTTTCTCGGTCATCAACAACGTCTGCGACGGGGTTACCAATGCGGCGACTGCGCTTTGACTCAGCGCCTGATGATCCGCCAGCGCCACGGTTTTCACCGGCCGCACGCCGCAGTTTTCTAGCGTCGCGAAAAAGCGCGGCGGATGGCCAATGCCGGCCATCGCTACTACGTTATCGAGGGTCGCAACATCGCGACGCTCGCCGGTAAGCAGGTTCACCGCCATGCCGGGACGCAAGTGCATCGGAATTTCACCCGGACGCGCGACGCCGCCGTTGACGATAACGGCATCGACGCTTTGCAAACGGGATGCGCGCTCGCGCATCGGCCCGGCCGGTAACCACCAGCCGTTGCCAAAGCGGCGTACACCGTCGATCACGACGATTTCTACATCCCGCGCCAGCTTATAGTGCTGTAGACCATCATCGGTGACGATAATTTGCAAATCGTGGGCGGCCAATAACGCTTTTACCGCGTCGCTGCGTAGCGGAGAAACCGCTACCGGCGCGCCGGTACGCTGATGAATCAACACCGGTTCATCGCCCGCCTGCGCCGTACTGGTCGCGTCATCCAGAACCAACGGATAGCTGTCGGCTTTGCCGCCGTAACCGCGAGACACCACGCCGACGCGAATGCCTCGCTGCTGTAGTTGCTCCACCAACCACACTACCACCGGCGTTTTACCGTTGCCGCCGGCGGTCAAATTACCGACTACGACAACCGGCACCGGCGCGCGCCAGGCTTTTTTCCACCCCAGCTTATAGCTGAGGCGAATGAAAGCGCTCACCAGGCCATACAGCCAGGAGAGCGGCAGCAATAGCCGCCATAGCGGCGATTCGCCGGACCAGATGCGCGCTATCATTGACCGAATTGCATCTTATGTAGCTGCGCGTAAACGCCTTTATGCTCCAGCAGCTCCAGATGGCCACCGCGCTCAACGATACGCCCATCTTCCACAACCACGATTTCGTCAGCCTGCTCGATTGTCGACAGACGGTGGGCGATAACCAGTGAAGTGCGGTTTTTCTGCAGTTCATCCAGCGCCGCCTGAATCGCACGTTCCGACTCGGTATCCAGCGCCGAGGTGGCTTCATCGAGGATCAGGATAGGGCTGTTGCGCAGCAGCGCGCGCGCAATAGCGATACGCTGACGTTGACCGCCGGAAAGCATGACGCCATTCTCGCCGATAATCGTGTCCAGGCCATTATCCATCTTGTTGATAAAGTCCATCGCATAGGCCATACGCGCCGCTTCTTCAATTTGCTCGCGGGTGTACTCTTCGGTACGCGCATAGGCGATGTTATTGGCGACGGTGTCGTTGAACAGGTGCACGTTCTGCGAAACCAGCGCCACCTGGTCACGCAACGAGCTCAGTTTGTACTCGCGCAGATCGTGGCCATCCAGCAGAATTTGCCCCTCGTCAACATCGTAAAAACGGGTAATCAGGCTGGCGATGGTGGATTTACCTGAGCCGGAACGCCCTACCAGCGCAACGGTTTTTCCCTCCGGAATGCTCAGATTAATGTTACGCAGCGCGGCAACCTCACGGCCAGGATAGCTAAAGGTGACGTTGTGGAACTCCAGGTTACCTTTGGCGCGCTCAATCACGCGAGTGCCTTCGTCTTTCTCCTGCTCGGAGTCCAGAATGGAGAACAGCGTCTGACATGCCGCCATCCCACGCTGGAACTGCGCGTTGACGTTAGTCAGGGATTTCAGCGGACGCATTAGCGCGATCATCGAAGAAAAGACCACGGTGATAGTACCGGCGGTCAGGGTTTCCATGACGCTTGGGAAGCTCGCCGCATAAAGCACAAAGGCCAGAGCCAGAGAGGCAATCAGTTGAATGACCGGGTCGGAGATAGAGGACGCGGAGACCATTTTCATCCCCTGCAGGCGCATCTTATTACTGACCTTGTCAAAACGCTTAGTTTCAACGGCCTGACCGCCGAACATCAGCACTTCTTTATGCCCTTTCAGCATCTGTTCCGCGCTGGTGGTCACCTGCCCCATGGTGTTCTGCATATTCTTACTGATATTACGAAAACGCTTCGAAACCACCCGAATCGCCACTGAGACGATAGGCGCCAGCACGATAAGAATCAGCGACAATTGCCAGCTGTAATAGAACATCATGGCGAACAGACCGATAATTGAGGCCCCCTCTCGCACCACGGTGATCAACGCGCTGGAGGAGGATGACGCGACCTGCTCAGAATCATAGGTGATACGCGACAGCAATGTCCCGGTGGACTGTTTGTCGAAGAAGGCGACAGGCATACCCATCATATGGCCAAACAGGCGGCGACGCATCGTCATCACCACTTTGCCGGAAACCCAGGAGATGCAGTAGCTTGAGATATAACTGGTGATGCCGCGCAGCACCATTAAACCGATCACTACCAGCGGCATCCATAACAGTACTGAGCGATCCGTTTTACCAAAACCATCATCCAATAACGGTTTAAGAAGCGATAACATGAAGGTATCACTTGCCGCGTTAAGCACCAACGCCACGGCCGCTACGATTAGCCCGGCTTTAAACGGCGCTATCATCGGCCAAAGTCGGCGGAAGGTCTGCCACGTGGAGAGATCTTTATCGTTCTGCATTCAATAAACCAGCTTATGTTGAAATAGCCGCATATTCTACCCGTTCTAGGCCTCTGCGCCAAACCACTGATGATACCAACGAGGTAAAAGTTGATCCCGTAAGCTCTGGATTTGCCAACCATCTGGAGAAAAAATAATCGTTATTTGCCCCGAGTGCGGCGTATCAAACCACAGATATCCCTGCTTACGATAACGCTGTTCGACTTTTTTGGAAGGCATCTTCCACGCATTGTAACGCGCTGCCGAGGCGATAGCCGCCTCTCCTCCTACCCGCTGCAGCAATGTCAGACTGGATGATGTATTACTACCGTGGTGCGGAACCTGAATAAGTGTAGACGTAAGATGCTGCCAGTAATGACTCATCATTTTCTGTTCGGCCGGAATTTCGATATCACCGGTAAGTAAAACGCTGCGCTTGCCGTCATCGACCCTAACCACACAGGAACCATTGTTTCCTTTATGCTCACCCGCAGGCAACGGCCAAAGCGCCTGAAATCGAAGCCCTCGCCAGCGCCAGGTTTCTCCTCTGTGGCAGGGTAGATGTCCACGCAGCTTAAGCGGGCTACGAATAACGAGATTTGGCCACGCCTGAACAATCGCATTCAGGCCACCGCGATGATCAAGATGTTCGTGGCTCAGGATGACTCCTTCAGGATGGAGACCACGCCAGCGCAACCAGGGCACGATGAGTCGCTGGCCGCTATCGCCCCCCGGCCAGGCGGGGCCGGTATCGTACAGAATAGCTGCTCCCTGACGCTCGATAACCACCGCTAACCCTTGTCCGACATCCAACATCGTCACTCTCCACTCGCCTGGCGTCGCGGTGCGCCAGAAGGGCCAACTGAGTAGCGCCACGCCGCTCATACAGAGTAACGGCATCTGACGCCAGGCCTGAAAACGCCATGCCAGGAGCGCCAGCCACGGTAGTACACTGATCGCCAACCACCGTTCGTCAAGCGATAACCATCCGGCAGGCAAATGGCGTAAGAACCAGAATAATATTGCCAGCAGACGATCGGCGAGTTGCCATAACGCCATTTCAAGCAACACCGGGCCGCTTAGATGCAGTAGCATCGCCGCTAAAATCAGCGGGACTATCAGAAATGTCACCAGCGGAACGGCAACCAGGTTTGCTATCAATGAAGTCAGGCTAATCCCATGAAAAAGCCCTATCTGCAGCGGCGCCAGCAGTAACATCAGGCCGCATTGCAGGTGGCCCAGCGCCAACAGTTGCCGCCACGGTGAACGACAGCGGAGCCGGCGAAGCGGCGCAAGCTGATACCAGAAAATCAACGCAGCAACCGCAAACACCGATAACCACAGGCTTTCTGAAATCATCGCCAGCGGATCAGCCAACAGTATTGCCGCAATACAACAGCAAAAGATTTGCCACGGCGACCAACGCCTGGCCTGTAGCCTTAACAGACATCCTGCGCTTAAGGCCGCACAGGTACGCAGCGCCGGGGGTTGCATGCCGGTAAGCCAGGCGTAAAACAGCGCGCAGCCTAACCCGACAAGTAGCGGTATCCGCCAGCCTATCCAGCGGCACGGAAGAAAGAACTGTATTCCACGAACCAGCAACCAGCCAAGCGACGCCCCCAGCGCAATATGCAGGCCGGAGATAGCCATTAAATGGGAGGTTCCCGTCTCCTGCATTAATCTTTTTATCTCATCCGCAACTGCCAGGCGCTCCCCCATTCCCAGCCCCAGCATCACCGTTTTCCATGGATACTCAGCGAGTGTGCGGTTTAACGAGGCCAGATAGCGAGCCCGGAAGCTGCAACGTGAATCAAGCGATGAGGCATTTAGAAAACGTCCGCTAAGCGGGCGATGCTGCGCAAGAGCGTAGCGCTGGCTATCGAAGCCGCCCTCATTTAACTGCCCATGTACCGGACGAGCGCGGATGGTCATCAGCCAGCGCTGCCCAACGCAGCCTGCTTCAGGTAGTTCGCTGCCGTAGAGGGTAATCCCAACCGCAGGATATAAACGCCGACCCTCAAGACGAATTATCTTACCTTGCCAGCTCGTCAGGCCATCACCGCCTACCAGCTCAATAATGGCCTGTCGGTTGCGACCGGGAATATGCTCAGTGGGCCACAGCGCTTGCCGGGCATGTAATATTCCCCATACGAAAAATAGCAACGTCAATGCGGCATACGTTGTGCAAGGTTTGCGCAGCGTTGCAATGATTAGCGCAGCGCCAATCAAGCACCAGACGCTTAGCATATTCGGTAGCGCCGGTAGCCAAAGCAGCGGCGAAATTCCGATTATGGCGCAGCCTGCCAGATGTGGTAATCGCATAACACCTCCCTGTTATCGGGGAGTGTCAGACAATTCGCCGCTGTGATCATGCATTAAAGAATGGCGTTGCGTCGCGCTATCCGGGAAATGTTGGCGCTTGCTATCAGGTAACAAAAGTTTTGCGAGCGGACGCGAAAAACAGACATAAAAAAAGCACCCTCAGGTGCTTTTTTATTAAGTAAGTCTTTGCCTGATGCGGAAAAACTTACTCTTCGTAAATATTGGCGCGGTCGCGTAGTTCTTTCCCGGGCTTAAAGTGAGGAACGTATTTACCTTCCAGTTCCACTTTATCGCCAGTCTTCGGGTTACGCCCGGTGCGAGGTGCTCGATAGTGCAGAGAGAAGCTGCCGAAACCGCGGATTTCAATGCGCTCACCTTGAGCAAGCGTTGAGGCCATATGCTCCAGCATTTCTTTAACAGCATCTTCCACCGCTTTCGCCGGGATATGAGATTGCTGGCTGGCAAGTCTTTCTATCAATTCTGACTTGGTCATTTTTCCTCCGGTTTCCTTCAAGGCAAAGTTAGCTTACAGCTTAAACAAGGGCGGCCGTAGCCGCCCTTTGTGCTTGATTACAGGACGAATCCTGCAATCTGTCAAGTAAACTCGTCATTATTCAGGCCGTTGTGGCCTGAATAACTAAGATTACTCGCCTTTAGCTGCTTTGAAAGCTTCAGCCATTGCGTTGTTAGAGAAGTTTGCATCTTCCTGTTTGTTAACAGTTGCGATTGCATCTTTCTCGTCAGCTTCGTCTTTCGCACGAACAGACAGGCTGATTGCGCGGTTTTTACGATCAACGCCGGTGAATTTAGCTTCAACTTCGTCGCCAACGCTCAGAACCAGAGTTGCATCTTCAACGCGGTCACGGGATGCTTCAGAAGCACGCAGGTAACCTTCAACGCCGTCAGCCAGTTCTACGGTTGCGCCTTTAGCGTCAACTGCAGTTACTTTACCGGTTACGATAGCGCCTTTCTTGTTCAGAGCAACGTAGTTGTTGAACGGATCTTCCGCCAGCTGTTTAACGCCCAGGGAGATACGCTCACGTTCTGCGTCAACCTGCAGTACAACTGCAGCGATTTCGTCGCCTTTTTTGTATTCACGAACTGCTTCTTCGCCTGCAACGTTCCAGGAGATGTCAGACAGGTGAACCAGGCCGTCGATGCCACCGTCCAGGCCGATGAAGATACCGAAGTCAGTGATAGACTTGATTTTACCTTCAACACGGTCGCCCTTGTTGTGGGTTTCCGCGAACTGCTGCCATGGGTTAGATTTGCACTGCTTCAGACCCAGGGAGATACGACGACGTTCTTCGTCGATATCCAGAACCATAACTTCCACTACATCGCCAACGTTAACAACTTTGGACGGGTGGATGTTTTTGTTGGTCCAATCCATTTCGGAAACGTGAACCAGGCCTTCAACGCCTTCTTCGATTTCAACGAAGCAGCCGTAGTCGGTCAGGTTGGTCACGCGACCGGTCAGTTTGGTACCTTCCGGATAACGCTTAGCGATAGCTACCCACGGATCTTCGCCCAGCTGTTTCAGGCCCAGGGATACACGGGTACGCTCGCGGTCGAACTTCAGCACTTTAACAGTGATTTCGTCGCCAACGTTTACGATTTCGCTCGGATGCTTAACGCGTTTCCAGGCCATATCGGTGATGTGCAGCAGGCCGTCAACGCCGCCCAGATCAACGAATGCACCGTAGTCAGTGAGGTTCTTAACGATACCTTTGACTTCCATGCCTTCCTGCAGGTTTTCCAGCAGCTGATCGCGCTCTGCGCTGTTTTCGGATTCGATAACGGCACGACGAGAAACAACGACGTTGTTACGTTTCTGGTCCAGCTTGATGACTTTGAATTCAAGCTCTTTGCCTTCCAGGTGCAGCGTGTCGCGCACCGGACGAACGTCTACCAGGGAACCCGGCAGGAACGCACGAATACCATTCAGCTCAACAGTGAAGCCACCTTTAACTTTGCCGTTGATAACACCGACTACAGTTTCAGCGTCTTCGTAAGCTTTTTCCAGCGTGATCCAAGCTTCGTGACGTTTAGCTTTCTCACGGGACAGCAGGGTTTCACCGAAGCCGTCTTCTACTGCATCCAGAGCAACGTCAACTTCGTCACCAACCTGGATTTCCAGCTCGCCCTGGGCGTTTTTGAACTGCTCAGCCGGGATGGCGGACTCAGATTTCAGACCAGCGTCAACCAGTACGATATCTTTGTCGATAGCAACAACAACACCACGAACGATGGAACCCGGGCGGGTTTCGATTTCTTTTAAGGATTCTTCAAATAGTTGAGCAAAAGATTCAGTCATGTTTAATCTTCAGGTTTCATATTTAACGTCCACCTGGCTCCGTGCCGGATGGGGTTGTTTAACATACCCGCTAACACTCCGTTGCTGCGGGGGTACTGCTATAATTCGGAGGCTTGCGACGCTTTGCCGGTTAACGGTTAAGCGATAGCCAGTTTTTCGCGCGCATATTGTAGCGCTTTTTCAATTACTTGCTCAATGCTTAGTTCAGTGGAATCGAGAACTAATGCATCAGCGGCCGGGACAAGCGGCGCCACAGCACGATTACGATCGCGATCGTCACGCTCTTTTATCTCGGACAAAAGACGTTCAAAGTTAACACTAAAACCCTTCTCCTGCAACTGTAGCAGGCGGCGCTGGGCACGTTCTTCCGCCGACGCATCGAGGAAAATTTTAACCGGCGCATCCGGGAACACGACGGTGCCCATATCGCGGCCGTCGGCAATCAGGCCAGGCAGTTCGCGGAAGGCGCGTTGACGACGCAGCAGCGCTTCACGTACACGTGGGAAAGCCGCAACCTTAGAGGCGGTATTGGCCACTTCCTGGGTACGGATCTCTGCGCTGACATCCTCGCCTTCCAGCACCACTTCCAGGTTGCCGTCAGTAGAAATAAAACGCACATCGAGATGAGCTGCCAGCGGAACCAGCGCCTCTTCTGACTCGACGTCTACGTGATGATGTAAGGCTGCCAGCGCAAGAACGCGGTAGATAGCCCCGGAATCCAGCAGATGCCAGCCAAGCGCTTCCGCCATTGCCTTGCACAACGTGCCCTTACCCGCACCGCCAGGTCCATCAATGGTGATTACCGGAACATTTGCCGTCATCTTTTTCTCCTTCAGCAAGGCGCATGAATATAAACGCCGCGCATTATACGCATCAATGCGCCAGAAAGTGAGCATTGCTTGCAAATTACGGAATAGAAGAAATTAAATGTAGAAGAATTGCGCAATTATAGCGGGCTGGCAGAATACCAGCCCGCAAGATGACAAAGCTTTACCTTAAAGGACAGAACAGACTTTACGCGAGGGTACTAATTCGCGCCAACTGCTCGAAATAATCCGGGAACGTTTTCGCCGTACATTTCGGATCAAGGATAGTGACCGGCGTCGCCGATAAGGCCACCAGCGAGAAGCACATCGCCATGCGGTGATCGTTGTAGGTACCGATTTCAGCAAATTTCAGCGTCTCAGGCGGCGTAATACGAATATAATCTTCGCCCTCTTCTACTTCGGCGCCCACTTTACGCAGTTCAGTGGCCATCGCGAACAGGCGGTCGGTCTCTTTCACCCGCCAGTTGTAAATATTGCGCAGCACCGTGGTGCCTTTCGCGAACAGCGCCGCAGTGGCGATGGTCATTGCCGCATCCGGGATATGGTTCATATCCATATCGACAGCATTCAGCTCACCGTGGGTACAGGCGATGAAATCGTCGCCCCAGGTAATTGTCGCGCCCATTTTTTCCAGCACATCGGCAAAGCGAATGTCGCCCTGAACGCTATTGCGGCCGATCCCGGTCACTTTTACCGTACCGCCTTTAATCGCGCCGGCAGCAAGGAAATACGAGGCTGAAGAGGCATCACCTTCCACCAGATAGTCGCCCGGCGACTGATACTGCTGCTTGGCGCGTACGACAAAGCGCTGGTAGTTGTGGTTTTCAACGTCAACGCCAAAGGTTTTCATCAGGTGCAGCGTGATGTCGATGTAAGGTTTGGACACCAGGTCGCCTTTAATCGCGATCGTCGTGTCCTGCGGCGCCAGCGGCGCAGTCATCAGTAAAGCGGTAAGGAACTGGCTGGAGACGCTGCCATCAACTTCCACCTGGCCGCCGTTGAAACCGCCGCGCAGGCGCAGAGGCGGATAGTTTTCCTGCTCCAGATACTCAATTTGCGCGCCCCCCTGGCGTAACGCATCGACCAGGTGGCCTATCGGTCGCTCTTTCATTCGCGGTTCGCCGGTCAGCACAATATCGTTGTCGCCGAGGCACAACGCCGCCGCCAGTGGGCGCATCGCCGTACCAGCATTACCGAGAAACAACTCCAGCGCGCCGCTGGCCTGAAGCGGACCGCCGTTGCCGGTGACTTCACAGCGAGTACGATCGGCGGACAGGGTGTAGTGAACTCCCAGGGCGTTAAGCGCATTAAGCATGTGGCGAACATCATCGCTGTCCAGCAAATTGGTCAGCACGGTGGTGCCGTGGGCTAATGCCGCCAGCAGCAAAGCGCGGTTAGAGACACTTTTTGACCCGGGTAGGTTTACGGTGCCATCAACGCGCGCAATGGGTTGTAACGTCAGGGATTCCATGAAACTCGACTCTCAAAAAAACAGAATAAAAACCCCGCAGACCGGCCGCGGGGATGAAAATAAGCGCTCAGCAATTAGCCGCGACGACGTTCAAAGTCCTGCATGAAGTCGGTAAGCGCCTTGACGCCGGCCAGCGGCATCGCATTGTATATAGAAGCACGCATACCGCCCACCACGCGGTGGCCTTTCAGCGCATGCAGACCAGCCGCAAAAGATTCTTCAAGGAACAGTTTGTCCAGCGCGCTATCCGCCAGTTGGAACGGCACGTTCATCCGCGAGCGGTTGGCCGCGGCAACATCGTTACGATAGAAATCGCTATTATCAATCACGCCATACAGCAATTCAGCCTTCTGCTGGTTGATTTTATCCATCGCAGCGACGCCGCCCTGCTCTTTCAGCCATTTAAATACCAGCCCCGCCAGATACCAGGCGAAGGTCGGCGGCGTGTTGAACATTGAATCATTGGCGTTCAGCACGGTGTAATCAAGGATCGATGGGCAGGCGACGCTGGCTTTACCCAGCAGATCTTCACGCACGATAACCAGCGTTAACCCTGCCGGGCCGATATTCTTCTGCGCGCCAGCGTAAATCACGCCATAGCGGCTGACGTCAAGCTCATGCGATAGAATACTGGAGGAGTAATCCGCGGTGACGACCACATCATCGCCAAAGTTTGGTGTTTCGTGGATAGCGATACCGTCGATGGTTTCATTGGGGCAGTAGTGCAGGTAAGCCGCGCCCGGCGTCAACTGCCATTCGTTCATCGGCTTAACGGCTCGCAGGCCGTCAACGGTGGTTTTCGCGTCGATAACGTTCGGCGTGCAGTATTTTTGCGCTTCTTTTACCGCGCTCGCCGCCCAGTAGCCAGCATCCACATAATCTGCTGTTGTTTTGTCACCCAGCAGATTTAACGGGATCCCGGCAAACTGGCCGCGACCGCCGCCATGACAGAACAGCACTTTATAGTTGGAAGGGATATTAAGCAGATCGCGGAAATCCTGTTCTGCCGTTTCAGCCACCTGGATAAACTCTTTACCACGGTGGCTGATTTCCATTACCGACGTCCCTAGACCGTGCCAGTCGCACAGTTCCTGTTGCGCCAGTTTGAGAACTTCTGCCGGCAGCATTGCCGGGCCCGAACTAAAGTTATAGACCTGAGCCATTTCCCCTCACCACGTTGCTATATTGTCTGCACGCGAACCGTCGCGGGCATAAGTTATTCCTGTGGCTATCGGTTTTATCATTCAGTGACACACACCGCAACGAGTAAAACTAAGCGGCCCATAAATGAGGCCATCGTCACACAAAAGAATCAACCAGCTTGACGTCATTAAACCGACATAATTGCTGCAAGAGAATCGCTTTTTAGCCTGCGTTCCGTCACCCATTCCGGATTTTGACCCACGGCATAAATAGTTATCCACTACATTCACAGGTAACGATCTCGCCATAGCGCAATCCGTCAACTCATTTAATACTTGAATATTATCTTAATTCTTCATGAATTATGTTTCCGCGAGAGCATCGCCATTTACCGCTGCATTTCCAGATCATTAAAATTTTTAAGCCAGCCGATGAAGACTGGCATTCATCACTTTTAAAGGAATATTTATGCGTGAATTAACCTATAACGAAATGTCTGATGTGAGCGGCGGCTTTGGCCTGTTATCCATTCCGGCAGCAATTGGTTTGCTGGTCAGTATCCCGACAATTGTCATCGGCGCGATTACCGGGCCCTTTACGCTGGGGGCAGGCTTCGCAGTGATGGCGGCAGGCATCGTCGGTACCAGTCTTGCTGGCGCCGCTATGATCGTTAGCATTTGTACGCCAATCCTGTAACTTGCTATGGCATGTGGAGTTTCTCCGCATGCCATTTATCGCTCTTCTCTTTTTATCCATTGCCGCGGCTAACGACATAGCCACTTACCGGTAAAACCCGTATCATTGCCCATCCTGCCAACAATAAACGAATTGCTATGACCCAGACATTTATCCCCGGCAAAGATGCCGCCCTGGAAGATTCCATCGCTCGCTTCCAGCAGAAACTGCTCGACCTCGGATTTGATATCGAAGAGGCCTCGTGGCTGAACCCGGTACCACACGTGTGGTCCGTTCACATTCGCGATAAAGAGTGCGCGCTGTGCTTTACCAATGGTAAAGGCGCGACGAAAAAGGCGGCGCTGGCTTCCGCGCTGGGCGAATATTTCGAACGTCTGTCCACCAACTACTTCTTCGCGGACTTCTGGTTAGGCGAAACCATCGCCAACGGTCCATTTGTTCATTATCCGAACGAAAAGTGGTTCCCGTTGACCGAAGATGATGAAGTACCGGAAGGCCTGCTGGATGCCCGCCTGCGCGCCTTTTACGATCCGGACGATCAGCTGACCGCCAGCATGCTCGTGGATTTGCAATCCGGTAATGACGAGCGCGGCGTTTGCGGCCTGCCGTTTACCCGTCAATCCGACGGCGAAACTGTTTATATTCCGATGAATATCGTCGGCAACCTGTATGTCTCCAACGGCATGTCAGCGGGCAATACCCCGAATGAAGCGCGCGTACAGGGCTTGTCTGAAGTCTTTGAGCGTCACATTAAAAACCGTATCATAGCAGAGAGTATCAGCCTGCCGGAGATCCCGGCTGAGGTAATGGCGCGCTATCCGGGCGTCGTTGAATCTATCGCTAAACTTGAAGCTGAAGGTTTCCCGATCTTCGCTTACGATGGCTCATTGGGCGGCAAATACCCGGTTATTTGCGTGGTTCTGTTTAACCCGGCTAACGGCACCTGCTTCGCCTCTTTCGGCGCCCATCCGGATTTCGGCGTGGCGCTGGAGCGTACCGTCACCGAACTGCTACAGGGCCGCAGCCTGAAAGACCTCGACGTCTTTACCCCGCCGACCTTTGATGACGAAGAAGTCGCCGAGCACGCCAACCTGGAAACTCACTTCATTGATTCCAGCGGCCTGATCTCCTGGGATATGTTCAAACAGGATGCCGACTATCCGTTTGTAGACTGGAATTTCTCCGGCACGACTGAAGAAGAGTTCGCCACCCTGATGGCTATCTTCAAAGCAGAAGATAAAGAAGTCTATATCGCCGACTACGAACATCTGAGCGTCTATGCCTGCCGAATCATCGTTCCAGGGATGTCCGATATTTATCCGGCGGAAGACCTGTGGCTTGCAAACAACAGCATGGGCGCGCATCTGCGCGACACTATTCTCTCCCTGCCGGGTAGCGAGTGGGAAAAAGAAGATTATCTGGCGCTTATTGAGCAAATGGACGACGAAGGTCTTGATGACTTCACGCGCGTACGCGAGCTGTTAGGACTGGCAACCGGCAAAGACAACGGCTGGTATACCCTGCGCATCGGTGAGCTCAAAGCGATGCTGGCGTTGGCCGGCGGCGACCTGGATCAGGCGTTGATTTGGACGGAGTGGACCATGGAATTCAATGCCTCCATCTTCAGCCCTGAGCGCGCCAACTATTATCGTTGCCTGCAAACGTTGCTGCTGCTTAGCCAGGAAGAAGAACGCCAGCCGCTACAGTATCTGAATGCCTTCATCCGTATGTATGGCGCGGATGCAGTAGAAGCCGCGAGCGCCGCTCTGAGCGGCGAAGCGCCGTTCTATGGCCTGCAGGCGGTCGATAGCGATCTGCACGCTTTCCCGGCGCATCAATCTTTACTGAAGGCCTACGAAAAGCTACAACGTGCAAAAGCGGCCTTCTGGGCCAAATAATCCTTTATAGGCAAAAAATAACGTACGGAGCCGACAGCGGCTCCGTTTTCTTATGATTTGTGCCAAAACCATGCCATTTTGTAGCCCATGAGTTAACTTTAAGTAAAAAACAATATTTGGTGATATTTAGATTGTTAATTTTAATAAAAATACTCCATTCTAATTAACCGTAATCATTGGTCACTCATGGAAATTTTCAACATTATTTATAAATATTAAAATTTAGTTTTTTATTAAAAATCAAAAAGATAAAGCAATAACAGGCTAATTCCACACGCGAAATGGGCCTATGACTCCGGTAGGATATGATCTACATCAAATTCCCTTCTATAATGCTTTGTTAGTATCACACCGCCAACTTATATAAAGAGAGAGTTAGTGTGAAAGCTGACAACCCTTTTGATCTTTTACTCCCTGCCGCGATGGCGAAAGTCGCCGAAGAAGCAGGTGTCTATAAAGCGACGAAACATCCGCTGAAGACGTTTTATCTGGCGATTACCGCCGGTGTCTTCATCTCCATCGCTTTTGTGTTTTATATCACGGCGACCACCGGTACCGCCGCAATGCCATTCGGGATTGCCAAACTTATCGGCGGGGTATGCTTCTCACTAGGTCTGATTCTTTGCGTTATCTGCGGTGCTGACCTTTTCACCTCTACCGTACTGATCGTCGTGGCGAAAGCCAGCGGGCGTATTACCTGGGGTCAGCTGGCAAAAAACTGGCTTAACGTCTATGTTGGAAACCTCATCGGCGCACTGCTATTCGTATTATTAATGTGGTTATCCGGCGAGTATATGACGGCCAACGGCGGCTGGGGCTTAAATGTTCTGCAAACTGCAGACCACAAAATGCACCATACGTTTATTGAAGCCGTCTGCCTGGGTATCCTGGCGAACCTGATGGTTTGTCTGGCTGTCTGGATGAGTTACTCCGGCCGCAGTCTGATGGACAAAGCGATGATCATGGTGTTGCCGGTTGCGATGTTTGTCGCCAGCGGCTTTGAACACAGCATCGCTAATATGTTTATGATCCCGATGGGTATCGTAATTCGCAACTTTGCAAGCCCGGAATTCTGGACCGCTATCGGTTCAACTCCGGAGAGTTTTTCTCACTTAACCGTTATGAACTTCATCACTGATAACCTGATTCCAGTCACTATCGGAAACATCATCGGCGGTGGTTTGTTGGTTGGGTTGACATACTGGGTCATTTACCTGCGTGGCGACGATCATCATTAATGGTTGTCTCAGGCAGTAAATAAAAAATCCACTTAAGAAGGTAGGTGTTACATGTCCGAGCTTAATGAAAAGTTAGCCACAGCCTGGGAAGGTTTTGCGAAAGGTGACTGGCAGAACGAAGTCAACGTACGTGACTTTATCCAGAAAAACTACACCCCATATGAAGGTGACGAATCCTTCCTGGCTGGCGCAACTGATGCGACCACCAAGCTGTGGGACAGCGTAATGGAAGGCGTTAAACAGGAAAACCGCACTCACGCGCCTGTTGATTTCGACACTTCCCTCGCATCCACCATCACTTCTCACGACGCGGGCTACATCGAGAAAGCGCTCGAGAAAATCGTTGGTCTGCAAACTGAAGCTCCGCTGAAACGTGCGATTATCCCGTTCGGCGGTATCAAAATGGTTGAAGGTTCCTGCAAAGCGTACAATCGCGAACTGGACCCGATGCTGAAAAAAATCTTCACCGAGTACCGTAAAACTCACAACCAGGGCGTTTTCGACGTATATACCCCGGACATCCTGCGCTGCCGTAAATCCGGCGTGCTGACCGGTCTGCCGGATGCTTACGGCCGTGGTCGTATCATCGGTGACTATCGTCGCGTTGCGCTGTACGGTATCGACTTCCTGATGAAAGACAAATTCGCCCAGTTCAACTCGCTGCAGGCGAAACTGGAAAGCGGCGAAGATCTGGAAGCAACCATCCGTCTGCGTGAAGAAATTGCTGAACAGCATCGCGCGCTGGGTCAGATCAAAGAGATGGCGGCTAAATATGGCTACGACATCTCCGGTCCGGCGACTACCGCTCAGGAAGCTATTCAGTGGACCTACTTCGGTTACCTGGCCGCCGTTAAATCTCAGAACGGCGCGGCAATGTCCTTCGGTCGTACTTCCAGCTTCCTGGATATCTACATCGAACGTGACCTGCAGGCGGGTAAAATCACCGAGCAAGACGCGCAGGAAATGGTTGACCACCTGGTCATGAAACTGCGTATGGTTCGCTTCCTGCGTACCCCGGAATATGATGAACTGTTCTCCGGCGACCCGATTTGGGCAACGGAATCTATCGGTGGTATGGGCGTTGACGGCCGTACTCTGGTAACCAAAAACAGCTTCCGCTTCCTGAACACCCTGTACACCATGGGGCCGTCTCCGGAGCCGAACATCACTATCCTGTGGTCTGAAAAACTGCCGCTGAGCTTTAAGAAATTCGCCGCTAAAGTATCCATCGATACCTCTTCTCTGCAGTACGAGAACGATGACCTGATGCGCCCGGACTTCAACAACGACGATTACGCTATCGCATGCTGCGTAAGCCCGATGATTGTTGGTAAACAAATGCAGTTCTTCGGCGCTCGCGCTAACCTCGCGAAAACCATGCTGTATGCTATCAACGGCGGCGTTGATGAAAAACTGAAAATGCAGGTTGGTCCGAAATCTGAACCGATCAAAGGCGACGTCCTGAACTTCGACGAAGTTATGGAGCGCATGGATCACTTCATGGACTGGCTGGCTAAACAGTACGTCACCGCGCTGAACATCATTCATTACATGCACGACAAGTACAGCTACGAAGCCTCTCTGATGGCGCTGCACGACCGTGACGTTATCCGCACCATGGCGTGTGGTATCGCAGGTCTGTCCGTTGCTGCTGACTCCCTGTCTGCTATCAAATATGCGAAAGTTAAACCGATTCGTGACGAAGACGGTCTGGCTGTTGACTTCGAAATCGAAGGCGAATATCCGCAGTTTGGTAACAACGATGCTCGCGTCGATGACATGGCCGTTGACCTGGTTGAACGTTTCATGAAGAAAATTCAGAAACTGCACACCTACCGCAACGCTATCCCGACTCAGTCCGTTCTGACCATCACCTCTAACGTTGTGTATGGTAAGAAAACCGGTAACACCCCAGATGGTCGTCGCGCTGGCGCGCCGTTCGGACCAGGTGCTAACCCGATGCACGGCCGTGACCAGAAAGGCGCTGTAGCCTCTCTGACTTCCGTTGCTAAACTGCCGTTTGCTTACGCTAAAGATGGTATCTCTTACACCTTCTCTATCGTGCCGAACGCGCTGGGTAAAGATGACGAAGTTCGTAAGACCAACCTGGCGGGCCTGATGGATGGTTACTTCCACCACGAAGCGTCCATCGAAGGTGGTCAGCACCTGAACGTGAACGTCATGAACCGCGAAATGCTGCTCGACGCGATGGAAAACCCGGAAAAATATCCGCAGCTGACCATCCGTGTATCTGGCTACGCAGTACGTTTTAACTCCCTGACTAAAGAACAGCAGCAGGATGTTATTACCCGTACCTTCACTCAGACCATGTAATTCCCTGTCTGACTGAAAAAGCGTACAATAAAGGCCCCACATCAGTGGGGCCTTTTTAACACGTGATTCCCTGCCCCAGCCTGCTTTGCCAGTTATCTATACTTTGGGTACCTGTCAAAACAGACTTAACACAGCCGGTTTGAGCTGTGCATCATAGGCCCTGGAGGGCCGAACCCGGAGATATCACCGCAATGTCAACTATTGGTCGTATTCACTCCTTTGAATCCTGTGGCACCGTCGATGGCCCAGGCATCCGCTTTATTACCTTCTTCCAGGGCTGCCTGATGCGCTGCCTTTACTGCCATAACCGCGACACCTGGGATACCCATGGCGGTAAAGAAATCACCGTTGAAGAATTGATGAAAGAAGTGGTGACCTATCGCCACTTTATGAATGCTTCCGGCGGTGGCGTCACCGCCTCCGGCGGCGAGGCGATCCTGCAGGCTGAATTTGTCCGCGACTGGTTCCGCGCCTGTAAAAAAGAAGGTATCCACACCTGCCTGGATACCAACGGCTTCGTACGCCGTTACGATCCGGTGATTGACGAGCTGCTGGAAGTCACCGATCTGGTGATGCTTGACCTTAAGCAGATGAACGATGAAATCCACCAGAACCTGGTCGGCGTTTCTAACCATCGTACGCTGGAGTTCGCACAGTATCTGTCGAAGAAAGGGATTAACGTGTGGATCCGCTACGTGGTGGTTCCCGGCTGGTCTGATGATGACGATTCCGCACATCGTCTGGGTGAGTTTACCCGCGATATGGGTAACGTCGAGAAAATCGAACTCCTGCCCTACCATGAGCTGGGTAAACACAAATGGGTGGCAATGGGCGAAGAGTACAAACTTGACGGCGTACACCCACCGAAGAAAGAGACCATGGAGCGGGTAAAAGGCATCCTGGAGCAATATGGCCATAAGGTGATGTACTAAACCGGCTGCGGGCCGGAGGTACTCTCACCACGGCCCGCAACTATAATAGTATCAATCCCGCCGATAACGCCTCATCATGAGCGCGATACCGTCTGCCCGCAGAAAGATTGGTTACGCGTGTGCCACCGGCGTCGGGTGATGTCCGGCTTTGCGCAGCAGGGTCAGCAGATAGATAAACGATACGCTGGCGATCATGATAAACAGCAGATTATCCGAGAAGTTCTGCATCAACATCGCCGTCAGGGTCGGCCCCAGCAGGCTGCCGATGGTATAGCTCATCAGCAGCGCCTGGTTCATCGCCACCAGTTGATGGTGTTCAACCTTCTCGCAGGCCCAGGCCATCGCCACCGGATACAGAGTAAAACCGGATGCGCCGAGCACAAAAAGCGCTGGCGCCATTGCCGCCTGGCTCAGCATCGCCAGACAGCCCAGAATCACCACAAAGACCTGCACGCGCAGCACCAGCAGGCGGCCATAGCGGTCAGCCAGACGCCCGACCGGCCACTGCCCGAGAATACCTGCGCTAACCATCACCGCCATCCAGAAACCAATACCCGAATCGCTGACACCTTGATGATTTAGCCACAGCGGCATCAGGCCGTACAGTGAACCAAGCACGATGCCGGAGATGATGCAGCCATTCACACCGTGACGTGCCTGACGCAGTTTCAGCATCGGCCAGATACGTACCGTTTCATGCGGCTCGTCGGCCTGGCTCATAATACGTGTAAACATCAGCGGCAGGATCGCCGCCAGCGCCAGGCCGGTAACCCACGGCAGCACGCTCATTAAATCGGTCGGTAATTTGCTGACCATCAGTTGGCCCAATACAGTACCGATGTAATAGACCATCATGTACGCCGCCAGCAGTCGACCGCGGCTGCGGGAAGTACCGCTGCACACCAGTGCGCTTTCGACCACCACCCAAATCATTGCACAGCCCACGCCGGCGATAAAACGCCAGCTCAGCCATGTCCAGAAGCCGAGTGTAATACCCAGACCAACGCAGCCGACAGCAAAAATTAATGACGCCAGATAATAGCTACGGTTAAACCCCAGACGTTTAATGACCCAGCCGGCAAATAGTGTTCCCACCAGATTACCGGTGAAATAAGAAGAGCCGACCATCCCAACCTGCCAGGTTGGCATATTTTCATGGGCGAGCCACAGCGGGACAAGCGTATTTAAAACCGCGATTGCCAGCGTCAACAGAAGCAGGCCACAGAGCAACATTTGCACTGGGCGAGTGTAGATGGTCATGGGTATTAACCGTGAGGAAGTTCAGATTTCGTGCGCATCATGCCACTGCTGTAAACATTGTCAATCCGCCAGAATTCAGGCCTGACGCGGTTTTCAGGGCAACGATAGAAGTTTTTTATCCAGCGGAACGGCAACGGAATTATTCTTTATATTATTCCATTGTTTTTATTAATTTATTGGAAAACTATAGTGGGAATATCAGTAGAAAAATTTCATGAATCAACCGCATTTTTTAATCACGCCGGAATAGGCTTCCGGCGTGATTTCACGTTATTAACTGGCGATAGCCATACCGACGGTCATATGCAGACCATAGAATACGCCGCGGCCAATCATCTCGCCGACCAGCACCAGCACAAACGCCAACCCCAGCAGCGGCAATGCGGGTTGATAACCTTTAAGCTGCGGTACAATCCAGCAGACCAACGCCAGAACTAACGCGACCGTCCGCCATGCCATTAAGGAACCATAATTCGGCACCAGCGCCGAGGCCTGTTGGATTGAACTATGGATCGTCGCCAACTCGCTGCCCTGAATCAGCGCGACGGTCACGCTAATCACTAACGCCACCAGCATGATCACCGGCAATAAACGCATCGCCCAACCGTCCACACCCGCGACACGCAGCAGCAGGTAACCCAACAGCGGCCCGCCGATAAACAGGGTCAGGAAGAAGTTGAGCGGTGTCCAGATGGTGTACCAGGTGGGTACGGTATCGATAGTGTTATATACGCGGATCATCATCCAGACAAAGATGACGCCGAGGATCATGGTGACGACCAGCCACAGATTACGCAGCCCGGACGGTAATTTATTTACCACCGCCAGCAGCCAGCCAATCCCGCCGACGGCGAAGAAAAGCGCGCCGCTGGCTATTTCATTGCTTAACGAGGATGCGCCAACGCGGTTCAGCGAATTAAACGCGCGCATTGGCGAACCAAGGTGCATGGTGGAGGCGATAAAACCGATCCCCATTAACACCCATAGCCCAAACATGCTCATTATCACCCGCCGCTGCTGCTCGCGCGAAAGTTCGCCCTTCATCAACGCCAGCGCGAGAACGATAAAGCCCCCGGCGACGCATTGACCGAAGACCGTGAAAATCATCAGCGGCCATTCATGCCATCCATTTCCCATTTTAGACCTCCTTCGGATTGGCCAGATAGCCGGTGGTATCGCCGCACGGACGGCTGTTGGCGTTTGGTTTTATCACAATGCTCGGCCTGGTGAAGTGCGCCGACGGCAGCGGCGCCACGGCGGCCAGTTGGCCGTGCTTTTCACGCAGTTCGGCAATCGGCCCGAAGTCCAGCGCCCGCAGCGGGCAGGACTCGACGCAAATCGGCTTCTTGCCTTGTGCGACGCGTTCGTGACAGCCGTCGCATTTGGTCATATGCCCTTTAGCGGCGTTGTACTGCGGCGCGCCGTACGGGCAGGCCATATGGCAGTAGCGACAGCCAATGCACACCTCTTCATTGACCACCACAAAACCATCTTCGCGCTTGTGCATCGCCCCGCTCGGGCAGACCTTGGTGCACGCCGGGTCTTCGCAGTGGTTACAGGCGATGGAAAGGTAGTAGGCAAAAACGTTCTGATTCCAGACGCCGTTGTCCTCCTGCCAGTCGCCGCCGGCATACTCGTAGATACGACGGAAGCTGACGTCCGGCGTCAGGTTCTTGTAGTCTTTACAGGCCAGCTCGCAGGTTTTGCAACCGGTGCAACGGGCGGAATCGATAAAAAATCCATACTGAGTTGTCATCGGTTACTCCTTACAGCTTTTCAACCTGGACGAGGTTGGTATGCGATGGGTTGCCTTTCGCCAACGGCGACGGACGTTGAGTCGTCAGCACGTTAATGCTGCCGGCCTGATCCACGCGTGAAGCGTCCGGGTTATACCAGGCGCCCTCGCCCAGCGCGACGACGCCCGGCATCATACGCGGCGTCACTTTCGCTTCGATATGGACTTCGCCGCGGTCGTTGAAAATACGAATGCGATCGCCATTGACGATGCCGCGCGTCTTCGCATCGATCGGATTGATCCACATCTCCTGACGGCAGGCTGCCTGCAGGACATCAACGTTGCCATAAGTTGAGTGGACGCGAGACTTGTAGTGGAATCCCGTCAGCTGTAACGGATATTTGGCAGTCAACGGATCGTTGTAATTTTCAAACCCAGGAGTGTAGATCGGCAGCGGATCGATGACATCGCCTTCCGGCAGCTCCCAGGTCGCGGCGATTTTAGCGAGCTCCTGGGAATAGATCTCGATTTTGCCCGATGGCGTGGTCAGCGGGTTGGCCTGCGGATCGTCACGGAAGGCTTTATACGCCACATGATGACCTTGCGGGTCACGCTGCTTGAAGATGCCCTGCTGGCGGAAAGTATCGAAATCCGGCAGTTCGGGAATCGCTTTCCGCGACTGCTCATACAAATAGCGCATCCAGCCTTCCTGAGTGCGGCCTTCGGTAAATTTCTCCGCCACCCCCATGCGTTTCGCCAACTCGGTGGTCATCTCATAGATGGTTTTGCATTCGAAACGCGGTTTGATTGCCTGGTCGGCAAAGATGACATAGGACATATTGCCGCAGGAGGCGTCCAGCGCGAAGTCCATCTGCTCAGAGGCGGTACAGTCCGGCAGCAGAATATCGGCGTATTTCGCAGACGACGTCATGTGGCAGTCGATGACCACGATCATTTCGCACTTCTTATCGTCCTGCAGGATTTCGTGGGTACGGTTGATCTCGGAGTGCTGGTTGATAAGGCAGTTACCCGCGTAGTTCCAGATCATCTTGATCGGCACGTCGAGCTTATCTTTGCCGCGTACGCCATCACGCAGCGCGGTCATTTCCGGACCACGTTCAATCGCATCGGTCCACATAAACATAGAGATGCTGGTCTCAACCGGATTTTCCAGCGTCGGCATACGTTCGAAAGGTAGGCTATATGAACCTTCACGTGCGCCGCTATTGCCGCCGTTAATCCCTACGTTGCCGGTCAGAATGGCGAGCATGGAGATGGCGCGGGTGGCGATTTCACCGTTGGCGTGACGCTGAGGTCCCCACCCCTGGCTGATATACGCCGGTTTCGCCGTCGCTATCTCGCGAGCCAGCTTCACAATGCGCTCACGCGGGATCCCGGTAATGGTGGATGCCCACTCCGGCGTTTTAGCGATACCGTCGGAACCCTGACCAAGGATGTAAGCTTTATAATGTCCATTCGCCGGCGCATCGGCAGGCAGGGTTTTCTCGTCGTAGCCGACGCAGTATTTATCGAGGAAGGGCTGATCGACCAGATTTTCAGTAATCATCACCCAAGCCAGCGCTGAAATAAGCGCCGCGTCGGTTCCCGGACGAATCGGGATCCATTCATCTTCACGCCCGGCGCCGGTGTCGGTATAACGCGGATCGATAATGATCATGCGGGCATTGGATTTCTGCCGCGCCTGTTCAAGGTAGTAAGTCACCCCGCCGCCGCTCATGCGCGTTTCGCCAGGGTTATTGCCAAACAGCACCACCAACTGACTGTTTTCGATATCCGACGGGCTATTGCCATCGGCCCAACCGCCATAGGTGTAATTCAAACCAGCCGCAATCTGCGCCGATGAATAGTCGCCATAATGATTGAGATAGCCGCCGCAGCAGTTCATCAGACGAGCAATCAGCGTTTTTCCTGGCGGCCAGGAACGAGTCAGAGTCCCGCCGAGCGTACCGGTTCCGTAGTTCAGATAGATAGATTCGTTGCCATAATCTTTAATCAGACGCTGCATATTGCTGGCGATAGTGTCGAACGCCTCTTCCCAGCTAATTTGTTCAAATTTTCCTTCACCGCGTTTGCCGACGCGCTTCATCGGATATTTCAGCCGGTCAGGGTTATAGACCCGACGGCGCATAGAGCGGCCTCGCAGACAGGCGCGAACCTGATGCAGACCGTCGTAGTTATCATCGCCGGTATTATCGGTTTCTACGTACTTAATCGCACCATCAACCACGTGCATGCGCAGCGGACAGCGGCTGCCGCAGTTTACGGTGCAGGCGCTCCAGACCACTTTCTCACTCACTGGCGCCAGCGTATCAGCGGCGTGCGCAATACGCGTGAAGGGCAAGGTCAATGCGTTGCTGGCCATCGCCAGGCCGCCTATCGCCGTGGTTTTCATTAAACCACGTCGGCTAACTTCGGCAGCCAGTAAAGCATCGGGGGCTTTGATTTTCATAGATACTCGCTTTGGTTGCTCACAATAAGCTGACAATCGTTATATAATTTTATATATATCGGATTTTATTGGCTTTTTATGCTGTATTAATCCAAAGGGAGTATCACCGGATTTACTGAGGGGATTATTGCCCGGTATCAATAAGGATATAAAAAAAGCGCCCGCAGGCGCTTTTAAGGAAAGAGCAGAAAAGATTAACCGATATATTCGAGGCCGCGCATATACGGGCGCAGGACTTCCGGGATCTCGATACGGCCATCGGCCTGCTGATAGTTTTCCATCACCGCAACCAGCGTACGGCCAACCGCCAGACCAGAACCATTCAGGGTATGAACGAGACGAGTCTTTTTGTCGGACTTGCTGCGGCAACGCGCCTGCATACGACGTGCCTGGAAATCCCAGACGTTGGAGCAGGAAGAAATTTCGCGATAGGTATCCTGCGCCGGAACCCACACTTCGAGGTCATAGGTTTTACAGGCGCTAAAGCCCATATCGCCGGAACACAGCGCTACCTTACGGTACGGCAGACCCAGCAGTTGCAGAACCTTCTCAGCGTGGCCGGTCATCTCTTCCAGCGCCGCCATGGAGTCTTCCGGACGTACGATCTGCACCATTTCAACTTTGTCGAACTGGTGCATACGGATCAGACCGCGGGTATCACGACCATACGAACCCGCTTCAGAACGGAAGCACGGAGTATGGGCGGTCATTTTAATCGGCAGATCGTCTTCGTCGATGATTTCGTCGCGGACCAGGTTGGTCAGCGGCACTTCGGCGGTCGGAATCAACGCATAGTTGCTGCTATCGGCTTCTTCTTCCAGCGGACGAGTATGGAACAGGTCGCCGGCGAATTTCGGCAACTGGCCAGTACCATACAGCGTGTCCTGGTTCACCAGATAAGGAACATAGTTCTCGCTATAGCCGTGCTGTTCGGTGTGCAGATCCAGCATAAACTGCGCCAGCGCGCGGTGCAGGCGAGCCAGCTGGCCTTTCATCACCACGAAACGGGAACCGGTTAGCTTAACGGCGGCGGCGAAGTCCAGCCCCCCGTGCATTTCACCCAGCGTAACGTGGTCGCGCACCTCGAAATCGAACTGACGCGGCGTACCCCAGCGGCTGACTTCAACGTTGTCGTTTTCGTCGCGGCCAACCGGCACGTCATCGTGAGGAATATTCGGGATCGCCAGCGCGATATCGCGAATTTCCGCCAGCAGCGTTTCCAGCTCGGACTTTGCGGCATCCAGCTGTTCGCCAAGCTTGTTCACTTCCAGGCGTAATGGCTCGATATCTTCCCCGCGCGCTTTCGCCTGGCCAATGGATTTCGATCGGGAGTTACGCTCCGCCTGCAGGTTTTCGGTTTGAACCTGCAGAACTTTACGACGCTCTTCAAGAGCGCGCAGTTTATCTACATCCAGCTTAAAGCCCCGGCGTGCCAGTTTTTCTGCGACTGCGTCTGGCTCGGTACGCAGCAGATTGGGATCGAGCATGCTTATCCTGTGCTTATCGAATTTAAATAGGAAAAATGGCCGCAAACTACGGCCACGGAAATAGAGGTAATAACCTTACCGCAACGCCACAATTAGCGGTAGCGTTTTATCTGGCTATTTTGATCCAGTTCGGCAAGCCAGGCGAGCTTTTCAGCGATTTTGCCCTCGAGCCCCCTGTTTGTTGGCTGATAATAGCGCGTTTGCGCCATTTCCTGCGGGAAATACTGCTCGCCAGCGGCGTAGGCGTTAGGTTCATCGTGCGCGTAGCGGTACTCCTGACCATAGCCCATTTCTTTCATGAGTTTGGTCGGCGCATTGCGTAAATGTACCGGCACGTCGTAATCAGGGCGATCGCGGGCATCGGCCAGCGCGGCCTTAAAGGCGGTGTAGACCGCGTTGCTCTTCGGCGCACAGGCCAGATAAACAATCGCCTGAGCGATAGCCCGCTCACCTTCCGCCGGCCCAACGCGAGTAAAACAATCCCACGCGGAAATGGCTACCTGCATGGCGCGAGGATCGGCGTTGCCGACATCCTCAGACGCGATAGCCAGACAACGGCGAGCAACATACAACGGATCGCCGCCTGCGGTAATAATCCGTGCGTACCAGTACAGCGCCGCATCCGGCGCGCTACCGCGCACGGACTTATGTAACGCGGATATAAGATCGTAAAAACGGTCGCCTTTATTATCAAAACGCGCGCTACGCTCGCCGGCAATTTCGGTAAGCAGTTCCGCTTTCAGCACTCGCTTGCCTGAATCGTCGTTTTCAGCCATATCGGCCATCATTTCCAGCGTGTTCAACGCCCGGCGCGCATCGCCGTTGACCAGCTCGGCAATCGCTTTGCGGGTTTCATCCGGCAGGATAATATCTTGCCCACCGTAGCCTCGCGCTTTATCGCTCATCGCCTGATTGAGCACCTGCTCGATATCGTCCGTGGTCAGTGATTTGAGTAAATAGACCCGGGCGCGGGAGAGCAAAGCGGAATTAAGCTCGAATGACGGGTTTTCGGTCGTCGCGCCAATAAAAGTAATAGTGCCGTCTTCGATGTGCGGCAGAAAGGCGTCCTGCTGGCTTTTATTGAAACGATGCACTTCATCAACAAACAGGATAGTGCGTCGACCAGCGTTGCGATTTTGCCGCGCACGTTCTATAGCTTCGCGGATCTCTTTGACGCCAGATGTAACAGCCGAGATACGCTCGACATCAGCATTGGCGTAGCGAGCGATCACTTCCGCAAGGGTAGTTTTACCCGTGCCCGGCGGCCCCCACAGGATCATCGAGTGCAGATGCCCTGCCTCAATCGCCCGCGGCAGCGGTTTACCCGGCGCCAGCAGGTGCTGCTGGCCAATGTACTGCGCTAAATTTTCTGGCCGCATACGGGCGGCCAGAGGTTGAAATGCATTATCGGAAAAATCGAGCGAAAAGTTGCTCACATTCGCCTCTACTTACGTTGATCGTCCACCGTCACCCCTTGCGGCGGCGTAAAAGTGAACTTAGATGCGTCGACGGCGCCATTCTGCTGCGACTTCAGCTGATAGCTGCTGCGCTGGTCGTCTTGCTCAACGGCGCTGAACTGATGGATAGTACCGTCACGGCCCACATTGATTGTGAACTGCTTGAGGTTGCCGTTACCGCTTTTCGGCGTCAGCACAAAATCATCGCCGTTTTGTTTGATGTTGTATTGCTGCCAGTCCGCTGACTGGTTGCGGGCGATCAGCATGAACGGCGTGTTACTGGTCGCGTTTTTCAGCCAGGTCGCGGTTGCCTGCTCCACAAACGGATTATAGAACCACAGCGTTTTCCCATCCGATACCAGAATACTTTCATCCGGCTGGGTCATATGCCAGTTGAACAGATTCGGGCGTTTCACCCACAAATCGCCCTGCCCGTCCTGCACGGCATTACCGCTTGCGTCGGTCACTTTCTGAGTGAAGCTGGCATGGAAGCTGCTGACTTTATCCAGACGGCTTTTTAAGTCGCCGGCAGCGTCTGCCCAAACCTGGCTTACCACGAAGCCAGACAATAATGCACAGGTGATGGCAAGTTTCTTCATTGTTGATCCTTATTGTGCGTCACTCCCGACGCGGGGGCCTGTTCTGTCCCTACTGTAGAGCCGTTGAGAGCAACGGAATAGCAGAACAGGCTGATTTTGCGCTTATTTACCGAACTTTGCACTTACTCGAAGGGAGGCGGTGCCAGGACTTCACGGTTACCGTTATGGCCTTGCTCGCTGACGATCCCCTGAGCTTCCATCTGCTCAATGATACGCGCCGCGCGGTTATAACCGATACGGAACTGACGCTGCACCCCCGAGATCGAGGCTTTGCGCTTCTCGGTTACGAAGTTGACCGCCTGATCGAACAGCGGATCCAGCTCTTCCCCGCCATCAAAGCCGCCACCACCGCCTTCGCTTTCGCTATCAGAGGTAATACCGTCAACATACTGCGGACGACCGCGCGCTTTCCAGTCCTGCACCACGGCGTGTACTTCCTGGTCACGGACAAACGCGCCATGGACGCGAACCGGCATCGTGGAGTTCGGCCCGGAATAGAGCATATCCCCCATGCCCAGCAGCGATTCTGCGCCCCCCTGGTCAAGGATGGTACGCGAGTCAATCTTGCTCGATACGGTGAAGGCGATACGCGTCGGAATGTTGGCCTTGATAAGACCGGTAATCACGTCAACCGACGGACGCTGGGTCGCCAGCACCAGGTGAATGCCCGCCGCGCGCGCTTTCTGCGCCAGACGCGCAATCAGTTCTTCCACCTTCTTACCGACGGTCATCATCAGATCGGCGAATTCATCCACCAGCACCACGATGTACGGCAGTTTTTCCAGCACCGGATGCACGGCGTCCATACTGTCGCCCGGTTTCCAGTAAGGATCCGGGATCGGGCGTCCCATGCGTGCGGCCTCAGCGATCTTCTCGTTGTAGCCCGCCAGATTACGCACGCCCAGCGCCGACATCAGCTTATAACGGCGCTCCATTTCATTGACGCTCCAGCGCAGCGCATTGGCGGCGTCTTTCATGTCGGTGACCACTTCCGTCAGCAGATGCGGGATACCTTCGTACACCGACAGCTCAAGCATTTTCGGGTCGATCATGATGAAACGAACGTCTTCCGGCTGCGCCTTATAGAGCATGCTGAGGATCATGGCGTTCACGCCGACCGATTTACCCGAACCAGTGGTACCGGCAACCAGCAGATGCGGCATTTTCGCCAGATCGGCCACCACCGGATCGCCGGCGATATCTTTGCCCAGCACCACGGTAAGCGGCGATGGGTTCTCGCGGAATTTCGGACAATCGAGCACTTCGCGCAGGTATACGGTCTGGCGTTTTTTGTTCGGTAATTCCAGGCCAACGTAAGGTTTACCCGGAATAACTTCCACCACACGCACCGCCACGGTCGACAGCGAACGCGCAAGGTCGCGCGACAGGTTAGAGATACGCGCGGCCTTCACCCCCGGCGCGAGGTTCAGCTCGAAACGAGTGATCACCGGACCCGGCGAGTAGTTCACCACATCCGCTTTAATGCGGAAATCGGCGAGACGCGCTTCAACCAGACGCGCCATCTGCTCAAGCGCAAAGGTATCAACAGGTTCAACTTCACTCGGCGGCGGCGTCAAGAGATCCAGCGACGGCAGCGGCGTTGTTGGTCTTTGCAGTGGACGGCTGTCGCCATTACGCATCAGTAGCGGATGAATAAGGCTATCCTGAGGCGACGGCGCGGGCTGCTGATAAGACTGCTGAGCAACCGGCTGTTGTTGCTGCATTGGCTGCTGCGCAGGCTGGTAAGCCTGCGGCTGCGGCGCTACCGGCTGATGGTGTACGGGCGGCTGCGCAGGTTGATAACCCTGCTGTGGCGCGGCTGCCGGTTGTTGATAATGCTGAGCCGGTTGCTGGGGCTGCACTTCCGGCGTCGGCGTAAACAACGGCTCGCTTGGACCATCATTGACCAGCGTTTTCATCGGCGAGAACTCATAGTCCGCCGGTGAGAAGGGATTGGCTCCCGGCGGCTGCTCGCTGGCATAGCGCTGCTGCTGGGTCGCGGCAAACTGGCGCGCCAGTTCGGCTTCAGCGGCAGCGTCTTCGTCCTGCTCATCGCTTTCGGATTCCCAGGACTCGCCATAGCGCTGTTGCTGGGTAGCGGCAAACTGACGCGCCAGCTCGTCCTGTTCCAGCGCATCGGCTTCTTCGTCACTCAGCGGCTCATTATCGTAATGATGTTCAAGCTCGGCCCGACGCGCGCGCTCTTCAGCAATACGCTGAGACGGCAGCTTAATGCCATAGGAAGCAAGCTCCCGACGCGTCGGCACACGGACGCGATTCGGACGCGGCAATTTCGGACCAATGCCTTCTTTTACCTGTACCCGCGGGCCGCTGGATGCCGGGCTGAAAACTGGCGCTGCGTCAGCGGCGGTTGACGCCACTGAGGCGGCTGCGGCTGCGCTGCCAGAAGTGGTGGCCTGATGAACGCCTGCAGCGACGGCCGTCACGGCGGCGGCATCAACTGACGGTTTGGATGGGGCAGCCGGGGTGGTTATCGGTTTGGTCGCCACCGGGCTCGCTGGTTCAGGGATTGGCTGGTACCAGGATTCCAGCAACTCACGCTCGCGCGCGCGCTTCTCTTCGACTTCCTCGAAGTAGTACATCGGCGGGCGTTTAGTTTCTTCCTGAGGAGCCTCAGGCTCAGCGGCTGGCGCC